>Ga0247821_10001000_pt1 | contig 15657 bp, 18 predicted proteins | sample 13C_Glycerol_Day_FD_192481 | JGI IMG/M metagenome (GOLD analysis project Ga0247821, IMG submission 192481) | Soil microbial communities from agricultural site in Penn Yan, New York, United States - 13C_Glycerol_Day14 | ecosystem: Environmental > Terrestrial > Soil > Agricultural land | place... | reverse complement strand
CCGCAAAACTTGGTCGAGGGTTGATGCTAGGATACGCGGCAGATTTGGAGGACCCATGGTCGAACACGATTTCCGCTACAACCTGTTTAACCCGCAACACACCCTGATCGAGTGCCGCGCCCTGGTACCGGGCCGCTATCAAGTGACCGGCAATGGCGGTTCGATCAAGAAGAACGATGTCCTGCTGGTGACCCTCAAGGGCAGCAAGGACTTGTCCATGCGCCTGACCGTGGAAACCGTACGCCATCTGATCAACCCGACCGGCCAATGGGTCGCGGTGGCCAGCGGCCCGGTGTTCGGCGAACTGGCGATCCACCAGTGGCAGGTCAACTGCGACAGCTGCCAGACCAGCCTGGACTTTGAATTCGCGGTGGATTCCAAGCTGGGCAAGAAGGCCCAGCAACCGGCTGCCAGCGCACGCATCGCCGAGCTCGGCTGGGTCAGCCGTGGCGACAAGCATGTATGCCCCAAATGCAAGGAGGCCGCTCAGTGAAAACGCAGTTGCTCTGCGCCCTGGCCGGCACCACCCTGCTGGGCTGCGCCGCCGAGCCGATGAAGCTGGAGCAGGAGCGCAGCTACCTGCTGGAGTGGATCGGCGAACGTCCGCTGATGGACTACAGCCACCTGACCCTGACCCTGGCGTCCGACGGCCGCGCCTATGGCAATGCCGGCTGCAACCACTGGTTCGCGCCTTACCAGCTGGAGGGCGACAAGCTCACCTTCGGCAAGGTCGGCAGCACCCGCAAACTGTGCGCGCCAGCCCTGATGGAGCAGGAAAAACGCTTCCTCCAGGCCCTGGAAACCGTACAGCGCTGGGATATCTCGCCGATCGAGCAGGTGCGCTTCTGGCCCGCCGAGGGCAAGCCGCTGCGCTTCTGGCCTGAAGAAGGCTGAAAATGTGGGAGCTGGCATCGCCAGCGATGCGGGCGGTGCGTAGCAACTGGCACCGCGCCGATCTCATCGCCGGCAACGCCGGCTCCCACAATGTTCGCAGCGCCCCTCAGCTCTTGGCGTCTTTAAGCGCCTTGATCTTCTCGTTCAACCCTTCAAGGGTCTGCTCCCCCATCAACTGCTCACGCACCTTGCCCTTGTCGTCGATGATGTAGGTCACCGGCAAGGCTTCGCTACGCGGCAGCTCGAAGCGCTCGGCCGGGTCGCTGGCCAGTACGGTGAAGCCGATGCCCAGGGCCTCGCTGGCCTTTTTCAGCTCCTCACCCTGCAGGCCGTCGAAGTTCACCCCGACCACCTTCACGCCCTGGGCCTGCCATTGCTTGGCCGCGGCATTGAGTTCCGGGATTTCGGTACGGCACGGGCCGCACCATTCGGCCCAGTAGTTGAGCACCAGCCAGTGCCCGTCGATCTGCTCGGCCTTTACCGCCTGGCCATTCTGGTCCAGGCCATAATCCGCACCGCAACCGCCGAGCAACAGGCTCGCGGTGATGGCCAGTGCTGCTGCCAAACGCCTTGTCATGGGTCAATCCTTCTCGAAGTTTCAAGCAAAATGCGATGTCGCTGCGGTTAGAATAGCCGCCACCCCCTGCTGGATGCGACCCGAACATGACCGACCTTACGCTTTATCACAATCCGCGCTGCTCCAAATCCCGTGGTGCCCTGGAGTTGCTCGAAGCCCGTGGCCTGGCCCCGACCGTGGTCCGCTACCTGGAAACCCCGCCCAGCGCCGCGGAACTTACCGCCCTGCTCGGCAAGCTGGGCATCAGCGCGCGCCAGCTGCTGCGCAGTGGCGAGGATGAGTACAAGGACCTGAACCTGGCCGATCCGTCCCTGAGCGAAGCCCAGCTGATCGACGCCATGGTCCAGCACCCGAAACTGATCGAGCGGCCGATCCTGATCGCCGGCGACAAGGCCGTGGTCGGCCGGCCACCGGAGAAGGTGCTGGAGATCCTGCCGTGAGCACGCCGTACATCCTGATCCTGTACTACAGCCGCCACGGCTCCACCAGCGAGATGGCCCGGCAGATTGCCCGCGGCGTCGAAATGGCCGGCCTGGAGGCACGGATCCGCACGGTGCCGGCGATTTCCACCGAATGCGAAGCCGTGGCCCCGGACATTCCGGAAACCGGCGCCCTCTATGCCACCCTGGACGACCTGCGCCACTGCTCGGGCCTGGCCCTGGGTAGCCCGACGCGCTTCGGCAACATGGCCGCGCCGCTCAAGTACTTCATCGACGGCACCAGCAGCCTGTGGCTCAGCGGTGGCCTGGTCGGCAAGCCGGCGGCAGCCTTCACCTCCACTGCCAGCCTGCACGGCGGCCAGGAGTCGACCCTGCTGTCGATGCTGCTGCCGTTGATGCACCACGGCATGCTGATCATGGGCCTGCCCTACAGCGAGAATGCGCTACTGGAGACCCGCGGCGGCGGTACGCCCTATGGCGCCAGTCATCACGCCGGGGCCGATGGCAAGCGTGACCTGGACGCCGATGAAATCACCCTGTGCCGCGCCCTTGGCCAACGCCTGGCCAGCACCGCCAAACTGCTGGAGAACGGCCGTGGCTAAAAAGCCCAAGGTGCTGCCTGCGATCGAGTGGCTGGTGCCGCGTCTGCGCCTGGCACGGGCCTTGAGCCTGGCCAGCTTCTTCGGCCTGATCGCCCTGCTGACCCTCAACAACCTGCTGTTCGCCGACCTGCACGGTGCACGCATCGGGGTGATCCTGGCGGTCGAGTTGGTGCCGCTGGCCCTGCTGCTGCCGGGCATGCTGCTGGGCAACGCCCGCGCCCACGCCTGGACCTGCTTCGTGGTCAACCTGTACTTCATCAAGGGGGTGCTGGCCGCGTTCGACCCGTCACGGGCGCTGTTCGGCTGGCTGGAAGTGGCGATCAGCCTGGCGCTGTTCGTCAGTGCCCTGCTGTATGTGCGCTGGAAGTTCCAGTATGAGCGGCGGTTGGCGGGGGAAGGCTCGAACTGAGCGCAATCGCGGGGCAAGCCCGCTCCTACAGGGATTGTAGGAGCGGGCTTGCCCCGCGATCGACTATCTCAATGGTTGACGGTGTGCGCCAGCATCACCGACAGCTGGCACAGTGGCCGGCCGCTCTCGGCGTGCCACTGGTTGAACGCTGCCTGCACCAGCGCCAGGTCACGCTGGCTGGTCGGTGGCTTGTCGATAATGTCCTGGGCGATCAGGGCCGCGGCCATGTCGTCGGTGGGGATGAAGGTATCCTTGCCGACCATGCGCAGGAAGCGCGGCGCCGACAGCCCGCCCAGCTGGTTGCCATGCTTGGCCAGGTACTTCCATAGCCCGATGATGTCGGTCACCGGCCAGTCGGCAATCAGGGCGCCGAAACTGCCCTTCTCTTTCTCGACGTCGAGGATCATCTGCGCATTGCGCGGCACGCTCTTGAGCTTGCCCAGGTGACGAATGATGCGGGTGTCCTGCATCAGCCGCTCCAGGTGCTCGGCGCCCATCAGCACCACCTTTTCCGGGTCGAAGCCGAAGAACACCTGCTCGAAGGCTGGCCACTTGGCATCCACCAGGCTGTGCTTGAGCCCGGCGCGAAACACCCGCAGGGCCAGGGTCGACAGGTAGCGGTCGTCACTGATCGCCCGCAACTGCTCCGGGCTTCTGGCCTGGGGCAGGTGCGCTTCCAGGGCAGCAGCGGAGCCGAAGCGGTTCAGGCAGTACTCATGCAGCCATTGGTAGTCGCGCATGCCGGTCAGATGTTCAGCACGTCGAGGAAGCGTGGCGTGGCGTTCTCGTCGATCTTCAGGTTGGTGAAGTCGAACAGGTTGCGGTCGGCCAGCTGCGACGGCACTACGTTCTGCAGGCCGCGGAAGATGTTCTCGGTACGGCCCGGGGTCTTGCGCTCCCACTCCACCAGCATCTCCTTGACCACCTGGCGCTGCAGGTTCTCCTGCGAGCCACAGAGGTTGCACGGGATGATCGGGAATTCCTTCATGTCCGAATAGGCCTGGATGTCCTTCTCGCTGCAGTAGGCCAGCGGGCGGATCACCACGTTGCGGCCATCATCGGCGCGCAGCTTGGGCGGCATGGCCTTGAGGGTGCCGTTGAAGAACATGTTGAGGAAGAAAGTCTCGACGATGTCGTCGCGATGGTGACCCAGGGCCATCTTGGTCGCGCCGATCTCGTCGGCGAAGGTGTACAGGGTGCCACGACGCAGGCGCGAGCACAGCGAGCAGGTGGTCTTGCCCTCCGGGATCAGCTCCTTGACCACCGAGTAGGTGTCCTTCTCGACGATGTGGTACTCGACGCCCAGGGTCTGGAGGTAGGCCGGCAGCACGTGCTCGGGGAAGCCCGGCTGTTTCTGGTCCATGTTCACCGCGACGATCTCGAACTTGATCGGCGCCACTTTCTGCAGGTGCAGCAGAACATCGAGCATGGTGTAGCTGTCTTTGCCGCCGGACAGGCAGACCATGACCTTGTCACCGTCTTCGATCATGTTGAAGTCGGTGATGGCTTCGCCGGCGAGGCGACGCAGGCGTTTTTGCAGTTTGTTCTGGTTGACCGAAAGGGTGCCCATAGCGCTTGGAATCCGCGAGGTGTGACAAAAGCCGCATATTTTACGCACAAACCGCCGGCAGGCGTAGACCAATCCGATAAAGACTGCAAGGTGATTAGCCGTGACCCTGACAGCGCGATTTGCTCTAAAAAGCCGGCTTTCAGCGGCTAACTCCTTCCTATACTGCGACATAAGGCCACGGTAAAAAAATGCTGACCTCGATCCTCTGGCCCGTACCACTTGGGGTCGCAAGCGCTCCGCTGGGGGGCGATGGCAACAACGATAGGAGTGACTGGCATGATCCATCACGTTGTTGGGCTATTTACGCATCCTGATCAGGAATGGAAAGAAATACGTGGCGAGGAAGAAAGCATCAGCCACATGTACCTGACCCACACCCTGATACTGGCGGCCATCCCGGCGGTATCGGCGTTCATCGGTACAACCCAGGTCGGCTGGGTCATCGGCGATCGCGCTCCGGTCATGCTGACCCAGGAAAGCGCGCTATGGATGACCATCATGTCCTACCTGGCCATGCTTGGTGGCGTAGCGGTCATGGGCGCGTTCATTCACTGGATGGCACGTACCTACGATGCCAATCCGAGCCTCGCCCGCTGCATCGCCTTTGCCACCTACACCGCAACACCGCTGTTCATCGGCGGCCTGGCGGCGCTGTACCCACACCTGTGGCTGGGAATGATCGTCGGCACGGCAGCCGTGTGCTACACGGTCTATCTGCTCTATGTCGGCCTGCCGACCTTCATGAACATACCTTCGGATGAAGGCTTCCTGTTCTCGAGTTCGGTACTGGCGGTCGGCCTGGTGGTGCTGGTAGCCATCATGGCCTTCACCGTGATCATCTGGGGTCTGGGCGTGGGACCGGTCTATACCAACTAGAATACGACTAGAAAACTATTAGAAAACAAAACAACATAGGTGCTGTAACCCTCAGGCCGCCGCAAGGCGGCCTGATGCTGTGTGCTGACCGGTGGCTCGGCAGCGTTGCGACGCTTGCGGCATAATTGCCGCCCAGGAGTGTTCCCCGATATGCCCGAGCTGCTCAAATCCCGCGTCGAAACCTGTTACCTGCAAGCCGAAGCCTTTTTCAAACGCCCCTTCCCACGCCCCGAAGTCAGCTTCAAGCTGCGCGGACAAAAGGCCGGCGTCGCCCACCTGCATGAGAACCTGCTGCGCTTCAACCTGCAGCTGTATCGCGAGAACAGCGAAGACTTCCTCAAGCAGACCGTGGCCCATGAAGTGGCCCACCTGGTGGCCCATCAACTGTTCGGTGACCGCATCCAGCCCCACGGCGAGGAATGGCAGCTGATCATGCGCGGCGTCTATGAACTGCCGCCCCATCGCTGCCACAACTATGCGGTCAAGCGTCGTACGGTGACCCGCTACATCTACCGCTGCCCCTGCGCCGGCAGCGACTTCCCCTTCTCGGCCCAGCGCCACAGCCTGGTGCGCCAGGGGCGGCGGTACCTGTGCAGGCGCTGTCGGCATACCCTGGTGTACAGCGGCGAGACGCGGTTGGAATGATACACAGCATCGCGGGGCAAGCCCGCTCCCACCGATCCTGTGGAGCGGGCTTGCCCCGCGATGCACACAAAAAAGCCCATCCGAAGATGGGCTTTTCCATTTTACCGCCGCTGACTTAGCGAGCAGCGCCTTCAGCCACGCCCAGGTCGCCGACCGGACGGGTATCGACCAGTGGCGAGCCACCGGAGGCCAGCTCGGCCTGCAGCTTGTCTTCGTCCAGCTCCTTGACCCACTTGGCCACGACCACGGTGGCCACGGCGTTGCCGATCAGGTTGGTCAGGGCACGGGCTTCGGACATGAAGCGGTCGATGCCGAGGATCAGGGCCAGGCCGGCTACCGGCAGGTGACCTACCGCCGACAGGGTTGCAGCCAGAACGATGAAGCCACTACCGGTCACGCCCGCAGCACCTTTGGACGCTACCAGCAGCACCAGCAGCAGGGTGATCTGGTGGGTAATGTCCATGGTGGTGTCGGTGGCCTGGGCGATGAATACCGCCGCCATGGTCAGGTAGATCGAGGTACCGTCCAGATTGAACGAGTAGCCGGTCGGGATCACCAGGCCAACCACGGATTTCTTCGCACCCAGGCGCTCCATCTTGGTCAGCATGCGTGGCAGGGCCGACTCGGAGGACGAGGTACCCAGCACGATCATCAGCTCTTCACGGATGTAGCGGATCAGCTTGAGGACGCTGAAGCCATGGGCGCGGGCGATACCGCCCAGGACCACGAGGATGAACAGCACGCAGGTGACGTAGAAGCAGGCCATCAGGTAGCCCAGCTGCACCAGCGAACCGACGCCGTACTGGCCGATGGTGAAGGCCATGGCACCGAAGGCACCGACCGGCGCCAGCTTCATGATCATGTTGATGATGTTGAACATGACGTGGGCGAAGCGGTCGATCAGGTCCAGCAGCGGCTTGCCGTAGGCACCCAGGCGATGCAGGGCGAAGCCGAAGATCACCGAGAACATCAGCACCTGGAGGATGTCGCCGTTGGCGAAGGCACCGACCACGGTGTTGGGGATGATGTTGAGCAGGAAGCCGACCGTGGTCTGCTGCGCGCCGGCGGCGGCATAGGCGGCCACGCTGCTGGCGTTCAGGGTGCTGACATCGATGTGCATGCCGGCGCCGGGCTTGACTACGTTGACCACCACCAGACCGATGATCAGGGCGATGGTGGAGACGATTTCGAAGTAGAGCAGCGCGTAGCCACCGGTCTTGCCGACCGACTTCATGCTCTGCATGCCAGCGATACCGCTGACCACGGTGCAGAAGATGATGGGGGCAATGACCATCTTGATCAGTTTGACGAAGCCGTCACCCAAAGGTTTGAGGGCAACGCCGGTTTCGGGGTAGTAGTGGCCCAGCAGGATACCGATGGTGATCGCTACTAACACCTGGATATACAGCGATTTGTACAGTGGCTGACGCGTCGTCATGGCTATTTCCTCAAGTGTACCGGCCCGATCCTTCCCAGGACGCGAGCGATACCTAAAGCGCGAACCCTCCTGCAGTGGAGGGATTTGTTGTGTCGAGCTGCCTGGCAGGACTCTGCTGGGTCAATAGCAAGCCTGATGCCAAAATGCGCTCGATCGGTGCAAAGCCCGTATTTCGCGGGTTTGCGTGCACTGTGAGGACGCAGTGACGGGTCAGGGTTGGCGGATTTCCGCCCGCCACCCTGGGCAAATGAAAGGTGATGGCGGTAATCCGCCCACGGGGGATGGCGATTCAGTCCCGGGAAAAGCCGATGCGAAACGCCGCTCCGCCCAGGGGCGAATCATCGAGGGCGAGGCTGGCGTCGTAGCTGTCGATGATGTCCTTGACCACCGCCAGGCCGATGCCCTGCCCCGGGTGCTGGCGGTCGAGGCGCTCACCGCGCTGGAGAATACGCTCACGCTGGTCGGGGGGCACGCCAGGCCCGTCATCCTCGATACACAGCTCGACATGCGTGCCGCCACCCTGCCAGCTGATGCGTACCTGGCCCAGGCACAGGCGGTAGGCGTTTTCCAGCAGGTTGCCGAGCAGTTCGAGCAAGGCGCCCTGCTCCATGGGCACCATGGCCTGCTCGGGAACCTCGAGGCTGACCTTGACCTGCTTGTCGCGGTAGACCTTGGCCAGGGTGCTGCACAGGCTCTCGAGCAAGGGCCGCAGGGCCACCTGGTGGCGCACCAGGCCGCTTTTGCGCAGACTGGCGCGTTGCAGCTGGTAGTCGATCTGCTGGCTCATGCGCTCGATCTGGCTTTGCAGGATGCGCGCCTGTTCGCGGTCTTCACGGCGCTGCGCCATGCTTTCACTGACCCCTTGCAACACGGTAAGCGGGGTTTTCAGGCTGTGGGCCAGATCGCCCAGCGAGTCGCGGTAGCGCTGGCGCTGCTCGCGCTCGCTGCGCAACAGGCGGTTCAACGAGCCGGTCAGGCGCAGCAGTTCCCGGGGATGCTCAGCGCTGAGCCCGTCGCGGGCGCCGGACTCGACTTCATCGAGCTCGTGGCTCAACTGGCGCAGCGACCGCAGGCCCCAGGTCATACCCGCCCAGAGCAGCGCCAGCAAGGTCAGCAGCGCCGCGCCGAAGCCCAGGTACAGGCGTTCGCGCAGGCCATTGAGGGTTTGCTGGTACTCGCGCAGCGGCTGCAGGGCGACGATGCTGAAGGCTGCGCTCTTGCCTCCGAGCAGCTTGACCTCCACGTCATAGACGAAATACTCCTCGCCATCGACCTGGCGGATCCGCGCGAACTCGTTGCCACGCCCGTCATAGCGCGGGGTGTAGTTGATGTTTTCATCGGCGGTGGCCCGCGAGCGCCACACCAGGTTGCCCTGGCGGTCGAAGATATAGCCGAGCAGGCGGCTGTCGGGCAGGTCGAATTTTTCGTCGGGCAGCAGCACCGGCATCCGCAGCTGGTTGTTCTCGATGCGGGCTGCGGAGATCAGGGTGGTGACGTCCGAGGCCAGGCGTTTTTCGATCGCCTCCTGCAAGGCCAGGCTGAAGGCCTTCTGCAGCGCCGGCAGCAAACCGAGCATGAACAGTAGCGCCAGCAGCGCCGCTGCCACCATCAGCCGCAGGCGTAGCGAGCGGATCACCGGCAACGCTCGGTGAACAGATACCCCATGCCGCGCACCGTGTCGATGGGCTTGAAGCCGTTATCGCCCTCAAGCTTGCGACGCAAGCGGCCGACCAATACCTCGATCACGTTCGGGTCACGTTCGTCGTCATCCGGGTAGAGCTGCTCCATCAGGCGTTCCTTGGCCACTACCTGCTGGTGATGGCGCATCAGGTATTCAAGGATGCGGTATTCGTAGGCGGTCAGGGCCAGGGGCTGCTCGTCCAGGGTCGCCTGCTTGCGGTTGAGGTCCAGCAGCAAGGGACCGGCGGCGATGGTCGACTGGGTGAAGCCACTGGAACGGCGCAGCAGGGCATTGAGCCTGGCTTCCAGCTCTTCGAACTGGAAAGGCTTGACCACATAATCGTCGGCACCGGCCGCCAGCCCTTCGACCTTGTCCTGCCAGTTGCCGCGTGCGGTCAGGATCAACACCGGAAAGCTCTTGCCAAGGGAGCGCAGCTGGCGAATCAGGTCCAGCCCGCTCATGCCCGGCAGGCCCAGGTCGATCACCGCCAGGTCATGGTTGTACTGTTCGGCCTGGTACAAGGCTTCTTCGGCATCGGCCACCGCTTCGACCACATGCCCGCTTTCCGTCAAGCGGCTGTACAAGTGATGACGCAAGAGTGCCTCATCCTCGACCACCAGCAGTTTCATACGCTCCTCCCTACGCGTGCCGACAGGTCGGCATAAAACGAATCCTGTGCAGAAGAATAACAGCGAACCGGCCATGCACCCGCAGGCCGGTTCGGGCAGGCTACGCGCCGGTCAGAAGGCGTAGTTGAGCGCCAGGTAGGTCTGGGCGCTGCTGTCCAGGCGCAGGGTGCCGACTTTCGGGCCGCCATGCTCGGCCAGCTCGGTGCTGGCGTTGCTGCGCAGGTAACGGTAGCCCAGTTCCACCGACGCCTGGTCGCTGACCTGTTGCAGTACACCGGCCTGCAGGCCCACGGCGTAGCCGGTATCGGTGTCGCGGCTGTAGCCGGAGGACTCCTGGCTGATCTTGGTCAGGCCGGCGCTGGCTCCGCCGAACAGCTTGGTGGTGTTGCCCAGCGGGTAGAACACATCGTAGCTGCCCAGCAGGTTTTCCTGGCGCATCTTCAGGCCGCTGTGGTCGTTGGAGACGTTGTCGTAGGTGAGGTAGTAGCGGCCCTGGTCGTTCATCTGGCCGACACGGATGCCATAGGTGCTGTCCTTGTGGATGATGCCGTCGGTGTTCAGGTGGTCGGTGTTGCTGCTGAGCAGGCCGGACTTCTTGATCTTGTCGCTGGTCTGGCCATAGGTGACACCGGCGAAGGTGGTGTCGGCGGCCTGCGCGGCGGCGCTGGCGCCCAGAAAGGCCACGGCGAGGAACAGGGTATTGAGGGTTTTCATGGTGCTGACTCCTGATGATGCCCTGAGTGGGTGTGGAAGCCAGACTACGCAAGCGGCCCTGAACGGCCGCTGAACCCTGCCTGAACCTTGGCTGAACAGCTGGCCCACGGCACAATACCGGGCATGAACCGACTTCCCTCCTGCTGCGCCCCGCTGCTGCACGATTGGCCCCTGCCGCGCCCGGTCCCCGGTGCGGTACTGGTCAGTTGCCCCTTCGACCCTGCCCTGCTGGCCAGCGATGACTTTGCCCGCGCCGGCATCGAGCAGACGCCCAGCCTGCAACGCTCGGTGGCCAAGCGTCAGGCCGAGTACCTGGCCGGCCGGGTGTGCGCCCGGGCCGCCTTGCAGCGCCTGGACGGCCGCGAGTACGTCCCCGGCACCCACGAGGACCGCTCGCCGATCTGGCCGGCGGGCATCAGCGGCTCGATCACCCACGGCAAGGGCTGGGCCGCCGCCGTGGTGGCGCACAGCAGTGATTGCCAGGGGCTTGGACTGGACCAGGAAAGCCTGCTCAGTGAAGAACGCGCGGCACGCCTTTCCCGGGAAATTCTCACCGAGGCCGAGCTGCAACGGATGAACGCCGGGCAAACCGGCCTGACCGTCACCCTGACCTTTTCCCTCAAGGAAAGCCTGTTCAAGGCCCTCTACCCCATCGTCCAGCAGCGCTTCTATTTCGAGCACGCCGAAGTGCTGGAATGGAGCGCCGACGGCCAGGCACGCCTGCGCCTGCTGACCGACCTGTCGACGCAATGGCATAAAGGACGAGAGATTGAAGGGCAGTTCTGCCTGCAGGATGACCAGTTGCTGAGCCTGGTCAGCGTCTGAGCCTCACGCCAGCAGCGGGCAGTGTTCGCAGTGCCCGACCCAGTCCACCTTGTAACTCAGGCAGCACGTGCGGCGCCGACGGCGGCAGGCGGCATCCCGTGTGACGGCGGCATACAGCGGGCTGCCTGGCGTTTCGAGCAAGCGGCGCAAACCAGTGCTATCGACCTGATCATGCTGCAGGGCCTGATCCAGGCAGTCGCCGGCATTGCCCCACAAAACAGCCGCTGCGACCTCGCCCAGCGTCGCCAGGCGCTGTACCAGCGGCGTGAGGTGATGCTCCAGCAGTTGCTCAAGGTCGCCACAATACCCGGCATCTGCGCTCAGTTCGAGCGGCAGGCCACGGGCATCCAGGACGATGCGGGTTTGCGTAAACAGCGGCACCTGCCCACCGCTTGCCACCAACCGCCAGACCAGGGCGAAGTAGTACTTGGACCATTGCGACACCAGCACCGGGCGCTGCGCCGGCATCAACCCGGGGCCGTAGAGGTCGAGCAGCAAGGCATCGAAGCGGGCCGGACTCAACACCCGTGAAAGCCAGAGCGGCGCGCTCACGGCGCATCCTGGGTACGCGGCCAGCTCAGGCTGAAACGGGCCCCGCCCAGTTGTTCGCTGTGCCCGACCGAGGCGCGGCCGTTATGCCAGTAGATGATCCGCCGCACGATCGACAACCCCAGGCCATGGCCGCCTGAGGCGCGGGTGCGGCTGTCGTCGAGTCGGGTGAACGGGGTGAAGATGCGATCCCAGACGCTTTCCGGCACACCCGGACCGTCGTCTTCTACATCGATCCGACAACGCTGGGTGCCCAGCTGATAGCTGAGGCTGACCCGGGATTCGGCATGGCGCATGGCATTGCTGACCAGGTTCTGCAGGGCCCGGTGCAGGTAGCGTGGCTCGGCCTCGACCCAGGCGCCCTGCTCGTCCGGCCCCGGCTCGCCGATCTGGCAAGGGCCGCGGAACACCCTGACATCGCTGCGCAGCGGCGCCAGCTCGGCAATCACCTGATCGAGCAAGGCATCCAGGTCGACCCGCTGGAAATGCAGGGCCGGCGCGCCCTGCTCGAGGCGGGCGTAGGTGAGCATTTCGTCGACCAGCTTGTCCAGGTCCTGGATATCGCCATCCATTCCGCTGAGGTACTTCTCGCGTGCCTGCTCGTCACGGGCACTGGCAATCATCTCCAGGCCAAAGCGCAGCCGCGCCACCGGAGTGCGCAGCTCATGTGAGACAGCCCGCACCAGCTCGCGCTGGATGGTCAGCGAGCGCTGCAGGTGCTCGGCCATGCCATTGAAAGCAGCGGCCAGGCGCCCCACCGAATCGGCATCGTCAGCGGTCACCCGGGTATCCAGGCTGCCCTGGGCAATGCGCGTGGCGGCGGTTTCAAGGGCGGACAGGCGCCGCTCGAGCTGGCGCACCAGCAAATAGACGATCAGGCCGATCAGGCACAGGCCCAGGGCGGCAATCAGCACCAGCATCTGCGGCGGATAAGGATTCAACTGGTACAGCGGGCCAATTTCCAGGGCCCAGGGCGTGCCGACCATGCCGGCATAGACGCGGATCGAATCGCCGTCCTTACCCAGCGCCAGCACCGTGTCGCCTTCATCGACGCGGCGGCGCTGGTCTTCGTCCATGTCGGTCTGTTCCACACGCCGCAGGTTCAGCTCGAAACCAAAGCCCTTGCTGCGCTTGAGCTCGGCCAGGCGCCGAGGCTGCTCGCCGATCGGGTAGCGCACCAGTTCGTCGATCAGCAGGTAAATCGTGGCGCGTGCCAGTTGCTCGCTGATCTGCTGCACCTCCCCGGTCAGCAGCAGATCCTGGGTACCGACCTGGCGCATGACCTTGGCCGCATGGGGACCGGTCTTTTCCACCAGCACCTGGCCGCGCTGCAACTGGCTGCGCTGCCCGCCATCGAGCCCCGCCGCCGACAGGGGCTGCAGTTGCAGCGGAATGCCCAGCAAACGCTCCCAGATCATCAGGTTGCGCTTGCGCTCGAGTTCCCCCAGGGGCACCAGGTTGTCGGCCATCAGGGTAAAGGTACCGTGGGCCAGGCGCTCGCGGTGCTGGGCGGCACGTACCTCGTTGAGCAGGTGCAGGCTGAGTACGCCGAGCACGGCCACCAGCACCAGGGCGGCGAGCATGCCGCCATAGATGCGCAGGAAAATCGAATTCATCGCACCTGGCCCATGGCCTCGGCCGCCTCGCGCACGAACAGGTAGCCCTTGCTGCGGATGGTCTTGATCATCCGTGGGTGATCGGGGTCATCGCCGATCTTCGGGCGGATCCTGGAGATGCGCACATCGATGGAGCGGTCCTGGCCGTCGTAGCCTACCCCGCGCAGCGAGGTGAATATTTCTTCCCGCGACAAGGTGCGCCCGGCGTTGCTGACCAGCAGCCAGAGCAGGTCGAACTCGGCGCTGGTCAGTTCGATGCCGTTGTCGTGCAGCCAGGCCTCGCGCAGGGTGTTGTCGACGCGCAAGGGCCCGAACTGCAGGCATTGCGGGGGTTCGCTCTCGGCTGGGGCCTCGCTGCGCCGAAGCAAGGCGTTGATTCGCGCCAGCAGCACACGCGGGCGCACCGGTTTGCAGACATAGTCGTCGGCGCCCATGTCCAGGCCCTGGACCTGGTCCAGGTCGTCGCTGCGCGCGGTGAGCATGAGGATCGGCCCGGCAAACTGCTGGCGCACCTTGCGGCAAATGCTCAGGCCGTCTTCGCCCGGCAGCATCAGGTCGAGCACCACCAGGTCCGGCTGCTCGGCAATGATCCGCGCCGCCGCCCGGGCACCGTCGCCTTCGACCGCAACATCGAAGCCGTTGGCCTGCAGGTATTCACGGGTCAGGTCAGCCAATCGCTGGTCATCCTCGACGATCAACACCTGACTACGCTGCTGCTCCACGGTACACCTCGACGGCTTTGTTATTAGTAGGGCCCCTGGTGGTTTCACCAAAAGGCAACATCGGCACCGGATACTACGTCGGGCACCGACGCCTGCCAACCGCTGCCGCCCATGGCCTGCGGGCGCAGGCGCGATGGCTCGGAGACGCGGCGTTTTTGTGCTAGGGTGCGCGCCCGAAAAAATCGCCCTGGGTGCGAAAAAAGGGTGACGGGCGGTCAGCTGGCGCTAAGTCGCGGCCTACAAGGCGTTGGCCAAAATCACTCACAAAATACGCACAAGTTATCCACAGAGGGCGACCTTGCAATGCCCCCGGGACCGCATTATCTTGTATCCCTATCCAAACAAAACACTACATCTTGGGGTTTGAAGAAAATCCCAAGCACAAGTCAGGCAAAGAACTCAAGCCCTTGAAGCGTGCTTTTTTTGCTTGAACTTTAGAAGCATTCAGCAGCCAAACCGCTCCTGCGGAGGCGATCGAAACAATCCCCTGGAGGGCGTTGTTTCGGGTACGGGTGTTGCAAGTCACAGGCATGCCCGTCAGCAACAGTTTTGAGTCGTCGATTCAAGACCTTTGACTTCGGCCAGGGAGCGGCAAACGATTGCCCCTTTTTCCTGATCTGTCCCGAAGTGAGTATGCCCGCCCCGTGCGGCATGCCGGAGCCGTGTGGTTCCCGTGTGCCGTCAGGGGCGGTTGTTGAGCTTTCGGACGGAACGGCTGGCGCCTAAAAAGCGCCTAAACAAACTTAGAGAACGTGGAGACACCCATGCAAACCGACACAACTCGCGAGAACCCGCAGGCCAAGGCGCCGCAGGCCGCCGATTCGAACCTGGATCTGGCTGCCACCGCCCCCGGCCAACTGCGTGTGATCAAGCGCAATGGCACTGTCGTCGCCTACACCGACGACAAGATCACCGTGGCCATCACCAAGGCGTTCCTCGCAGTTGAAGGCGGCACCGCTGCCGCCTCGTCGCGCATCCACGACACCGTTGCCCGCCTGACCGAACAGGTCACCGCCACCTTCAAGCGTCGCATGCCATCGGGCGGCACCATCCATATCGAAGAGATCCAGGACCAGGTCGAACTGGCCCTGATGCGCGCCGGCGAGCAGAAAGTCGCCCGTGACTACGTGATCTACCGCGACCAGCGTGCCAAGGAGCGTGCCACCCGTGGCAGCAGCGACGCCGCCGTGCAGCCGCACCCGACCATCCGTATCACCCTGGCCGACGGCAGCCTCGCGCCGCTGGACATGAACCGCCTGAACACCATCATCAGCGAAGCCTGCGAAGGCCTGGCCGAAGTCGATGGCGACCTGATCCAGCGCGAAACCCTGAAGAACCTCTATGACGGCGTGGCCATCAAGGACGTCAACACCGCCCTGGTGATGACCGCCCGTACCCTGGTCGAGCGCGAGCCGAACTACTCGTTCGTCACCGCCCGCCTGCTGATGGACACCCTGCGCGCCGAAGGCC
>Ga0247821_10000996_pt1 | contig 15669 bp, 11 predicted proteins | sample 13C_Glycerol_Day_FD_192481 | JGI IMG/M metagenome (GOLD analysis project Ga0247821, IMG submission 192481) | Soil microbial communities from agricultural site in Penn Yan, New York, United States - 13C_Glycerol_Day14 | ecosystem: Environmental > Terrestrial > Soil > Agricultural land | place... | reverse complement strand
GGCCGCCGAACTCCGGGTCGCAGGACAGGGCATTCCAGCCGCCATCGGTGAAGCGCTGGTAGGCCTCGCGCCAGCCCTTGGCGGTCGCCACCTCACCATCGCGCCAGCGCGCGCCTTCGCGATCGCCCGGCACGTTCAACGGTGACAGCACACCATGGGAAAACTTGCCGGCTTCGCCCAGGATCGCCTCGACCAGGTCGGCGTCGAGCTGGGCACAGCCCGGTAGCTCCCTGACCTGGTCCAGGTAACCCAGCTCGTTGAGGACGAACTGCATGTCGCGCAGCGGGGCGTTGTACTCACTCATGAAGAACTCCGAAGGGTTGCAGGTCGGCGATAGCCGTTTGCCAGAGTTCAACAGAATGCGTGGGCAGGGGCGCCCACTCTGGAAGGGTGGGCGTGGGCGCTGGCGAACTCTCCGGCTGCCTGGCGTGGACCGGGGCTGCTGCGCAGCCCATCGCCGGCGCTGCCGGCTCCCACAATGGATCTCGGTATGACCAGGCCGCTGTGGGAGCTGCTGGCTCCCACAGTGGATTTCGGTTGTGGGAGCTGGCGAAGCCTGCGATCGACCGCGTAGCGGTCGCAGGTGCCTCGGCTCAAAGGCGTTCAGTGCCTCCCAGCAATGCCGCCGTCACATCCTGCTGCTTGCGCCCCTGTTCGATCAGCCAGCGCTGGAAGGTGCGGCACTGGCTCCTGTGGACGCTGGTGGGGTTCCAGGTCAGGTAGTAGGACGCCGGCATCGGCAGGGCGAGGGCGCAGGGGATGACCAGGTGGCCCTGTTCGATGTCCCGGCTGATCATCGAATACTGCGCCAGGACAATGCCCTGGCCCTCGATGGCCGCCTGGATGGCCATCGAGGAGAGCGAGTAGATCCGCGTGTTGTTGACCTTGACGTCGCCCACACCCGCCTCTGTGAACCACTGCTCCCACGACGGCGGCGAATCGAACTTGGGCCGCCAGTCGATGGTGATCAGCGGCATCTCGAGCAACGCCTGCGGCGCCTGCACACCCGCCAGCAACCGCGGGCTGCACGCGGGTACCACGCAATCGCGGAACAGCTCGATGGTGTGCTGGTCATCGTGCATGCCCTCGCCGTAGCTCAGGCGAAAATCGACGCCGTTGGCCTGGGCCTCGGACGGTTCGGTGTGGGTGCCGTCCAGATAGACGCTCAACGCCGGATACCCCGTCTGCCAGTCGGCCACCCGCGGCGCCAGCCACTTCGACAGCAGCGAGGGCAGGGCGCTGATGTACAGGTTGTTGGCGTTCTTCGAACGTTCCAGTTCCGCATAGGCCGCACGCAGGCGTTCGAAGGCCTGGCTGCAGCCTTCGTGAAAGTGCTGGCCGGCGGCGTTCAGGCGCAGGCGCTGGCCTTCCTTGACCGTCAGGCTCAGGCCGACGGCTTCCTCCAGCAGTTTCATCTGCTGGCTGACCGCGCCTGCGGAAATGCCCAGGCGCCGGGCGGCCTGGCTGATGCCGCCACACAGGCCCACGGCCTCGAAGACTTCCAGTGCACGCAGGGGGGGGAGGTGGCTCATGAGACGGCTCGCAGAGGCTGATGAAGTGCCTATTTGTAGTTTAGAAATACTTAACTAATCAACAGAAAAGCCCATCTATTCTTTTGTTCGACCCCGGCATAGGCTCTTCCTCGACAAGCCACACGCTTGGCATAACAACAAGAGGAGCTACACGCCATGTTCTTGAGAAACGCCTGGTACGCCGTCGCCTGGGACACCGAAGTGAAGCAGGCCCTGCATGCGACCACCCTGCTTGGCGAATCCATCGTTCTCTACCGCAAGGCCGATGGCGCCGTCGTTGCCCTGGAAGATGCCTGCCCGCACCGCAAGTTGCCGTTGTCCATGGGCCGCCTGCACGGCGACGTGGTCGAGTGCGGCTACCACGGCCTGACCTTCGACGGCAGCGGCACTTGTGTGAAGGCGGCGTGTGTCTCGCGCATTCCCCAGGCGGCGAAGGTGCGCAGCTACCCGGTGGAAGAACGCTACGGCCTGGTCTGGCTGTGGATGGGGGAGGCCGACAAGGCTGACCCGGCCAGGCTCCTCGACATCCCCGAGTGGGACGATCCAGCCTGGGGGGTGAACCGCGGCGACTCGATGACCATCGACTGCAACTACCTGTACATGACCGACAACCTGCTCGACCCCTCCCACGTCGCCTGGGTCCACCAGAGCACCTTCGGCACCTCGGCCTGCGAGTCCGAGCCGCTGCAGACCGTGGTCAACGATGATGGCGTGGTGGTTTCGCGCTGGCTGTACGACATCGATGTGGCGCCGTTCTACCAGCAGTACCTGAAGTTCGCAGGCCGCTGCGACCGTTTGCAGTACTACGAGGTGCGCTACCCGGCGCACGCCATCATCAAGGGCATCCATGTCCCGGCGGGCAGTGGCGGCGAGGGCGCAGCGGCGCATGCCCAGGCGTTCGTCATGGACTCCTACAACTTCATGACCCCGGTCGACGACAACCGCACCCGTTACTACTGGTTCCAGTTGCGCAACTTCGACCCTGCCGACGAAGACGTGTCGCGCCGGTTCGCCGTCGATGTGCGCCGGGCCTTCGAGGAAGACCGGGTGGTGCTCGCCGCCGTGCATGCCGGCATGAAGAATCGCCAGAGCGCCACGATCGACCTGGCCATCGACTCGGGGCCGCTGCGCTTTCGCCGGGGCATGGAACGGCTGATCCACGAAGAACAGGACGCCGCAGCCTCCAGCGCGCGCCAGACGATCGAGGTCAAGGCTCATGCTTGACGCCATTCCCGCCGCCAAGGGTTTCACGCGCTTCCAGGTGACCGGCAAGGTGCGTGAGAGCGCATCGATCACCTCGCTGGTGCTGGAGCCTGCCGCCAACGCCGGGCGTGTCGAGTTCCGCCCGGGCCAGTTCATCGTCGTGCGCATCCCCCAGGCCGAAGGTGCGCAGTTGCTGCGGGCCTACAGCTTGTCCAGTGATCCGGATGACCACGCACGCTTGCGCATCTCGGTGAAGCACGAGCTGCCACCGGCACACTTGCCCGACCTGCCGGCCGGGCTGGGCTCCAGCTTTCTGCATGAGCGGGTGGAGGTGGGCGGGCAGCTGGAAGTCGCCGGCCCCTCCGGCAATTTCTTCCTGGATGAAAGCAGCGAACGCCCGGTGCTGTTGTTCAGCGGCGGCGTCGGCCTGACCCCCATGGTCAGCATGCTGCATCGCCTGGCGACCCGCTCCACGCGCCCGGTGTACTTCATCCATGCCTGCGAGAACGGCGCCGTGCATGCCTTGCGCGACGAGGTGCTGGCGCTGGCGGCACGGCGCGCGGGGATCAACGTGCACTTTTGCTACCGCATGCCGACCCAGGATGACCTGCAAAACGGCCACCACCACAGCAACGGCCTGGTCAGTCGGCAGACGCTGCAGGCGTTGCTGCCCCTGGACGACTACGACGCCTACCTGTGCGGGCCACGGCCTTTCATGCAGGCCAACTGGCGCCTGTTGCGCGGACTTGGCCTCGACAAGACGCGGATCCGCTTCGAATTCTTCGGCCCGGCCACCATCCTCGACGAAGACGAAGCGCCCGCTGCGCCGCCGGTGGTAACGCCAACGCCGGCGGTCGAGGGTGATCTGCAGGTGCGCTTCGAGCCCAGCGGGCAATCGGTGGCGTGGGATGACTCCTGTCCCTCGCTGCTCGACTGCGCCGAACGCGCCGGCCTGACGCCGCCTTTCAGTTGCCGGGCAGGGCTGTGCAACGCCTGCCTGTCACCGCTGTTAAGCGGCACGGTCGAGTACCGCGAGCCGCCCCTGATGATGCCCGAGCCTGGCCAGGTGCTGCTGTGCTGCGCCCGGCCGACCTCTGCGGTGGTCGTGGCGCTGGAAAACTCATAGTGGAGCACTGCCTATCGATGTGATGCCGGACCCTGATTTGCCTCGCGTGCCCTTTACGACATCGGAGAATAAAACATGAAGAACAAGAAGATCGCATTCGCCGCCTGCTCGCTACTGATGACCCTCGCCAGTGTTTCGCCCATCACCCAGGCCAAGGAGTGGCAGAGCATCCAGATCGCCACCGAAGGCGTCTATGAACCCTGGAACCGCACGCTGCCGGACGGCTCCTTCGATGGTTTCGAGCCGCAAATGGCCAAGGTGCTCTGCGAGCGCATGAAGGTTCAGTGCACGATCGTCGCCCAGGACTGGGACGGCCTGATCCCGGGCCTCAAGGCCGGCAAGTTCGATGTGATCATGGATGCCCTGGCGATCAGCGCAGAGCGGCGCAAGGTCATCGATTTCTCCCGTCCCTATACCGACGCCCCGGCCACCTTCATTGCCCAGCAGGCCAGTGGCATCGACCTCGGCTCCGGCAACCTGGTGCTGCGCGGCGACCCGGCCCTGGATACCCCGGTGGTCGAAGACCTGCGCAACCGCCTCAAGGGCAAGTTGATCGGCATCGTCGCCGGCACCGTGTACAGCGGATTCATCCGCGAGCAGTTCGGCCAGGTGGCGACTATCCGCGAATACAAGACCCCGCCCGAGCCGCTGATGGACCTGAAGAACGGCCGCGTCGACGTGGTATTCGAAGACTACGGTTTTCTCGCCGGTGAGTTGCAGCGTGGCGGCGCCAGCGCACTGGTGCTGGTAGGGCCTGCGATCAGCGGGCCGATCTGGGGCGAAGGCCAGGGGTTCGGTATCCGCCCGGGTGAGCCGGAGCTCAAGGCAAAACTGGACGCTGCGATCGCCTCGATGATCGCCGACGGCACCATCAGTGAACTGAGTCACAAGTGGTTCCGGCACGACTTCACGCCGGCCGCCCGATAACCCGCAGGACAGTCCGGCGTCTTCGGTGACGCCGGGGCTGACGCGGCGGCCCGGCTCGGGCCGTCCGTTCACTGACATGTTTAGGGGTGGGACGAGACGTGATCGATCTGATTGGTTTTGGCGCCAAGGGCTGGGGCAGTGTGCTGCTCATGGCGGCGCTGATGACGGTACTGGTGACACTGGCGGCCATGCTGGTGGGCGCCGTGCTCGGGGCGCTGGTGGCCGCGGCGAAGCTGCACTCCAACGGGCTGCTGCGGATGATCGGCCAGACCTATACCACGGTGTTTCGTGGCATACCGGAGCTGCTGGTGATCTACCTCTTCTATTACGGCGGCTCGGCGCTGGTGAGCAGCGTCGGCAAGCTGTTCGGTGCCGACGGCTTTATCAGCATGCCGGCCTTCCTGGTCGGCGCCCTGGCGGTGGGTGTGGTGTCCGGCGCCTACCAGGCCGAAGTGTTCCGCGGGGCCTTCCAGTCGGTGGCGCGCAGCGAACTGGAGGCGGCCAGGGCCATCGGCATGCCGCTGATGCTGCGCTTTCGCAGGATCATCGCCCCGCAGATCCTGCGCTTTGCCTTGCCGGGCATGGGTGGCGTCTGGCAGATCAGCCTGAAGGACTCGGCGCTGATCTCGGTGACCGGGCTGGTCGAGCTGATGCGCGCCAGTCGCGTGGCGGCCTCGTCCACCGGCCAGTTCGTGCTGTTCTTCGTCACCGGCTGCACCCTGTACCTGGTGCTGACGGGCTTCTCCAACCTGTTCTTCTCACGTGCCGAACTGCGCGTGGGCCGAACCTTGCGCCGTAGCTGAACAGGGGATCCATTATGTCAATCGATACAGCGTTCCTCTGCGACACCCTGCTGCAACTGGTGCGCGCCTTGCCAACGACCCTGCTGTTGTTCGCCGCCTCGGTGGCCCTCGGTACGCTGCTGGCACTGCTGGTGGTGTGGCTGCGGACCTGTGAGGTGGCCGTGCTGCGCCATCTGGCCCGCGGCTACATCTTCCTGTTTCGCGGTTCGCCGCTGCTGATCCAGATGTTCCTGCTCTATTACGGCCTGAGCCAGTTCCCCGAGGTGCGCCAGAGCCCGTTCTGGCCGGTGCTGCGCGAGCCGCTCAGCTGTGCGGTGATCGCCCTGGCGCTGTGCACGGCGGGCTACATGGCCGAGATCTTCCGTGGCGGCCTGCAGGCAGTGCCGGCGCAGCAGATCGAAGCGGCAAGGGCCGCGGGCATGTCCGGCGGGCTGCTGGCACGGCGGATCATCATCCCCATCGCGCTGCGCAGCTGCCTGCCGGCCTATTCGACGGAGATCATCCTGATGATGAAGGCCACCTCGCTGGCAAGCCTGGTCACCGTCTATGAAGTCTCCGGTGTGGCGCAGCGGATCATCGCCGAGACCTACCGCACCCTGGAGGTATTCCTCTGCGCTGCGCTGATCTACCTGGTGCTGAACGTCCTGATCGTCCGCACGCTGACGCTGGTCGAGCGCAGGCTGTCGCCCAGACAACCGGCCACCGCGAGTCCAACAACAAAAAAGTACGCATTGAGCGCACCAAGAGGGTAGTGGCATGGCTACAGGCAATGATCCGGTCCTGCAGGTAAAACACCTGCGCAAGTCATTCGGCAACCTGGAGGTGCTCAAGGGCATCTCGCTGGCTGCCCACGAGGGGGATGTGGTGTCGATCCTGGGCGCCAGTGGCTCGGGCAAGAGCACCTTCCTGCGCTGCATCAACCTGCTGGAAACCCCCGATGCCGGCGAGATCCACGTCGCCGGTGAACAGCTGGCGCTCAAACGCGGTCGCCAGCAGGGCCTGGTGGCGGCCGACCGGCGCCAGCTCGACCGCCTGCGCCCGCAACTGGGCATGGTGTTCCAGAGCTTCGGCCTGTGGTCGCACATGACGGTGCTGCAGAACGTCATCGAAGGCCCGCTGCACGTGCAAAAACGCTCCCGCGCCGAGTGCATCGACGAGGCCGAGGCGCTGCTGGAACGGGTGGGCATGGCCGACAAGCGCAACCACTACCCGGCCTTTCTGTCCGGCGGCCAGCAACAACGGGTGGCCATCGCCCGCACCCTGGCCATGCGGCCGCGGGTGATCCTGTTCGACGAGCCCACCTCGGCCCTTGACCCGGAGCTGGTCGGCGAGGTGCTGAAAGTGATGCGCTCGCTGGCCGAGGAGGGCCGCACCATGCTGGTGGTCACCCATGAAATGGGCTTTGCCCGCACGGTCTCGAACCGCGTGGTGTTCATGCACCAGGGCCTGATCGAGTCCCAGGGTACGCCGCAGGAAATGTTCGCCGACCAGCATTGCGAGCGTTTCAGCCGGTTCATCCTCAGCCACGCCTGACAGCACCACCGTTAACCGTTTTTTCGCCTGTTCTGCCACGGGACAGGCGTTCTACGCCCTGAAAAACGTCAATAAGAGAGAGAGCACCGCAATGCCCATTCATCCGCAAGACATTCGCTCTGTTGTCCTGGACGACGCCAAGCCTTCCATCGAAGCCTTTATCGCGGTGGCCCGCTATGGCGCGCAGGTGAGTTTTTCCGACGCCTACCGTGCCCGGGTCGGCCGCTCGCGCCGGCTGATCGAGCGCTTTCTCGATGAAAACCGCCTGGTCTATGGCGTGACCACCGGCTTTGGCGACAACGTCCGCCATGTCATCTCGCCCGAAGACGCCCAGACCCTGCAGGTGAACATCGTTCGCTCCCACGCCGTTTCGGTGGGCGAGCCACTCAACCGCGAGCAGGTCCGTGCCGTGCAGTTGATGATCCTGGTCAGCCTGGGCAAGGGCTTCTCCGGCGTGCGCATGGAGCTGCTCGAACAGATCGCCGGCCTGCTCAACAACGATGTGGTGCCGTTCGCCCCCGGTGAAGGTTCGGTAGGCTACCTGGGCCCTGAAGGCCACCTGGCGCTGGTGCTGATCGGCGAGGGCAAGGCCAGCGTCGCCGGCGGCGAGTGGGTCGATGGTGCCAGTGCACTGCGCCAGGTCGGCATGCAGCCGATCACCCTGCAGTGCAAGGAAGGCCTGGCCATGCTCAACGGCACCACCTCGGTCACCGCTATCGCCACCCTGGCGCAGTACAACGCCAACCAGGCGGCCCAGGTCGCGGACATCGCTGCGGCCCTGTCGCTGCAGGTGCTCAAGGGCACCATCCGCGCCTTCGATGCGCGCTACCACTCGGTCAAGGCCCATGCCGAGCAGGCGCAGACGGCGCGGACCATCAAGCGCCTGCTGAACGACAGCCAGCTGATCGAAGACAACATCGACTACCGCCTGCAGGACACCTACAGCTTGCGCGCCATCCCCCAGGTGCACGGCGCCTCGAAGCAGTTCATCGCCTACGCCCAGGCCTGCATCGACAACGAGATCGCTTCGTCCGGCGACAATCCGGTGATCTACCCGCTGAACGACGAGGACGGCATCGCCATTTCCGGCGCCAACTTCGATGGTTCGTACATCGGCATGGCCGCCGACACCCTGTGCAATGCCATGACTAACCTGGCGAAGATCTCCGAGCGGCGCACCGATCGCATGGTCAACTCGCACTTCAGCGAAATGCCGGCGTTCCTGGTACGCAACCCCGGGCTCAACAACGGCTACATGATCATCCAGTACACCGCCGCCGGCCTGCTCGGAGAAATGAAGGTGCTGTCGCATCCGTCGACCATCGACAGCGTGTCGACCTGCGGCAACCAGGAAGACCCGGTGAGCTTTGCCTTCAATGCGGCCATGAAGGCCTACCAGGTTTCGCGCAAGCTGGAGTCGGTGCTGGCCATCGAGTTGCTGGTCGGCTGCCAGGCCCTGGACTTCCACGCGGTGGACAAGGCCTCCAGCGCCACCCGCGCGCTTTACCAACTGGTGCGTAGCCGTGTGCCGGTGGCCGATCAAGACCGTGCCTTCTATCCCGACATCGTCGCGGTCACCGAGCAACTGCGCTCGGGCGAGGTGCTGGCCACCGTCGACCGTGTACTGGCCAGCCAGTGACTGATTTTCTCAACCACAAGGAGCGCAACATGAGTGTTTTTACCCACGTGACCGTCGGCACCAATGACTTGCCCAAGGCCCGCCGGTTCTATGATGAAGTCCTCGGCGCATTCGGCATGAAACGCCTGGCCGACCTCGGTGACAATGGCTCGATCTGGGGCGTCGATGCGCCGTCGTTCTTCGTCCTCAAGCCTGCCAACGGTCAGCCGGCGAGCATCGGCAACGGCGTTACGGTGAGCTTCCAGGCGCCGGGCCGTCCGGCCATCGACGCCGCCCATCGCAGCGCCCTGGCCCTCGGTGCCCAGGACGAAGGCCAGCCCGGCCCGCGCAACTGGAAGGAAAACGCCTACGCGGCGTACTTCCGCGACCTGGACGGCAACAAGATCGCGGCGTACTGCTTCACCGGCAACTGATCCGCCGGTGATCGTCAGGGGGAGGTGAGGGCTTGCGGCAGGTCAAGCTCAAAGCGCCAGGTCAGCGCTTCACCTTCCCCGCTGGCGACCGTCTGCGCGCTGGCATGCAGCAGCAGTAACAGCCGCTGCAGGCTGGCATGGGCCCATTGGGCCGGGGCGTCGGCAGGGCCAGGCTCGTGCCAGGGTGACAGCTCAAGGCGCAGGCGCAGCAAGCCGCGCGGTTGCAGGCTGGTGCTCAGCCGCAGGTCGATACACGCCGGCAGTACACCCAGGCGCAGGTAGCCGAACAGGCTTTCGAGCAACTGGCGGTAGTGGCGGGCATCGATCCAGGCGCTTTTCAGGGCCTGCAGGCCGGGGCCCAGGTTCAGCTGGCAACCCTTGGCTTCGAGGTGCGGGCGCAACGGGGCAAGAATTTTTTCGGTCAGGGTGCCAAGGTGGTGAGCCTCGGTGATGGTCTCCTGCTGGTAGGCATCCAAAGCCCACAACTCGTCGACCCTGACCAGGCACTGACGCATGCTGTCGATCTGCTCCACCAGGCGATGTGGGCCCGGCGGCGGATCAGCATTGTCCAGGCTCTGTTGCATGACGGCCAGCAGCGCCTGCAGCTCCTGGCTGATGGCCGCCAGGGTCGAGCTTTTCAGCTGGCTCTCCAGGCGTGCCTCGGCGCCTTCGTGACGCAACCTGGCCAGCATGCGGTCGCGTTCGGTGAGGTCGCGCATGCCGCCGAGCATGGCCACCAACTGCCCGGACTCGTCGCGAAAGGGCGTACACCAGGCATACAGGGCGGTCGGTACCCCCAGGTACTCGATGACCGCTTCGAGAATGAAGGGTTCTTCACGGCTCACCGACTCATTGAAGCGCTGCTGCGAGCGTTCGCGCACCTGCGCCGGCAGCCAGTTGGCCTGCTCCAGCGTGGTACCGCGAATGGTCTCGAAGCTTTCGCCGACGAACCCCAGGTAGCGGCGGTTGCACATCAACAGCCGGCCCTCCAGGTCGCGCACGAACATCGGGTAGGGCGCGGCGTCGAGCAGCCCGCGCAGCAGGCCGTACTCGCGCAGCAACTGTGGATCGGTGGGCGTGCCCAGGGTGCGGGCGCCGTCTTCGCCGGCGACCAGGCCATGGCTGCGGGCCACTTCCAGCAGCTGGAAATCATTGCCGACGTTGAGCTTCTGGTGCAGGCGGGCCTTGTAGGTGCTGACGGTCTTGTAGCTCAGGCTCAACTGGTCGGCGATGTCCTTGTTGCTGAGCCCCTGGCTGAGCATCTGCAGGACCGTGAGTTCGCGCCCGGACAATTGGGCCAGCTCGCTTTCGACCTCGCTGCGCGGGCCCTGGGCCTCCTGGCGGGTCGCTTCGCGGGGGAAATAGCTGCGTCCGTGGCTGACCGCCTGCAAGGCACGCTCGAGTTCGGCGACTGCATCGGTCTTGCACACATAGGCGTCGGCGCCGGCCTGCAGCGAGCGGGCGGCGTAGAGGCCGGCTTCCTGGACGCTGTAGACCAGCAACTTGACCCCGTCATGGCTGGCCCGCAGCCGGCGCAGCAGATCCAGGCCACCCAGGCGCGGTACCAGCAATTCGAGGATGACCAGTTCCGGGTGCAACTGGCGGCACTGCAACAGGGCGTCCTGGCCATTGTCGACCTCGGCCAGGACCTGGTGGCCGGCACGTTCGAGCACGGCACGCAGGCCATCGCGAACGATAGGCAGGTGATCCACGACCAGCACGGTGCTCATGTGCGTGTCCCGTTGCGTCCCTTTCCGACCCCAAGCATAGACCAGGGCCTTGGACGGGCATCACTCCTACAACCAGGTGCAAGTTGCTCCGACATTCACCACCACCCCCCGCGCGCAGACTGCAGGCACTCCACTTCCAGTGCCTGCGAGGCCGCCATGAACCGATTCACGCGCATTCCCGTCCATCATCCGAAGTTCCAGCGTACCTGCCTGGGCCGCGCCATCGGCCTGTTGCTGGCCGGGGTGTTCAGCCTCAACGCCCTGGAGGCCGAGGCCGAAAACAACGCGGTCGACCCACCTGCCGAAGATTTCGACCCACCCTCGACGGCGGCGACCATGGTCGCGGCGTCTTACCTGGACATCGCCATGCAGGCCAGCGAAGACGCCCCGCGGGTGTTCGCCAGCCGCCTGCTCGGTGCGCCGGCGCCGATCATCGTCAACAGCGCCGATGGCATCGGCATTTCCGCTGCCGGTGCGCATGACGACGCCAGCGTCAACCTGGGTGCGGCCCGCACCATTGGCGTGCTGGCCGAGGCTGGCAGCAGCCTGGGCTTTGTGCGCGGTAGCGTCGGCTCCAGTGCGCTGACCGCCGTCAACGCCAATGGCCAGACCGGCCTGCTGGCACGGGACAATAGCCAGCTGAGCGGCAGCGGGGTGACCGTCAGCCTGGTGCCCAAGGCCAGCAACGGCATCGCCGTGACCGCCAGCAACCTGACCGGCGTCGCGGCAAGAACCGGCGGCCAGGTGAGCCTGCGCGACAGCGCCATCACCCTGGGCGGTGGCGTCAACGGCCAGAGCAACCATGGCCTGGTGGCCAGTGGCGCGGGCAGTCGCCTTGAATTTGCCGGTGGCAGCGTCAGTAGCCTGTCCAAGGGCTCGATCGGCGCACTGGCCGAAGGCGGTGGCCACCTCAGCCTGAGCCAGGGCAGCGCCATCAGCGTGACCGGGGCCAGCAGCACCAGCACCGCCAGTCATGGCCTAAAAGCCACAGGCAGCGGCAGCCGGATCGATGCCAGCGATATCAGCGTGACCAGCAGCGGCGTTGCGGCCAGCGGTGCGCGGGCGGAGGATGGCGCCCACATCCAGCTCGATCGCAGCATCTTCACCAGTACCGGTGCCGCCACCAGTACCAGCAGCACGGCGGTACTGCACGCCCTGGGCGGTGCCAGCATCGTCGCTGACGGGGTCAATGCCAGCGCCAGCGGCAACTACATGGGCGGCGTGCGCGCCGAAGGCAGCGCCAGCCAGGTCTCCCTCAGTAACGGAAGCCTGGCGGTGAAAGGCGCCGGTATCGCCACCGACTTCGCTTCTGCCGCGCGGGCCATGGGCGGCGGGGCGATCAATATCGAGGGCAGTGTGTTGTCGTCCCAGGGCACCTACAGCCACGGCGTTTCCGTCGAGGGCAGCGGCTCCCGGGCCGATGTCGACAGCACCCGCATCGATGTCACCGGCAACCGTGCCCATGGCCTGTACGTCACCGCGGGTGCCAGCGCCGGGGTGAGCGACAGCCATATCAGCCTCGGTACCGTTGCCGGTGCCGCCGGTCCCTGGGGCATCGGTGCCCTGGTGGAGGGCGCTGGCTCGCGCCTGCAACTGGACGACAGCGAAGTACGCACCACCCAGAAAACCAGCTTTGGCGTACGGGCACTGGCCGGCGCCCAGCTGGAGCTGAACAACGGCCTGATCGACACCCAGGGCAACTACTCGACGGGCCTCAGTGCCGGCAGCTCCACCGTGGTGGCGCGCAACCTGACGGTGCACACCTCGGGCAACGACAACGCCATGGGCGTGCTGGCCGACACCGCAGCGACCGTCACCCTGTACGGTGGGGCGGTGAGCACCAGCGGCAACGGCTCGCCCGTGCCTTCCAACCTGACCTTTCCCCATGCCCTGGCTTCGCGCAATCCCGGCGCGCAGCTCAACGCCTACGGCACCAGCGTGCTCACCACCGGCAGCCAGGCCTATGGCGCGGCGGTGGACGACGGTGGCAGCATGCTTCTGGACGGCGTTTCGCTCAGGACCGAAGGGCAGTACGCCATCGGCCTGTACGCCGGCATCGGCACCCTCAAGCCCGGCCAGGTGAGCCTGACCGCCCGCAACGTCAGCGTCGAGACCCTGGGCGAGCAGGCCGCCGGCGCCCTGGTCAGCCGTCGCTACCAGGCACCTGAAGCGACCCTCGAACTGACCGACTCCACACTGACCACCCACGGTCTGCTGTCCCACGGCCTGCAGGCGGAATCCGGTGCGCAACTGAACGCCAGCAACAGTGCGGTCAACACCCTCGGTACCGCGGCCCTTGGCGCCCTGGCCAACAACCGTGCCAGCGTCCACCTCGACGGCGTTGGCGTGAACACCGCCGGTGACCTGGCCCATGCCGCAGTGGCCAAGAATGGCGGCGAGCTGCGGGCCGGCTCCAGCGTCATCAACGCCAGCGGCGGCCAGGCTGCGGCGCTGTATGTCCAGGGCACCGAGGCCCTCATGGGCAAGGCGCTCGTCGACAGCAGCGTGCTGCGCAACCGCGATGGCGCCACCATCGCCAGCGCCGGTGTGGCGGACATCAGCCTGGTCGACAGCATCGTCGGTGGCAGCGGCCAGTGGCTGAACGTGGACAGCGCGGCAGCCAGCGACGGCAGCAGCATCCCCGACATGGGCACTGGCCAGTGGCAGGGCGTCGGCAGCGCGCTGGCCGCCACCGGCAGGGCCACCCTCGACGTTTCGGGCTCAGTGCTCAGCGGCTCGGCACACACGGCCGACGGCAGCAGCTCCAGCGTCAGCCTGCATGACACCAGCCTGTGGAACCTGACCGGCGAATCGAACCTTGGCAGCTTGAGCAACGACGCCAGCCTGATCGACTTCAGTGCGCCGCAGGGTGGCAACTTCAAGAACCTCACGGTCAACACCTACCACGGCGCCAACGGCACCCTTGCCCTGAACACCTACCTGTATAGCGATGGCTCACCTTCGGACAAACTGGTGGTCGACGGTGGCAAGGCCGACGGCAGCAGCAACCTGTTGATCCGCAACGCAGGCGGCCCCGGCGCCCTGACCCAGGGCAACGGCATCCTCGTGGTCGATGCGCAAAATGGCGCCACCACCGCCCCTGAAGCCTTCCGCCTGCTAAACCGGGTCAAGGCCGGCCCCTACGAGTACAACCTGTACCGCGCGAGCCTGGATGGCAGCAACGGTGAAGCCTGGTACCTGCGCTCGACCGTCGATGCGGCACCGGTCGATCCCGTTGATCCTGTTGATCCGGTCAAACCAGTAGATCCAGTAGATCCAGTCGCACCGGCAGACCCCGTGGAGCCTGTTGCTCCGCTGGTTCCCGTGGTCGAGCAACCGATTGCCCCGGCGCGCCCGCAGGTGCCCAACTACCGTGCGGAAACCTCGCTGTACCGTGCCTTGCCATCGATGCTCCTGACCTACAGCCGGGCCATGGTCGATACCTTGCACGAGCGTGTCGGCGAAGAACGCCGGCTGGCCACCGACCCGCTGCCTGAGCAGGCGCTGGAACACTATGGTCCATCCCTGGGCTGGGGTCGCCTGATCCTGCGCAAAGGGGAGGACGAGCTGGGCGAGGGGGCCCGCTATGACTACCGTATGCAGGCCTTCCAGGTCGGTGCCGACCTCTATCGCAATGAAGACACCGACGGCAGCACCGACCAGGCCGGCCTGTCGCTGAACGTCGGGCGCATTGCCGGCAGTGTCGACCACACCACTGGCAGCAGTGCCGGCGATGACCTGGTCCGCGCCTACGGCATCGGCGGCTACTGGACTCACTTCGGCCCTGAAGGCTGGTACCTCGATGGTGTGTTGCAGTTCAACCGCTTCGACATCAAGGCCAGCCCCAATGACATGGACGCGCTCAAGACCCGCGGCCGTGGTGTCACGGCTTCACTGGAGGGCGGCTATCCGTTTCACCTGAACAAGGACAAGAACCTGCACATCGAGCCGCAGGCCCAGGTGATCGTCACCAAGGTCAAGGTCGACGACAGCCATGACGACGCCTCCGGGGTGCGTTTCGAAGACGTCGACTCGCTTACCGGTCGGCTGGGTGTGCGTGTCGATAAGGACTGGTTCCGTGAGGACGACAAGGGCAAGGTGCACCGCACCAATGTCTGGGTTCGCCCTAGCGTCTGGCATGAGTTCAAGGGGCAGGCCAAGACCGAGTTTTCTTCGGCCAATGGCTATATTCCCTTCGGTACGGACATGAGCGGGACCTGGGGGGAGCTGAACCTGGGCGTCGACTACCAGGTCGATGAGCGCACTACGGTGACGGGTTCGCTCGGCTACCAGAAGGCATTCAACAAAGACAGCCGCAGCTATGAAGGTATGATCGGTATCAAGGTCAAGTTCTGAATGGATCTACCTTGTCACAGGAGCCCCGCCAGAGGGTGGGGCTCTTTTTTTGCACCTCGGTAGGGCCTCATCGCCGGCTTTGCCGGCTTCCACAGGGGGCGCTGGTGTCTGTGGTCCCTGTGGGAGCTGGCGAAGCCGGCGATGGCCCGCACAGCGGGTCCGATATAAAGATTTTCACGCAAACCCGGGGGGCTATGATCTTTGGGCTTGGGTGTCGAGGTTGTGAGCTTATCCATTGAATGCGGCGACGCCGCCGGCCTCGCCACAAGGAATGGATAAGCCCACAACCTCAACACCCAACCCCAATAAAAAACCCCGCCAATTGGCGGGGTCTTTTTTACCCTGAGTTCAGCTTACGCTTGAACGACCGGGATGTTGGCGCTCGCCGCCGCTTCGCGGAACTCGGC
>Ga0247821_10000994_pt1 | contig 15684 bp, 10 predicted proteins | sample 13C_Glycerol_Day_FD_192481 | JGI IMG/M metagenome (GOLD analysis project Ga0247821, IMG submission 192481) | Soil microbial communities from agricultural site in Penn Yan, New York, United States - 13C_Glycerol_Day14 | ecosystem: Environmental > Terrestrial > Soil > Agricultural land | place... | reverse complement strand
GGCCGGAACTGCGCCGCCGGACTGTGCGCGTAGAGCTGTTCGACGTTGGTGGCGCCGGGGACCTTGCCCTGCGGGGCGAGCGGGATCACGGTAGTCCGCAGCGGTCCGGCTGGGCTCTCGGCGGCGGGGTTGCGGTAGGGGTGGCGCACGCCCATGTAGACGGCGGTGCCGAAGGCCACGGCGATCAGCACGACCAGGATCAGCGCCTGCCGGGACAGTCCGCTCCGGCGCAGCGGCGGGCGGCGGCGCACGGCGGGCGCGTGGTCGGTGATGCGCTCCTGGGCGGAGTACTCCTGGAGCCGGGCAGCGCGGACGAAGGACTCGTCGAAGACGACGGACCGGTACTCGTCCTCGCCACCTCCGGGGGCTCCCTCGGGCGTCCCCTCGGGTGGGTCCGAAGGCCCTCCCATACCTTCAAGGGTAGGTCCGCGCGAGCCCCGGTAAACGCCCTGCCGGGGCCGAAGTTCTGTCAGGTCCGCACCAGGCGGGGGGCGTTCTCAGGGGCTGGGCGGGATCACCGGGACGGTCGTCCTGGAGTAGTCGGCGGAGGCGGACGGCGACACCGCGCCGCCCTGCTCTACACCGGTGGTGGCGGGTGGCGGGGCCGGCTCCTGCCGCTGCGAGGAGGCGCCGCGGTAGACGGCGGAGAAGGCGAGGGCGACCATGCCGACGCCCATCACCAGGGCGAGCATCCAGGCGACGGGGCGGTGCCAGCGCACCTGCCTGCCGTACGGGCCCGGGGAGCCGTAGTCGTCGTCGTCCAGGGCGTCGGCGTCGTCGTCCGGGTCGTCACGGCCGGGGCCGACCCGGTAGCCGCCGTACCCGTCGTCGTACCGCTCACCGCGCGCGTGGGCCCGGCGGGCCTCGGCCTCCGAGGCCTCGGCTCTGGCCTGCGCGGCGGCCAGGAGGCGTTCCACGGCGGTCGGCTCGTGCACCTCGGCCGCCCGCACGAAGGCCTCGTCGAAGACCACGGAGGCGAACTCTTCGTCCGACACCCCGCGGTCGTGGTCGTCGTCGGGCTCCCAGCCGTCAGGGAACGGCGTGCCCCCCACGTCCTCCGGCACACGTCCAGAGTAGACCTGGGGGGTCATTTTGGGCAGACGGTATGGAAATTCATCCTTCTGCCGGGACGCCCGAACCGGCGGATCCGGGGCACGGGGCGTCTCAGCGCCGTACGTGACCGTCGCCGGTGACGATGTACTTCGTGCTGGTCAGCTCGGGAAGGCCCATCGGCCCCCGGGCGTGCAGCTTCTGCGTCGAGATGCCGATCTCCGCGCCGAAGCCGAACTGGCCGCCGTCGGTGAAACGGGTGGAGGCGTTCACCGCGACCGTGGTGGAGTCCACCAACTGGGTGAACCGACGGGCGGCGGCCTGCGAGGTGGTGACGATGGCCTCGGTGTGCCCCGAGGTCCACAGCCGGATGTGCTCGACGGCCCGGTCCAGGGAGTCGACGACCGCGGCGGCGATGTCGAGGGAGAGGTACTCGGTCTCCCAGTCCTCCGTGGTGGCCTCCACGACGGTGGCGCGGGAGTCCTTGGCGTACGCCATCACGCGCTCGTCGGCGTGCACCGTCACCTCCGCGTCGGCCAGAGCGTCCAGGGCGCGGGGCAGGAACTCGGCGGCGATGTCCTGGTGGACCAGGAGGGTCTCGGCGGCGTTGCAGACGCCGACCCGCTGGGCCTTGGAGTTGACCAGGATCTCGACGGCCATGTCGAGGTCGGCCTGGGCGTCGACGTAGACGTGGCAGTTGCCGGTGCCGGTCTCGATGACCGGCACGACCGACTCCTGGACCACCGTGTTGATCAGCGAGGCGCCGCCGCGCGGGATCAGCACGTCGACCAGGCCGCGGGCGCGCATCAGCTCGCGCACGCTGTCCCGGCTCTCGCCGGGGACCAGCTGGACGGCGTCGGCGGGCAGCCCCGCGCCGTGCACGGCGTCGCGCAGCACCCGCACCAGCGCGGTGTTGGAGCGGTAGGCGGAGGACGAGCCGCGCAGCAGGACCGCGTTGCCGGACTTCAGGCAGAGGGCGGCGGCGTCGACCGTCACGTTCGGGCGGCCCTCGTAGATGATGCCGACCACGCCGAGCGGCACCCGGACCTGGCGCAGGTCGATGCCGTTGGGCAGGGTGGAGCCGCGGACGACCTCGCCGACCGGGTCGGGCAGCGCGGCCACGTCCCGTACGTCGGCGGCGATGGCGCGCACCCGCTCCGGGGTGAGGGTGAGCCGGTCGATCATGCCCTCGCCGGTGCCGGCCTCACGGGCCCTGGCCACGTCCTCGGCGTTGGCCTCCACGATCTCGCCCGCGCGGACCTCCAGCGCGTCCGCGATGGCGAGCAGCGCGTCGTCCTTGGCGGCGCGCGGCAGCGGCGCGAGGGTGGCGGCGGCCCCCTTGGCCCGGTAGGCGGCCTGGCTGACCGGGGACATCGAGTCGTACGGCGAGAGCGTGGTCATGGAGGGAAGGGTAGTGCGGGCGGCGGGCGCCCTCCTCCGTCATCCCGAACCATGAGACACGGGTCAAAAGGGGTGGACGCCGACCGGTGTCGCCAGGACCGGCCCGTAGCCCGCCGCGACGCGCTGGTGGTAGGTGGCCCGGTCGATGACCTCCAGGCCGACGATCTCCCAGGGCGGCAGGCCCGCCGTCCGGCGGTGCTCGCCCCACAGGCGCAGCGCCACGGCGGCCGCGTCGTGCAGGTCGCGGGCCTCCTCCCAGTAGCGGATCTCCGCGTGGTCGTCGGCGTAGCGGCTGGTGAGCAGGAAGGGGTGGTCGTGCGCCAGCTGCTCCAGGGCCCGGCGGACCTCCGCGACCGGGGCGGGCTCCCCGGAGACGCTGAGGGTGACGTGCCACAGGCGGGGCAGGTCCCGGGGCTCGCCGCCCGGGAACCGGTCACCGGCCGCGACGCCGGTCAGGGCGCGCTCCGCGCCGGCCGCTCGGGAACCGGCACCGCGGGACGACGTCGTCCCCGGGCGCACTCGTCGCACGGCGGCCTCCTTACGCGCGGACATGTCCGAGGGGCGGGTGGTTGTGCCCCGGGACAAAGTTGAGCAGGCCGCCGGGGATCGCGGGGCGGTTTTGCGGAACGTCCACCACCGAGGGCGGACGTTTCGGCACATTACGGATGCAGGACCACCAGATCGTCCCTGTGTACGACCTCACGTTCGTACTCCGGACCCAGATCCCGGGCGAGTTCGTGGGTGGAGCGGCCGATCAGGAGGGGGATCTCCTTGGCGTCGAAGTTGACCAGTCCGCGGGCCACCGCCCGCCCCTCGCCGTCCCGCAGCTCGACGGGGTCGCCCGCGCTGAACTCGCCCTCGACGCCGGCGATCCCGGCCGGCAGCAGCGACTTGCGGCCCTGCACGACCGCGTGCACGGCGCCGTCGTCCAGGGTGAGGGAGCCCTGCGGGGTGGAGGCGTGCTGGAGCCACAGCAGCCGGTCGGCGGAGCGGCGGCCGGTGGGGTGGAAGTAGGTGCCGGTGTCACCGCCGTTGAGGGCTTCGGCGGCGTGGATCGCGCTGGTCAGCACCACCTGGATGCCGGCGGCGGCGGCGATCCCGGCGGCCTCCGTCTTGGTGGCCATGCCGCCGGTGCCGACGCCCGCCTTGCCGGCGCTGCCGATCTCGACGTGGGCGAGGTCGGCGGGGCCCCTGACCTCGGCGATGCGCGAGGTGCCGGGCCGGGACGGGTCGCCGTCGTAGACGCCGTCCACGTCGGAGAGCAGCACCAGCAGGTCGGCGCGGACCAGATGGGCGACGAGGGCGGCGAGCCGGTCGTTGTCGCCGAAGCGGATCTCGTCGGTGGCGACGGTGTCGTTCTCGTTCACGACCGGGAAGGCGCCCATCGCCAGCAGCTTGTCGAGGGTGCGGGAGGCGTTGCGGTGATGGGCCCGGCGGCTCATGTCGTCGCTGGTCAGCAGCACCTGCCCGACCCGTACGCCGTACCGCGCGAAGGAGGCGGTGTAGCGGGCGACCAGCAGTCCCTGGCCGACGCTCGCGGCCGCCTGCTGCCTGGCCAGGTCCCGGGGGCGGCGGCGCAGGCCCAGCGGGGCGAGACCGGCGGCGATGGCGCCGGAGGAGACGAGGACGATCTCCCGCTCCCCGCCGCCGCGGTTCTTGGCCAGCACGTCGACGAGGGCGTCGACGCGGTCGGCGTCCAGGCCGCCCGCCGCGGTGGTCAGCGACGAGGAGCCGACCTTGACGACGATCCTGCGCGCCTCGCCCACGGCCCGTCTTGCCCCTGCCACCTTGCCGCCCGTCCCCTCACGTCGATCGGTCGCCCGTCAGGCAATCTACGCGAAGCGGATGGGACGGCGCGCGACGGTCCAGCCCCCGGACGGGCCGCCGTACGTAACGACATGAACACATCCCGCGCACGATCGAAAGGTTGTGTTGATTGCCTATAGAAATCAAACGTTCCGCAAACGTATTTTGAACCCTGTGTCACACAACGTTCGCCGCACGAAGCGCATACTCCTCAGATCCGGCAAGAGCCCTTACGACGTGGTGCCCGTGGAGGAGGCCCTGCATCGCGACGTCTTCGCCACCAACTCGGGCAATCTGATCTTCAGCGACGCCTCGCACAAGATCCTCGAGACACCGCGCACCGAGGTGGTCTCCAACGGCATCCGGACGGACGTGAACGCGGCGAGCCGGATCAACGAGGAGTATGACGCCTTCGTCGTCCCTCTGGCCAACGCCTTCCGGCCCTCCTTCGAACCGCAGTTGAAGCGGCTGACGCGCCTGATCAGCAGGCTGAGGATCCCGGTGGTCGTGCTGGGCATCGGCGCGCAGACCGGCCTGAGCTACGACCCGGCGCGTCTGAAGCCGATGGAGCAGTCGGTCCGCGCCTTCGTCTCCGCCGTCCTGGACCGCAGCGCCTCGATCGGCGTGCGCGGCGAGTTCACCGAGAAGTACCTCAAGGACATGGGCTTCCGGAACGTCGAGACGATCGGCTGCCCGTCGCTGTTCATGTACGGCAAGGACCTCCCGGTGCGCAAGCGGGCGCCGGAGCTGACCTCCGCGTCCCGCATCGCCATCAACGGCTCGCACAGCGCGGTGCAGAAGCAGGGTCTGGACCGGATAGTCCGGCGGACCCACGAGCGCTACCCGCACCTGCGGTTCATAGGCCAGAACCTCAGCGACGCGCGGCAGTTGCACTGGCAGGACCTGTCCGACCCGAACGGCAAGGTCACGGGGATGCCGACGCATCCCGCCCACCCGATGTACCGGGAGGACAAGGTCCGCGTCTACATCGACCCGGTCACCTGGATCGACGACCTGCGCGACTTCGACTACTCCTTCGGCTCCCGCATCCACGGCAACATCGCGGCCCTGCTGGCCGGCACGCCCGCGACGGTGCTGTGCTCCGACTCGCGCACCCTGGAGCTGTGCCGCTACTTCGAGATCCCGCACCGCCGGATGGACGATCTGCCCGAGGACGTCGACCCGGCGCGCCTGTACGAGGAGGCCGACCTCGGCGCGCTGACCGGCAACCACCACGAACGGTTCGAGCGGTTCACCTCGTTCCTGGACGCCAACGGGCTGGAGAACACCTTCTCGCACGGTGACGGCGGCGCCGCGTTCGAGGAGCGGCTGCGCTCCCTGGACTTCCCGGAGGGCGTCCGGCCCTGGCTGGGCGACGATGTCGCCGGCCTCGCCTCACGCATGGGCTGGCTCTACGGCCGGGTCAGCGAACTGACCACCGAGAACACCAAGCTGAAGCGGGACCTGTCCCGCGCCAAGGCGGGCGCCCGCGGTTCGGTGGCCGCCCCGGCGACCACCTCGGTGTACCGCAAGGCCCGCCGCGTGGTGGGCGGCCCGCTGCGCCGGGCACTGCAGGGAGGCCGCAACTAGGCCTCATGGGGGCCGCGGCCCCACGGTCACTCCACACGACGCGGACACCCGCGTGTCGTCCGCAGGTCGGCGCGCGTTAACCCGGGCGCCCCCTCTGCGTCGATCCTGGAGTGACCGCAGTGCCCGAACCCACGTCCCCCCGGCGGCGGACCGCCGCCCCGTTGCTCGTCCTCGCCGTCCTGGCGGCGGCCTTCACCGCGCAGGCCGCCGCCGCGCTGCGCCCCCATGTGCCGCTGCTGGTCGCCTCGACCGCCGTGTCCCTGGCCGTCGAGGCCGGGCTGTACCGGTGGCAGCCGGGGATGCTGTCGCTGTTCGCGAAGTCGCACGCGGACGTCACCGTCCGCCATGTGCTGCGCGATCTGCTGCTGGTGGTGGGGCTGCTGCGGCTCGGCGAGCAGCACCGGGAGACGCAGTACGCCCCGCTGGTCGCCGGGCTGCTCGCCTTCTACGCGCTGCACTGCACGGTCCAGGCGGCGTCCGTGCTGGTCCGCCGCACCCGGACGCTGCCCGTGCTGACCCGGAACATCGACGCCTCGGCGCTGCGCCTGTCCCCCGCCCCGGCCGCGCTGCTGCGCCGCCCCGGGCACCGGCTGCTGGTGTTCGGCCTGCCCGCCACGGCGGGGCTGACGGCGACGGCGGTCACCGGGGACCCCCGCCACGGGGCGGCCGGGGTCGCGCTGGCCCTGCTGCTCACGTCGGCGGGCCTGTGCGCGCTGCTGCTGCGGCTGCTGCCCGGCCGGCGCCCGGCGGGCGAGCGGGAGGTGCTCGACTGGTTCGACGCCTGGCTGGCCGAGTACCGGCCGACGGTCGGCCTGTACTTCTCCGGCGGCCTCTCCTCCGCCTACCAGGCCAACATGTGGCTGGAGCCGCTGGCCGGGCTCGGCGGCCGGCCGGTGATCGTCCTGCGGGAGCGGTTCATGGTGCCGAGGCTCGCGGCGACCGACATCCCGGTGGTGTGCCTGCCGAAGGTGTCCACGCTGATGCGGCTGGAGCAGTCGACGCTGCAGGTGCTCATCCACCCGTCGAACTCGGGCAAGACCTCCCAGGTGCTGCGCATCCCCACGATCAAGCACACCTTCGTCAACCACGGGGAGAGCGACAAGCTGTCGTCGTGCAATCCGTACGCGAAGGCGTACGACGAGGTGTGGGTGGCAGGCCCCGCGGCGCGCGAGCGGTACGCGCTGGCCGAGGTGGGGGTCGAGGACAAGGACGTGGTGGAGATCGGCCGCCCCCAGCTGGACGCCGTACGCCCCTGCGCGGGTCCGCCCGCCGGGCCGTACACCACCGTGCTCTACGCGCCGACCTGGGAGGGCTGGGACGGCAACCCGGGCAACACCTCGCTGGTCGCGGCCGGCGAGAACCTGGTGCGGGCGCTGCTCGCCGACCCGGGGGTGCGGCTGCTGTACAAGCCGCACCCGCTGACCGGCTCGGTGGACCCCCGGGCGGGAGCGGCCGACCGGCGGGTGCGGGAGCTGATCCGGGCGGCGAACCGGGAGCGGTCCGCGCCGCGCCCCGCGCCGTCGGCGGAACTGGCCTCGCGCACCGCGGAGCTGGACCGGCTGACCACGGCCGCGTTCCGGGCGGGCGCGGACCAGGTCGAGCGGATGCTCGCGCAGTCCGCGCCGCAGCCGGGCCGGGCGGCGGCGGTGGCGCGGGCGACGGCGGCGTGGGAGGAGGCGTACTGGGCGTCGCTGCCCGAGGGGGAGCACCAGATCGTCACCGACGCCCGGCCGGACCTGTACGCCTGCTTCAACGTCGCCGACCTGCTGGTCAGCGATGTGTCGAGCGTGATCAGCGACTTCCTGGCGAGCGAGAAGCCGTACGCGGTGGCGAACACCAGCGGGCTGTCCGAGGAGGCGTTCCGGGCGGCGTTCCCGACGGTGGCGGCGGCGGCCGTGCTGACGCCGGACGCGGCCGGGGTGCCGGCCCTGCTGGACTCCGTCCGCGATCCGCGCCAGGACGGACTCGCCGCCGCCCGGGCGGAGTTGAAGCGGCGTCTGCTGGGCCCCGCCAGTCCGCCGTCCCAGCTTCGCTTCGCGGCGGCCGTCCAGGCCCTGTGCGCGGCGGCACAGGAGCACAGGGCCCGTGCGGGCCACCGCCTGAGCGCCGACTTCCCCGGTCAGCGCCGGGAGGCCGCGGACGCGCCCGCGCCGGAGGCCGGCGGACCGCTCACGCCGCGGCGGCCTTTCCGCCCGGTGTGACGTCGCGGGACGGGGTCAGCAGGCGGCGGGCCTTGCGGGAGGCCCGGCGCAGTACGGACACCGGGCCGCCCGCGCGGTGCCCGGGGACGGACCGGGCCTCGCGCGGGGAGGCCAGGTACACGGCGTCGGGGATGCCCGCGGCGCGGTCGCGGAAGTGCGGGTAGGCGAGGTAGACGCGGCGGCCCCGCCGCTCCAGCAGAGCGGGCGGCCGCTCCTTGGACCGGACGAACCGCAGGACGTCCAGGAGGGGTTCCAGCCGCCGCTCGGCCACCAGGTGCAGCCGCAGCCGCTCCTCGACCTTGAGCAGACGGGCGAGGTCCGGGGTCCAGTGGGCGTCCATCAGCGGCCGCGCCAGCTCCAGTTTGTGCCGCCGGACCTCGTCGGAGTCCTTGAGGAACCGGGGGCCGAACTGGGGCAGCAGGGTGACCGTGAAGGGCCGCATCATCAGCAGGTCGCGGCGCGGGCCCTCGGGGACGAGGCGGGCGATCAGGTTCATCAGGGCGCGGGCGGAGTCGAACCGCAGGGTGTAGCCGCCGCTCTTGGTGACGTGCTTGCCGTCGTCGCGGCCCACCAGGTAGTAGCAGGTGTGGTCGGCGACCACGGAGACGCCGTCGGCCCGCAGATAGGCCTCCATGGTGAAGAGCGCGTCCTCGCCGGTGAACAGCGACTCGTCGAAGCGCATGCCGTGCCGGTCGAGTAACGCGCGGCGGAACAGCTTCTGCGCGCTGAGCGTGTACTTGATGTTCGAGGAGTAGACGTCGGTGCGCTCCAGCGTCCGGCCCCACATGGACTTCGGGGCGCCCCGGTTGACGCCCTCGATCCGGCCCAGCACGACGTCGGTGCCTGCCCGGTCGGCCATGCCGACCATGCGCTCGAGGGCCTCGGGTCCCAGCCGGTCGTCGGCGTCCAGGAAGAAGACGTAGCGCCCGGCGGCCTTGTCCAGGCCCACGTTGCGCGGGCCGCTGGGGCCGCCGGAGTTCTCCTGCCGGAGCACGGTGACCGGCATGGGCGCGCGGGCCGCGAACTCCTCCAGGCACTCCCCCGTGCCGTCGGTCGAGCCGTCGTCGACCGCGATGACCTCGACGCGCTCCGGATCGATGGTCTGCGCCTCCACGGAGGCCAGGCACTCGACCAGATACGGCATCGCCTCGTACGCGCCGATGATCACGGTGACATCAGGCTGCGCCACGGTCACTTTTCCCCCTCGTCACAGGATATTTCCCCCGTATCGCCTCATTCTCTCCCTGTTAGACGGGTGTTCGAGGTAGGGGGTTGCCTTGGAGGCACGCTTTAGTGGCTCACGTCACAGGGTCGCCGCCGCCTCGTCGGAGCATGTGAAAGGGCTCGGCCCCCGAGGATCAACTCCTCGGGGGCCGAGCCCAGTTGGGACTTCCGGGGGTGGTCAGCCGGCGTCGACGCCGTCCGCCTCGCCGGCCGTCGACGTCCGCGGCACGGGCACCGCGTCCGCCAGCTCCACATCGGGGCCGCCGGCCGTGATCCGGGACTCCTGGCCGAGGTTGCGCGTCTCGGCCTTCAGCGCGAGCTGCGCGACGGCGGTGTTGAACTGGTCGATGGACTTCGGCTCGTCCGGGCCGAGCAGGTAGCGCTTGAGCTCCCCGCGGTCATCGGCCAGCGCGTCGGCGGCCGGGTCGCGGACCGCGTCGAGCAGCCCGCCCAGCTCGGCCGCGCCGTTCGAGAGGATCACCGCGGCCCGCACCGCCGTGTTCTGCCGCTTGAACTCCTCCGCGCCGAGTTCGGCGGAGTCCGTGACGGCGTACGGCTTGCCGCTGGCGATGAAGTCGGAGACCACGCTGGAGATGTCCGAGACCATCGCGTCGGAGACGTTGAAGCAGTCGTACAGGCGCGGCTCGGCGCCCGTGATGACGCGGTGCTCCCAGTCGGGGAAGGAACGCCAGTACGCGGTGTTCCACTCGGCGCGCAGCCGTGCGGTCTCCTCGTGCCGGGCCACGTCGGTCACGCCGTCGCGGCTGGTCTCGGCCTCGTCGCCCCTGTCGGTGCCGCCGGCCAGCTCGGCCAGCCGGGCCTCGATCCGCGCCAGCTCGGCCTTCGCGCCCGCCTGGGCGTCGGCGTCGGCGGTGAACCGCGGGTCGGCGGCGCGCTCGGCGGCGGACTTCTCGATCAGCGCGGTGATCCGCTGGTGGGCGGCCTTCGCCTGCGTGCTCCGGGTGCCGGTGAAGGGGTGCGGCTTGTACAGGACGCGCACCGCCGGGGCGGCCTCGACGAGCTTCCGCACGATGTTCTCGCCGGCCAGCAGGATCGAGGTGTTGCCGGGGTTGTCGTCCCAGCCCTCCCAGGTGGGCGCGTAGAGCACGGTCGGCATCCGGTCGCCGGGGACGCCCTTCCAGGTCTCGATCGGGGCCAGCTGCGGGCGGCCGACCTCGACGATGTCGTCGTCGCGGACGCCGACGTCGGCGATGGCGTAGCGGTCGCGGCCGGCGCGGCCGGCCGTCCACACCTCGTCGTAGACCTTGCTGTACGGGTTGACGCTGGCGAGCTTGTCGCTGTCGCCGTGGCCGATGAAGACGTGCTTCATGGTGGGAACGCGCAGCAGGTGGATGTTCTTGCCGACGTTCGCCGCGTACAGCGCCACGCGCACGGTGGACAGGTCCAGGTTCATCAGGTGCACCCCTCCGGGCACGCAGATGACGGGGACCGTGGTGGGCGCCAGGTTCTGGAGTATGGCCCGCTCGCGCAGGACGACCAGCGGACGGGTGTCCAGCTGCTCCATCGTCTCCAGCCACATGTTCACCTGGTAGGCGGAGTCCCGGGAGCCGGAGAAGTACAGCACGGTCTCCGGGCGGTACTCGCGCAGCCAGTCGTCGACGGCGCCCAGCACCCGCTCGGCGTTCGGCGGGATCCTCCCGCTGCGCACGAAGGGCACCAGGGCGAGGACGTACGCCAGGCCCAGGCCCACCGTGATGCCGATGCCGGTGTAGCCGACGGCGGCCGACTCCAGCGCGGCGCCGACGAGTATGCCGGCGACCGCCGCGAGGTCCAGGTGGAGCATCTTCTCCGCGGCGCGGTGCAGCAGCACGCGCGGCGGCGCGTCCGGGATCCGGATGCGGGAGGCCAGGTCGATGTTGCGGGTGGCGACCGGCATCCGGCGGCGGTTGCGGATCAGCGTGGTGAGCGCGCCGTGCGGGGCCTGAAGACCGTAGAAGGCGATGAAGCAGGCGATCGCCCCGTAGTAGATCAGGTTGTCCGCGAGGGACAGGCGGGCCAGCAGCAGGATCAGCAGCAGCTGCCGGATCAGGAAGCGGATCGACAGACCGGCCCGCACCTTGCTGAGGCGGCTGACCAGGTAGCTGCCCCTGCGGTGCAGATAGTGGTCCGACAGGTACGTCACGGCGGCGGCGGCCGCGAACGCGGGAATGCTCGGGACCAGCGCGGCCAGCATGAGGCAGGGGTAGCCCAGCATCATGAGGACCGCCGCGGCCAGCTCGGCCGCGCTGCCCACGCGGGCGACGCGAATGGCTGTGGATATCACGGAGAACCTGCTCTTGGAGGGGGGTGCCGGTTTTGTTCCTGTGGGTAATGCCTGGGGGTAATGCGAGAGGTACGGATTCAGGCCCCCGCGAAGCCCCGTTCCTGAACTGCGTTAACGGGAGACCGCAGAGGCCTGAATTACCGGAGACTAATTGACCTTGATTATTACACGCCGTCCTGACGGTCCAGCACCGACGCCAGCGCCTGCTCGAACCCGGTGGCCCGCGCCGCACCCGCCGTCGGGTCCTGCTGCCGCACGTCGATGACATGACCGGTGAGCTCGGACAACAGCACGTCGAGGGAGGTCCGGGCCACCGCCTCGGAGGAGAGCAGGCTGCCCGCCGGCTCCTGCCCGAAGGCCTTGGTGCGCATCGGCGTGGCGGTGCGCTCCGGGTTGATGCAGTTCACCCGGACGCCGTCACCCGCCCACTCGTCGGACAGCGCCTGGGTGAGGTTGACCATCGCGGCCTTGGTCGAGGAGTACAGGCTGTACTCGGCGCGCCCGCGGGTGTAGCTGCTGGACGTGTAGAGCAGCAGCTGGCCCTTGCTCTCGGCGAGGTACTTGTAGGCCGAGCGGGCGATCTGCACCGGCGCCAGGTAGTTGACCTTCAGCGCCTCCTCGATGGTGGCGTTGTCGGTCTCGGCGAGCTTGCCGATGCGCAGCACGCCCGCGGTGTTGACCACGTAGTCGATGCGGCCGGTCTCGCCGTACGCCTTGGACAGCGCGTCGTCGACCTCCTCCGGGTTCTCCACGTGGGTGCCGGTGGTGGAGCGGCCCAGCGCGTAGACGGTCGCGCCGTAGGACTCGGCGAGCTGGGCGATGTCCTGGCCGATGCCGTAGGAACCGCCGAAGACCACCATCGTCCTGCCGGTGAGCAGTTCGCGGTATGCCTCCTCGGAGACCTGCTCGGGCGTGGCGGTGGAGGCCAGCTGGAAGAGCTTGTCGGCGATGAAGACGTCGACCGGCTGAGTGACCTTCATGTTGTACTCGTCACCCGCGACGACGTGGATCGGCACGTCCGGCAGGTACTTGAGCACGACCGAGCAGTCGTCCGTGGCCTGGAAGTTGGGGTCGTTCGCGGCGACCTCGTAGGCGCGGCGGATGGTGGACAGCTTGAAGGCCTGCGGGGTCTGGCCGCGGCGCAGCCGGGAGCGGTCCGGGATCTCGGTGATGAACTCGCCGTCCTCGCCGTGCGTGCGCGTGACGATGATGGTGTCCGCGGACGGGATGGCCACGTCGACGGCCTGGAAGCGCTCCAGCGCGGTCACGCAGTCGTCGATGACGCGCTGCGACAGCAGGGGGCGCACGGCGTCGTGGAAGAGGACGTTGCGGTCCTCGCCCTCGGCCAGGCCCTCACCGAGCGCGGCGATGGCCCGCTCGGTGGTCTCGTTGCGGGTGGAGCCGCCCTCGATGACCTTGGTGACCTTGGTGAACCCGGCCTTGGCGACGATCTTCTCGATGTCGGGCACGTACCCCGGCGCCATCAGCACGATGATGTCGTCGATCGAGTCGGCCTTCTCGAAGGTGGCCAGCGTGTGCTCGATGACTGCCTTGCCGGCGATCTTCAGCAGCTGCTTGGGGATCGACAGACCCACCCGCTGACCGGTACCGCCGGCCAGGATCACTGCGGTGGTACGGGGCTTGGCTATGCGCTGGGACACAGGTGACCTACCTTGGGGCGACAGGGAACTTCGAAATGGTCCCACTTGTGGTTACCGCAGTGCAAGGTGAGCGACCTCCGCCGCATATGTGCGCGCAACCTCTCATTCACCTAGGACTCCTGGTGCCCCGTGAGGGTTCCAGGGACGTCCCGTGAATTGTTGTGAGTAACTCCACAGGAGTTGTCCCATTGCCGTGCGTGACGGAGGGGACACCCCGGGCTCGCCCGGCGGTGACCTGGGACCTTCACGAGTTCCTTCGACGATGTCCGGTGAACGGTACGCCCTTTGCCGGCGCCGTTCGCCGCGGCGTCCCCCGCGGGCGTCCCCGGCAGGGCCCGGACGGCCTCCGGGGCGGCGGCGCCGGGCCTGCGGGGACCCGTCGCGGGGCGCGTTTCTTCACGTCCCGCCGGGCGGGGCTGCACGGGTTCTCCATATGCGCGGGCGGGCCGCGCCGGACACGTCTCGAATAAAGCTCTTCCGGAAGCCCATTGCCGGGGAATTCCTTATGGGGATTACGCGGCAATTCGGTCCCGGCACGGGCAGGAAAACGGTTCGCCGCCCCCGTCCGGTCCGCGCGGGCGCACGCGGACGGACGAGGAGCCCGGGACCCTTGCGGGTGCGCCGGGCTCCTCCGTCGTGCGGCGGGTCAGACGAGGTGCACTCCGGGGCGGCCGGCCTCGACCCGCAGGCTCGCCAGGGTGCTCGGCGTGGCCCGCGGCCGCAGCACCGTGTCCACCACCCGCACCCGGGCGTCGATGCCGTCGCGGCGGATGTCGAACAGGTGGTAGCCCCGGTGCGCGTCGAGCAGCTTCCAGTGCGGGTTGTCCGCGCGCCGCGGGTCCCACTGCGCGCGGAAGGCGGCCTGGTCCTGGTCGCCGTTGCTGGAGATGGAGGTGCCGACGAACTCGGCGCCCACGACGGCCGAACCGGGGTCGGCGAAGTCCGCCTTGAGGTCGCTGATCATCGTCAGATGACGGTCGCCGGTGAGGACGACGGGGTTGCTGACCCGGCGGAACTCCTGGAGCAGCGCGTTGCGTTCCGCCTGGTAGCCGTCCCAGGCGTCGTAGAACCAGAGCTTGCCCTCGCCGACCTGGAGGTCGGTCTCGGCCATCATGATCTGGGAGGCGATCAGGTTCCAGCGGGCGGGCGAGTGGCGCAGCCCGTCGACCAGCCAGCGCTTCTGCGCGGCTCCGAGCATGGTCAGCGCCGGGTCCTGGGCGCCCTCCTGGCTGGTGGCCTGGTCGCTGCGGTACTGCCGGGTGTCCAGCACGTTGAGCCGGGCGAGCCGGCCGAACTCCAGCCGGCGGTGCATCCGGATGTGCGGGCCGTCGGGGACGGCGGTGGCGCGCACCGGCATGTGCTCGTAGTACGCCTGGTAGGCCGCCGTGAGCCGGGCGACGAAGGCGTCGTGCGCCTGCTTGCCGGGGTCCTGCGGGATCTCGCCGGCGAAGTCGTTGTCGACCTCGTGGTCGTCGAAGGTGACCACGAAGGGGGCGTTGGCGTGCATCTCCGCGAGGTCGGGGTCGGAGCGGTACTGCGCGTACCGGTTGCGGTACTGGGTGAGGCCGTACGGCTCGCCGCTGCCCTCGTGACGCCGTACGGCGGTGGCCGAGGGCGTGGACTCGTAGATGTAGTCGCCGACGAACACCACGACGTCCGGGTCCTGGTCCAGCATGTCGGCGTACGGGGTGAAGTAGCCGTGCTGCCAGTTCTGGCAGGAGGCGAGCGCGACCCTCAGGCTCCCGCCGGGGCTGTGCGCGGCGGGAGCGGTGCGGGTGCGGCCGACGCGGGAGAGCTGCCCGCCGGCCCGGAAGCGGAACCAGTACGCCGTGTCCGGGCGCAGCCCGCGTACGTCCACGTGGACGCTGTGCCCGTACGTGGGCCGGGCCTGGGCGGTGCCCCGGCGGACCACCTTCCTGAAGCGGGCGTCCCGGGCGATCTGCCACTCCACGGGAACGTCGCGGTCGGGCATACCGCCGCCGTTCAGCGGGTCCGGGGCGAGCCGGGTCCACAGGACGACCCCGTCGGGCAGCGGGTCGCCGGAGGCGACGCCGAGGCTGAACACGCCGTCGGGGAGCGGTCTTTCGGCGGCCCGGGCGGTGGCCGGCAGCCACAGCTGGGCGGAGGCGGCGGCGCCGAGCACGGCGGCGCCGGCGGTCAGAACACGGCGGCGGTCGGGCTGAACTGCTCCGGTCATCGGCGAACTCCCCTGCCTCGTGTGGCGCTCGGACACTGGGAAGCTCGCGGTCCGGTCGGTCCGCCCGCTGAACTCCACGGTGCGCGTGCATGACAAGCAGGGAGACAACGGGAAACCCGCCGCGGCACGGGAACATCCCGTGGCCGCGACGGGTCCGTCAGGTGAGCGGCGGGCGACGGCGGTTGCCGCCGCCGGTGCGGTCGGCCGGTGCGGTCAGTCGGTGAAGGAGGCGCCCAGCTTCGCCCCGGCCGCCACCGTGCCGAGGGTGCC
>Ga0247821_10000992_pt1 | contig 15706 bp, 19 predicted proteins | sample 13C_Glycerol_Day_FD_192481 | JGI IMG/M metagenome (GOLD analysis project Ga0247821, IMG submission 192481) | Soil microbial communities from agricultural site in Penn Yan, New York, United States - 13C_Glycerol_Day14 | ecosystem: Environmental > Terrestrial > Soil > Agricultural land | place... | reverse complement strand
GTAGGCCAGATCGCCTGTCAGGCGCCGCTCGCCCATGGCGCCAAACTTTCAATCATCGATATGGACCCGGAGGTGATCCGCGCGGTCGAGCCCTATGGTTTCAAGGTCTATTACGGTGATGGTGCCCACCATGAGTTGTTGCATGCTGCCGGGGCCCATCACGCCCGCACCATCATTGTCTGTGTGAATGACAAAAAAGCCGCGACACGCATCGTCGAGAGTACGCGGCACTTTTGCCCGCAGGTGAAGGTGTTAGTGCGCGCCTTTGACCGCGAGCACGCGCTGGAGCTCGTCAAACACGACGCCGACTACATCGAGCGGGAAACCTTTGAGTCCGCTTTGCTGCTCGGCCGTCAGGCCGTGCTGACGCTGGGGGCGTCGGTGCTCGAAGCCTACACGGTGACCGACGAGGTGCGGACACGCGATGCCGAACGTTTTGCCCTGGAAACATCGGGAGGTCTGTTTGCCGGGCGAGCGTTGGTCCAGGGGAATATCGAGCGCATCGATCCGCCGAACCCTGAAGCGCGGGATGCTCAGTGAGTATGAGGACCTATCGCGTTCATTGAAGATCCCAACGGGTACAAGGTCGAGCTGACTCAAAAAGGCACGCAATTCGACTGATCAAGCTTGAGTATGGCGCGAGGCAGGGTCTAGAGTGGCGAACGTGCTTTTGTGCTTTTGTGCTGTTTGCCGAAGCACGGATCTTCAAGGCCCTGTACCCATCACTAATGTTGGCCGTGCAGGCCGGATTGCTTGTCAGGCGCCGCTCGTCCAGGGAGCTGCGCCGGGCTCCGGCTGGTGGCGGCGCGGATCAATGACAACACCGAAAGCGCGCTGGAATCGGGCGAGGCGGACCTGGCCATCGGCCTCGTGCCTGGGCTGGGTGGGGGGATGTATCAGCAGGTGCTGTTCGAGCAGGACTGGGTTTGTTTGAGCAATCCGCAGCATCCGCGTTTGGGCAAAGGCATGAACCTGGCGCGCTACCGCGCCGAGGGGCATGTGCAGATCATTGCCTGGACAGGGCAGAAGCTGCTGGAGGCGGGATTGGCGTGGGCTGGGATCGAGCGGCGGATTATGCGGGATCTGCCGGCGTTTCTGGGGTTGGGGATGAAAATTGGGAAGACGGATCTGCTGGCGACCTTGCCGCAGCATATTGGGCAGACACTGGCCGACTGCCCGTTCGAAGTGGAGGGGTTCACGGTCAAACAGCATTGGCATGCCCGATATCATCAGGACAGTGGTAATCGGTGGTTGAGGGAAGTCGTTCGTGGGTTGTTCCAGTCAGTCAGCCAATTATGATGTGGTTTTCGACTTAGATCGCAGATGCGATTTAAACCGGCCGCTCTGGCCGCAAGCCTCTCTTCGCGAAGGGCAGCTTTGGGTCGAATAGCGACCACCAAGTGTTGTGACTGATTCACCCTTGTCCTCCCTCAACGTGGAGGACGAGCTATGAACTCTGTTGCTAGATACACCCATCAGCCTTGGAACAAGGGAAAGCTTGTCGGGTAGAAAGCCCCGCTCCGAGTCAGAGATATCTGGGCCATTCGGGTCAGACTCCAGCTCGCGGAGAAAACGCGTGATTTGGCGCTCTTCAACTTGGCCATCGACAGCAAGCTACGTGCCAAGCTGCGAGTTCGAGACATCGCCCATGGGCAGCATGTTTCGTCACGGGCCATCGTGATGCAGCAGAAAACTCAGCACCCAGTGCAATTTGAAATCACTGAGCAAACTCGAACGGTTTTGGAGGCGTGGATGCATCAGGCGCACCTCCGCATCGAGGACTTCTTGTTTCCGACCCGATTGCACGCTTCAGACCATCTTTCCACCAGGCAATACGCTCGAATAGTCAAAGCGTGGGTGACAGCCATTGGCCTGGACCCAACCATGTACGGTACACACACTACGTCGAACCAAAGCATCGCTGATCTATCGCAGGACGAAGAACCTGAGAGCTGTCCAGCTTCTGCTTGGGCACACGAAGCTTGAAAGCACCGTCAGATACCTGGGAACCGAGGTCGATGATGCCCTGGAAATGGCGGAACAAACGGAAGTCTGACCATCCATAGTGACGTTCGATGCTTGACCGTCGTTATCCGCCCCATAGCTGCCGTTGATAGAGAACTGCTAACGGCCAGAAGCGGAAATTTGATGAGTCCAATATCTATAAGGCAATTCAGCCTGAACAACTAATACCTCCAGAATACCGGGGTCACCATCACTAGCACCGTCAGGATTTCCAGTCGCCCCAGGAGCATACCAATGGTCAGCAGCCACTTTGCTGCATCAGGTAATGATGAGAAGTTACCGGCAGGCCCGATGATTGTGCCCACGCCTGGTCCAACGTTGCACACAGCAGTGGCGGCACCACTCAGAGCAGTCGTCCAGTCCAGCCCAATCAGAGCCAGTCCTAGCGCAATCAGGGCAATGGTAATGGTGAAAAAAAACGAGAAAGTCAAAAGCGAGCGCACGATCTCCTCGTCAATGGGATGCCCATTGTATTTTTTCTGAATGACCGCGCGTGGATGAATCAGTTGCTTCAAATTACTAACAAGCAGGACAGCAGCCACTTGGAAGCGGAAGATTTTCAGACCGCCTGCCGTCGAGCCTGAGCACCCACCGACAAAGGTCAGATAGAAGAACAACAGAACGGCAAAACTGCCCCATAGTGTGTAGTCACCGACAGCAATTCCGGTGGTCGTGACGACGGAAGTCACGTTTACCGCCACGATCCGAACGGCGTCCCACCAGTCGTATTCGCTGTGAAAGCATAACCACGTACCCACAGCCAGCGAAGTGACAGTCAAGAACCCGAGAAACCCGCGTACTTGGTGATCCATCAGTAACGCACGCCGATTGCCGCGCAATGTCGCGACATATAAGGTGAAGGGCAGGCTACCCAAGATCATGACCAGCACCGCAACCCAATGAATTGCAGGTTGCGTCCAATGCCCGAGTGAGGCATCCGACGTTGAGAATCCACCCGTAGAAATCAACGACATTGCGTGGTTGATCGCTTCAAACGGTGTCATTCCAACGAGCCAGAGTGCTAGTGCTCCAGCACCCGTGAGCCCCAGGTAGAGTACAAGGATGTATTTGGCTGCCACATGGGATCGCGGCGTTACTTTTTCCGACCAGTCTGAAGACTCTGTCTGGAAGAGACGCATGCCACCAACTCGCAACAACGGAAGGATAGCTACAGCCATGCCGATGAAGCCTATGCCTCCCAACCAGTGAAGCATGGAGCGCCAGATCAGCAAGCCGGGGGATGCGGTATCCAAGCCAGTGAGGACAGTCGAGCCTGTCGTTGTGATGCCTGACATCGTTTCAAAAAATGCGTCGGTGTAACTGATGTGGCGGATGAACACCATCGGGAGGGCTGCGAAGGCGCAAACCACAACCCAGCTCGCCGTTGTCAAGAAATACATATCCCTTGGGCGCAGCTGTGAAACCTCTGGACGCCTGCGCCCAATAAGCGCCAGCCCACAGATCAACGTAATTAGGCTCGACCACAGAAAGGCGCCGAGTTCATCAACTCGCTCATACACTACCAATGTAAACATGGGAATAGCCATGCTTACTGCCAGAGTGATCAGGAAAACTCCTAAGATGAAGCCGACAAGCCGCATTGCTGCGAGAGACATACGGTTAGCCTACGAAATTAGAGCCGTGCAGTATCCTATGCTCAACCTCGGGCTTCCGTAAATTTTGCGTAAAAAGCAGGCATAAGTGCCCGTTTCGCAGGCGCATGGGTCAGACCCTCAGCCCGGGAGTTGCATGGCCGCCTAGGGCCCGCCAAAGACAGATTGTTATCCAACGCGCCCTCTAATTCTCGGGCGCATCAAATGTTCGCTTCTGGCCGTTAGCTGCCTCGCGCCAAGGGCAGCTATGGGGCGATTCCTGCCGGTCAAGACGTACCCGTGCGCTGCTCACATCCGATGCAAATGGCTGGTCAAGTCGAATGCAAACAGGTGGTCAAATCAATGCAATTACCCATTTGTGGCGAAGCTGGCCTGCAGACTGGCCAGGTCAAGCTGTGCGAGTTTTTTTCGACGCGTGCCGGCATGTCGTGGAACACACCCACTGTGCTGATCACCAGATGTAGTTGCTTGCAAGTTGCGCCGATTTGCCGAGCCAGTTGCTCTAGCGCCCTTTCGTCGCGTGCGTCGCAGTCGATGCGGATCAGGCGTCGGCCATGTTCATGGGAGAGCGCCTCTAGCTCGTTACTGTGGGTCGCTTGGCGCGAGACGGCGAATACCTGTACTACGTCATCGCGCTAGCAACTGTGAGCAAAGTGCAAGAACAATGCCTTAGCTGGCTCCGCAGACAACAGCGTTTGCTGCCACACATAGATCGGCGATCAGTGTCATATGGCGCTCCCAGCATGAGGTTGCCGCAGTGTGGCTCCCGGGTCAGGCGAAATTGAGCCTTTCTTCCGATAGTTATACTATAAACTGTACATTGAAATATACTTGTACAGTATTTTGTTTTCCCGGTGTGTCGCACATGGCAAGCAGATCTTCAGCACTCAGCCTATTCGCCTTGGCCGCTCTAATGACAATAACGCAGCCCGCATCGTCAGACTGGAGGTCTTCGTTGTCAGGGGCGCGATTGGCTGGCAGCGGCGATTTCACCTGGTTCGGTCTGCACCTTTATACCGCCCGCCTGTGGAACGCCGGTTCCACGTGGAGTTGGCACGAGCCGTTCGCCCTCGAGCTGATCTACCACCGGGCGTTGTCTCGGGAAACGCTGGTACAGGCCAGTGTGGATGAAATGCGCCGCCTGGCTGAAACACCAGTAAACGCAGAGACCTTGACGAGATGGTCACAAGCGATGCGCGAAGCGTTTGTGGATGTACGGCCTGGTATGAGCATCACCGGGGTTTACCTGCCGGGCCGAGGTTGCCGCTTCTATGTCGATGGCCAACTGAGCTTTGAAATCATTGACCCGGCTTTCTCCCGCGCATTCTTCGCTATCTGGCTCGATCCCCGGGCCCGCGATTCGCAATTGCGCCAGCGCCTGCTTGGGCTGGCCACGAACGAGCGAGGAGACTGAAACATGTACAAAGTGCTTTTGTTGATTGGCTGCCTGTTGCTGAGCAGTTGCGGAAATGTCGACGTGGCGCATTACGCCGCAGAGCAGCCGCGCCTGGACCTTGTAGCGTTTTTCTCTCGGCCTGTGCATGCCTGGGGCATGTACCAGAAGCGCTCGGGAGAGGTCGTCAAGCGCTTTGAAGTGCGTATCGACACCCGCCATGAGGGTGAACGACTGATCCTCGACGAGCACTTTCTGTACAGCGACGGTACGAGCCAGCAGAGAACCTGGACCTTAACCCCGGACGGCCCCAGTCACTGGCGCGGTACCGCGGGTGACGTAATTGGCGAGGCCACCGGTGAAGTGGCGGGTAATGCGCTGCGCTGGCGCTACCGCCTGGACCTGCCTGTTGATGGGCGGCACTGGGAGGTGGACCTGGATGACTGGATGTACCTGATCGACGAAGACACTCTCATTAACCGCTCTAGCATGAGCAAACTCGGTGTGGAGGTTGGGCAGATAACCTTGTTCTTCCGCCGCTTGCCGGAGGCACACGATGAACCTGAAGCAGCTGATCGAGTCGGCGAGCGCTGGCGATATCAATGAGCTTGAAATTCTGTCACTTGAGGGGGGCTTTTACGTGTTGTGCGTGTTGACTGACACCGGGCCCTGTTCTTTGTGCGACGCGAACGGCGACATCCTGCGCCTGCGTTCGACCAGCGAGTTGCGGCAATTGCTAGTCGATGTGCCTCCCGTGCCGTGCATGCTGGTGCAGCATGAGGTGCACGACGAAATGTGCGGTCAGCACACAGGTCCTGTTGCCCCGCTGCGGGTGCCGTTTACGCTAACCAGCCAGTGGTAGCGCAGGGGAGGCGCCTGGGTTTGGTGCTGGGCGATCAGCTGTCTTTTGACCTGGCGGTGCTGCGCGCCCTGGACCCGGCACGCGACGTTCTGCTGATGGCTGAGGTCGAGGGTGAAGCACGCTATGTGCCGCATCATCCGCAGAAGATTGTGCTGATACTCAGCGCTATGCGCCATTTCGCTCAGGCCCTGCGCGAGCAAGGCTGGAATGTGCACTACCAGCAACTGGATACGCCGGGCAACAGCGGTAGTATCGCCGGGGAGCTACAGCGGTGGCAGGCGTTACTGCATGCAGACGAGGTGCATGTAACCGAATGTGGCGAGTGGCGGCTAGAACAGGCGTTACGTGATGCCGGGTTGCCGCTTGTGTGGCATCGTGACACCCGCTTTTTATGCTCGCGCGAAGCCTTCGCGCGTTGGTCCGCTGGCCGCAAGCACTTGCGAATGGAGCACTTCTATCGGGGAATGCGCAAGCGTTGTGGCCTGCTGCTGGAACCTGAAGGCAGCCCTGCCGGAGGTGCCTGGAATTTTGATGGCGACAACCGTAAGCCACTGCCGCGTGGTCTGCGCGGGCCAATTCCCGCACAATTTGCTCATGATGCGATCACAGCGGCGGTGGTGACATTAGTACGTGAGCGTTTTGCCGACCATTATGGTGCAGTCGATACCTTTGACTACCCGGTCACTCATGACCAAGCACAGCAGCTCTGGGAGCACTTTCTTGAGTTCAGTCTTGCGGCCTTCGGTGACTATCAGGATGCGATGGCTGAGGGCGAACCATACCTTTTTCATGCACGCATCAGTGCAGCACTGAATATCGGCCTGCTGGAGGTGCGCCGGCTGTGTGACGATGTCGACCGAGCCTGGCGCGAGGGGAGGGTACCGCTTAACGCCGCCGAAGGCTTTATCCGCCAGTTGATCGGTTGGCGCGAGTTTGTGCGGGGTATCTACTGGCTACGCATGCCCGAATACGCGGCGCTGAATTACTTGGGCAACGACCGATCGCTGCCCGAATTTTATTGGACGGGGCAGACCCGCATGCGCTGCATGGCCCAGGTGATTGATCAGACCCTGGAGTTGGGCTACGCGCATCATATCCAGCGACTGATGGTCACCGGTAATTTCGCGTTACTGGCCGGCATCGCGCCGCCCGCGATATGCGAATGGTACCTGGCCGTGTACATGGATGCCTTCGACTGGGTCGAGCTGCCCAATACACTGGGCATGGTGATGCATGCAGATGGTGGTTACCTTGGCTCGAAGCCCTATTGCGCCAGCGGCCGTTATATTCAGCGCATGTCCGACCATTGCAAATCTTGCAGCTACAAAGTCGAACACGCCGTGGAGGAGGACGCTTGTCCGTTTAATGCACTCTATTGGCATTTCCTCATCCGTCATCGCCAGTTACTGTCGAAAAACCCTCGACTGGCACTGGTCTATCGCAGTTTGGATGGCATGTCGTCGACCCGGCGCGATGCGGTGTGGCTACGTGGCCAGAGGCTGTTGGCACACCTGGATGCGGGGGAGTCGATATGAACAAGCAATTGTTGCCGAGCAAGTTCTGCGTCGTGTGTGGCTTGCCGTTCACCTGGCGCAAGCGTTGGGCACGCTGCTGGGAGCACGTTCGCTACTGTTCTGAGCGCTGTCGCCGCTCAGCGCCACGACGCGACCCGCACGGCGAGGGGCAAGACCAGCGCCCAGATCGGCGCTAGCAGCAGGCCTGTGCCGACGTACCCCATCGGCAGATCAACACCTGTGAGCCTGGCACCGGCCAGATATGCCAGCGGGCCACTGAACATGCCCACCAGAGCCGCCCGCCAGTAGGGGCGTCCTGTCCAAGCCAGGCTATGGCGCAAGCCGCTGGCTAACACCAGCCACAGTAATGCCAGCCACACAGGCAAGGGCCGCTGGTCAAAGCTGAACACCCCCACAAAGCCCAACAGAGTGTCCAGCAAGCACCCTGCAAGTGCCACGCGCAAAAGCGCACGCACTTCGGCGCTACGCTCCTGACAAAGGCGCAGGTGTAAAGCTAGTCCGATCGGCACAATGAGCAGAAGCCATTGAACGTGTGCACCCAAGACGCATGCCCACCAGCCGACCTGAAGCCAAAGGGCATTGCCGATCATCCACCCGCGGCCCAATTTTACGTGCCCAGCAATGGCGCCCGGCGAGCCCGCGGCGTAGCCCAAAGTAACTGCGCCACGCCGATCGCGCGCTCTTCAAAGCCGCCTTGGCAGTAGCACAGGTAGAACTCCCACAAGCGCTGGAAGGTGTCGTCGTAGCCCAGTTCCGTCAGCACCGTCCGCGCTTGACGCAGGTTGTCATGCCAATGACGTAGGGTACGCGCGTAGTCCAGACCGAAGTCTTCGAGGTGTACCAGGTTCAGCGCGGTCTGGCGGCTAGCGGTTTCGAGCATCACGCTCAGCGAAGGTAGCGCGCCTCCGGGGAAGATGTAACGTTGGATGAAGTCCACCGAGCGGCGGGCCAGTGCATAGCGCTGGTCGCGAATGGTGATGGCCTGTAACAGCATCAGGCCATCGTCTTTGAGCAACGACTCACACTGGCGAAAATAGGTGGGTAGATAGCGGTGTCCGACGGCCTCGATCATCTCGATCGATACAAGTTTATCGAAACGTCCGCGCAAATCACGGTAATCCTCGCGCAACACCGTAATACGTTGCTCCAGGCCCAGCGCCTTCACGCGTTGGCACGTATATGCGTACTGCGCGTCGGAGAGTGTCGTGGTGGTAACGCGGCAGCCGTGGCGGGTAGCGGCATGGATGGCCAGGCTGCCCCAGCCGCTGCCAATCTCCAGAAGATGCTCGTGGGGTTTGAGCTCAAGCTTCTGGCAGATGCGTTCCAGCTTGTTCAGCTGGGCCGCTTCAAGGGTCTGTTCGGCACTGTCGAACTGTGCGGCGGAGTACATCATAGTCGGGTCGAGCAATCGCTCGAACAGGGCGTTGCCCATGTCGTAATGGGCGAGAATGTTGCGTCGAGCGCCTCGTCGGCTGTTCCGGTTGAGCCGGTGCAGCAAGCGCAGGACCGGGCGCCCGAGTCGAGCCAGGCCTGCCTCCATGGCGTCGAGGACATCGAGGTTGGCAACGAACAGACGGGTCACAGCCGCTAGGTCAGGACTGCGCCAATAGCCGTGGATATAGGCTTCCCCAGCACCAATCGAGCCATTACCGGCGATCAGGTTCCAGGTCGCGTCTTCGAGGATCTCCACCTCGGCTTGCAACTGACTCGCCGGGTCGCCGAAGCTCCACTGCTGACCCTTGCTGAGCACGCGTAGATGTCCTTGGCTCAACCGCCGTAACTGAGCGAGCACGGTGTTTCGGGTGAGGCCGCCCAGGAATGGGGTGATGCCTGTTGACTTGCTAACGCTCAGAGTGGGATTGGACATGATCGGGGTCCTTGCAAGGTTTACCGAGCACTAGGTTGCCCTGGCCGGCAGTGTGGTCGTGAATGGGGGTGCGCTTGAGCAAGAGGCGCAAGGCTTGCCAATAGATGGATGAAACAGTGCGTAGGCTCATCCACGGAAAAGCCAAAATGTGCCGATGCAAGGTGGCGCGATTGAGCGGCTGGCGTTGCAATGCCAGATCGGCCTCGAACACTTTGTGCCCCGCACGCCAGTTCTCCATATGGATGCGCACGCGTTGCTCATCGAGGAAGAAATGCAGGCGATAATCCATATCCTGCGGCATGAACGGCGAGACGTGGAACGCTTTGGCCAAGGCGAATGAGCGTCCCTGACCCTCCTGTACCGGCAGCACGTAGTGAAAGCGTTCGCGCCAAGGTGTGTTACGCACCTCCAGCAGGATTGCTGCCAGGTGCCCGTCAACGTCATGGCAAAAATAGAAGCTCACAGGGTTGAACAACAGCCCCCAGCAGCGTGGTTGGGCGAGCAATTGCACGGCACCTTCGGGGCGCTGTCCGGTGGCTTGCTCCACTAATAGACGCGCGGCCTGCGCCAATGATTCTCCATCACGGGTCAGCCCCGGCAGGTAATCGGTTTCGCGCCAGCTCAGGGGCGCAAACCGCGACCGGCCCAGCCAGGGAGAGAGACCTGTTAGCCAGGCCTGCTCATCCAGATCCAGGTAGAACAAGCCGATCCGGTAGCGGAATGCATGGTGGTGCGGGGCCATCCGGCGGTGGCTGACCCAGCCCTGGCACAAACTGCTGTTCACAGGCGCTCTCCAAAGTGCTCGGCCACTTTAAGTGCGCTGAGCACCCCGTCCTCGTGAAAGCCATTGCCCCAGTAGGCTCCGCAGTAGTAACTGTTTTGCCTGCCCTGTAGTTCGCCGTGGCGGGCCTGGGCTATCAATGCTGCGAGGCTGTATTGGGGGTGGGCGTATTTGAAGCGGGCCAGAATCTGCGCGGGATCCACCAGCGCGGTCTGATTGAGGCTCACGCAGAACGTTACCGGCGCTTCGATTGCTTGAAGGATGCTCATGTTGTAGGTCAGAGCCGCGGGGGCCTGTTCCTCGCCGCCCAGGCGGTAGTTCCAACTGGCCCAGGCCTTGCGCCGGCGCGGCAGCAGTCGGGTGTCGGTGTGAAGCACTACGTCATTGCTGGCATAGGTTATGGCGCTCAACACCGAGCGTTCGGCCACGCTGGGTCTTCCCAGTAGGGCCAGGGCCTGGTCGCTATGGCAGGCAAACACAATGCTGTCGAAACGCTCCATGCCCGCCGCGCTGAAGAGGGTTACGCCGCCTTCGTCACGCTCGACCCGCTTGACCGGACAGTTCAAGCGGATGCGCTCGGCAAAGGGCCGGCACAACGGCGCCACATAGCTGCGTGAGCCGCCCTGGATCACCCGCCACTGCGGACGGTGGCTCACCGATAACAGGCCGTGATTTCGGCAGAAGCGCACAAAGAACTGCAAGGGAAAAGCGAGCATGTCGGCAAGTGACATAGACCAGATTGCCGAGCCCATGGGCACGATGTAATGGTCGATGAAGCGTTGCCCATAGCCCTGTGTCTTAAGGTAGATACCGAGGGTCGTTTCACTATCAATGCGCTGGTTGTCCAGATCGGCCAGAACCTCGCGGTTAAAACGCAGGATATCCTTCAGCATGCCCCAGAATCCGGGGGACACCAGGTTACGACGCTGCGCGAACAACGTGTCCAAGCCATGGCCGTTGTATTCGAAACCTCTACGTGGGTCATGCACCGAAAAGCTCATCTGCGTGGGCTGCGAGGCAACCTTCAGATGGTCGAGCAAGCGGATGAAGTTTGGGTAGGTCCAGTCGTTGAACACGATGAACCCGGTATCCACCGCGTACCGCTGGCCTTGCCATTGCACATCGACTGTATGGGTATGGCCGCCGATCCAATCGGCGGCCTCAAATACCGTCACCTCGTGCCGGCGGGACAGCAGGTAGCTGCAGGTTAGTCCAGCGATGCCGGTGCCGATGATGGCGATACGCATGAGTTTTAGTCCTTTGGGGCACGCACCAGGCGCTGGCAAAGCTTCAGTCGCCAGCGCACCGGCAGGGCGCCGATCACGCGCAGGCCCAGCGTAAATGCAGTGGGGAAGTTAATTTCCAGCGGGCGTCGCGGCAGGCGTGCAGTGATATGTGCGGCGGCACGCTCGGTGGTCCACAACTGAGGCATGGGGAAGTCGTTGCGACGGGTCAACGGCGTATCGACGAATCCAGGGCTGACCAGCGTTACGGCAATACCTTCATTGATCAGGTCGATGCGAAGCGATTCCACCAGGTAGCGCACGGCCGCCTTGGAGGCGCCATAAGCCCCGGCACGAGGCAGCGGCAACCAGGTCACCGCACTGCCCATTACGACCAGGTGCGGGCGCTCACCGCGACGCAACAAGGAGAGGGCCGCTGCAAGACAGTGGCTTACACCAAACAGGTTGGTGCGCACCACACGTTCGACCAGTGCTGGGTCGAAGCGCCCTGATTCGAGGTATTCGCACGTTCCGGCATTGAGGATGACCAGGTCGAGCGCCCCCCAGGTGTGCTCGATCTGTGCGATGATCCTAGAGACCTGCTCAGCACAATCGACATCACCGACGGCCGCCAATACCTGCCCCGGATATCGTTGCATCAAGTGCGATAAGCGGTTGGCATCACGTGTACCCAAGGCAACCTGATGCCCTTGGTCCAGCAATTGGACGGCAAGCGCGGCGCCGATTCCACTACTTGCACCCGTCAGCCAGCAACGGCTCATACCAGCCGGCCCTTGAGCCAGCGGATAGCGCCGCCCACGAATGGTACGTGCTCGTAAAGCAGTGCACCTGCGTCAAAGTAGTCCTGGTGGAAGTGAACACGCTCTTGCCATTTCAGGAAACTGCAGCCCTGTAGACTGGTCAGCCTGCCATTGGCGAGTCGGGGGTGGCGAAACTCTAGCGTCCAGCGCAGGTAGCCTTGGCCCGGCTGAACTTCGTCCGCGCCGGCGAACACATAGCGGATGTCCTGTGCGTTGGCGTAAAGCGCGGTGAAGTAGACGCGAAGCCCTTGCAGGCCCTCGATCTGATGCAGCGGATCACGGAATGTTACGTTATCGCTGTACAGTTTTTCGAGCTCATCTAGGTGGTGTGCGTCAAGCCTGACAAAGCGTTCGGCGAAATACTCCAGATAGGTGGACATGCAAGGCTCCCAAAAATCCTGTACAACAGTAGAATACTGTACAGGTATAGCAGGAGATTACGTCTTAATCTATACAAGTCAACGACCTTGTATAGATTTATTGCAAGGTCAGCCGTTGCCTGATGCGAGTTGTCGACGCAAATCGGCTATCTCTGCCTCCAGTTCGCGGACCCGCTCTTCGGCGAAGACCTGTGCCGTGACATCACGCTGGATGCCGATGTAGTAAGTCAGTTCATCGGCATCGTTGTGTACGGGCGTGATAGAAAGCTCATTCCAGAACAGGCTGCCATCCTTGCGATAGTTGCGCAGCACTTCGCAGCAATGGCGCCCTTCGCGAATAGCCTCGCGGATGGCCGAAATTCCAGGTTGGTTGTGGTCTTGGCCGTGGAGGAAGCGGCAATCCTGATAGAGGATGTCGTCCGTGGCGTATCCGGTAAGGCGCTCGAAGGCAGGGTTGGCGTAGATCAGGATGCTGTCGTTGCCTTCCTGTTCGGCTACGACGATGCCATCGTTGGAGCTCTCGACCATCAATTGCAAGAGTTTTGCGTCGATCATGTGGCCCACTCACTCTAGTAGCGTTTTCGATATGCGCAGCCCAGGCCTTTGTACGGGAAGGTTAAGGTGCGGTTGTCAACATCATGAAGGAAGAACGCTCGCCGAAGAAGGTTGGTATGGGTTTAGAATATGCAACCGTCCTGATGATCACTTGCGATGACCGAAGCGACCCCCAACGATTTGCTACCCATGCGCGATGTAGTCAGCCTGACTGGCATAAATCCTGTGACGTTGCGCGCCTGGGAACGTCGTCATGGGTTGATCCGCCCGCAGCGCACCGAAGGCGGACACCGCCTGTACACGGCCGAGGATGTACAGCGCATACGAGACATTCTGCGCTGGACCGGTAGTGGGTTGCCGATCAGTAAAGTGGGTGAGTTGCTCGCGCGCCGGTCTGGCGAAGTCTCCCTCCCGACCGTGCCCAACGCCGATTACATTGAGCATTGGCGCTCTGCTGTACTTCGAGCGACAAAGGCATTCGATCGGCAGGCTCTCGAGGGCATTCATGGTCAGCTTTTCACCTTATACCCAAAGACTACGGTGTTGCTCGATGTGCTGATGCCGGTCTGGCGTAGCCTGCTGTCTGGCAGCGCTTTCGGTCAGCGTAGCCAATGGCTGTTCCTCGATACTTTTCTGCGTGCTCGCCTATTGCTGCGCCTGCAATTTAATCAGCTCGACGCCCCTTGTGTGTTGCTGGCCAGCATTGAAGAAAGGGCTGAGCTGGATTTGCTGAGCAACGGCTTACTTCTCAGTAGTGAGCGGTGGCGCATCGAGGTGTTAGGCAGTGGGCAGCCACTTGAGGAACTGCCATTGCTGTGCGCGACCCTCCAGCCTGCAGCACTCGTGCTCGCAGTCCAGGAGCCAGTGAACACAGCACTGGCGAAGAAGCTATGCTCCTTACAAATGAACATTGCCTGTCCACTTGCATTAATTGGGGACGGGTTGACTGACTCGGTTGCAGTTCTGCACGATATTCCGATCGTGCTGCTGGATGAGCGAAACGTTGGAGCTAGTCTGAAACTTGATGCATTGCTCAGGGGGGCTTTGGAGCTTTGACTGTCCGGTCAAGGGCCTTAGACGTTTGAATCACAAACCTGAGCCGGGCCCTCGAACACGTAGGCCGGAAAATCAACATCTATGCATGTAAGGCTTGTATGCGAGTGAATCGCCCCGGGTTTCGTAGACACCTCTTTGCCTTAAACTAAGGCTAATTAGGAGGTGCCATGAGCAACCCGCTTTACCCCGAAGAGTTCAAAATCCAAGCGGTCAATCAAGTGACCGAAAAGAAACTGCCTGTTGCTGATGTAGCGGCCCGTCTCGGTGTGTCGACGCATAGCCTCTATGCCTGGATAAAGAGCTACAGCAAACCTCAAGAAGAACGGCAGCAGGACGATGATCAGCACGCTGAACTGCGTCGTCTGCGAGCAGAACTCAAGCGGGTCACTGAAGATCGAGACATCTTAAAAAAGGCCGCTGCGTAGTTTATGGCGGTTTGGAGGCGTAAACCGAAGCAAGAGGTGATGATTCATTCCGATCAGGGTAGCCAGTACAGCAGCTCCGATTGGCGCAGCTTTTTGAAGGCAAACAATTTGGTTGCCAGCATGAGTCGTCGAGGCAACTGTCATGACAACGCCGTGGCCGAGAGCTTTTTCCAGCTTCTGAAACGAGAACGGATCAAGCGGAAAATTTACACCACACGGGAAGATGCTCGTAGCGATGTATTCGATTACATCGAAATGTTCTACAACTCAAAACGCCGACATGGTTTCAACAATCAGCTGTCACCGGTAGAGTTTGAAAAGCGTCATGCAGTGAGCTTGCAAGGTGTCTAGAGAATCCGGGGCGATTCAGATCTAGTCAAAGATTGTAAGGGAAGGTGGTCACCGACCTGATGATGCTTGTGTTGGGTTGACATTTACAGGTAGAAAGAGTGTTTTAGGATGGAAGCCAAAGTAACTCAACTAAATAGTCATTTAGTGGAGTTATAACCTCACCAGGAGGAATCACGTTTGGAGGAGGTTAGCTGCCCCCTTGAGCAATCGGTTGTCTTACAGAAGGACCCCATAACTAACCCCCTGGCGCGCAGCACTGACCAATTGAATCTGCCACGAGGCGTGGGGGCTAATCTCCGGAGGTACGTTAGCATGCCTTACCACACCGCTCAAATTGTAGGCTCATTTGCCCTGGCTGCCACGCCCCCTAAAACGCCCCGTGTAAACCACTTTTTTACTTGTTAACCACAGTGGTTTACACGTAAAAAAAGTGGTTTACAACGCCCAGAAATAAGCCTCCAAACCGGCATTTCGCTGTTGAGCGCACCCATGTGAAAGCACCACGATCTGAAACCGGCCAACGGACCTGTCGAGCATCTAAATCAATCGCGTACTGATGTTAGGAACGTCGTCGTGGGCACTGAACTGCCGCATGTGCGGTTGCGGGCGCGGGTCAGCATCGTGCTGGCTAGAGCTAGACAATTGACGGACACAGCAGTGACAGGAAGTAAATCGTAAACCAGAAGGGAAAACGGCCAGTACGCGAGCAACGCGCTATCCGACGCTGCGGTTGCAGGAAGTAATTTGTGAACTCGGAGGAAAAACGGCGCAGTCTAGGGATTAGTTCCGAAAACGTCCTAAGAATTACTTCCGAGGACT
>Ga0247821_10000988_pt1 | contig 15723 bp, 10 predicted proteins | sample 13C_Glycerol_Day_FD_192481 | JGI IMG/M metagenome (GOLD analysis project Ga0247821, IMG submission 192481) | Soil microbial communities from agricultural site in Penn Yan, New York, United States - 13C_Glycerol_Day14 | ecosystem: Environmental > Terrestrial > Soil > Agricultural land | place... | reverse complement strand
TCTTGGCGCTGGTGCCCAGTTCCATGATCGGGAACAGGTCGGTCAGGTAGTCACGCAGCACGTTGCCGGTCACCGAGATGGTGTCCTTGCCTTCGCGGATGCGGGCCAGGGAGAACTTGATGGCGTCTACCGGTGCCAGGATGCGGATGTCCAGGCCGGTGGTATCGTGATCCTTCAGGTATTTCTGCACCTTCTCGATCATCACGCCGTCGTGGGCGCGGGCCGGGTCCAGCCAGAACACTGCAGGAGTGTCGCTCAGGCGGGCACGGTTGACGGCCAGCTTGACCCAGTCCTGGATCGGCGCGTCCTTGACCTGGCACATGCGGAAGATGTCACCGGCTTCGACGTTCTGCTCGAGAACGACCTTGCCTTTGCTGTCGACCACGCGCACGACACCGTCTGCCTTGATCTGGAAGGTCTTGTCGTGGGAGCCGTATTCTTCGGCCTTTTGTGCCATCAGGCCGACGTTCGGTACGCTGCCCATGGTGGTCGGGTCGAAGGCGCCGTTGGCCTTGCAGTCTTCGATGGTGGCCTGGTAGATGCCGGCGTAGCAGCGGTCCGGGATGATCGCCTTGGCATCCTGCAGTTCGCCAGCGGCGTTCCACATCTTGCCCGAGTCACGGATCATGGCTGGCATCGAGGCGTCGACGATGACGTCGCTCGGCACGTGCAGGTTGGTGATGCCTTTGTCGGAGTTGACCATGGCCAGGGCCGGACGCTGGGCGTACAGGGCCTGGATGTCGGCTTCGATCTCGGCCTGCTTCTCGGCTGGCAGGTCCTTGATGCGGGCGTACAGGTCGCCGATGCCGTTGTTGGCGTTGAAGCCAACTTCAGCCAGGGCGGAGGCATGCTTGGCCAGCACGTCGTTATAGAACTCTTCGACGATGACGCCGAACATGATCGGGTCGGAAACCTTCATCATGGTGGCTTTCAGGTGTACCGACAGCAGTACGCCGGAGGCCTTGGCATCGGCGATCTGCTCGGCGATGAAGGCTTTCAGGGCCTTGCGGCTCATGGTGGCGCAGTCGATGATTTCGGCAGCTTTTACCGCAGTCTTTTCTTTCAGTACGGTGGTGTTGCCGTCTTTGCCGACCAGCTCGATGCGCAGGCTGTCGTCAGCTTCGATCAGTGCGGCTTTCTCGCTGCCGTAGAAGTCGCCCTGGGTCATGTGGGCAACGTGCGACTTGGAATCGGCAGCCCAGGCGCCCATCTTGTGCGGGTGCTTGCGGGCGTAGTTCTTGACCGACAGCGGCGCGCGGCGGTCGGAGTTGCCTTCGCGCAGCACCGGGTTCACGGCGGAACCCTTGATGCGGTCGTAGCGGGCGCGGGATTCTTTTTCTTCCGCAGTGGCCGGCTCGTCGGCGTAGTCAGGGATGTTGAAGCCCTTGCCCTGCAGTTCCTTGATCGCGGCTTTCAGCTGCGGTACCGAGGCGCTGATGTTCGGCAGCTTGATGATGTTGGCTTCCGGGGTGGTAGCCAGCTGGCCCAGCTCCGCCAGGTGATCGCCTACTTGCTTCTCTGCGCCCAGTTGCTCCGGGAAGGCGGCGAGGATACGGCCAGCCAGGGAGATGTCGCGGGTTTCGACGGCGATGTCAGCCGAAGCGGTGAAGGCTTCGATGATCGGCAGCAGCGAGTAAGTGGCAAGGGCGGGGGCTTCGTCGGTGAAGGTATAGATGATCTTGGAACGGGTGGGCATGCGGGTTAACTCTCTGTGTGCTGAGCGTGCTCGAGTCTCGTGGTGCGCAGGGTAGGCGCATCGCCCTGGCAACGCCATGAGCGGAAAGTCGAGAGGCTGCGAGCGGTGATGGTGGATGCATCAGTCGAGCGTCAAGTGCTGAGCTGCGGTAACAACCCAGGCTTTATGGCCAGGCTATGTGTCCATTCATGGCCAAGGGCGGTCCGCATTTTTCCTAGGGATCGCCCCGATGACCCTTCGGTCGCGGCGGAGTATACCAAACCATTCGGGCTAATCAGCAAGGCCAAGTGATATCGGCCCATTTATAAGACCAAAGACGTACCCGCAATGTGGTCGGTTGTCGCATGCCTTGCACCTCGGCAGATGTGGTTTAGTCTCATTGGATCGAACGATGACCAATCACACCCGAAAGCGGAGTAGTGCAAGCATGGGATACCAGAAAATCAAGGTTCCGACCGACGGCGCCAAGATCACCGTCAATGCCGACCATTCGCTCAACGTGCCTGACAACCCGATCATTCCCTACATCGAGGGCGACGGGATTGGCGTCGATGTCTCGCCGGTAATGATCAAGGTGGTCGACGCCGCCGTGCAGAAAGCTTACGGCGGCAAACGCAAGATTGCCTGGATGGAGGTGTACGCCGGCGAGAAGGCCACGCAAGTCTACGACCAGGACACCTGGTTGCCCCAGGAAACCCTGGATGCCGTGCGGGATTACGTGGTGTCGATCAAGGGGCCGCTGACCACCCCGGTGGGCGGTGGCATCCGTTCGCTCAACGTGGCCCTGCGCCAGCAGCTGGACCTGTACGTGTGCCTGCGCCCGGTGGTGTGGTTCCAGGGCGTGCCGAGCCCGGTGAAAAAACCGGGCGATGTAGACATGGTGATCTTCCGCGAGAACTCCGAGGATATCTATGCCGGCATCGAGTGGAAGGCCGGCTCGCCCGAGGCGAACAAGGTGATCAAGTTCCTCAAGGAGGAAATGGGCGTCACCAAGATCCGTTTCGACCAGGACTGTGGCATTGGCGTCAAGCCGGTGTCCCGCGAGGGCACCAAGCGCCTGGTGCGCAAGGCCCTGCAGTATGTGGTGGACAACGACCGCGAATCGCTGACCCTGGTGCACAAGGGCAACATCATGAAGTTCACCGAAGGCGCCTTCAAGGACTGGGGCTACGAGGTGGCGCGTGACGAATTCGGTGCCGAACTGCTCGACGGCGGGCCATGGATGAAGTTCAAGAACCCGAAAAGCGGGCGCGAGGTCATCGTCAAGGACGCCATCGCTGATGCCATGCTGCAGCAGATCCTGCTGCGCCCGGCCGAGTACGATGTGATCGCCACCCTCAACCTCAACGGTGACTACCTGTCCGATGCCCTGGCAGCGGAGGTGGGCGGTATCGGCATCGCGCCGGGTGCCAACCTGTCCGACACCGTGGCCATGTTCGAGGCCACCCACGGCACCGCGCCCAAGTATGCAGGGCAGGACAAGGTCAACCCGGGCTCGGTGATCCTGTCGGCAGAGATGATGCTGCGCCACATGGGCTGGACCGAGGCGGCCGACCTGATCATCAAGGGCACCAACGGCGCGATTGCCGCCAAGACCGTGACCTACGACTTCGAGCGCCTGATGGACGGCGCCACGCTGGTGAGCAGTTCAGGCTTTGGCGATGAAATGATCAAGCACATGTAAGGCAATGAAAACCGGCCGCTTCTGTCAAGGAAGCGGCCGGTTTTTCGTTTGCCGGCAGGCGACGCGGCCGATCAGACGTCGGCAGTGCTGCTGGTCTTCTGTGGGCTTACGGCAGTGGCAGCGCTCGCGCTGCTGATATTCACCGCATGCAGGCCTTTGGGGCCCTGGATGATCTCGAAGCTCACAGCCTGGCCGGCCTTGAGCGTCTTGTAACCGTCCATCTGGATGGCTGAATAATGAGCGAACAAGTCTTCGTCCTTGCCCTCTTCATTGATGAATCCGTAGCCCTTGGCATTGTTGAACCACTTGACTTTACCGCTTGCCATCCCTATGTCCCTCTGCAAAGGACTCCATCACTGGAGTATCATCCACTTCATCCGCATACGAACCTTGCGAAAAATCTGGTTGACTGCGCGGATCTTTATCGACCACGGTGGGTTCTTATTGGTTGTAACACCGTTTTGCCGATAGTCAAGGTCGCCCGGCGCCTGCCCTGGCCGTGCCCTTCGCAGTCAACCCACAACCTTAACCTGACGCTCATGATGAAATTCTTTCCATGCATGCACCTAGTGAGATTCGACTAACATTCAATCAGGATCGCCCGCAATCGAATGAGGACGACGGCTCAGGTCTTGCAGTTCAGGAAGCCAAGCCGATCCTGCAGGCGCCACCGATGTACAAGGTGGTTTTGTTCAACGATGACTACACGCCGATGGATTTCGTCGTCGAAGTGCTCGAGACGTTCTTCAATCTGAACCGCGAGCTGGCGACCAAGATCATGCTGACCGTCCATACCGAAGGGCGGGCAGTGTGCGGATTGTTTACCCGTGACATCGCCGAAACAAAGGCTATGCAGGTCAACCAATACGCCAGGGAAAGCCAGCATCCGCTACTCTGTGAAATCGAGAAGGACGGTTAATCGCCGACCACTTGGGTATGAGGTGAAGCTATGTTAAACCGCGAGCTCGAAGTCACCCTCAATCTTGCCTTCAAGGAGGCCCGTTCGAAGCGTCATGAGTTCATGACCGTCGAACATCTGCTGCTGGCACTCCTTGACAATGAGGCTGCCGCGACCGTTCTGCGCGCCTGTGGCGCCAATCTGGACAAACTCAAGCACGACCTGCAAGAGTTCATCGATTCCACCACACCCCTGATCCCGGTCAACGACGAAGATCGCGAAACCCAGCCGACCCTGGGCTTCCAGCGTGTACTGCAGCGTGCCGTGTTCCACGTGCAAAGCTCCGGCAAGCGTGAAGTCACTGGCGCCAACGTGCTGGTGGCGATCTTCAGCGAACAGGAAAGCCAGGCCGTGTTCCTGCTCAAGCAGCAGAGCGTGGCGCGCATCGATGTGGTCAACTATATCGCCCATGGCATCTCCAAGGTGCCGGGCCATGGTTCGCATTCCGAAAGCGACCAGGAAATGCAGGACGAAGAGGGCGGCGAGACCGCCTCTTCGAGCAACCCGCTGGATGCCTATGCCAGCAACCTGAACGAACTGGCCCGTGCCGGCCGTATCGACCCGCTGGTAGGTCGCGAGCAGGAAGTGGAGCGCGTGGCGCAAATCCTTGCCCGCCGGCGCAAGAACAACCCGCTGCTGGTGGGTGAGGCAGGCGTGGGCAAGACCGCCATTGCCGAAGGCCTGGCCAAGCGCATCGTCGATGGCCAGGTGCCCGATCTGCTGGCGCAGAGCGTGGTGTATTCCCTCGACCTCGGCGCACTGCTGGCTGGTACCAAATACCGTGGCGATTTCGAGAAGCGCTTCAAGGCGTTGCTCGGCGAGCTGCGCAAGCGCCCGCAGGCGATCCTGTTCATCGACGAAATCCACACCATCATTGGTGCCGGTGCGGCGTCTGGCGGGGTGATGGATGCGTCCAACCTGCTCAAGCCACTGCTGTCGTCCGGTGAGATCCGTTGCATCGGTTCGACTACTTTCCAGGAGTTTCGCGGCATCTTCGAGAAGGACCGTGCCCTGGCGCGGCGCTTCCAGAAGGTCGATGTCAGCGAGCCATCGGTCGAAGACACCGTGGGCATCCTGCGTGGCCTGAAAGGGCGCTTCGAAAGCCACCACAACATCGAGTACAGCGACGAAGCCTTGCGCGCCGCAGCTGAACTGGCCTCGCGCTACATCAATGACCGGCACATGCCGGACAAGGCCATTGACGTGATCGACGAAGCCGGGGCCTACCAGCGGCTACAGCCGGAGGCCAACCGCGTCAAGCGCATTGACGTACCGCAGGTCGAAGACATCGTCGCCAAGATCGCGCGGATTCCGCCGAAGCATGTCACCAGTTCCGACAAGGAGCTGCTGCGCAACCTCGAGCGTGACCTGAAGCTGACCGTATTTGGTCAGGACCAGGCGATCGATTCGCTGGCCACCGCCATCAAGCTGTCCCGCGCCGGCCTCAAGTCGCCGGACAAGCCCGTCGGTTCGTTCCTGTTCGCCGGCCCGACTGGCGTCGGCAAGACCGAAGCGGCGCGGCAGCTGGCCAAGGCGCTGGGCGTTGAATTGGTGCGCTTCGACATGTCCGAGTACATGGAGCGCCACACCGTGTCTCGCCTGATCGGTGCGCCTCCTGGCTATGTTGGCTTCGACCAGGGTGGCTTGCTGACCGAGGCGATCACCAAGCAACCGCACTGCGTATTGCTGCTCGACGAAATCGAGAAGGCCCACCCGGAAGTCTTCAACCTGCTGCTGCAGGTGATGGACCACGGCACCCTGACCGACAACAACGGGCGCAAGGCCGACTTCCGCAACGTGATCCTGATCATGACCACCAACGCTGGCGCAGAAACCGCCGCGCGGGCCTCGATCGGCTTCACCCATCAGGATCATGCGTCCGATGCCATGGAAGTCATCCGCAAGAGCTTCACGCCGGAGTTCCGCAACCGTCTGGACACCATCATCCAGTTCGGCCGCCTGAGCCACGAGACGATCAAGAGCATCGTCGACAAGTTCCTTATCGAACTGCAGGCGCAGCTGGAAGACAAGCGTGTGCTGCTGGAAGTCAGCGATGATGCGCGCGGCTGGCTGGCGGCTTCGGGCTACGACGTGCAGATGGGTGCGCGGCCGATGGCGCGGCTGATCCAGGACAAGATCAAGCGGCCGCTGGCCGAGGAGATCCTGTTTGGCGAACTGGCCGAGCATGGTGGCGTGGTGCACGTCGACCTGCGCGATGGCGAACTGGTGTTCGACTTCGAGACCACGGCTGAGGTTGCGTGACGGAGGGGTAGGGCTGTACCTGTGGGAGCGGCTTTAGCCGCGAACACCGGCGCAGCCGGTGCCATCCACCGCGTTGGGTTTTCGCGGGTAAACCCGCTCCCACAGGGCTGCAAAGCAGCCCCCTACAATCCTGAAGGCACAAAAAAGCCCGGCACATGGCCGGGCTTTTTCATGGCATGAGCTTAGCGCGCACGGTAGGTGATGCGGCCCTTGCTCAGGTCGTATGGCGTCAGTTCGACGCGGACCTTGTCGCCAGTGAGAATACGGATGTAGTTCTTGCGCATCTTTCCGGAGATGTGCGCGGTTACGACGTGCCCGTTTTCCAACTCCACGCGGAACATGGTGTTGGGCAGGGTGTCGACGACAGTACCTTCCATTTCGAAGCTGTCTTCTTTCGACATGCAGTAGAGCCCTCGGATCCAGTGTTGGCCCGACGCATAACCGCACCGGGCAAAAAAGTGGCGTGGATTATGCCCGAAAATTGTGTGTCAAGCCAATGCCTTTCAGTTGAGGGTGACCCAGCGCTGATTTATCAACAGTTCGATAGGCCGGTATTGCGTCTTGTAGTTCATTTTCTTGCAGTTCTTGATCCAGTAACCCAGGTAAACCGCCTCCAGGTCCTGGCGCAGGGCTTCGGTGATCTGCCAGAGGATGGCGAAGCGGCCCAGGCTGCGGCGTTCTTCGTCCGGCTCGTAGAAGGTATACACGGCCGACAGGCCGTTGGGCAGCAGGTCGCACACCGCTACCGCCATCAGGCGGCCTTCCAGGCGGAACTCGTAGAACCAGCAGAACGGCAGGTCGCGTACCAGAAACGTGGAAAACTGGTCGCGGCTGGGCGGGTACATGTCACCGTCGGCGTGGCGCGTTTCGATATAGCGCCGGTACAGCTCGAAGTACTCTTCCTTGAATGCCGGGCGTGCCGCGGTCACGGTCAGGTCGGCGTTGCGCTTGAGGATGCGCCGTTGCTGGCGGTTGGGTATGAAGCGCGCCGCCGGGATGCGTGCCGGGACGCAGGCATTGCAGTTCTGGCAATGCGGGCGGTACAGGTGGTCGCCACTGCGGCGGAAGCCCATTTCCGACAAGTCGGCGTACACGTGCACGTCCATCGGCTGGCTGGGGTCGAGGAACAGCGTGGTGGCCTGTTCGTCGGGCAGGTAGCTGCAGGAGTGGGGCTGAGTGGCATAGAACTTCAACCGCGCCAACTCTGTCATGATCAACCCCCTCGGTGAGACTTTGCTTTAAGTGTAAGCCAGCTATGGGAACTCGCCTAGGGAAGCCATGTGGCGCTGTTGGGCTGGTCGAGGTGGCGTGCCAGGTAGCCGGCGAACTCGGCGCGGCTGATGGCGTGGGCACCCAGGCTGTGCAGGTGGTTGGTCGGCATCTGGCAGTCGATGAGGACGAACCCGGCCTCGCGCAGGTGGTTGACCAGGGTCACGAAGCCGACCTTGGAGGCGTTGTCGGCGCGGCTGAACATCGATTCGCCGAAGAACAGCTGGCCTATGGCCAGGCCATAAAGGCCACCAACCAGTTCGCCGTCCTGGCGCACTTCCACTGAATGGGCGATGCCGCGTCGGTGCAGTTCGCAATAGGCGGCGCGCATGGTGTCGGTGATCCAGGTGCCGTCGGCGTAGTCGCGTGGCGCGGCGCAGGCGGCGATTACCGCCGGGAAGTCGGTGTCGAAGCTGACCTGGTAGCGGCCCTGGCGCATCAGCTTGGCCAGCGAGCGCGACACGTGCAGCTGGTCCGGAAGCAGCACCGTGCGCGGGTCGGGTGACCACCAGAGGATCGGCTGGCCATCCTGGTACCACGGGAAGCAGCCATGGCGATAGGCCTGCACCAGGCGCTCGGGGCTCAGGTCGCCGCCGGCGGCGAGCAGGCCGTTGGGTTCGTGCAGGGCCTTTTCCAGGGGTGGGAAGGTGAGCGAGTCGCGGGTCAGCCAGGTGAGCATGGTCTAGTGTGCGGTGGGGGAGGGGAGAGGTCAGCATGGCGCGGGTGAAAAGCAGGGTCAATCTCTTTGGCTTCTTCGCGGGTGAACCCGCTCCCACAGGTATTGCACAGGTGCTGAAGGCTGAGTGGGCTACTTGCGGGAGCGGGTTCACCCGCGAAGAGGCCAGCACAGGCGATCAAAATAGGCAATTTCCTACACATTCATGAAACCGCAGGCACCATCCGCTACATTTGCTGTCACACCTGTGCAAAAACACAGCATAAGCCTTTGTCACAGAAGACAATGCGTGCTCAAATTGCAGGTATACGAAAGTCGCCCCCACTCAAGCTCCTTACGGCGTGCCGTCATGGCAGTGGGCGGGCAGTAATGTTAAAAGTAGTGGTTCATTGGCCGCACCGTCGGCCGATCACTATTGGACGCGCAGCACGCGCAGGAATAGACGCGTTTTGAAGAAATCCACCGCAACTCCAGCTCCCTTGCCTGTCCCCCTGTGGCGGCAGCAGCTGCATTATCGCCTCAAGGAAGGTGCGTTGATCGCTGTCGGCGCCCTGTGCCTGTACCTGTGGATGGCGCTGCTGACCTACGATACGTCGGACCCGGGCTTCAGCCACACCAGCAACGTCGACCAGGTGCAGAACGCCGCCGGGCGTGCCGGCGCCTACTTCGCCGACATCCTGTTCATGGTGCTGGGGTACTTCGCCTACATCTTCCCGCTGCTGCTGGCGATAAAGACCTGGCAGATCTTCCGCGAACGGCACCAGCCCTGGGACTGGAGCGGCTGGCTGTTCTCCTGGCGGCTGATCGGCCTGGTGTTCCTGGTGCTGTCGGGTGCGGCGCTGGCGCATATCCATTTCCACCCGGCTGCGAGCATGCCGTTCTCCGCCGGTGGTGCACTGGGCGAGAGCCTCGGCGACCTGGCGCGCAACCTGCTGAACGTGCAGGGCAGCACGCTGATGTTCATTGCCCTGTTCCTGTTCGGCCTGACCGTGTTCACCGACCTGTCGTGGTTCAAGGTGATGGACCTGACCGGCAAGATCACCCTCGACCTGTTCGAACTGGTGCAGGGCGCTGCCAACCGCTGGTGGGAAGCACGCAACGAGCGCAAGCGCCTGGAGGCGCAACTGCGCGAGGACGAGCCGGTGGTGGTCAAGGCCGCACCGACGGCTGCCGACAAGCGCGAGCCGGCCAAGCCGGCGCTGCGCGAGCGTATCTTCAAACGTGAAGAGGCACCTGCCCAGCCGGTCGAGCCGCGTGAGCCGACCCTGTCACGCGAGCCTGTGGTGCCGCGCGAGTCGCTGGCAGCACGTGAGCCGATTATCTCCCGCGAGCAACCTGGCGCGGCCCCGATGATCGTGCCGCCGACACCCGCCAGGGCGCCGGAGCCGAGCAAGCGGGTGATGAAGGAGAAACAGGCGCCGCTGTTCGTCGACAGCGCGGTGGAAGGCACCTTGCCATCGATCTCCATCCTCGATCCGGCCGAACAGAAGAAGATCGAGTACTCGCCCGAATCCCTGGCCGGTGTTGGCCAGCTGCTGGAAATCAAGCTCAAGGAGTTCGGCGTGGAAGTGACGGTGGACTCGATCCATCCAGGCCCGGTGATTACCCGTTACGAAATCCAGCCAGCCGCCGGCGTGAAGGTCAGCCGCATCGCCAACCTGGCCAAGGACCTGGCGCGTTCGCTGGCGGTGACCAGTGTACGTGTGGTCGAAGTCATCCCCGGCAAGACCACCGTGGGTATCGAGATCCCCAACGAAAACCGGCAGATGGTGCGGTTCTCCGAAGTGCTGGCCACACCGCAGTACGACGAACAGAAATCGCCGGTCACCCTGGCCCTGGGCCATGACATCGGCGGCAAGCCGGTGATCACCGACCTGGCCAAGATGCCGCACCTGCTGGTGGCCGGTACCACCGGTTCCGGTAAGTCGGTGGGCGTGAACGCGATGATCCTGTCGATCCTGTTCAAGTCCAGCCCTGAAGACGCGCGGCTGATCATGATCGACCCGAAAATGCTCGAGCTGTCGATCTACGAAGGCATCCCGCACCTGCTGTGCCCGGTGGTTACCGACATGAAGGACGCTGCCAACGCCCTGCGCTGGAGCGTGGCCGAGATGGAGCGGCGCTACAAGCTGATGGCGGCCATGGGCGTGCGTAACCTGGCCGGCTTCAATCGCAAGGTCAAGGACGCCCAGGAAGCCGGCGAAATCATCCATGACCCGCTGTATCGCCGCGAGAGCATGGACGACGAGCCGCCTGCGCTGAAAACCCTGCCGACCATCGTGGTGGTGGTCGACGAATTTGCCGACATGATGATGATCGTCGGCAAGAAGGTCGAAGAGCTGATCGCCCGTATCGCCCAGAAGGCACGGGCGGCCGGTATCCACCTGATCCTCGCTACCCAGCGCCCGTCGGTGGATGTGATTACCGGCCTGATCAAGGCCAACATCCCGACCCGCATGGCGTTCCAGGTGTCGAGCAAGATCGACTCGCGGACCATCATCGACCAGGGTGGTGCCGAGCAGTTGCTGGGCCACGGTGACATGCTGTACATGCCGCCGGGCACCAGCCTGCCGATTCGTGTGCACGGCGCGTTCGTCTCCGACGACGAGGTGCACCGCGTGGTGGAAGCGTGGAAGCTGCGCGGCGCCCCGGACTACAACGACGACATCCTCAACGGCGTCGAGGAGGCCGGCAGCGGCTTCGAAGGCGGCGGCGGTGGTGGCGATGGCGAAGATTCGGAAAGCGACGCCCTGTATGATGAGGCCGTGCAGTTCGTGCTGGAAAGCCGCCGTGCGTCCATCTCGGCCGTGCAGCGCAAACTGAAGATCGGCTACAACCGCGCCGCCCGCATGATCGAAGCCATGGAAATGGCCGGCGTGGTCACCCCCATGAACAGCAACGGCTCGCGGGAAGTGATTGCCCCGGGCGGCCCGCGCGACTGACGAACACCCTGCCGGGCGCCAACGGTGGCGCCCGGCCTTTTCAATGCTCGATGAGGACTCCCATGCGCGCGATTCGCATGCTGTTGGTTTCTGCCCTGGCCGCGGCTTCTGTGTCGGCCACCCTATCGGCTCAGGCCGGTGAGCAAGACGTACAACGACTGACCCAATTGCTGGAAAAGTCGCAGACCATCGAGGCCAACTTTTCCCAGCTGACCCTGGACGCCGGCGGCACCAGCTTGCAGGAAACATCCGGCAAGATGACCGTCAAGCGCCCAGGCCTGTTCTACTGGCACACCGATGCGCCGCAGGAGCAGGTGGTGGTATCCGACGGCAAGAACGTCACCCTGTGGGACCCGGACCTGGAGCAGGCCACCATCAAGAAGCTCGACCAGCGCCTGAACCAGACCCCGGCGCTGCTGCTGTCCGGTGACGTGTCGAAGATCAGCCAGAGCTTCGACATCAGCTCGAAGGAGCAGGGCGAAGTGATGGACTTCACCCTCAAGCCGAAGACCAAGGACACCTTGTTCGACTCGCTGCGCGTGTCGTTCCGCAAGGGCCTGATCAACGACATGCAGCTGATCGACAGCGTCGGCCAGCGCACCAACATCCTGTTCAATGGCGTGAAAGCCAACCAGGCGGTGCCGGACAGCAAGTTCAAGTTCGACATCCCCAAAGGCGCGGACGTCATCAAGGAGTAACCAGAACTCGCCATGGACCTGTTTCGAAGCGAACCCGTCGCCCAGCCCCTGGCCGCCCGCCTGCGCCCGTCCAACCTGGACGAGTACGTCGGCCAGGAGCACCTGCTGGCGCGCGGCAAACCGCTGCGCGAGGCGCTGGAGCAGGGGGCGCTGCACTCGATGATCTTCTGGGGGCCGCCGGGGGTGGGCAAGACCACCCTCGCGCGGCTGCTGGCGCAGTTCTGCGATGCGCACTTCGAAACGGTGTCGGCGGTGCTGGCTGGTGTGAAGGAGATTCGCCAGGCGGTCGAGGTGGCCAAGCAGCAGGCTGGCCAGTATGGCCGGCGTACCATCCTGTTCGTCGACGAAGTGCATCGCTTCAACAAGTCGCAGCAAGATGCCTTCCTGCCCTATGTCGAAGACGGCACCTTGCTGTTCATTGGCGCCACCACCGAAAACCCGTCGTTCGAGCTGAACAATGCACTGCTGTCGCGGGCACGGGTGTATGTGCTCAAGAGCCTGGACGAGGCGGCGCTGCGCAAACTGGTAAACCGTGCGCTGACTGAAGAGCGCGGCCTGGGCAAGCGCAACCTGCGGGTTGGCGATGACGCCTTCAAGATGTTGATGGCCGCCGCCGACGGCGATGGCCGGCGCATGCTCAACTTCCTGGAAAACGCCTCGGACCTGGCTGAAGACGGCAGCGAGATCGACGTCGAGATGCTGCAGAGCCTGCTCGGTGACAGCCGCCGCCGCTTCGACAAGGGTGGCGAGGCGTTCTACGACCAGATTTCCGCGCTGCACAAGTCAGTACGCGGCTCCAACCCCGATGGCGCCCTGTACTGGTTCGCGCGCATGCTGGACGGCGGCTGCGACCCGCTGTACATCGCCCGCCGCGTGGTGCGCATGGCCAGCGAAGACATCGGCAACGCCGACCCGCGCGCGCTCAGCCTGTGCCTGGCGGCCTGGGATGTGCAAGAGCGCCTGGGCAGCCCCGAGGGCGAGCTGGCGGTTGCTCAGGCCATTACCTACCTCGCCTGTGCACCGAAGAGCAATGCGGTTTACATGGGCTTCAAGACCGCCCTGCGCGAGGCTGCCGAGCACGGCTCACTGGAAGTGCCGCTGCATCTGCGCAACGCGCCGACCAAGCTGATGAAGCAGCTGGGCTATGGCGACGAGTACCGCTATGCCCATGACGAGCCCGACGCCTATGCCGCCGGCGAAGACTACTTCCCCGACCAGCTCGAGCCGCGCCAGTACTACCAGCCGGTGCCCCGTGGCCTGGAACTGAAGATTGGCGAGAAGCTGCGCCACCTGGCCGACCTTGACCGCAACAGCCCCCGCCAGCGGAGAAAACCGTGATTGCACTGATTGCCGCCGTCAGCACGGGTGGTATTGCCGGTACCTTGTTGCGCTTCGCTACCACCAATTGGGTGGCTGCCCACTGGCCACGGCACTTCTATCTCGGTACGCTGGCGGTCAACCTGGTCGGCTGCCTGCTGATCGGCCTGCTCTATGGCCTGTTCCTGCACAAGCCGGTCGTGCCGGTCGAACTGCGCGCCGGGCTGATCGTCGGCTTCCTCGGTGGCCTGACGACCTTTTCCTCCTTTTCGCTGGATACCGTACGCCTGCTGGAAAGCGGGCAAGTGCCTCTGGCTTTGGGCTACACCGGTATCAGCGTGGTGGGCGGGCTGCTCGCAACCTGGGCCGGCCTGTGCCTGACCCGATTCTGAACCAACACCTACACATAACGAGAGAACGATATGCTCGATTCCAAACTGTTACGCGGCCAACTTCAGGAAGTGGCGGATCGCCTGGCCTCCCGTGGCTTCAGCCTGGATGTCGCGCGCATCGAATCACTGGAAGAGCGCCGCAAGGCGGTGCAAACCCGCACCGAGCAGCTGCAGGCCGAGCGTAACGCCCGTTCCAAGTCCATCGGCCAGGCCAAGGCCAAGGGCGAGGACATTGCGCCGCTGATGGCCGACGTTGAGCGCATGGCCAACGAACTGGCTGCTGGCAAGGCCGAACTGGACGGCATCCAGGCCGAACTGGATGGCATCCTGCTGACCATCCCCAACCTGCCGGACGCCAGCGTACCGGTCGGCGCCAGCGAAGAGGACAACGTCGAAGTGCGCCGTTGGGGCACACCGAAGGCCTTCGACTTCGAAATCAAGGACCATGTCGCCCTCGGCGAAGTCAGCGGTGGCCTGGACTTCGAAGCGGCCGCCAAGCTGTCTGGCGCCCGCTTTGCCGTGCTGCGTGGCCCGATCGCCCGCCTGCACCGCGCCCTGGCGCAGTTCATGATCAACCTGCATACCGGCGAGCACGGCTACGAGGAGCACTACACCCCGTACCTGGTGCAGGCCCCGGCTCTGCAGGGCACCGGCCAGTTGCCGAAGTTCGAGGAAGACCTGTTCAAGATCAGCCGCGAAGGCGAGGCCGACTTCTACCTGATCCCGACCGCCGAAGTGTCGCTGACCAACCTGGTGGCCGGTGAAATCCTCGACGCCAAACAGTTGCCTCTGAAGCTGGTTGCCCATACCCCGTGCTTCCGCAGCGAAGCCGGTGCTTCCGGCCGTGACACCCGCGGCATGATCCGCCAGCACCAGTTCGACAAGGTCGAGATGGTGCAGGTAGTCGAGCCGTCCAAGTCGATGGAAGCCCTGGAGGGCCTGACTGCCAACGCCGAGCGCGTGCTGCAGTTGCTGGAGCTGCCGTATCGCGTGCTGGCCCTGTGCACCGGCGACATGGGCTTTGGTGCCGTGAAGACCTATGACCTGGAAGTGTGGGTGCCAAGCCAGGACAAGTACCGCGAAATCAGCTCGTGCTCCAACTGCGGCGACTTCCAGGCGCGTCGCATGCAGGCCCGCTGGCGCAACCCGGAAACCGGCAAGCCAGAGCTGGTGCACACCCTCAACGGCTCCGGCCTGGCCGTAGGCCGTACCTTGGTTGCCGTACTGGAAAACTACCAGCAGGCCGACGGTTCGATCCGTGTGCCGGAAGTGCTGAAGCCTTACATGGGCGGCGTCGAGGTTATCCGCTAAATGGATTACCTGCCGCTGTTCCACAAGCTGCAGGGCGGCCGCGTGCTGGTCGTTGGCGGCGGTGAGATTGCCTTGCGCAAGGCGCGCCTGCTGGCCGATGCCGGCGCCGCGCTGCGCGTGGTGGCCCCGGATGTCGACGGCCAGTTGGCCGCGCTGGCCCGGGAAGGTGGCGGCGAGGTGCTGGTGCGCGGCTATCAGGCTGCCGACCTGGTCGGTTGTCGTCTGGTGATCGCCGCCACTGACGACCCTGGGCTCAATGCCCAGGTGTCGGCGGATGCGCAGGCCCTTAGCCTGCCGGTGAACGTGGTGGATGCGCCGGCGCTGTGCACGGTGATCTTCCCGGCGATCGTCGACCGTTCGCCGTTGGTGGTTGCGGTGTCCAGTGGCGGTGATGCACCGGTGCTGGCGCGCTTGATTCGCGCCAAGCTGGAGGCCTGGATCCCGTCCGCCTACGGCGAGCTGGCCGGCCTGGCCGCGCGCTTTCGCGACAAGGTCAAGGGCTTGTACCCGGACGTCAA
>Ga0247821_10000985_pt1 | contig 15733 bp, 13 predicted proteins | sample 13C_Glycerol_Day_FD_192481 | JGI IMG/M metagenome (GOLD analysis project Ga0247821, IMG submission 192481) | Soil microbial communities from agricultural site in Penn Yan, New York, United States - 13C_Glycerol_Day14 | ecosystem: Environmental > Terrestrial > Soil > Agricultural land | place... | reverse complement strand
GCACCGGCACGATGGGCGAAGGCATGCCCATGACGCTCAGGGACAGGCACTGCAACCGGTGCCTGAGGCTCGCGATGTTGCCGGCCAGCGCCGCGCGCAGTTCGTGCCCTCTTTCGCCGCGCACGATTTCAAGCGCCCGCAAAACAGTCCCGGCTTGAGCGGGCGACAGCGCATTCGAGAAAGTCTGCGAAGAGCTGAAAGCCTTGAGATACTGTTTCACCGACGGGCTCGCGCAGGCCACGAACCCTCCGTTGGATCCAAAGGTTTTCGAAAAACTTCCCATGACGATGTCGATCTTGCCGAGCATTCCCTGTAGCCCGATCTGACCGCATCCATCCGGCCCGGTCGCGCCCAGGTCGTGTGCCACATCGACCATCAGCGTCGCTTCGTACTCCCGGCAAATGGCCTGCAGACCCGAAAGATCCGGACTGTCGGAGTCCATCGAGAAAAGCCCCTCGGTCATCACCAGAATCCCGTTATGGGAATCGTTGCGCCGGATCCGGCCCAGGATCGATCTCACGTTCTCGTTGTCCAGGTGCCGGAACATCGAGACATTGCGCGTGGCGGCGTTCGCACCGACCTGCAGGCAATTGTGCGAAAGCGCATCCATCACGATGTAGTCATTCGCCCGCACCAGCCCGTGGCTCACGCCAAACCCCGCGGCCCAGCCGGTTGGGTAGAGGGTCACCTCAGGGGTCTTCAGGAAGTCACCCAGCGCGGCCTCCAGGCGCAGCGACAGGCTTGTGTTTCCCTGCACGGCGGCGGACCCCGCGCTGTGCACACCGAATTGCTGGATCGCCTCGATGGCCGCTGTCTTGAGCTCGTGGGAGGTGGCGAGGGAGAGGTAGTCCTGCGAGGCGAAGTTCACGCCCGCGCGGCAAATGCCCTGGCTGTCCACGACACGAGTCGTCCCTCTGGGGGCGTCGTCAAGCGCGCGGCTGTAGGGCCAAAATCCCGCCGAATTCCGTGACTGCTGCCAATCGAAAAAAGCCGCCGTTCTACCGATCAGATCCTTGCCCTTGGCCTCCCGAAAATTCCGGACGGTGCATGCAGGAAACGGTCGAATCATGGGGCGGCCTTCAATGCTGAGGGAAACACGGCGATCCATGTCATCGCCGAGCCCCGTGACCACGCCTTGGGTCAGCTACCAGCTTTCGATGCCACCGCAGTCATCTGACTGCGTCACGTAGCTCAGTATGTAGGGAGGGGGGCGCCGCGAAAAACATACGGAGGTCTGTGGTGTGGCGCGCTGATTGCCCGGAGTGCCCGGGTCCTCAGAGTTGCGGCGGACCGGTCTCGCTTGCTCTTACGTCGTCCAGGCAGAAAGCCGTCAGCCTGCATCCGCTGCATCTCACATCAACAGGCGGCTTGACTGTCCTGGCCGGCGCATTTCGGCCAGTGGTTGCAAAGGTAATGTGCACGGCGCGCTCGCGCGCGCGCGGCGGATCCAGCTATTGCAGCGCCTTGGCCTTGATCTCGTTGATGAAACTTTGGCGGCGCATGACCGGGTCAGAAGTCGAAACGTCGCTGGGTACAACCTGTTTTCCGTACTTCGCACTATGGAAGTAAGGTGTTAACCCCGTGCTGTCGGATGTCGCGTAAAAGGACAGGACGTCTTTATCAACTGTCGGCTGCACGTTGGTTGCTGTGGTGTCAACTTCGGTGACCTCGACACTTTGGTAGAGATTTGCTCTTCGGATCGAGGCAGCAACGGACTTCAGGTTCTCGGTCAAAAGCTGCGCATTCAGATCGTCTTGAGATCGCGCCGACGTGCCGACTTGCGCGTATCGTTTACCCTGCTTAACCACTTTCGCTTCGAACCATCCGGAGAATGCGGCTGGCGTGGGAACCACGACCAGCATCTTTCGACTGAGGATCGGGGCGCCTGCCGCCTTGATGGACTCCTCAGCTCGTAGGTTGCGCTGGCGAGCCGCCACCGCCGCTTGCTCCCTCGAGGAGTACGTCTGATCGGCTACTCTGAATCCTTGGTTCGTTGTCGCGCACCCCACCAGTGCGCTGGCGAACATACCGGCGAGCAAGCTGCTTCTAGCAAATGTCATATTGACTCCTTCAAGCATAGAACCGATATGTTTACGGAAGTACGATCCCGCCGGCGGCATCGCAGCTTGCCTTTGGCGCGTTGACGGGAGCGGCCATCCCAAATCTGCATCGAACAAGGTTGGCATCCGCGGATGGGACGGATTGCTGCGCTGCGTGCGCGACTTCTGGAGCCGCAGCAGCGGCTGTGCGGCCCTGTGCTGGCTTGGCCAGAGTAGCGGCGGGAGCTTTAACCTCTTGTGGTGGCGGGCCTAGGTTTACGATTTCGAAAGGAACATTTTGTGGGATCGCCGGGGCGGCGGAACTAGTCGGTGTCGGACTCGCGTCGGGCGTTCTTGCAAACACCGCAAGCTTCGTCAGTAATTGCTCGCGCGTGAGCTGACAAATCTCCGTGTTGGTAGGTCTGATCGGACTGAGTGTTACGCACAAACCGACTGGGTGTCGCAACGGATCGACGCGAATTTCCTCGATGTACTCCACATTTCCGTCACCCTTCCGAACGGTGTACCGAGTCCGAAATCTGGGCTGCGCGGGCTTATCCATCATGGAGCCGATGAGCGCGCCCGCGATCTGGGCACTCAGGTTTCCTGTCGCGGAGTAGTTCCAATTGCGGGGGCTTCCACGGAAAGCGTTGTCGACATACGCAGCTCTTCCGATCTGTGCTCCCAGTTCGCTTCCCGCTGTTGTGGCGGCGCTGGATTCGTTCAGTACCTGCGCGTCCAGAATTGTCCCGAAGGCCTCGCTGGGCAGTACGTTGACCGTGGCTCGCTGACTCAAGGCGGCTCGTTCGTTAGCGGGAAGCGACTCCCAAATGGGCTGCGGCACAGTTAATAGTTGAGCACTTGCCGATGAGGCTGCGCTGAGCATTAACGCGGTCAAAGCGCAAGGACGGATGATTCGCAGTTTCTTCACGGCCCACCTTTGGAGTTGCGTTGATTTGCGTTGATATTAGGAACAAGCCTCAGGCTCGACATGGGACATCTATCCCTTCCGGACATGACAACCTTCCCAGATAATGACCAGCGCCGTGTTGCCTGCTTTCCCTTGAGCCCTCCGAAAGTTCATTTGGGTTTTGCAACCTCTGCGTCTCTAACGTGCGATGACCGCGCTCAGAGTTGAGGGAGCAATGCGCGAGCCGGCGTGGCTGGTCAACCAGCCGGCAACCGCACGATATCGGTGTGTTCGCGCGGCTGTTTCTAGACCGATTTCGCGCCGACGCCCGTCGGGTGGATACCCGCTAAGAACCTGATGTCGCCGCGCGCAAGAGAGTCTCTGCCATTGGCATGTGCCACCGGCTTTGCGACCTAGACCGATCTCGCGCGGAGCGCGCCAATACTTCGTCCGCAGCTAATTCGCGTGAGTCCTGACTCCCGCAGTCGCCAGAGCCGTCATGTTGACGATGCGCCGCACGGTGGAGGTTGGACTGAGCACGTGTACCGATGCGCGCGCGCCCAACAGCATGGGCCCGACGGTGATGCCGTGGCCGCCGGTGATCTTCAGCACGTTGAACAGGATGTTGGCTGAATCCAGGTTGGGGCAGATCAGCAGGTTGGCTTCGCCGGTGAGTGTGCTGTCCATCAGGCTGGCATGGCGCACGCTTTCGGACAAGGCGGCGTCGCCCTGAAGCTCGCCATCGGATTCGATGTCCGGTGCGAGCTGCGCGAACAGCTCGCGCGCACGGCGCATCTTGGCCCCCGATCCGCGTTTGGACGAGCCGTAGTTGCTGTGCGACAGGAAAGCCACCTTGGGCGGCAACCCGAAGCGCTGCACTTCGCGGGCCGCGGTCAGTGCAATGTTGGCCAGCAACTCGGCGTCCGGATCCTCGTTCACGTAGGTGTCCGCGATGAACAGCGTGCGCTGTGGCAGCATCAGCGCGTTCAACGTGGCGAAGGCCGATGCACCTTCGGCCAGTCCGATGATGTTGCGGACGTGTTCAAGGTGCTTGTCGAAGCGGCCCACCAGACCGCACAACATCGCGTCCGCGTCGCCCAGCTCGATGGCGAGCGCGCCGATCAACGTGTTGGACCGGCGGACGGCCGCCTTCGCTGCCTCGGGCGTGATGCCGTCGCGGCCCATGCGGCGGTGGTAGGTTTCCCAATAGTGGCGGAAGCGCGTGTCGCTCTCCGGGTTGATGCACTCCACGTCCTGGCCGAGCCTCATGCGCAAGCCGGCCTTGGCGATCCGCGCCTCGATCACGGCGGGACGGCCGATCAGGATGGGATGCGCGAGCTTGTCGTCCAGGGCGAGCTGCACCGCGCGCAGCACGCGCTCGTCCTCGCCCTCGGCATAGGCCACGCGCTTGGCGGTGGCGAGCTTGGCAGCCTCGAACACGGGCCGCATGATCATGCCGGTCTGGTAGACGAAGCGCGTCAGGCTCTGCGTGTAAGCGTCGAAATCGGTGATCGGCCGCGTCGCCACGCCGGACTCGGCCGCCGCACGGGCCACGGCTGGCGCGATGCGCAGGATCAGGCGCGAATCGAAAGGCGTCGGGATGATGTAGTTGGGCCCGAAGGAGAGTTCCTTGCCGGCGTAGGCGTTGGCCACTTCCTCGCTGATGTCTGCCTTGGCCAGGTCGGCGATCTCCCGCACGCAGGCGAGCTTCATGGCCTCGGTGATCTTCGTGGCGCCGCAGTCGAGCGCGCCGCGGAAGATGTACGGAAAGCACAGGACGTTGTTGACCTGGTTCGGGTAGTCCGATCGCCCCGTGGCGATGATGCAGTCCGGCCGCGCGGCCAGGGCGAGCTCGGGACGGATCTCGGGTTCGGGGTTCGCCAGCGCAAGGATGATGGGGCGCTCGGCCATGGTGGTGACCATCTCCGGTGTCAGCACGCCGGGTGCCGAACAACCCAGGAATACGTCTGCTCCCGCCACCACGTCGGCCAGCGTGCGCGCGGATGTGTCCTGCGCATAGCGCGCCTTGGATTCGTCGTACCCGCCCGGCCGGCCCTGGTAGATCACGCCTTTGGAGTCCACGGCATAGATGTTGCGCGGCGAGACGCCCAGGCCGACCATCACGTCCAGGCAGGCAATGGCCGCCGCACCCGCGCCCGACACGGCGATCTTGACGCGGTCGATGGTCTTGCCCACCAGCTCCAGCCCGTTGAGCAATGCGGCCGCCGAGATGATGGCCGTGCCGTGCTGGTCGTCATGGAACACCGGAATGTTCATCCGCTCGCGCAGCTTGCGCTCGATGTAGAAGCACTCGGGCGCCTTGATGTCCTCGAGGTTGACGCCGCCGAGCGTGGGTTCCAGCGCGGCGATGATGTCGACCAGCTTGTCCGGGTCGCGCTCGGCCAGTTCAAGGTCGAACACATCGATGCCGGCGAACTTCTTGAAGAGGCACCCCTTGCCTTCCATCACCGGCTTGCCCGCCAGGGGGCCGATGTCACCGAGACCGAGGACGGCGGTGCCATTGGTAATCACCCCGACCAGGTTGCCCCGCGACGTGTACTCTGCCGCAAGCGAAGGATCGGCCTGGATGTCCAGGCACGGATACGCAACGCCGGGGGAGTAGGCAAGCGACAGGTCGCGCTGATTCGACAGCGGCTTGGTGGGTGTGACGGCAATCTTGCCGCGGGTCGGCGTGCGGTGGTATTCGCGCGCTGCGTCTCGCAGCGCCTGCTCAGCCTGGGACGGCGTGGGTTGACTCATGGTTTGTCTCCTTGATTGAAAAATTCGCCGGCGCGCCGAGCTCGAAACTGGCAGCTTGTTTTCGCGTCAGAAGTAGTGGGTATTGTTGGATTCGCAGTTGCACCCGCGATCGTACCGACTGGTGGAGTCCGATCAGCAGGCAAGCCGGCAGGAAACCATCCGCAATGAGGGTGGCGTGACCGACGAAACAGATGCTGAGGCGGCTTCCATGCGAGGGTAACTGCCGCGACGATAGCGCATCTCCCATGCGATGTGTCGGGCTTTGAGGCGGGACCCTGGAGGCCGTCGTTTGTCCGTACGACGCGTCCGTGTGGACGGGAGCGAGGCTCGGAAGCCCGGTTGCTAAAGCTGGCGCTGCAACTGCTCGGTAATTTCGAACAGCGCTGCGCGCATCTGGTCGAAGCGGGCCACCGACAGCGTCTCCTTGCGCGCTGTGACGCTGACGGCGAGTAATCCATCCTCGCGGTGGCTGGTGCGGATGGACTTTGCCACGCAGCCCACCCCGGAAACGGTTTCTTCCTGCTCGATCGCGTAGCCTTGCTGCCGGATTTTCTCCAGCTGCTGGCGCAGCTCCACGGGGTCCGCCACGGACCGCTCGGTCAGGGTTGGCAGCGTTCGTACGCCGGCAAGCCGGGTCTCGAGATCGTCCGGAAAGAGCCCGGCCAGCAAAGCCTTGCCCGAGCCGGTGCAATTGGCCGGAACGCGACGGCCGATTTCCGAGCGCAGACCCAACCTCAGGCCGCTGTTGCAATCCTGGCGGGCGAGAAAGACGGCGTTCAGGTCTTCGTCCAGCACCGACAACTGGATCATCGCGTTCAGGTCCGCGGGCGCGCCGCGGCAGACGTCGTAGAACTCCCGCACGAGATCGACGCTCGAAACGTACGCGGAGCCGAGCTGCACAAGCCGGCGGCCAAGCTGGTAGCCGTCCTGGGACTTGCGCAGCAATTGGCCGGCGAGCAGCTCGCCGCAGATATTCAGCGCCGTGGATTTGGGGATGTTCAAGCGCCGCGCGATCTCGCCGACGCCGAACCGGTGCTGCGGTGCCCCCTCGAGCAATGCCAGGACCCGGACAGCCCGCTCGACTGCTGGCGCCAGTGAACGCCCGACCTCAGCGGGTTCGACTTCATGGCTCACGTGACCTCCTTCCCCCTAGCGTTGTCAACACCGGGAGCACTGCCTCCGGTGTTCAGTATGTTGACCACAAGGGTCGAAGGATACCAAGAAAATCAGCAGGGTAAACACCTATCCGCCCTCCGATTGACAAGGCCCTTGGACCCCATATCATTCAGCATACAGAACACACGGTCAGCGTATTGAACACTCCCGGCGGCCGTGATCCTTCGTTATCGCAACCCTTCGAACCACATGAGCCAACCTGAATCCACCGACACGCTCGACCGCCGGTCGCGAGAAATGGACGCGCTGATCCGGCGCTACTTCGACGGCTGCAATGAAGCCGACATCGAAAAGATGGTCGATTGCTTCACGCCCGATGCCGTCCACTACTTTCCTCCCGGCATGTACGAGGGGCCCTTCCGTGGCGCCCGCAAGATCGCAGAGAAGTGGCGTGACGCGGTCAACAACCTGGGATCTTATTGGACCGTCGATCGGCTGGTGATCGAGCCGCGCAGCTGGCAGGCGGTGATGGAGTGGACCCACTTCAAGACCAGGAAGAACCAGGTGCTGCGGGGGATCGAGTGGTACGAGCTTGATCCGGCAAGCGGCCTTATCAAGGAAATCCGCGCCTATTACGCATCGCCGCAGGCGCCGGAGTACCAGACGCTCGAGCTCGGCGGCTTTGACTATGCCGGCCGAGGCTATCCCGACAGCCCGCCGCCCGGCGCGCGCTGAACGCCAACCAGCCCACGAAGAGAACCATGCCCGAATTCCGCCGCCTCCTCATTGATGGCGTTCCGCGCACCGTCGAAGTCGCCAACGAGCAATACACCGCGATCGACGGTAGCCGCCGCTCCGTCGCCGACGCCATCCACCTTCCTCCGGTGACGCCCACGAAGATCGCCTGCGTGCACCTGAACTACCGCAGCCGCCTGGAGGAGCTGGGCCGCAAGCAGCCGCCCGCGCCCACGTACTTCTGGAAGCCGCCGTCCTGCCTGAACGCGCATCGAGGCAAGGTCGTGCGGCCGCAGAACTGCCAGTTCCTGAACTACGAGGGTGAGTTCGTCCTGGTGGTCGGGCGCACCACACGCAATATCCGCCCGGAAGAGGCGCCTGACTACATCCTCGGCTACACGCTGGGGAACGACATGGGCCTGCACGACTTCCGCGACACCGACGAGAACAGCATGGTTCGCGTCAAGGGATCGGACACACTGGGCCCACTCGGGCCGGGCGTAGTCACCGACTGGAACTTCCGAGGCAAGCGCATCCGCACCTTCGTCGATGGCAACGTGGTCCAGGACGACAGCACCGACGGCCTGCTCTGGGACCCGCATTACGTGCTCGCGGACCTGGCGCGCTCCATCACGCTGGAGCGAGGCGACCTGATCATGATCGGCACGCCGGCGAATTCGCGGCCCGTCAAGCCCGGCTCGAAGGTCGTGGTCGAAGTGGAGGGGCTCGGCCGCCTGGAGAACGAGATCGTGTCGGCCGAGCTCGGCATTTCCGCCGAATACGGCGCGCAGCCATCGGCGTCCGACGGCGTGCAGTCGATCGCACTCGGTGCCGACTTCAAGCGCCGCGGCTGAGGTAGCCCGATGATCCTGGAAGTCGCCGAGATCGACATCAAGGCTGGCACTGCGAGCAACTTCGAGGCTTCGATGCAGCAGGCCGTGCGGCTGCTCGGGCAGGCCCAGGGCTTTCGCAGCTACGAGCTGCTTCGCAGCATTGAAGTGCCGCAACGCTACCGGCTTCTCGTTCGCTGGGACAGCGTCGAAAGCCATACGGGCGGCTTCCAGAAATCCGGGCTGTTCCAGCAGTGGCGCGGCCTCCTGGCGGGGTATTTCGAGAAGACGCCGGCCGTGGAGCACATGGAGTTTCTGGTCACTGGAGGAACCGATGCGGCTGGCTCGGGGCTCCAACACGGCAAGCTGGATGCATGAGCAGCGCAGGAGCATGCGAATGAAGATCACCTCCATCGAGCCCATCGTTGTCTCGATCCCATTCACGCACGACGGTCCGACCACCGGGTTCGCGGGCCAGACCTGGTCCAAGCTCGAATACCTGCTCGTGAAGGTGGGCACCGACGCCGGCCTGACAGGGTGGGGCGAATCGTTCGGCTATGGCTGCATCCCCGGGACTCGGGCAATCCTGCAGCAGCAGGTGGCTCCGCTCGCCGTGGGGCGATACGCCGATGACATCGCGGGACTCATGGGCGAGCTCAAGAAAACGCTGCATGTTTTCGGCCGCTCCGGCCCCGTTCAGTATGCGCTCAGCGGCTTGGACATCGCCTTGTGGGACCTGGCGGGCAAGCGCGCCGGCCTGCCGTTGCATCAGCTGCTAGGCGGCTCGCGCCGCGAGCGGGTCAATGCCTACGCGAGCAAATTGCGCCTCAGCGAGCCGCGCCATGTCGCCGACGCCTGCGAGAAGGCCGCACGTCGAGGGTTTCGAGGGATCAAGCTGCACGAGGTGACGGTCGAAGCCGTCGCAGCGGCGCGCGACGCCGTCGGGCCGGAGGTCGCCCTGATGCTCGACACCAACTGCCCGTGGTCGCCGGCGGAGGCTGCCCATTACGCGGAGCAACTGCTGGCGCACCGACTGGCCTGGCTGGAAGAGCCGATCTGGCCGCCCGACGACGTGGACAATCTGGCGACCCTGCGGCGGCGCTTTCCGATCCCGCTCGCCACCGGCGAAAACGCGGCCAACGCCTGGGCCTTTCGGGCTCTGGCCGCGGCACCGGAACTGGACATTCTGCAACCCAGCATCACCAAGGTCGGCGGCATCAGCGAGTTCCTCGAGGTCGGTGCGCTGTGCGGGCTCCATGGCCGCGAACTCGTCCCGCACTCGCCGTACTTCGGCCCCGGTTACCTGGCGACCTTGCAAATGGCGGCGGTATTCCCGGCCATGCCATGGTTCGAGTACCTGTCGGTAACTCTGGAGCGGGCGTTGTTCGGCGACATCGGGAGCGTGGATGCCGACGGCTCGATCGCCATTCCGAACGCACCCGGATTGGGCGCGGACCCTGACCTGGAGACGCTGCAGCGTTACCGCGTGGCATGAACACTCAAAGGAGACAAAGTAATGAACCCATCTAATCGTCGTGATTTCATGAAAGCTGCCGGGAGCGCCGTGCTGCTCAGTGCAGGCGGAATGCCGCTCGCAGCGCACGCGCGTTCGAGCGTCGAGTCGGTCAAGGTGCTTTGCGGGTTCGGCGCGGGTGGCGCCATCGACGTCCTCGCGCGTCGCGTCGGCGAGCGGATGACTGGCTCCTATGCCAAGTCCGTGGTTGTCGACAACCGCGCGGGCGCGGGCGGGCGGCTCGCCATCGAGGCCCTCAAGGCCTCGCCTGCAGACGGCACCACGCTGCTCCTGACCCCGGGCGCGATGCTCTACATCTATCCGCACATTTACAGCAAGCTGTCGTACAACCCCCTGACCGACCTCACCCCGACAGCACAGGCAGTCACCGTGCCCATGGGCATGGCGGTGGGCCCGATGGTTCCCGACAGCGTCAAAACGGTGTCCGAGTTCCTTGCCTGGTGCAAGCAGAACCCCAATCAAGCGAGCTACGGCCACGGTGGCGCGGGCTCGATGCCGCACTTCCTCGGCGCGATGATCGAGCGAGAAACCGGCGTCAAGCTTGCACACATCCCATACAAAGGCACCCAGGCCGCCATCCAGGACACGATGGGTGGACAAATCGCCGCATGCACGGGGACGGAGGCGGACTACATCGCTCACCTTAAAGGCGGCCGCCTGCGCATGCTGGGCCTCGCGAGCCCACAGCGCACGAAGTTCAATCCGGCGGTGCCCACGTTCGTCGAGCAGGGTCTCAAGACCGTGGTAGCCCAGGAGTGGTTCGCCTTCTTCCTGCCTGCGAAGACGCCCGACGACATCGTGCAGGACACGAACGCCGCACTGGTCGCTGCGCTGCGCGACAAGACTGCGATTGACGCTCTGGCGCAACTGGGGCTAACCGTCGATGCCTCCACGCCGGCGCAACTGGGGGCCCGCCTGAAGGCAGACCTCGAAACGTGGCGACCCATCGTGAAGTCCACCGGCTTCACCGCGGATTGATTGCCTTGAGTGGGGGAGCGCAGCGCGCCTGCGCCCGCAATGGACGCACTCGGCTGGCGCGCTGCTCAGAACGATCAGTGCTTAGGTTCAGCGTGAGAGGTCGTTCAACGATGCGTAGTCACGGGACTGTGCTCGCTGCTTTTTTATCGCTCGCCTGGCAGGTCTTTAGCAACTAGATTCATCGTCCCATTTAAAGCTGTGTAGCTGCTGCAAAGACAAAAAGCCTTGATTTCTCAAGGCTTTTTGCTGCTTTTGGGGACTTCGTTGGACCTGTGTGGACGGGTCCTTGGCGGAGCAGGAGGGATTCGAACCCTCGGTACGGCATAACCGTACACCGGATTTCGAGGCCGTTCCGCGGATTGCAAATCCGGCAGGGGGGTGAGTCATACAGGATCAAGCCGTGTCATTCAGAGTCAAAGGGCCAAAAAAACCTTTTAAGATCAAGCACTTAGATTTGCCTTTTTTCCGAGGTGGGCTACATTCGCAACCGTGACGGCCACAGTTTGCGGCGCCATCGGAAACGGAGGCAAAGGATGAAGCACACGGCCCCTCTGAGTGTCTCGAGGATTGCGAGTGCCAAAGCCACAGATCACGATCTCTGGTTGAGCGACGACAACGGTGCACGCGGCTACGGCCGCTTGTATCTCAGAGTGTCGCCAGGCGGCAGCAAGCGCTTCTACTACCGCTATCCACGACGGAGCGGCGGGCAGGACTTGACGGTCCCTATTGGGCTTTACTCCAGAACACGCAAGCCTAACCATCAGACTCTTGGGCAGGCGAGAGAACGGGCAGCCAGGCTGTCTGCCTCCGCCACAGACCCACTCGCCATGGCAAGCTTGCCTGAGACGAAAAGCGCGGACCCAACTTGTGTGGCCGCCCCGGCCACAAGTCTTACCGTCTCTGATGTGTGTGCGAACTACGTGGCGTTCCTGGAAGGTGAGAACGCGGTTTCGAGCACGGAGGTAAAGAGCACGTTCAAGCGATTCGTCTACAGCTCGGAGCTCGGGAAGGTACCCGCTAAGGACGCGACCAAAGAGCAATTCTTAGTGCTCCTGCGGGCTGCCAAGCAACAGAGCTCGTCAAGTACGCAGCGGAAGCTTGGGTCTTACCTAAAGTCGGCGTTCAACCGACTTGTTGGTGCCGACAACGACATGGCCGTGGACGCTCCGCCCGTCGACTCGCAAATCGAGGTAAACCCGCTCGCCTCCATCACTTCTAGCAAGAAGACAGGCGTTCGGGAGCACCCTATAAAGACCAACGACCTTCGCGCGCTCTGGAAACGCATGCAACTTCCGGCACGCGATTCTGGAACCGTCAAACTCAGGGCAGCGCGCTTGGCGCTTCTTCTCGGGGGGCAGAGAGGTGTACAACTCCTGAGGGTCCCACGCGAACTGCTGGATCTTGAAGCTGGCACGATCCTGCTGAAGGATCCTAAAGGAAAAGATAGGCGGACAAGTCCGCGACAACATTGGCTGCCGGTTGCGGGCCAAGCCAAAAGAGAACTGCAGTGGCTGGATAGTTACAGTGCAGAGCTCGGGTCACCTTTTGTGTTTCCTGCCACTGATCCTAGCGAGCGCCTAGGCGAAAAGGAAATTGGCATGATCATCAAAGCGATCTCCGACGAAATGCTTGCCGCAGGTGAGTGCCTCACACCGATTCAGTTCGCCGACTTCAGGAGCACGGTCGAGACCACACTGGCCGAGCTCGGGGTACCGAGTGACGTAATGCAGCACCTTCAGTCTCATGGGCTCAGTGGAGTCCAGAAGAAAAATTATATGTTCTACAAGTACATGGCAGAAATGCGGAAGGCGCTCGCGCTTTGGGAGAGATACTTGCAGTCACTCTTGGACGGATCGGATCCGGGACGGTGGGGCAGCGACATTGCTGATACGACGCCGCGCAAGCAGACGAGCAAGCCGCCGCTAGCAAACGGCTCAGGCCGAGACCAAGCTTAGCGCCGATCAACTGTGAGATGTGTTGCACGGAGCACACGTCGGCGGTCACGCCACGCCGCTCGTGCCCGTGGCCACCTCCGGCGATGGTGCAACTGCGAGCTTCGCTTGGCAGTCCCGCCACAGGCCGGTAAGCGTCCGGTCATCCCACCGGGCGTTGCCCAAGCCTACCTGAAGCGGTGTTCGCCATAGAGGCGTGTTGGACCCATGGCGGCCGTTAAGCATGGCTGTTCAGCGTTTGGACAACATGGGCATCGTGGTCGAAGACCTCGACGCTGCCGTCATGTTCTTCAAGGAACTCGGCCTCGACCTGGAGGGCCGCGCGATGATTGAAGGCGAATGGGCAGGGCGCATCACGGGCGTTGGCGAGCAGCAGGTTGAAATCGCGATGATGCGGACGCCCGACGGCCACGAACGACTGGAGCTGTCTCGGTTCCTCGCGCCACAGGTCGTTGCGGATCACCGGAAGGCGGCCGTCAACTCATTGGGTTCTCTGCGCGTCATGTTCGCCGTCGACGACCTCGACGACACTCTGGTGCGCCTGCGCAGGATCCGCGCCAGACTTGTTGGCGAGGTGGTGCAGTACGAACAGGCTTACCGTCTCTGCGACATTCGCGGTACCGAGGGATCCTGATCGGGCTCGCCCAGGAACTTGGAAGTCGGAGCAAAAGGTAGGTGCGGACACGCGGTCCATGTCACCGGGCTGGTCAGGCCCGCTGTATCGACATCAACGCACGTCGTCCACGCTGGCACCCACTCGCTGCGCATATAGATTCAACGTCTTCTCCCATGCGGGGCGCGCCATACAGCGATCGTAGAAGTCCCGAACCGCGAGGTGGGATTGCAGGATGCCGGTATGTCGGATCGACCGCAAGACACCGGCCATCATGATGTCCGCCGCGCTGAATTGGTCCGTCGCGATCCAGCATCGCGCGGCGAGACACTCGTTCAGGCGCGCGAGCCAACGGTGCGCGAGCTTCGGCAGCTCTTCATGCCGTCGCGGTGCTGCTTCCTGCGGATCGCGCACCGCTTTGTTCTCGACGGCGGCAGCGAGTGGATGCGCGGCGAACCCAGCGGCCGGCGGCCCGGGGTAGCGACGAGAATCGCCCGCAAATGCCGGATCCCGGTCGACCGCCAGCATTCTTGAACACTGCTGTATACGAGACGCCACAGACAGCCACACTGAATACTGCGGAGTAAGACACAGACGAAAGCCTTCAGTAAAGTTCACGGCTTCTCATGCATATTAGCAGGTGAAAAAACTGAACACGCCTAAGAGAGCAACTGCCGAATTGCTTCGTGAAATAGATGCCCGGGTGCAAGCGCTCCGCAACTACACCCCTAAGATCGGAGTCTTCGGAAACTCCGGAGTTGGGAAGTCGAGCCTCTGCAACGAACTGTTCGGAAAACCGGTCGCCAAGATCAGCGACGTTGAGGCTTGCACCCGCAAGCCTCAGGAAATCCTCATCGGTGACAATGAGGGAAGAGGTGGAATGGTCTTGGTCGATGTGCCAGGTATTGGAGAGGATCCCGCCCACCATCAGGAGTACACCGCCCTTTATGAAAGTCTCGCTCCAAATCTCGACTTGGTGCTATGGACGATAAAGGCAGATGACAGGAACTATGCTTCCGGTCTGGAGGTCTACAACAAGATCTTCAGGAAGAAGGGTGCAGCCCCCGTTGTTTTCGTGATAACGCAGGTCGACAAGACTAATCCGCACAGGGAGTGGGACGTCCCCAACAATAGGCCCGGCGAAAACCAGCTAAAAAACATAGCGGTGAAAGAGAACGACGTTTCTCGCCGCTTTGATGTTCCTACGAGTCGAGTGATCTCGGTGGCGGCGCACGATCAATACAACCTGAAGGAGCTTGTGAGCTTGGTAGTTGAGGTGCTACCCAAGGAAAAAAAGTTCTCGTTCGCCCGCGAGGCGAAACCAGAAAACGTCGCCGAGGACGCGCAAAAAGCCGGTGAAAAAGGCATTTGGGACTCTGTAAAAGAGCTCGCCGGAAGTGCATGGGATCTGGTGAAGGAACATGCCGCCACTGCCATTATCGGTAGCGCACCCAAGCTTCTCTTCAAGGTCGCTAAATGGATCAAGAGCTGGTTTTGATTGCCGCGTTCACGGCACATGCGTTCGTTCTAGGCCACAGATACAGTTAAGAGCGGAACGAGTTGTTCAAAGCGGCCGCTGGTTAGCGTAGGTGCCTAGCGCGGGTAGAAGAAGCGTCCGGAAGCGGGCGAGGGCAGGCAAGGCTCAGTCTTTTTAACGGATCTTCGGACTTGCAAACGCTAGGTGCGTCGCGTCAGCCCGTCTCTCGATCGCCTCGAAACCGCGCATAAGGTGTGTGCATGCAGCTGGGCACCACTGTCCGCTTCCGGAGGATCGCGCAAGCACCATTGGCTGTGGGTGCGTGCTCTCGCCATTTCAGTGGTCATAGCACGGGCTGCTCACGTCGTTGTGGGTGTCGTTGCACCTGCGACGACACGCGCAAGGGTACCTGAGACGGGCGTTCCAGACCAACGGACCAAGACTCCTGCGGTGAATGGCCACTCACGCGGGAGGCGCTCTGTGCGCAGGTGTCTGCTCCCGGCCAAGACCAGCCCCTCGGCTGTCGCCTCCCGAGATGTACCGGATCATTTGGGTCGCAGCACGGCGGACATTGGGAGAAGGCGACGCACACCCAGGCGTAGGACTTGATCGGGTCACCCTGCGGCCAGAGATGCAGCACTTCGCGCACTCCGCCATCCACATACCCGCACGTGGGGCAAATACGATGGACGCCGCTCGGCGTACCTGTGAAGATCCATGTTCACCCGACGAAGCAACCCCAGCGCGCCTCCCTTTTCAAGTACATGACTCGGATCATTGCTGTCCTCC
>Ga0247821_10000984_pt1 | contig 15737 bp, 10 predicted proteins | sample 13C_Glycerol_Day_FD_192481 | JGI IMG/M metagenome (GOLD analysis project Ga0247821, IMG submission 192481) | Soil microbial communities from agricultural site in Penn Yan, New York, United States - 13C_Glycerol_Day14 | ecosystem: Environmental > Terrestrial > Soil > Agricultural land | place... | reverse complement strand
CGTCACAGAATTCATCATTCCACCAGCCACAGCGCATCGCGGGGCAAGCCCGCTCCTACTGATACACATCCCGCCCCGCCTCCGGCGCCAGCCGGCGGAACACCAGCGCCGACGCCATGCACACCAACGCGCACACCCCCATCACCATCGCGATGTCCCCCACCCCGACCTGCTGCTCGCCCTTGAAGCTCATCAGCGCCCCCAACAACGAAGCCGCTATGCCCACCGACAGGCTCATGGTCAGTTGCACCGTGGCCGCCGACAGGCTGCTGGCCCTGCTGTGCAACCGCGCCGGTACGTCGGCATAGGTCAGCCCGCCCATGGCACTGAATTGCAGCGAGCGGATCAACCCACTGCAAAACAACACCAGCACCACCAGCCAGTACGGCGTATCCAGGTCGAAGCGGGCACAGGCCAGCAGGCTCAACCCGGTCATCAGCGCGTTGAGGCTCAAGGTCCGGCGAAACCCCAGGCGCCGTACGATCCGTACCGCCAACAGCTTCACCACAAAGGCCCCCACCCCACCGGTGAAGGTCAGCAGCCCCGCCTGCAACGGACTCAAGCCAAAGCACAGCTGAAACAGCAGCACCATCAGGAACGGCTGCGCCGCCGTCCCCAGGCGAAACAGGTTCCCGCCCCAAAAGGTGAGGGCAAAGCTGCGCACCCGCAGCGGCGAAAAATCCAGCAAGGGCTGCGCGCACCGCCGGGCATGGCGTACATACAGCAACGCCGCCAGTACCCCGAGCACCAACAGCACCACCACCCACCGGCGCGCCAGCAAGCCGTGGCCCAAGGCCTCGAAGCCGAACACCAATGCCGCCAGGGCGATGCTGCTGAGCAACAACCCACGCCCATCCAGCGGCCGATCGCGGGCGCCCGGGTAATCCGGGATATGCCGCAGCACCAGCCAGATGCCCAGCGCCCCGATGGGCAGGTTGACCAGGAAGATCCACTGCCACGACAACAGCGTGACCATCAGGCCGCCCAGGGGCGGCCCGAGCATGGGCCCGATCAGGGGCGGGATGGTCAGGTAGGACATGTTGCGCAGCAGGTCTTCACGGGGCGACCAGCGCAGCAGGATCATCATCCCCACCGGCACCATCATCGCCCCCGCCGCCCCCTGGCACAGCCGCGCCAGGCACAGTTGCAACAGCGAGCCCGCCATTGCGCAGGCCAGCGACGACAGGGTGAACAGCACCATCGCCAGCACGAACAAGCGCCGAGGCCCGAAGCGATCGGCGGCCCAACCGCTGACCGGCACCGCCAGGGCGGCGGCCAGCATGTACAGCGACACCACCAGGTTCATCCGCACACTGGGCACACCGAACTCCACGCCCATCTGCGGCAAGGCGGTCATCACCACGGTGGCGTCGATCAGCTCCATCAAAAACGCGCAGCCGATGATCACCGGCACCCGCCGCGAGGTACGGGCTACCGGGACCAGGGGCGGCGCCTGCAGCGCGCCCAAGTCAAAACAGCCCCGAGGTCGGCGGGGGCGTGTCGGTCAAGTGCCAGGCCCCCACCGCCGCCGCTTTCCAGTGACGCGGGTTGTGGTTGGCAACGGTGCGGGCGTTGCGCCAGTGACGGTCGAGGTTGTGGCTGCGCCCGGTGGTCGAGGCGCCGCCGACATCGAACAGCAACTCACCGGCCTTGAGCGCCGACTCGGCGGCAATGTACTGCGCCTGGGCGACATCGATGGCAGCCTGGTCGACCAGCGCCGGGTCAAGCCCGGCCGCCCAGGCCCGGTCGATGGAGGCCGCCGCGCGCAGCACCACCGCTTCGGCAGCAAAGGCGCGGGCGGCGATGTCGCCGACGCTCTGTTGCACATAGGGGTCGTCTACCGAGCGGCTGGCGCTGCTGTGCTTGATCGGGCGGGCATGCTCGCGGGCAAAGCGGGTGGCATCGTCCAGGGCATTGCGGGCGATACCGGCCTGCACGGTGGCCAGGAACAACTGCAAAAACGGCGTGACGATGGTGCGCTTGCCCTCCTCCACGGTACGCGTGCGAATCTCGTCGGCATACACCCGCACATCGTTGAGCCGGGTGGTGCCACTGGCCGTCAGGCGCTGGCCCATGGCGTCGAAATCGTCCAGCAGCTCCAGGCCCTGGCGGTCACGAGGCAGTACGAACGACACCGGCTCGTCGTTCTCATCCAGGGCCACGGCACTGACCCAGTCGGCATACAGGGAACCTGTGCTGTAGTACTTGCTGCCGCTGGCCCGGTAGTGCTCGCCGTCACGCACGATGCGCGCGCTGATCGCGCCGTTGACGCCGCCCACTTCCCAGCCGGCATTGCCCAGCACCGCACCGTCCAGGTAGCGGGCGAACCAGCGCTGGCGCTCGGCCTCGGCGCCCTCGGCACGGGACGCCAGCAGCCCCTCGACAAAACCGAAGCCGGGGCGCAGCGCCTGGGCGACGTTGGAGTCCACCGAGGCAATGCGCAGCAGCAGGCCGATCACGTCGCTGACGCTGCCCCCCGGCCCGCCGTGGGCCTCGGGGATGCGGCAGGTGTAGAGCCCGGCCTCGGCAATCTGGCGCACGGCGTCATAGGGCAGCTGGCGTTCGCGCTCACGTTGCGCGGCACCGGCGCCGATCAGCGGCAGCAGGTTTTCGGTGTTGCCCTTGAGGTCCTCCAGATGACGACGTTGGGTCCGGGGTACTGCAGATAAACCAGGCATAGAGCGTCCTTGTAGAAGTCGAGTGAGTCAGATCGCCAGGCGGAGAAATTCAAAGCTGGTGCGCCTGCCGCTTTCCAGGTGCGGGATGGCATCGAGCAAGGCGCGGGTATAGGGGTGTTGCGGACGGTCGAAGACATCGCGCACCGGGCCGGTTTCCACCGCCACGCCGTCTTTCATCACCAGCACCTGGTCGCTGACATGGTTGATCACCCCCAGGTCGTGGGAGATGAACAGGCACGCCAGGCCCAGGCGCTGCTTGAGGTCGTCGAGCAGTTCGAGGATCTGCGCCTGCACCGACACATCCAGGGCCGAGACCGGCTCGTCGCACACCAGGATCTGCGGCTGCGCCGCCAGCGCCCGGGCAATGGCGATGCGCTGGCGCTGGCCACCGGACAGCTCGATCGGACGACGCTCCAGCAGGCCCGCATCAAGGCGCACCAGCTCCAGCAGCTCCAGGGCCCGGGTGTGCCAGCTGGCGCGCAGGTGGCCGGCCACTTCCAGTGCCTCGAACAGCACCCGCTGCACGGTGTAGCGGGGATCGAAGGAACTCAGCGGGTCCTGGAACACCACCTGGATGCTGCGGCGCAGCTGGCGCTTCTCAGCCTCAGGCAGGCTCAGCCAGGGCCGGCCCTTGATCTGGATGTCGCCGCCATCGGGGGTTTCCAGGCCGAGGATCATTCGGGTCAGGGTGGTCTTGCCCGAGCCCGACTCGCCGACGATGCCCAGGGTGCGCCCCTTGTGCAGTTGCAGCGACACCCCGTCGACCACCGTGCGCAGTTGCCCGTCCGGGCCCTTGAAGGCTTTGCTCAGGCCCTGCACCTGCAACAGCGGCGCAGTGGTTTCCACCGGCGCCTGGACCACCGCCGCCAGTGCGGGCACCTGGGGCCGGCGAAAGTGAACGGCCGCACCGGCCTTGAGCAGGTACTGGGTGTAAGGATGCTGGGGGTCCTGCAGCACCGCCTCGACGCTGCCCTGCTCGACGATCACCCCGTTGTGCATCACCGCCACCCGGTTGGCCAGGCGCGACACCACCGCCAGGTCATGGCTGACGATCAGCATCGCGGTGCTGTCGCCACGCAGCGATTCGAGCAGGTCCAGCACCTGGGCCTGCACCGTGGCATCCAGCGCCGTGGTCGGCTCGTCGGCAATCAGCAGGCGCGGGTTGCAGGCAATCGCCGAAGCGATCAGCGCCCGCTGGCGCAGCCCGCCCGACAACTGCCAGGGATACTGCCGCGCCCGTAGCTCAGGCGACGGCACGCCCACCAGCTGCAGCAACTCCAGCACCCGCGCCTGGCGCTGCTCGCGGTTCAGTGCGCTGTGCAGTTGCAGGGGCTCTTCGATCTCCTTGCCCACCGGGCGCAGGGGGTCGAGCGAGCCCAGGGCGTCCTGCATGACAAAGCCGATCTGGGCGCCGCGCACCTGGCGCCAGGCACGCTCGGAAAACTCACGCAGGTCCTGCCCGGCAAAGGCCAGGCGGCTGGCCTGGACCTGCGCATGGGCGCCAGTGAGCCCGGCCAGGGTGCGCGAGGTGACGCTCTTGCCCGAGCCGGACTCGCCCACCAGCGCCAGGCATTCACCGGCCTGCAGGCTGAAACTGATGCCCTTGAGCACGGGCGCGCCTTGCGCGAAACGCACCTGCAAGTCGCGCACATCGATCAAGGGTTGCAGCGGTTGGATGCGGGCGTTCATAGGCGTTTACCTTCATTGCGGCGCAGCAGTTCGCGGCCGATGGCGGTGATCGAAACCACGGTGAGGGTGATCGCCAGGGCCGGCCAGGTCACCAGCCACCAGGCGTTGGCCAGGTAATTGCGGCCGATGGCAAGCATGCCGCCCCACTCGGGTTCGGGCGGCGGCGCGCCAAAGCCGAGGAAGCTCAAGGCGGCACCGGCAACGATGGTGCTGCCGATGCCGATGGTGGCCAGGATCAGGATCGGCTTGATGGCGTTGGGCAGCACATGCCGCCCGATCACCTGGCGACGTGACAGGCCCAGGGTGGTGGCCGCCTCGACGTAGCCGGCACCTCGCACCACCAGGGTTTGCGCGCGCACCAGGCGGGCATAGCGCGGCACGCTGGCGATGCCCACGGCGATGATGGTGTTGACTGCACCCTGGCCGAAAAAGGTGATGATCACCAGCGCCAGCAGCAGGTCGGGAAACGCCAGCAACACGTCCACCAGGCGCATCACGGCGCCATCCACCCAGCGCGGTCCCAGCCCCGCCGCCAAGCCCAGCACGGTCCCCAGCAACAGGCCCAGGGCGGTGGCGCTCAAACCCAGCACCAGCGAGGGGCGCACCGCGTACACCAGCCGCGCAAGAATGTCGCGGCCGTTCTCGTCGGTACCCAGCCAATGCAGGCTGCCCGGTGGCTGGAATGCCTGACGTGCGCTGGCCTCCAGCGGGTCGGCCGCCACCAGCCAGCCAGGCGCCAGCGCCGCCACCACCAGCAACGCGACGAACAGCGCAGCCAGCACCAGGCCCGGCCGCACGGCCAGTTGTTGCAGCTGCCGACGCCGGGCGCCGAAGCGCGCCTGGGCCTGGATCAGGCCGGCGCTGGGCAACACGGCCGCAGTTGAATTGATCGGCGCCATCGGGCACCTCCACAGACATTGGGTTGGGGTTCAAGGCGCCGGGTTTGGGACCTGGCGATGGATCTGCTCGATGCGCGCCAGGGTTTCCGGGTCGAGCTTCACGTCCAGCGCGCCCAGGTTGTCGGCCAGTTGCGCCAGGCTGGTCTGCCCGGTCAGGGCGCTGCTGACGAAGGGCTGGTTGATGACAAAGGCCAGGGCCAGCTGCGCCGGGCTCAGGCCGCGTTCGGCGGCCAGGTCCACATAGGCTGCGATGGCCTGGTGGGCGCCGGGGCTGTCGTAGCGATTGAAGGTGCGGTACACCGACGACAGCCGCGAGCCCTCGGGCAAGGCGCCGTTGAGGTACTTGCCGGTCAGGGCACCGAAGGCCAGCGGCGAGTAGGCCAGCAGGCCGAGGTGTTCACGCTGGCTGAACTCCGAAAGGCCGCCCTCGTACAGGCGATTGAGCAGGCTGTAGGGGTTCTGGATGCTGACGATGCGCGGCAGGTTCTGCTCGCGGGCCTGGCGCAGGAACTCGGCCACGCCCCAGGGCGTTTCGTTGGACACGCCGATATGGCGGATCTTGCCCGCCTTCACCTGCTCGGCCAGCACCTGCAGGGTTTCGCCGATACTCACGGTCTGGGCGTCGTCGGCCCCATAGGGGTATTCACGCTGGCCAAAAATATTGGTGGTGCGGTCCGGCCAGTGCAGTTGGTAGAGGTCCAGGTAATCGGTTTGCAGGCGCTTGAGGCTGCCGTCCAGTGCCGCGACGATATTGGCGCGGTCGTGGCGGGTGCGTCCGTCGCGGATATGCGCGCCCGCACCCGGTTGGCGCGCCGGGCCGATGATCTTGCTGGCCAGTACCACCTCACTGCGCCGCCCGGTCCTGGCCAGCCAGCTGCCGATGAAACGCTCGGTGCTGCCCCAGGTTTCGGCATGGGTGGGCGTGGGGTACATCTCGGCGGTGTCGATCAGGTTGATGCCGGCGTCCAGGGCCGCATCGAGTTGCTGGTGGGCGTCGCTTTCGCTGTTCTGGTGACCCCAGGTCATGGTGCCAAGGCCGAGTAGGCTGACCTGGATATCGCTGTTGCCCAATGTGCGTTTGATCATGATGAGTCCGTGTGCGATAGGGAAAGTCAGACAGCCGCGGCTGCCCGTTGGTATTGGCTGGCCGGGTACGGCAGGCCCAGGTGGTCACGCAGGGTGCTGCCCTGGTAGTCGTGGCGGAACACACCGCGCTTTTGCAGCAGCGGCACCACCTCATCGACGAACACCTCGACACCGGAAGGGAACATGTCGGGCATGATGTTGAAGCCGTCGGCGGCGCCGGCACGGAACCAGTGTTCCAGGGTGTCAGCGACCTGCTCCGGGGTGCCGACTATCAGCCGGTGGCCCACCAGAATCCGTCGCGACAGCTCACGAATGGTCAGGTTCTCCCGGCGCGCCAGGTTCAACTGGGCTTCGAGAAAACCATGGGAGCCGCGCTCGAAGGCATTGACCGGGCCGATACGCTCCCAGGGCAACGGCGCATCCAGTTGCAACTCGCTGACCGCCAGCCCTACCCGCGCGGCCACCTGGTTGATCAGCCCTTCTTCGCCGTAATAGGCATTGAGCTCATCGAAGCGCGCCTGGGCCTCGGCCTCGGTGCTGCCGATCACGGTCGACAGCCCCGGCATGATCTTCAGGTGCTCGGGGTTGCGCCCCCACTGGCGGGCGCGCTGCTTCATCTCCTGATAGAACGCCAGGCCATCGACCAGGGTGGTCTGGGTGGTGAAGATCGCATCGGCATAGCGCGAGCCCAGGGCCTTGCCGCCTTCGGAGGAGCCAGCCTGCACCAGCACCGGCCGCCCCTGGGGCGAGCGCGGCAGGTTCAGCGGCCCCTTGACCGAAAAGTGCTGGCCGACAAAGTCGATGGCATGGACCTTGGACGGGTCGGCAAAGCGACCGCCCTGGGCATCGCCGATCACCGCATCGTCTTCCCAGCTGTCCCAGAGCTTGAGGGTCACGTCGATGAACTCGTCGGCCCGGGCATAGCGGTCGACATGCCGCGGCGCCCCGGCCAGGCCGAAGTTCTGCGCGGCTGCATCGCCGGCATTGGTGACCACGTTCCAGGCGGCGCGACCGCCGCTGATATGGTCGAGCGAGCTGAAGCGCCGGGCCAGGTTGAACGGGTCGTTGTAGCTGCTCGAGGCCGTGGCGATCACGCCGATATGGCGGGTAGCCAGGGCCACGGCGGTGAGCAGCACGGTCGGCTCCAGGCGCCCGGCGGGCTGCTGGGCAATGTCACCGGCCAGCGCCGGGCCATCGGCGAGAAAGATCGCATCGAGCTTGCCGCGTTCGGCGATGCGGGCGATGTTGCGGTAGTACTCGACATCCAGATAGGCGTCGGCGGCCACCTCGGCCTTGCGCCACGCCCCGGCGTGGGCGCCGAAGCCGAGGATGTTCATACCGATGCTCATCTGTGCGGTGGACTGGCTCATGGCAACTCCAATGTGAGGGGGTTCAGACGGCACTGGCTTCATCCCGTGCACCGCTGTCCTGTTGCGCGGCATGCAAAGCACGCCAGGCAGCGCCGGGGCTGATGCCGTTGAGGTAGTAGTTGCCCAGCGCCTGCTCGCGGTAGATGGCCGGGTTGTGCGAAGCCAGGGTGCGGGCGTTGCGCCAGTGGCGGTCCAGGCGCCGGGCCTGGCTGGTGGCCGAGGCGCCGCCCACCTCGAACAGCAAGGTGGTGGCTTCGAGTACCTGCTCCAGCACGATTTGCTGGGCCTGGAAGGTGCGGATGTCGGCCTCGACGTAGTGGGCTTCGGTGACCGTGCCGCCCTGCTCGGCCTCGTGCACCTGCTGCAGCACCTGGGCCACGTCCAGCACCAGGGCTTGCGCGGCATAGGCCAGGCTCGACAGGCGACCGATCACCCGTTGCACCAGCGGATCCTCCTTGGGGCTCGACTGCCCGGGAACGCCGAAAGCGCGGGTGCGGCCCTGCACGAACGCGCAGGCATCGCGCTGCACGGCGCGGGCGATCCCCGCCAGGGTGGCCAGGTGGAACAGCTGGTAGTAGGCCGACAGGTACGACTCGGCGCGCAGCTCGCCCGGCTTGAAGCGGCGCAGCACCTGCTCCGGCGCCACGGCCACCCGGTCGAAGCGGGTGGTGCCGCTGCCACTCAGGCGCTGGCCGAAACCATCCCAGTCGTCTTCCAGGCGCACGCCGGGGGCCGAGGTCGAGACCACCACACTGACAAAGTCCTTGTCGTCCACCGCCACCGCAGCCAGCCAGTCGGCGTAGATGGCGCCGGTGCAGTAGTACTTTTCGCCGTCCAGCAACCAGCCGGCTTCGGGTGCCTCGGGGTCGGCCGGGCTGAGCAGCACCGAGTTGCCGGTGGTGTCGGTGCGCTCGGCCATGGCCGCGCCCCACAGTTGCCCCGCCGCCACCTTGGCCAGCCAGAACTGGCGGGACTCGGCATCGTCGCTGGAGAGCCGGCCTTCGACAAAGCCGAAGTGGGCGCGGAAGATCTGTGGCAGGTTGGAGTCGGCTTCGGCCAGGTCGATGAGCAGGCGAAACAGCACCGGCAGGCTGACCTGCGAGCCGCCCTGGGCCAGCGGCACACGCAGCGCGCCGAAGCCTGCCTCGCGCAGCCAGGTGACCGGCTCATGGGCCAGCTCACGCTGTTGTTCACGCTCGACCGCGCCTTGGGCAATACGGGCGAACACCGGGGCGTAGCGCGCCAGCAGGTGCGGATAGTCCAGGCCGGCGCTGCTGGCGGCCTGTGGGGTGTGCGGTTGATGGGCAGTCATGGTGATTCCTTGATGCGGGTTCATACCCGAGTGCTACGGGGGTCGACCCAGTGGTTGATCAGGTCGACGAGAAAGTTGACGACCACATAAATGGCCGCCGCCAGCAGGGTGATGCCCAGCAGCAACGGCATGTCCTTGCTCAGGGCGGCATCGAGCATCAACCGGCCGATGCCCTGGCGGGCGAAGAGCATTTCGATGATCACCGCCCCGCCCAGCAGGCTGGCGAAGACAAAGCCCGACAGCGTCACCAGCGACACCAGGGCATGACGCAGGGCGTGCTTGAGGCGCACCCCGGTCTCGGACATGCCGCGGGCCCGGGCCATGGCGATGAAGGGTTGTTCGAGGATGTCTTCAAGCTCCTGGCGCAGCACCTGGGTCAGCACCGCGGCCACCGGCAAGGCCAGCGCCAGGCTGGGCAGGATCAACGCCTGCCAGCTGCCGGAGCCCGAGGGCGGCAACAGGTGCCAGCCGAACGAGAACAGCAACAGCAGCACGATGCCGATCACGAACGACGGCGCCGACGACAGCACCAGCTCCGTGCCGGACACCAGTGATCGCACCCAGCGCGGCCGGTTGGCACTGAGCACCGCGCATACCACCGCCAGCAGCACCGACACCAGGGCGGCGGCCAGCGACAGTTGCACCGTGGCACCCAGCTGGCCGCCGATCACCTGCAGCACCGGCATGCGCAGCCGGTACGACTCGCCCAGGTCGCCCTGGGCCAGGCGCCCCAGGTACTGGCCGTACTGCACCAGCAGCGGTTGGTCCAGGCCGTACTCGGCGCGCACCTGGGCGATCAGTTCGGCGCTGGGCATTGCATCGGGGCCGCCAAGAATCGCCAGGGCCGGGTCGCCGGCACTCAGGTTGATCGCCAGGAAGGTCAGGGTCGCCGCGCCCCAGAGCACGCCGACACCGGCCGCCAGGCGCCAGAAAATCCGCTGCAGCGTATTCATATGCCCTCCTGGTCGAGCCAGACGCTGGTGAAGAACGGGGTGTTGTGCGAGGTGTCGAAGATCAGGCCCTTGACCGTCTTGCGGTAGGCCAGCAGCACATGGCTCTCGAACACCGGCACCGCCGGTATGGTTTGCGCCAGGCGCTCCTGGGCGGTGCGGTAGAGCCCGGTCAGTTCGGCCGGGTCGGTGGTGCTTCGGGCAGCGCTGAGCACCCGGTCCAGTTCGGCGTCGCGAAAGCGCCCGGCGTTCTGACCGATCAGCTTGGCCGTGCTGATCGCCTGGCTGTGGTAGAGGATGAACAGGCCGTCCGGGGTGTTGGTGTGCCAGTAGCCGCCGCCGATCAGCTGGAAATCGCTGGCGTAGCGGCGCTGGGTGACCTGCGCCAGGGGCAGCAGGTCGATATCGATTTCCAGGCCGATCTTTTTCAGGTCCGACTGAATGGCCACGGCGATGCTGCTGGGGTAGGCGGCGGTCTCATAGGTGAGCAGGTGTGCGGCCAGGCGCTGGCCGTTCCTGACCCGATAACCCTGGTCATCGCGCTGCTGCCAGCCGGCCTGGTCGAGAATACGGTTGGCCTCGTTCACGTCATAGGCCAGAACGTCCTTGAACGCCGGGTCGTAGTAGCGGGTGTTGGCGGCCAGGAAGTCGCCCTTGGCCAGGTACTCGCCAAACCCGGTGATCCACGCCAGGCCGTCGCGATCGATGGCCTTGGCCACTGCTCGGCGCACCTCGACGTCGTCAAAGGGAAAGCGCTCGACATTGAAGGTCAGGCTACGAAACGGATTGGCCTTGCGGATGCGGCTGCGCAGCTCAAGGTCGGGGTTGCCGCGAATGGCCCGGGCGTTCTGGGTCGGGGCATCGACGGTGAAGTCCGACTGGCCCGATTCCAGGGTGCTGAAGCGGATCATCGGTTCCGGGACGATGCTCAGTTCCAGCCGGTCCAGGTAGGCCTCGCCCTGGTGGCGGGTCACCGGCGGCGCCCAGTTGTAACCCTTGCGCTTGACGAAGTTGGCGCCCTGGTCGCGGGTGTAGCTTTCCAGCACGAAGGGCCCGGAGCCGATCGGGTGCTCGGCGATGCTCTTGGGCGCTTCGAGAATCTGGCGGGGCGAAATCATGCTCAGCCAGGATTGCGCCAGCACATCGAGAAACGGCGAGTACGGCTCGCGCAGGTGCGCCTCGAAGGTGTATTCATCGACGATGCGCCCGTCCACATAGGGGGCGATGTACGCCGCCGCCAGGGGCGACTTGGTGGCCGGGTCGCGCATGTGTTCCAGGTTGACCTGCAGCGCGCGGGCGTTGAATTTTTCGCCGTCGCTGAAGGTCACGTCGTCGCGCAGATGAAAGGTGTAGGTCTTGCCGTCGGCGGAGATGTCCCAGGCCTTGGCCAGCCACGGCGAGATATTGCCCTGCTCGTCCTGGTACAGCAGGCAGTCGAACAGGATGCGCCCCAGCCACTGCACATTGCCGTGGGAAATCGAGTGCACATCCAGGGTGGTGGTGTCCGAGGCGGTCGACACCCGCAGGGTGCCGCCGGGCTTGCCCGGTGCGGCCTCGAAGTAATCCTGGGCGGCATAGCTCAGGGTGCCGTTGCTGAACGTGCCGTCGATCGCGCTGGTACTACCGCCCTGCCCCGCGTCGCCCGCAGGCTCGCAGGCCGCGAGGGCCAACAGTGCGCCGAACAGGCCCAGCCGTGTGAATACACTCATGTGGTTCTCCCGCAGGTGCCGCGCGAACGGCACCCGCCCCTGGCTCAGAAGTTGTAGGCAATACCGGTGTAGGCACCGAAACCGTCACCCGGATACAGCGCCGCGGTGTCCTGGCCCTTGGCGTCGTAGGTGGGCAGCAGTGCGGTGGCGTAGTCCTGGTCGGTGAGGTTCTTCAGGTCCAGGTACACCTGCCATTTGTTGTTCGGCGCGTCGTAGCCCAGGCGTGCACCCCACAGGGTGTAGGACGGCGCGTAGAAACTGTTGGCGTAGTCCACCGCCGTGCGCGAGGCCGTACGCACGTTGACCCCGGCGTAGAAGCCGTTGGCGTACTGGTAGAACAGCTCGCCCTGGTAAATGTGCTTGGGCAGGCCGGGCAGTTCGTTCTTGCTGAACAGCGGGTCGTGCTGGTAGTGGAAGTCGTTGAGGGTGTAGGCCTGGCGCCAGCTCAGCACATCGCCGTTGGCCCGCTGCCACAGCTTGGTGGTCAGCCCCGCCTCGACGCCCTGGTGAATGGTCGGGCTGGCGTTGGCGGTCGACACCACCGAGGCCGAGCTGGTGGTGGCCGGGATGATCTCGACGTTGAGCAACTCATCCTTGATCCAGGATTTGTACAGGGTCAGGCTGCCGTCGAAGATCTCCGAGCGACCGCGAATGCCCAGCTCCACGGTGTTGGCGCTTTGTGGCACCAGGGTCTTGGCGAAGTTGGTGGTGACCCCGGAGCCGGAGCTGGACCAGGAGCTGGGCGGGTCGATCGAACGGCTGACGTTGCCGTACACCTGTACATCGGGCGTCAGGTAGTAGCGCAGGCCAGCCCGCGGCGCCAGCTTCCATTCCTGGTAGCGGTAGTGGCTGGGAAAGCTGCTGGTGTTGGGCCGGTCGCTGAAGCTCACATCGACGTTGCGCTTGACCTCGATGGCCGAGACACCGGTCGACAGGTACAGGTTGTCGGTCAGGCCCAGGTCATTGCCCAGGGTGAACACGTGGTCGAAGGAGCCGTCGTACTCGACCTGCTTCTGCAGCACACCGAGGTCCTTGTCACCCTTGTAGGTACGCACCCCCGAGCGGATGTGCTGGGTGCTGGTCCAGCCCGCCGTGGTGATGCTGGGCAGGCCCAGCAGTTCATCGCTGCGGGTGTAGTTGAGCGAGTAGTTGATGTCGCGCCAGTCCCAGTAGTTGGGGTTGACCGTGCTCTTCTTGCTGAGGATCTGCGGGTAGTTGTGGTAGACCAGGCCGGCCACCAGGGTCGAGTCGTCGTCGAAGGTGTAGGTGGTCTTGCTGCCGACCCAGGTCGAACCTTCCTTGGTCGAGTCGGAACGGGTGGCCTGGGTGGCCGGGTTGGTCTGGGTGGAGTTCTTTTTCAGTTGCGCCCGGGTCAGGGTGCCGGAGTTCTCGTGGTACTCCTCGCGGTAGCGGATGTACAGGCGAGTCTCGAGTTTCGGGTTGAAGCGATAGCCGAAGTTGCTCACCACGCCCTTGGCCTTGGTGAAGGTGAAATCCTGGTAGCCGTCGCGGCGCGAGTTGTCGACGCTGATGAAGTAGTCGCCACTGCCCGCCGTGCCGCCGGTGCTCAGGGTCTGCTTTTGCCAGCCGAAGCTGCCGCCCTCGACCTTGATGCGGTTGCCCGGTGCAGTAAGCCCCGACTGGGTGACGAAGTTGATCGCCCCGCCCAGCGACAAGGCACCGAACTCGAAGGCGTTGGCCCCGCGCAGGACTTCGGTGTAGCTCAGGCCCTGGGTGTCGAGCAGCTCATAGGGCGTGCCACCGGCGCCGGTCAGCGCCAGGCCGTCGAACAAGAACTTGGTGCCTTCGCGAAAGTAGCCGGGCGAGGTATTGGCGCCCGAGCCGCGGATGGAAATCTTGATCGCATCGTTGCCACCGGCGGCCTGGGCATACACGCCCGGCTGGTAGGCCAGGGTGTCTTCCAGGGTCGCCGAACGGCCCTTCTCGACCTCGGCCTGGGTGACCAGGCTGGTGCCCCCGGGAATTTCGTCCAGTTGCGCCTGGGCCTGTTCCACCGGGGTGACTTTTGCAGCCTGGACCGTCACGGTTTCCAGGCGTTGTTCGGGTGCTGCGCCGTCCTGGGCCTCGGCCAAGGGGGCCAATGTCAGCAGTGCGGCGCCGACGCCGGCCAGTGTCCAGTCTCTCCCTACTACTTTGGTCGAATGAGTGCGTGTTGCGGATGTTGCCCGAGGCACGAAATTCAAGGTCTTGCTCCCCACCTGATTAAAAAAATAGGCGAGTTTCTATTGGTATAGTCAATCTCGAAGTGAGCTGTTGCAGCGACCGTGCCAACCTTTAAAACCCTTGAATTACGGGGACTTGGCGCACAATCCTCGGTTAAACAATTGTTCGGATTAGCGGCGATGTGTGGATCTGCTGTTGCCTGGCGAACAGTTGGCCGGGCGATAGATCAAGCCTTGGTAAAAACCGCCTTGATAGATTTGCTCGATAGGTTCATCGACAGCCTTGATTAGCCCATACATTCCGTAAGGGAATACACTACCGCGCATCCGCGTCATCCGAGCCCCGCGCCAGACAGGGCCTGCAACCAATCGTGACCTCACCCCAGCCAACTGCGCTTGCGACGCCTTGTTGCCGGGCATGCCTATGCCTGTGGCTTTGTGCAGCCGCAAAAGAATAAGGAGATACCCATGGGACTCGGCAGACGCCAGTTCTTCAAGCTCTGCACCGCCGGTGTCGCCACCGCCACCTGCGCCACCCTGGGCTTTGCCCCCGGCATGGCCCAGGCCACGCAGTCGCGCCAGTACAAGCTGCTGCGCGCCAAGGAAACCCGCAACAACTGCACCTACTGCTCGGTGGGTTGCGGGATTCTGATGTACAGCCTGGGCGACGGCGCCAAGAACGCCAAGGCGCGTATCTTCCACATCGAAGGCGACCCCGATCACCCGGTCAGCCGTGGCTCGCTGTGCCCCAAGGGCGCGGGCCTGGTGGACTACGTGCACAGCGAGCAGCGCCTGCTGTTCCCCGAATACCGCGCGCCCGGCTCGGACAAATGGCAACGCATCACCTGGGACCACGCCATCGAGCGCATCGCCCGGCTGATGAAGGACGACCGCGACGCCAACTTCATCGAGAAGAACGCCAAGGGCACCACGGTCAACCGCTGGTTGAGCACCGGCATGCTCTGCTCCTCGGCCGCCAGCAGTGAAACCGGCTCGCTGGACCAGCGCTTCACCCGCGCCCTGGGGATCCTCGGCACCGACAGCCAGGCCCGGGTCTGCCACGCACCGACCGTGTCGGCCCTGGCGCCGACCTTCGGCCGTGGCGCGATGACCAACAACTGGGTCGACATCAAGAACGCCAACGTGGTGCTGATCATGGGCGGCAACCCGGCCGAGGCGCACCCGGTGGGCTTCAAGTGGGTGATCGAGGCGAAGATCCGCAACGGCGCCAAGGTCATCGTCGTCGACCCGCGCTTCAACCGCAGCGCCGCGGTGGCCGACATCTATTCGCCGATCCGCGCAGGCTCCGACGTGACCTTCCTGATGGGCGTGGTCAACTACCTGATCAGCCACGACAAGGTCCAGCACGAGTACGTGCGCCACTACACCAACGCCAGCCTGATCGTGCGCGAGGACTACCACTTCGACGACGGCCTGTTCAGCGGCTACGACGCCAGCAAGCGCAGCTACGACCGCAGCTCCTGGACCTACGAGCTGGATGAAAAAGGCCATGCCAGACGCGACCTGACCCTGAGCCACCCGCGCTGCGTCTGGAACCTGCTCAAGGCCCACGTCAGCCGCTACACCCCCGAGGTGGTCACCAATATCTGCGGCACGCCCAAGGAAGATTTCCTGGAGATCTGCGCGGTGCTGGCCAGCACCTGCGTGCCTGATCGCACGGCCACCTTCCTCTACGCCCTGGGCTGGACCCACCACACCAACGGCGCACAGATGATCCGTGGCTCGGGCATGATCCAGCTGCTGCTGGGCAACATCGGCATGGCCGGTGGCGGGGTCAACGCCCTGCGTGGCCACTCCAACATCCAGGGCTACACCGACCTGGGCCTGCTGTCGCTGCGCC
>Ga0247821_10000983_pt1 | contig 15747 bp, 33 predicted proteins | sample 13C_Glycerol_Day_FD_192481 | JGI IMG/M metagenome (GOLD analysis project Ga0247821, IMG submission 192481) | Soil microbial communities from agricultural site in Penn Yan, New York, United States - 13C_Glycerol_Day14 | ecosystem: Environmental > Terrestrial > Soil > Agricultural land | place... | reverse complement strand
CCTCTAAGCGCCTAACAGACTCATAGCCCTCCAGGACCCCACAGACCCCCTAAACGGCCCTTGGAGGGCCTCTCAGGCCCTTTCTCGGCCTATAGCCGGCCTCTACGCCCTCTCATGGTCACCTCTGAATGAAAGAATGATCCCTAAGTACGTGATCTGGGTCTCATTTTTGCGCTCTGACGTCTCAAAAGGCTCTGATTGACACCGACGTTATATATGTAAGGGTTTTGGAATATACCCCCCTTAGTGATCTTCAGTGTCCTAGTAGAGCCCTGCCGGGTAGAGGCAGGGCGACAAGGGTAGCCGCACCCTCAGTGCGGCATTATGAATGAAAGAAAGAAGTGCCGGACCCCCTGAAGGGCCGGCACAGTGATGAAGGAATGAATTAACTGGCACAGGATCTTGAAATCCTGTGCTATGGTGGAATCTCCTCGAATATCTGTATCCCCCGACAGATAAAGGGGAAGGCCCCCTGGCTGCTTGGTAGCCAGGGGGCCCTTTCTTTTGCCCCGAGAGAGCCTAGTAAGGGCTCCAACCTTCTAGATCCCCTCCAGAGCACTCAGGACAGGGAACTGTCTCCCCGCCCAGGCAGGTGAGGCACCCGCCGAACCCTCCGCAGTCGGGGCACCACACCTTGGACTTGCCGGCGCAGTACCCACAGAGGTCCCCTTCCCTCCAGAGAGACCAGGGAGCAACTCCAGGAGTCCTTCCCGCCCGCGGAATGCTGTGTGAGCGCCTCGGGGCGTCGCTCACTCCTCCGGGGAACTGGCCGTGACCTCCTCGTAGAGCTGTACCTGTGCCTGCACAGCAGCATGCAGCTCAGCCCAGGTCTCTGCGACCACTCCCTGTGCCAGGTACTCAGCTTGTGTCCCGAACTTCTCTTTGAGTGAGAAGACGTTCCATGGTGCCGTGGCATACCAGTGAGATGGGTGCTCGCTGTCCGGCCTCGAACAGAAGGAACCCCACCCGGTAGGCAGAGGAGTCTTGGCTGTGATCACCGCTTGCCTCTGGCCCGGAGTGGGGTCGGAGTCAAGCGACCTTCTCAACGCCGGGGCGTTGTCCGCTTGGGTCATTTTTTGGTTGTCCTAACGTGCTGCTAGGCCCGGTCCTTCCGGACCATACCCACAGGGTAGCTACATGCCTGATGGGTTGTCACGAGATTCGTCAACACCGTTCAAGGTGTAAGTCGTCCGGCCGACTGTCACGGACGTGGCACCATCCCTTATCCGCTGGGCTGCACGCTCGAAGTCTTCTGCCCGCTCCTTGTTCTCGCGGGCCACCCTCTCCCACATTGCCGCCCTGCCCTCCAGCTTGGCCAGAAGTTCTTGGGTGCCTTCGTAGTATTTGATCTTGGGTGGCATAGCCGGCGTCTCAAAGTCCATGGCACCAGATCTTAGAGCCCGTTCCTGACGTCCTGTAGCTTGTGAACGGGAGGCCCCTGGCACCCTCGTGTGGGCTCACCTAGTGGGCTGGAGCTAGGGGGCCTCCCAGGACAGCAGAAAGCCCCTCCTCCCCCATAGTGGCGGGGGAGGAGGGGCGGTGCCCCCGGCAGGATTCGAACCTGCGCACACGGCTCCGGAGGCCGTTGCTCTATCCCCTGAGCTACGGGGGCTCGGGGCGACAGGGAAGACACTACATGATCGTCATTGGAGTGACCAAACCAGGAACCCCCCGCCCGAAGGCGGGGGGTTTGTGGTGAGGGGGGCCACAAGAACTGATGGCACCCAACCAACCCAACCCGAGGTGCCCGTTGGAGGTTCTCGCTCCTACCTCGGTTAAGGTGCCCTAGCTCCCCTTCTTACCTGGTTGTCCGACCTGTTGAAGAAGCCTCCGTAGGCTGCTCCTTCGCCTTGTACTGTACTCGGATCTGAGGGACCGTACCGCGGTCCTCGAAGCCGGCCACCCATCCATGCTCCAGGATGTTGGCCATCATCTTCAGAGCCCACCTGGTTGCCGTGGACTGGTCCATCCCAGTCTCCATGAGAGTCTTCAGAGCCTTGTCGGACTCCTCCGTCCTCATGACGGAGAGGTTCTTGACTGTCCTGCTCACTTGGAGGACCCCTTCCCAGACAGGACCAGGAGGGCCCGGTTCAGGGTCGGCTCCGGGAGGCTAGGAGCCTGGCTGCACCACTTCTTGATCCACTCTGTCTTGGACATCGTCCCTGGTCACACCCTCTCTGGTAGGGTGCCTTTCACGCTCCTTCTCCCAGGAGAAGGAGTGCGAGAAGCACTAACTGGCTCTATGATGCCTCATAGCACGCCTGGCGTGCAACTGCATCAGGGGAGGAACTGTGGGGGAAGAACGCCCACTTGCAGGCTACCTGCGCATGTCGGATGCCGACCTGGCAGAGATCAGGAACCTAGTCAAGATCGGAGCCATCACACAAGAGGACGCCAAGGAGAGGGAGAGGAAGGGTGTCCTCAAGCAGAAGGAGGACATCCTCAGGCTACGGGACAGCCTCTACCCTGGGAGATCCATCGTCTGGTACGAGGACAACAACCTCTCAGCCTTCAAGCGCAGTGTGAAGCGCAAGGACTTTGAGAGGATGGTCAAGGATCTTGCCATCCCTGCCATCGGGGGTGTCCTGGCCTACGACATTGATCGGGTCTACAGACAGCCCAGGGACCTGGAACGAGTCATTGACTGCTATGACAGGCCCGGATGCACTCTGGTCTTCCACACCCTGTCAGGGCAGAACTTCGATCTGACGACCGCGGACGGGCGATTTAGCGCCCGCATCATGGTCAGTGTGGCCAACAAGTCCTCTGAGGACATGTCTCGCCGGCTGAAGCGAGAGATGGAGCGCAAGGCGTTCGCCGGGGAAGCTCCTTCTGGCAAAGCGCCCTTCGGCTGGAACCAGGACGGGACCCTGAACCTTGAACAGAGCCGTCTCCTCAATACCATGGGCAAGAAGATCCTCCAAGGAGACTCCATTACGACAGTGATGGGTTGGCTCAGGGACGAGGGGGTTCTAGGCCACACAGGTAAGCCCTTCACCAGGCAGAGCGTCTTGCGAATCCTCGTCAACCCGAGGAACGCAGGTATCCGAGTCTTCCGCGGAGAGCCCTTGAAGGGCGAAGACGGAGACTATGTCAAGGGGCCCTGGGAAGAGGCCCCTTGGTCCGTCGACACCTGGAGAGCGGTTAAGGAGACAATCGAAGGACGAAAGCAGGCCAACCGAGCCAAGTCCGGCCCTCCTGGCAACACGGTCAGGTCCATCCTCTCCGGAATCCTTCGGTGTGGTGAGTGTGGTACCCGGATGGTGGCCGCTCTGTCCTCCGGGAAGTACCCCAAGTATCGATGTGCCAAGGATGCTGGGGGTTGTGGGAACATCACCATCAGCCGGCCACACTCTGAAAATGCTGTCCGCGGCCTCGTCTCCGATGTCCTCTTGTCTGCCTCTACTCAGAAGGAGGCCGAGGTGGTAGGCCCCAAGTGGGAGAAGGCAGAGGAGCTTGCAGCCCTAGAGAAGGAGTTCGAGGAACTCCATGCTCTGTGGAAGGCCAAGAAGATTAAGACGACCTCATACATCCTTGGCCGGGAAGACCTTGAGAGGGAGATTGATCAGCTACGAGGAGAGAGGGCGGTAGCCCTGGCTCAACCCATCAAGCCTCCGAGTCTAGAGGTCATCAAAGACGGGTGGGACAAGCTCTCAATCGAGAGACAACGTGAGGTCATCCTGAGTGTCCTGACCGCGGTCATGGTAGCCAAGGGCAAGGGCAAGCCCCGTGCTGGAGGGATCGACCACAGCAGACTAACCCCAGTCTTCAAGGAGCAATAGCAAAAGGCCCCCTGCCAATCGGCAGGGGGCCACACACATGCTTACTTCTTAATCTTCACACCAAACTGGCTAAGTGCTCGGGTCAACACCTCTTCCGGGAGAGCAGGAGCCTGACGGGAGAACTGCTTGATCCACTCCTCTTGGCTCACTCAGTCACCCGCCCGCAAGAGCAAGCACAGTCACCCTCAGGGAGTGGAATTCCAGCTTCCTCACAACCCTCTACGTCCTCGGAGTCCCACCAAGGGTGAGGAGTGGGGACCTTAAAGCAATCACCAAACTTGCAGCTCCAACAGGTTGCATAACAGATGATGACGCTCATCAGCCCTCCAAATTGAAAGCTAGCGGGACCTCACCAGGGCCTTCTTCGAGGTCGTAAACCCACACATCAGAGATGATCCCCTCTGCTGCCAGGCCGAAGCCCATGGAGCAACAGCCACAGCCAGTTTCCTTGGCAACCACAGGAATGTCCCCGTGCTCCTTCAGAGCCTTGGTAGCTTCCTCAATCAGCTCAGAGAGTTTCATCAGACTTCCTCCCTCTTAGTCCAAACCTGCCAGGCTACATAGCCGTCAGCGTTCTCGTAGATTTCGGTATCGATCACAGGCACTACCTCACCATTCCGGACAAGGAAGTCTCCCTTGATAGGCACCAGTACGGCTTCAAACTCGTAGACAGGGTGAGTCACGTCGTAAGGAATATTTGGCATCAGTTCTCCCCTGCCGTCTCCCAGCACCGAATGAAGTAATCAACCTCATCCGGGTACTGATCAGGTCCCCCGTCTTCGGGGGACTCCAGCATCTTGTGAATGTCGTAGTCCAGCTCTGCGATATACATACGAAGAGCCGACTCCAGCCGGCTCGGGTCAAGTTCGTCAGTCATTGGCTCCTCCTAGAAGGACTTCGCCCGTAAGACAAGGCCACGGATGAGTCATGCTGTCCGACTCACAGGAGCTGCACCCCGACTGAATGCCCGCTGTAGTCCGCACTGGGATCTCTTGGTGAAGTGCTGCAACCCGGTTCAGCAGGTCTTCGAGGTCTACAACCCGTTCTGCCAGATCCCAGGCACTCTGGTGGTAGTACGTCTCAATACGCTCGTCACGTGATTTCATAACCAAGTCCCTCCAGAATCGACAGCACAGCATCTCCAAAGGCGATGTATCCAGGTGATCCATCAGCCGCAGCAGCAATGGCTTTGATGGCCTTGTCTGACTCCTTGTACTTCAGAGTCAGTCGAGCAGCAACCAACTGGCGTTCCTTGGCCTTCCTGTTCTCAGCCAGGAGAGACGTGCTCTTCTTCCGCTCCTCTTGGTATCGCTCGTACCAGTGATTCACCCGACGATCCGCGTCTTCCAAGTAGTTCATCGTTCCCCCAATTCAGCTCCGATTACTGCCTCTTCAATGAAGGAACGGCACTCCTCCTCAGTAGCGAAGGACACCGACAGAGAGAAGCCGCAGCCCTCCGTGAACAGGTACGGGTACCAAGGAAAGTCGGGGTTCGCGTCCTCGTCCCCCTCATCAACACCGTTCAGGGGGACCCACTCACTTGCCATCACTTCACCACCTTCACGGGGATACCAGCCTTCTTGCACTCGTTGACACAATTCCAGGTACCTCGGGATTCCCCGAGAGGGAAGGCCAGGCAGAGATCAGCGCCGGCCTGAGCCATCTCACGGTTTCGGATAGGCCCCGCAGCCTTACCGAAGTCACCCCAATTAGCATCGAAAACGGATTCAGTCACAGAAGACCAATAGAATGCATAGCACCAGAGCATTGTGAAGTAGTCAGCTCCAGAAGGGCATCCTCCGTGGCGAACCGTCAAGGAGCCGTGCTCAGACAGCAGAGCATCAAGTTCCTGCCAGACCTTTTCCTTGTCTTTCAAATCACGACTACCAGTCACAATGACTGTGAACATCAGCCATCCCTCCAACGAGTCGACTGCTCCAGCTTTCCAAGCATTTGAATCTCCTTGAAACGGTGGACGCAGAAGAGCCAACTACCCCCAGCCCGAGACCTTGCCTCCCCTGGCGCGTAGAGTCGCCAGACCTTATGCACCTTCTTGATCCGCCACTTGTCAGGGTCCATCACAGAATCACCTTGTGTATCCCTAGGGAGTCTTGCCAGACGACCTTTACCGCGCCCGAGGACCGGATGAGCTTCGTGCAGTCCTTACAAGGCTTCCGGGTCACATAGAGCGTCGAGCCCTGGCAGTCTTCCCAAGACGCATAGAGGAGCGCGTTGGCCTCGGCGTGGACTTCAATACAGGATTCATACCCTGACCCTGACGGTTGGTCTGAAAGGCATCGCTCGCATTCTCCAGCGCTACAAGACGGGCCTCCCGGATACGAGCCGTTGTATCCAGTAGATAGGATGCGGTTATCGGCTCCGACGAGCACAGCTCCAACTCGGCACCGAAGGCAGTCCCCTCTAGCGCTGACTGCCAGAGCAATGCCGAGGAAATAGGTGCTCCACTCAGGTCGTACATTGGTCACTGACCCTCCTTGGAGTCGAACACGGTCTCTTCCTTGACCACACGGATTCGGTAACGCCCTCCATGCTTCTTCACGTCACGACAACCAACATGGTGAGCCTTCTGGCTCATGTCCTGTTCGGTGTCATTCCTGTGAGGATGTAGGAGAGCCTTCTCGTGCCAGAAGGACTCATTACCAAGCTCTACGAACTGGTCAACAAACCAGAACTCCATGGAGTCGTTCACAGTTCGTCTCCCTCCTCAATGACATACAGCCCGGCCGGCTGAATCTCGTAATTGAAGTACTCCATAGCCATCCGCTCGGACACACCACGAGGAAGACCAGACTGACGAGCCTGCTTGTAAATTACTGCGCAGTGCACCACAACACGACGAACAAGCTCGGATCGGGCTGCAATAGCGTCATAGATCTTCTCGAACTCCAGGCCATCGGTCAGGGCCTTGAACTGCTCGTTGTACTTGCTGTCATCCATCAGTAGTCCACCTCGCAGTAGTGATCAATTTCTGCAATTACGGTGCCATCGTCCGAGTCCGCTTGGATCTCATCCCTTTCTCCACAGGCACCACACTCCCAGGAGATCCAACAGCCAAAGCCCGAATATCCGTTAACCGTGTTGCCTCTGGCCATCAGTCCTCCACGTAACGATTGAAGCTGAGGGGCTTACCGTTGTTCCGTTCCAGGTAATCCATGAACTCAGAAGCAGCCTCGGGGCTGCGGAACTTCGCAAGGGCCTTGGTCTGAGTCCCATCCTGGAGCGCCAGCCAATAGCCCTTACGCAAGGGCAACTTCGTAATGACGAGGTTCATCAGTGCTTCGAGCCTTCCTTATCCAGGCAGGAACCCCAGCTCCTGTCTCCGATTTCATAGTCAGCAGGGATCTTCAACCCGTTGTAAACGAACTCCATGATCCGAGCTGCTTCAGCAGCCAACTCCTCTGCACGATCCTTGGGGAAGCTGAATACGATCTCGTCGTGCACTGGCAGCCTCATGTAAGGCGTGAATCCCGCCCTGTCCAGTTCGATGATTGCCCGAGCCGTAATATCTCGGCAGGACGACTGAATCCGATAGTTCATCCCGGCATAGGGCCGGGACTCGTCCGTGAGGACTCGCCGGCCAGTGACTGTGTAGATGTAGCCGTTGCGCCGTGCTTCGTCACTGCACTTGTTGGAAGTCTTCTTGGTAGCCGGATAGGTGTCCCAGAAGCCCTTGACAGCCTTTTTGGCGTCTTCCTCGGAGATGTCCCATTGAGTGGAGACAGCGTTCCAGCCTCCTCCGAAGCACACCGTGTAGTTCGTACCCTTGCCTGCCTTGCGCTTGGGGTGCTTCTCCTCGTGGTTGTTCGGGTCCCAGCCCATGAGCCCGAAGGCACCAGCCGCGGTGATGTTGTGGAGGTCTTCGCCCTCCTTGTACGCCTTCAGCATTCGCTTGTCGCCGCTGTCCGCGGCCAGGAACATCAGCTCCATGGAAGCGAAGTCGACCGTTGCCGAGACTTGCCCTTCCTCAGCCAGGAAGGCGTGACGGACGTACCCGGTACCGGCCGGAAGCGTCTGTGCTGCAATAGCTCCCGTCACGGTCATACGTGCTGATCGTGCCTGGCACGAGTTGATGCTTACGTGCACTCGTCCTTCTCGGGACAGGTTCTTCAAGATGTTCTCGAACCAAGTACCCCGCTTCTTCTCAGCCGACTTGGCCTTGAGAATCGCCTCAGTCAGAGGATGGTCAATGGAGCTGAGAACTGACTCATCCGTAGAGAGCTGTCCCTTGGGGTGGGCCTCGGTCGGCTTCGTCCTCTTGGCGTCCTTGCCGAACTTGTGACCAATCTTCTCCAAGGCAGTGATGATCTGGTCAGAAGAGCCAATGAGGTCAACACCCCACTCAGCCGCTACGGCCCTCCACTTAGCCTCTTCCTCCTTCAGCTCCTCAATCCGCATCTTGACGTATGGAACGTCCACCAGATAACCGGTTCGCTCCATCTGGTAGGTAACCCAGTGGAGCCGGTGTTCCCAGCCAATAAGGCCGTAGGCAAGGGACTTACGGGGGATCAGAGGGAACAGGATCTTGACGAGTCGGTAGGCAAAGATGGGGTCCATGCCGGCGTAGAGGTTGTAACCCCCGTGGAAGAGAGGCACCTTCCCCCATACCGTGTCCTTGGTGACCTTGCCGTAGATCCCTTCCTTGAACTCCCTGATGTACGAGTAGCCCTCGGCCTTCAGCTCCTCCTTGGTGAGCCCAGGACGATCCGAAAACCGAAACTCGTGAGTGACCTTGTCCTTGTCTCGGGCCTTGAAGCCAACAACCTCCTTCTGAGAGTTGAGATCCTTGGCGATCTCGTTCATGGAGCCCTTGATACGAGCCCCTAGACCAGGGTCAACGTAGTGCTTGACCAGCTCTTCGAGCTTGAGGCCAATCCCGCCTTCCTTGACTGCCCGCCCATCAACGAGATGGGCGAGAATCTTGGTGTCCCAGGTCTTCTTGATCAGAGGGAACGGGTCGACTCCGAAGCAGGACTCAATGACGTGGAAGTCGAACCCGCGGTTCTGTGCTGAAAGCCTTTTCACCTTGCCCAGAGCCCACTTCATCGCCTGGACGTAAACCTCCCCCAGCTCTACCGGGAGGACAAAGGCGGTATCCCAGTTACCGAACTGAGCCAGCCGGCAACCGTAGTTGTCCGGTGCATCCCACCAGTTGAAGCCTCCAGTCGTCTCAGTGTCGAACCCAAGGAAGTCCTCGTTCTCATTGACGAACTGGTAGAAGTGGGGGAGGTCTTCCGGAGTCTCGACCACGTAAATCCGGATCGGACCCTTAACATCTGCTCTGATCGTCTTCAAGAAGACCTCCCCTGTTGAGTTGACTTACTCGACTTCTTCGACGTTCCGATTGTTGACCTTGGACTTCCAGGCTTCTGAGACAAGGCCGTTGAGCCGGGTAAGAGCCTCATACTTCTTTGGCCCGTACCCCCAACCACCGTTCAACTGACCGTGTCGAGCAAGGTCGTTCCACTCTTCGATCATGTCGACAAGGACGTCAATCTCAGCAGGACTGAGGTCCAAGAGCGGGTTAGGTTTCACAGCGTCTCCAAGAACTCGTCTAGCTTGTTGGCAATGACCTCGTTAGAACCGGGAATGTCGATGCCTTCCAAGAACGACCAGATGTCCGCGGTCGAGAACTGGAGAGAGGCCGCATCCCTCCCATTACTCAAGTGGATCTGAGTGAAGTTCTCTCCGACCTCAATCAGAAAGTCACCGCAGCCGTGGAGAAGCCCCTCAGGAGACGTGAACGCATCCATCAGGAGATCCAAGGCGAAGGCCCAGGTCGGGCCTTCCCTTCCGAACACAACCTCCACTGCCAGGGGGTCAAGAGGGCTGTACTCCCACCTGGAATCTACGAAGAAGGTGCGAGGCTGGTTGAGGATTTCGGCTTCGATAATCACTCGTCCTCAACCTTCTCCCAGCCGGTTCCCTCGTCCATGTACTCACAGAACCAGCGATCAACCGTGAAGTATTCGTCGTCCGCGTAATCGACTTCCATGACGTCACCAGAGAAGAGCTTTGCGCAGTTGTAGAGATCCTGAAGAATCCGGACCTTATCGCCAACCTTGAGAGTGCTCATCGAATCTCCTGACAGTTGATGCAGAACAGAACGTACTTACCGCTAACCCACGTGGAAATGAAGCAGTGTCCGGGACAGTTCATCGATCGAACAATCCTGCGATGACCCAGCCGATGAAGAAAAAGACGACGAAGATGACCGCGAATTCCATTACTTCTCCGATCCGTAGGGCTCGTCAGGGATGTCCTGTACTGAATTCGGGGTGATGTCCCGAAGGTGCCTGAGGACTAGGCCGGCGAACTGCTGAATCTCAGCATCAGCGGCCACGTGGTGGCGCTTACCGAGGACATCTCGCCATGCCCTGAGATTTCCGGTAACCACCATGTCCACCGGAGCCGCATTCGGGAGAACGGCCCTGGCAGCCTCACGGGCCTGCTTACGAGGAAGGCCCTGATGCTGGAGAGCATCAGCAATTGTTTCGTATATCTCCAGTGCAGCCTTGTAGCCCTCCTTAAGAAGGTCTCCCGGACCGATATTTCCTTCCAGAGCAGGAGGGATAACCGGTTCAGTCTTCGAGTAGTCGACGTACCGCTGAGACACCGCGGAGAAGGAGAGGTGTCGATGTCGAGTCAGCTCAGTAAGAAGAGCGCGAGAGACACCGCGGACGAGGAACGTCACTGAAGAATGCTCCAGGACACTGAAGTGACCCTGGTCCAGGATGTTCTTGAGGTAGTCCTCGTTCCGAGCCGTGTTGAGGTTCGGACGGTTGAAAGACTTGTAGCAGAGTCGACCAGCGAACTCCCCGAGAGCGTCAGAGAACTCGGGCTCATCCGAGAAACGGTCATATTCCCGGTAGGGGTCGTACCCGTAGGCGTCCTCAGCAGGACCGTAGTGGAAAAGCGTAGAAGCCAGAATGTCAACGTTCATCAGTACAACTCCGCAAGTCGATTGTCGTAGGTCTTCAGTAGGAACTCGGCTGTCTCCCTGGAGAGACAAGGCTTGGTGCGCATCTCAACGAGGATGGAAGTCCGCAAATCCTCAAGCGACATGAGGAGAATGGAAGCCTTCATGTCTTCAGTCAGTTGGAGGTCAGCCATGCCTTCTCCTCAGTACCAGTTGTTTGCCTGAGAGTGATTCCAGGCTCCGCAAATCCCGCCATAGCGGGAGTCCACGTAGGACTTCATCCAACGGAGCTGAGTAGCGGGGTTCGTGCGCCAGTCGGCGCCGGCAGACGCCATTTTGGAACCGGGAAGAGCCTGAGGGAGCCCATAGGCTCCAGAGGAGGGGTTAGTGGCGTTCACTCGCCACCCGGATTCCTTGGTGATCAGAGCGTCTGCGCAGGAGAACTGACTCCCGAAGATCTGACGAGCAATGCCACGAGGACTACCGCTCTGAACTGAAGGAGCCTGAGTCTTCCGTTCATTGGAACGGGAGACCTCCTTCGGAGCCTTAGGCCGAACTGTCTTGGTCACCACAACCTTCTTGGTGACTGTCGGACCAGGAACCGGGATCTTGTGCTCCCGGACTTCCTTCTCAGTCACCGTGGGCCCTGGAACAGGAACTCGGATTTCCTCGGGCTCTATGTTGCTTGGGTCGTAGGTGACTAACCCGACGATGAAACCAGCCAGAGCTACTGTGCTTCCAGCTACCAGAATCTTGCCTGTCTTGACATCCATAAGGCTCCAAGGTCGGACCAAAAGGGGGCCGGCCGGATTACCGGCCCCCGAACATCTCTTATCAACCTTCAGGGCTAAAAATTAGACCCAGATCGGGGAGGCATCCGAACCACGCGGAGGGAACCAAGCCTTGTAGGGCTTTCCCGACTTGTTCGTACCCTCCCTGTACGTGTAGCCGTCCGGGACATTGGCAGGCTTCTCAGGGCCACCTCCGAACGGAGGGTTCGGAGCCTGGTTGCCGTACTGAATCTGTCCGTTGTTGAACGAAGGCTGAGCAGGAGGAGTGGCCTGAGCCTTCGGCCCCCCCTTGAACTGCCCTCGGGTGTAGTCGGCCGCCTGAGCAGTCAGGTCAATCAGACCGACACCCTTCATAGCCAGGAGCAGTTCCTTGCCCCGCTCCGCGGTCTCCTGAGCAGTCGAGCCGTAGACCGTGGGGGTCAGCCACTCAGCGTCATAGCCGGCCGCAGCCTTGAGAGTGAAGCCAATCTTGAAGGGGTTCGGAGCAGTAGAAGCAACAACGGGCGGAGTGGGCATGGGCGCCTCCTGAGTGGGCGGGGTCTGAGTCTGGCCGGCTGCATCCCAGGGGCTCTTCTGGCCCCAAGGGTCTGTCGGGTCAAAGTCGTTCATGGGCTTTCCTCCTACTTTCAGTATGGCAAGAGACTGCATCTCTTATCAACTATGAAGCATGTTACCTGGGTCACACGGGGCAGGCTCCACTAGCACAAACCTCGTCAAAACCGGTGTCCGTGACCTCGATACCAACCTCTTCAGCCCGAGCCTTGTACTCCTCGAACGAAATGCGCTCATAAGGACTTTGAGGCATGGACATCTCAGGGAACACAGTGACTCCCTTCAGCTCAGGCAGGTACTCAGCCAGCAGGACAGCAAGACCTTCCGCGGTGTACTCCCCAGCCGGCACGTTGGCCGTGTAGCTCACGGCCTGGTCAGCCCAGTACTTCTGATAGAGCCTCTGGACGTTCAGCATGTCCTTGATGGTCAGATCCCCAGCGTGCTGGAAGTACTCTGGGAATTCCAGCTCGTCAAGAAGGCTGTCCTTGGTCGGGATCTCAACAACCGCGGTATTGGCTGCGTACTGGCAGGGCTCGACTCGGTAGCCCTTCTTCCTGTACTCCTCCACCTGAGAAACCTCATTCGGGTCCACAGTGGAGAACCGAATCCGGCGGATGAAGTAGTCGGCGAACGGAGCATGGGTTGCCTCGCCCGAGACGCCGGCCAACTTGCTGATGGTGCCAGTAGGGGCAATCACCCTCTTCTTGATCGGGACAGGGGTACGCAGCTCGTTGGCGTACTCGGCTGCTGCCTCGTCCACCACAGAGGCCCACTCCTCTAGGTCCTCGAAGACATTGCTGTAAGCAGGAGTTGCCTCAACGTACTGAAGCCCCTGCTTGTAGAGATAATCAGCAAAGCCCAAGTGGCCAACACCGATACGACGGTACCGAGAAATGGCATCCGCGGACTTACCATCAGCCACCTCAGCAAAGGTTGCCCTGATGAGGTACCTCGTAATGAGCCGGTGCGCCTTTTCGACCTCCAGGCTGTGCACCTGCCCATCAGAGTCCACGAAGGCAGCAAGGTTGACCGAGCCCAGATTGCACGGCTCCCAGGGAGTCAGCGTGGCCTCCCCACATGGGTTCGTGGTGAAGGTACCGTCCACCTCCCCTTCAGCAGTCAGAGCCGAGTTCCACACACCAGGCTCCCCGTTGTGGAGCATGCCTTCGGCGATGGCCTTCAGGACGTCGTTAGCCACGTAAGACCTAGGGGCGATAGGACCAAGTTCCGTACTGAGGATGACCAGTTGGTCAAGGAACTCCTGGTCCACCTCCACAGAGATGTTGGTGGTCCAGTGACCGCCCTCCTTCTTGATGCTGATGAACTCGAAAATCAGCGGGTCATCCCAACGCATGATGGACATGCGAGCGGAACGACGAACACCACCGGCAACGATGGCCTTAGCAATGGCATGGTCGATCATCATGGCGTGGATTCCGTTGATACTGGAGAACACGTCCAGGACATCAGCCCTGTGAAACACTCCAGTCAGGATCAGACCAATCTCCTGCATCATCTCTGCGAAGGGCTCGGGGCCCGAAGCAGTGCCCCCAAACGTCTTGAGGGGAGAACCCTTACACCGAACACGACTCACGTCGTAGACCCGCTGAGTGTGACGAGTCTTCGGGTCATGAGCGGTACGGATGAGATCCCCCAGAGCCTCAGCCCAGCCCTCTCGGGAGTCCTCCACTGCATACGCGCCGGCCCAATCGTGGCTGTACTCAGTCGAGATGAGACCAGCCTCCACCATGTCCAGGTAGTCAGGATGCTCCGGGTCACAGACAATGTGAACCTGAACAGGAACCTGAACCGCGGGGAAGTCTTCCAGGTAACGAGCGGAGTAGTTCGAGCCCACCCCACCCCCCTCCGCCAGGCGGAGGAGAGTGAAGGTGAAGTGCTCTTCCGGCTTCGCCGGGTCCCAGCCAGCCGCCCAACAGTTGTTCAGGGCAAAGTCGTTGACACCGCTGGACTTCAGATGCCGACCAGCCGGCAGCACCTTGAAGGACTCAATGAGGTCGATCAGGGCCTCTCGCTCTCCCTCTTCGATGTACCGCGGCTCAACGAGCTTCAGGTTGCCGTCGACCACACGACGAACCGTCTCAGGCCACTCCTCCATACGACCATCGGGCTTCCGTCGCGAATAAGTTCGCTCGAAAACGACCTTCGAAGTCTCATTCTTAAACTCCGTCATGCAATCACCTTCCAGTTCGGATACTGCGGTTCATAATCTGAGTCAGGCTGTCAACAGCCCTGTACGCCGCCCTACGCTCGTTGTCGTCCTTCGGAGGAAGGCCATACACGAACACCCGGAGAACGGCTTCCTGATAGCCCTTTGTGAGCTTCTGAAGCCCCTTAGAGGCATCAGTCCGGGCAGTGATGATGTTGTCTGAGATCCGAGTCTTGGTCAGGTCATCCTTCTTGCCAATGACCTGACCTATCTCCTCATCACTGTAGACAAAGGACTTCAGAGCAGTACGCGCCTCTTCAGGTGTGTAGAAGTACTGGTCATCCATCAGGTCAAAGTGCAGCCGCTCCTTAGCGGCGAACCGCTTGCCGGCGTTCCAACAGATCTTCCGGAGCATGTCCGTGTCATCAGCGACACGGATCACAATGTGCTTCTCCTCCAGGAGATGAACCATGATCTCCTGCTTGACATCATCGGCTTCAACCACCGACCACTTCTCTGCAATCTCCCGAGACACCTTGTCGGCAATCTCGATGATTGGTTCCCAGTCGAACTCAGTGTTCATTCATCCTCCTTGTAAACCTCAGGCTTACCGTTGTACATAGCCACTTCCCAGACGTCCCCGAGGTCTACGTCAGATGCACACTGGTGGCAGAGGCCCCCTACATTCACCTGCTCTTCAGCGAGACGGGCAATCTCTTCAGGGTCCGTCGAATCCGTCTCGACATAGACCGCAGTATTGGCCCAAGTAGTCAGGGGCACAGAATATTTAGCCATCAGCCCTTTACCGGCTTCCACTCGGTCTTAGTCACCTGAATCTGTTCGACCTCTACGGCCTGAATACGGTCGTCGTAGTCCCAGGGATCGACGTCGTCCTGACTGTCACTAGCTCCAACCTCGTAATAGACGCGGTACGCCTTACCGTCGTCAGGGTTACGGAAGACGAACTCATAGACGTTGGTCCAACGAGTGGTGTCGTACAGCTCGCAATAGAGCTCTTCTGCGGTACCTGCATAGTCCCCGCACTCAAAGGGAACCCCGATGTCCTCAAGCTCGTCTCGGGTGAATACGCGAGTCTTCATCAGCCGCCCTCACCCTCAAGAGACTCCTGGAGCCTCTCAATGAGTTCCTCAGTGAAAGACGTTTCTGCGGTGAAAGCGTCAATCTGAAGGATGAACCCCAGGAGGTCATCCGGCCTCAGCTCTGTAGAGAGCTGTTCAGCCAGGACTTCCGGGTCCACCTCACACTCAACCCAAAAGCTCTTCATCTACTTCACTCCCTGAATCTCGACACTTGAGAGCCGCTTGTTCCCGCGGCTCCACTTCCCACAAACACAGCGGTATCGCTGGAAGACACTGACACTCGTGTAAGCACGTCCCCTCTTCTCCAGTTCCGTGGAACCGCAGTTGGGGCAGGAGTGCTCCTCCAGGTCATCGTGAAGAGCGACAGAGGGATGAGAAGTGATCCATGGAAGCAACTTGTCGTAGAGCTGCTCAGTGA
>Ga0247821_10000982_pt1 | contig 15759 bp, 14 predicted proteins | sample 13C_Glycerol_Day_FD_192481 | JGI IMG/M metagenome (GOLD analysis project Ga0247821, IMG submission 192481) | Soil microbial communities from agricultural site in Penn Yan, New York, United States - 13C_Glycerol_Day14 | ecosystem: Environmental > Terrestrial > Soil > Agricultural land | place... | reverse complement strand
GGGTTTCCGGCAGCTCGATGCCCTGAACGAAGAAATCGCCCTGGCGCGCAATCAACTGGCGGCACTGGCCGGCAAGGGGCCGGGCGAGGGCGCCCAATTGCAGCGGCCGAGCCTGAGCCTCGGCGCGCCGCTGAAACTGCCCTCGGCCCTGCCGGCCGAGTTGGTCGGCCAGCGTCCGGACGTGGTGGCCAGCCGCTGGCAGGTGGCGGCCCAGGCGCGGGGCATCGATGTCGCCCATGCCGGCTTCTTCCCCAACGTCGACCTGGTCGGTGGGCTTGGCTTCATGGCCACCGGCGGCGGTCCGCTGGAGTTCATCACCGGGCGCAAGTTCAATTACAACGTCGGCCCGGCCATCAGCCTGCCGATCTTCGATGGCGGCCGTCTGCGCTCGCAGCTGGGCGTGGCATCCGCCGGCTACGACATTGCCGTGGCGCACTACAACCAGACCGTGGTCGAGGCGCTCAAGGGCATTTCCGATCAGTTGATACGCCGTGAGTCGATGAACGAGCAGCAGCACTTTGCCGCCGAGTCGGTGGCCTCGGCGCAGAAGACCTACGACATCGCCATGATCGCCTTCCAGCGCGGCCTGACCGACTACCTCAACGTGCTCAACGCCCAGACCCTGTTGTTCCGCCAGCAGCAGATCCAGCAGCAGGTCCAGGCCGCGCGCCTGACCGCCCATGCCGAGCTGGTCACCGCCCTGGGCGGCGGTCTGGGGGCGAGCAGCGATGTGCCCGACGAGGATAAACAACAGGCGCCGAAGACCCCAGCCACCCTGGCGATCTTCGACAAACCGGGCAACGCCCAATGAGCACGCTGAGCTTGCCGTTTCGCTGGCTGGCCAGCCTTGAATGGCGTCGCGGTTTCTTCGAGTGGGCGCGCACCGACGGGGTGACCTGGGTCTACATCTTCAAGGTCCTCAGCGCCGCCTTCCTCACCCTGTGGCTGGCCATGCGCCTGGAGCTGCCGCAGCCGCGCACGGCGATGATCACTGTGTTCATCGTCATGCAGCCACAGAGCGGGCATGTGTTCGCCAAGAGTTTCTGGCGCTTGCTCGGCACCCTGGCCGGCTCGTCGATGATGGTCTTGCTGATCGCCCTGTTTCCACAGAACACCGAGCTGTTCCTGCCGAGCCTGGCGATCTGGGTCGGCCTGTGCTCCGCCGGTGCCATGCGCTACCGGACCTTCCAGGCCTACGGTTTCGTCCTCGCCGGCTACACCGCGGCGATGGTCGGCCTGCCGGCCCTGCAGCACCCGGATGGCGCCTTCATGGCCGCGGTCTGGCGGGTGCTGGAGATTTCCCTGGGGATCCTGGTCTCGACCCTGGTCAGTGCCGCGATCCTGCCGCAGTCGGCCAGTGCGGCGATGCGCAACGCGTTGTACCAGCGCTTTGGCGTGTTTGCCGGCTTCGTCGCCGAAGGCCTGCGTGGCGACAGCCAGCGCGACCGCTTCGAAAGCAGCAACGTGCGCTTTATCGCCGAAGCGGTGGGGCTGGAGAGCCTGCGCAACGTCACCGCCTTCGAAGACCCGCACATGCGACGCCGCAATGGCCGCCTGGGGCGCATGAACAGCGAGTTCATGGCCATCACCACGCGCTTCAACGCCTTGCACCAGTTGCTCGAACGCCTGCGTCTGCGCGGCCCGCTGCAGATCGTCACCGCCATCGAGCCGGGCCTCAAGGCCCTGGCCGAACTGCTCGACGGCTATGCCGGCCGGGCCCTGACCGATGCCGATGCAGCGCGCCTGGCCGAACAGCTGGCGGCCTACAAGGAAGGCTTGCCGGAGCGAGTGCGCAGCCTGCGCGCCGCTTTTGTCGAGAGCGGACCGAGCGATGCCGACCTGCTGGACTTCCACACCGCCTACGAACTGCTCTACCGCTTCGTCGACGACCTGCACAGCTACGCCCTGACCCACGCCTCGCTGGCCGACCACAACCATGCCCGCGAGCAGTGGGACGAACCCTACGTGGCCCAGACCAACTGGATGGTGTCGCTGGCGGCCGGGTTGCGCGCATCGTTCATCCTGCTGGTGCTGGGCAGCTACTGGATCGCCACGGCCTGGCCGAGCGGGGCGATGATGACGCTGATCGCCGCCGCCACCGTGGGCCTGTCGGCGGCCACGCCCAACCCCAAGCGCATGTCGTTCCAGATGGCCTGCGGCACCTTGTTCGGCGCCTTCGTCGGCTTCTTCGAAACTTTCTTCGTGTTCCCCTGGATCGACGGCTTCCCCTTGCTGTGCCTGGTGCTGGCCCCGGTGTTTGTGCTCGGCGCCTTCCTGGCTTCGCGACCGGCCTATGCCGGGGTGGGGCTGGGCCTGCTGATCTTCTTCGCCACGGGTTCCGTGCCGGACAACCTGACGGTCTACAACCCCTACAACTTCATCAACGACTACATCGCCATGGTCATCGGCATGCTGGTCTGTGCCGCTGCCGGGGCGATCATCCTGCCACCCAACAGCCGCTGGCTGTGGAGCCGCCTGGAGCAGGACCTGCGCGGCCAGGTGCTGTTCGCCATCAGCGGTCGCCTGCGCGGCCTGGGCTCGGCCTTCGAGAGCCGCACCCGCGACCTGCTGCACCAGGCCTATGGCCTGGCTGCCGGCAAGCCGCTGGTGCAAAGCCAGCTGCTGCGCTGGATGTTCCTGGTGCTGGAAGTCGGCCACGCGATCATCGAGCTGCGCAAGGAGCAGGCGATCCTGCCGGTGCACCCGTGCTACGCCGAATCGCAACCCTGGCGCCAGGCGATCCGGGTCATGGGCCGCGCCCTGGCGCGCTTGTTCCTGCAACCGAGCGCGAGCAACCACGAGCGCGCCCTGGTCGCCGTGGATCACGCCATCAGCCGCGTGCAGGCCACCGACGAACCCTTTGCCCGGCACTTCGACACCTCGGCCCTGCGCCGGGTGCAGAGCTACCTGCATTTCATCCGTACTTCACTGCTCGACCCCCAGTCGCCGCTGGCCGCCCTGGCCCCGGCGCAAGGACTGCCCCATGCCCCGTGAAATCGCCTTCCATGGCGTCTACATGCCGACCATGACCTTGATGTTCCTGTTTGCCGCCGGGCTTGCCTGGGGCCTGGACCGCTTTATCGCCAGCCATGACGGCTACCGCTTCTTCTGGCACCCGGCGCTGCTGCGCCTGTGCCTGTTTATCTGCCTGTTCGGTTCCATGGCCCTGACTCTCTACCGTTGAGACCCTTGTTGATGAAAAAGTTTTTCAGCCTGATCGCCACCTTGCTCGTGCTGGCCGCTGCCGTGGTGATCGGCCGTCAGCTGTGGCTGCACTACATGAACACGCCCTGGACCCGCGACGGTCGGGTTCGCGCCGACATCATCAACGTCGCCGCCGATGTGCCGGGCTATGTGGTGGATGTGCCGGTGCGTGACAACCAGCTGGTGAAGAAAGGCGACCTGCTGATGCAGATCGACCCCGAGCACTACCAAGTGGCGGTACGCCAGGCCCAGGCGCTGGTGGCCTCGCGCAAGGCCACCTGGGAGATGCGCAAGGTCAACGCCCATCGCCGCGCCGACCTGGACAACCTGGTGATCTCCCGGGAGAACCGCGACGACGCCAGCAACATCGCCAACTCGGCCCTGGCCGACTACCAGCAGGCCCAGGCGCAACTGGCCGCTGCCGAGCTGGACCTCAAGCGCACGAAGATCCTGGCCACCGTCGATGGTTACGTGACCAACCTCAATGTCCATCGTGGCGACTATGCGCGCACCGGTGAGCCGAAGATGGCGGTGGTCGACAAGGATTCGTTCTGGGTCTATGGCTTCTTCGAGGAAACCAAGCTGCCCCATGTGAAAGTGGGCGACCAGGCCGAGCTGCAGATGATGAGCGGCGAAGTGCTCAAGGGCCATGTGGAGAGTATTTCCCGCGGCATCTACGACCGCGACAACCCGGAAAGCCGCGAGCTGATCGCCGACGTCAACCCGACCTTCAACTGGGTGCGCCTGGCCCAGCGGGTGCCGGTGCGGATTCACATCGACGAAGTGCCGGAGGGCTTTTTGTTGGCGGCGGGGACGACCTGTACGGTGGTGGTCAAGCCGGCGAAAGACCAGGGTTAGGTGGTGTCTTCATCGCAGGCTTCGCCAGCTCCCACAGGGGCAGGTGCACCACCGACCAGTGTAGGAGCTGGCGAAGCCTGCGATGGGCCTCAGCCCTGCCGCGAATCCACCAGCACCGGGCAACCGACCTGATCGATGACCTTGCTGCTGATCGAAGGGTCCAGCAGCCGTCCCACTCGACTCAGGTGCCGGTGCCCCATGATGATCAAGGCGCAATCGAGCTGGCGGGCCTGGGCCACGATCGCCGCCACCGGCTCTGCCTGAACCAGTTTGCCTTCACACGCGAAGCCCTGGGCCCGCAGTTGCTGCAAGGCTTGCGCAACCACGTGATTGGCATGCCGCTGCTCATCAGTGGCGGCCGGAAACTCCTGCTGCTCGTACAGGCTGATCGGCTCGCTCAAGGCAAACGCACTGTCGATGGCCAGCATCACCTGCAGGCGGTGACGATCGGGCTGGCAGAACTGTTGCGCCAGTTGCAGCAAGCCCTCGGAGGCACTGGAACCATCGATGGCGATCAGGACCGGACTGAGCATGCAGGACTCCATAAGACCAATGTCGAGCCGCCCATTGTTGGCCAACCGCCGCTGCGGATAAATGGCCTGCCATGCACTGTGTGATTGCGTCCGGCGCAAGCTGTCGGCGCTGGTCGAGCTGCTAAGATCCCTCCATTCTTCACTCTTGCTCATGGATGCCTGGCAATGCAGATCCCGGATATGAACCTGCTGGTCGCCCTCGACGCCCTGCTCGACGAGGGCAGTGTGGTGGGCGCGGCGCGCCGCATGAACCTCAGCCCTGCTGCCATGAGCCGGACCCTGGGGCGCATCCGCGAGGCCATCGGCGATCCGATCCTGGTCCGTGCCGGCCGGGGCCTGGTGCCCACGCCTCGGGCGCTGGCCCTGCACGAGCAGGTGCGGGCCCTGGTCGAGCAGGCCGGGCTGGTGTTCCGCAGCCGCGAAGAAGTCGACCTGAGCACCCTCGACCGGGCTTTCAACATCCGCACCAATGACCTGTTCATCGCGCTCTACGGCGCGCAACTGCTGCGCATGATGCATGAGCAGGCGCCGCGCACGGTGCTGCGGTTCGTGCCGGAAAGCGTCGGCGACGACGACAGTGTGCTGCGCGACGGACGCACCGACCTGATCGTCAGTTCGACCATCGACCTGGGGCCCGAGATCAAGATGCAGAGCCTGTTCCACACCCTCTACGTGGGCCTGGCACGCCAGGATCACCCGATCTTCGATGGCGAAATTACTCCCGAGCGCTTTGCCGCCTACCCGCAGATCAGCGTGTCGCGCCGTGGCCGGGCCAACGGTCCGATCGATGTCGAGCTGGCCCACTACAAGGTGCAGCGGCGGGTGGCGCTGATTACCCCGAGCTTTCACTCGGCGATGTTCTCCCTGCCCGATTCCGACCTGCTGCTGCCGATGCCGGCCAACATCCTCAACAGCGTCAACAAGCTGGGCCTGCCGTTGCGCTCGTTCGCCATTCCGCTGCCGATGGAGCGGGTGACGGTGATGCAGGCCTGGCACCCGCGCTTTGACAACGACCCGGCCCACCGCTGGCTGCGCCAGACGCTCAAGGCCTGCTGCAGCGAACCTGTCTGAGGATTGCGTTTGCTGCACTAGTAAGCTGTCAATATGTCGATTTTCGTTAACATTGCCCCTTCGTAAACTTCTTCGGGTTCCTTACCAGCCCGGAGATGCCTGTCATGAGCTCGCTGACCGCGACGCCTTTACCTGTCGTGCCGACACCGGTCGCCGCACCCGCGGCGCCGGCAGCCTTCGGCACGCGCATTCTGGTCGGCCTGCTGGGCGTGTTGCTGGCGGTGCTGTGCGCCGGCCTCAACGAAATGGTCACCAAGGCCTCGCTGGCCGATATCCGCGGCGGGATGTTCATCGGTGCCGATGAAGGCGCCTGGCTGATCGCGGTGTACGCGGCGGCATCGGTGTCGGCCATGGCCTTTTCGCCCTGGCTGGCGGCGACCTTTTCCCTGCGCCGCTTTACCCTCTGTGCCATCGCCGCCTTTGCCCTGCTGGGCCTGCTGCAACCTTATGCGCCCGACCTGTCCAGCCTGATGCTGCTGCGCACCTTGCAGGGGCTGGCCTCGGGCGCCTTGCCGCCGATGCTGATGAGCGTCGCGCTGCGTTTCCTGCCGCCGGGGATCAAGGTTTATGGCTTGGCCGGCTACGCCCTGACCGCCACCTTCGGCCCCAACCTGGGCACACCGCTGGCGGGGCTGTGGACCGAATACGTCGGCTGGCAGTGGGCGTTCTGGCAGATCATCCTGCCGTCATTGCTGGCCATGGCTTGCGTGGCCTGGGGCCTGCCCCAGGATCCGCTGCGCCTGGAGCGCTTCAAGCAGTTCGACTGGCGTGGCCTGGTGCTCGGGCTGCCGGCGATCTGTTCGCTGGTGATCGGCCTGACCCTGGGCGATCGGATGGGCTGGTTCAGTTCGACGCTGATCTGCTGGCTGCTCAGTGGCGGCCTGGTGCTGCTGGTGTTGTTCTTGTTCAACGAGTGGTCCGAGCCCTTGCCGTTCTTCAAGTTGCAGATGCTCAAGACCCGCAACCTGACCCACGCCCTGGTCACGCTGTTCGGCGTGCTGATCGTGCTGACCGCGGCGATCGTCATTCCTTCCAGCTACCTGGCCCAGATCCAGGGGTATCGTCCGGTGCAGACCGGCCCCTTGATGCTGCTGGTGGCCTTGCCACAGTTGCTGGCGCTGCCACTGGTGGCCGCGCTGTGCAACCTTCGCGCGGTGGATTGTCGTTGGGTGCTGGCGGCGGGGTTGGCCATGCTGTCGCTGTCGTGCGTGCTGGGTACCCAGCTCACCAGCGTGTGGATTCGCGACAACTTCTACCTGCTGCAACTGCTGCACATCGTTGCCCAGCCGATGTCGGTGATCCCCCTGCTGATGCTCGCCACCGGTGGCATGACCCCGCAGGACGGGCCGTTCGCCTCGGCCTGGTTCAACACCATCAAGGGCCTGGCCTCGGTGGTCGCCACCGGGGTGCTCGAAGCCCTGACCACGATTCGCCGGCATTTTCATTCCAACGCGCTGGTCGACAGCCTGGGCAATTCGCCCCTGGCCGACAGCAGCACCCCGGGCCTTGCCCGGCGCATCCACGAGCAGGCGCTGGTGCTGACCTCGGCCGACCTCTACCTGTGCATGGCGCTGCTGGCGGCGGCGCTGATCCTGCTGATTCCTTTTGTACCTACACGGATCTATCCGCCGCGTGCGGTGGCCTAGCTTCGTGGCCTTGAGAGAACGACATGACGACTACAACAACTCATCGAAAAACCGCCTTGATCGTCGCTGCCCTGGTGGTGGCCGGGCTGGCGGGTATCGCCGGCCCGATGCTGCTGGGCAGCGATGCCGAGCAGAGCACCAACGACGCCTTTGTGTCGGCCGACTACACCGTGATCGCCCCCAAGGTGGCAGGGTTCATCAAGCAGGTGCTGGTCGAGGACAACCAGCAGGTCAAGGCCGGGCAATTGCTGGCGGTGATCGACGACCGGGACTACCAGGCCGCCCTGGCGGCGGCCCAGGCACAACTGCTGGTGTCCACTGCCCAGCGTCACAACGCCCGCGCCACCCTGGAGCGCCAGGCCTCGCTGATCGCCCAGGCGCAGGCGGCCGTCAACGCCGACCAGGCCGAACTGGCCTTCGCCAACCATGAACTGACCCGCCACAGCCGCCTGGCCGAGCAGGGCGCCGGTACCGTGCAGAACGCCCAGCAGGCGCGCAGCCGGGTCGATCAGGCCCGGGCCCGGCTGGCCAATTCCGAGGCGGCGCTGGCCGCTGCGCGCAAGCAGGTGGACATCCTCAGCGCCCAGGTCGACAGCGCCGAAGGGGGGCTCAAGCATGCGCAGGCCAGTCTGGAACGGGCGCAACTGGACCTGTCCTACACCCGTATCGAGGCACCGATCGACGGCATGGTCGGCGAGCGCGCGGTGCGGGTCGGCGCCTACGTCAATCCGGGGGCGCGGCTGCTGTCGGTGGTGCCGCTGGAGCAGGCCTATGTGGTCGGCAACTTCCAGGAAACCCAGCTGACCCACGTGCAGCCCGGGCAGCCGGTGCAGATTCGTGTCGATACCTTCGCCGACCAGTACTTGCATGGCCGGGTGGAGAGTATCGCCCCGGCCACCGGGGTGACCTTCGCCGCGGTCAAGCCGGACAACGCCACCGGCAACTTCACCAAGGTGGTGCAGCGCATTCCGGTGAAGATCGTCTTCGATGCCGACCAGCCGTTGCTCCAGCGCCTGCGGGTGGGCATGTCGGTGGTGGCGAAAATCGACACCGGCGCCCACCTCACCAGCGGCAATGAGGTCAGCACCCGATGAAACCTTCGTTCGTCCTCAGTCCCTTGTTGTTGAGCCTGCTGGCCGGCTGCACCCTCGGCCCGGACTTCCACCCGCCTGCCAGCCATGCCCCGGCCAGCTGGGCGCCGTTGCAGGAAACGCCCGCACCCAGCCAGGCCGTGGCCGAACCGCTGGAGCAACGCTGGTGGGAGAGTTTTCATGACGCCAGGCTCAGCGACCTGATCGAGCGCGCCAGCCAGCGCAACCTCGACCTGCAGATCGCCACGGCGCGGCTGGCGCAAAGCCGTGCGTTGCGCACCAGCATCGCCGCCGAGCAAACCCCTTCCGTCGATCTGGGCGCTGGCTACAACCGCGCCCGCAACAGTGCCGAAGGCTTGAGCGACCCTTCCGGCCACAGTGGCAAGTCGGCCTTCAACCTCTGGCAGGGCGACCTGGTGGCCAGTTGGGAGCTGGACCTGTGGGGCCGGGTGCGGCGTCAGGTCGAAGCCGCCGATGCCGTGGTCGAGGTGGCCGAGAACGATCGTCGTGGCGTGTTGCTGGCGCTGCTGGCGGAGACGGCCGGCGATTACATCCAGCTGCGTGCGGTGCAGGGGACCCTGGCCGTGACCCGGGAAAACCTCGACGTGTCCCGGCACAGCCTGCGCTTGTCGCAAATGCGTTTGCGCGATGGCGTCGCCACCACCCTGGACGTGGCCCAGGCCAGCGCCCAGGTAGCCTCGATCGAAGCGCGCCTGCCGATCCTGGAAGAACGCCAGGCGCAGCTGATCAATGCCCTGAGCCTGTTGCTGGCCGAGCCGCCGCGCAGCTTGCAGGCTGAACTGCTGGCACCGGCGGCCATGCCGGCCCCGCAGCAACGCTTTGCCATTGGCGTGCCGTCGGAACTGGCCCAGCGTCGTCCGGACATCCGCAAGGCCGAGGCGCAACTGCATGCGGCCACGGCCAGCATCGGTGTGGCCAAGGCCGACTTCTATCCGAGCATTCGCTTGTCGGGCAATGTCGGTTTCCAGTCCATGCAACTGTCCGACTTCGGCAGTTGGGATTCGCGCCGCTTCGGCATCGGCCCCCAGATGAGCCTGCCGATCTTCGAGGGCGGGCGCCTGCGCGGCGTGCTCGAATTGCGCCAGGCCCAGCAACAGGAAGCCGCCTTGCACTACCAGCAAGTGGTGCTGGGCGCCTGGCATGAAATCGACGATGTGCTGCGCCTGTACAACGCCAGCCAACTACGCCGCGACCTGCTGGCCGAAGCCGTGCGGCAGAACCGCATCGCCTTGCAGACGGCGCAGCAGCAGTACGTCGAGGGCGCGGTGGACTTCCTCAACGTGCTCAGCGTGCAGGGCGCCTTGCTGGCCAGCGAGGAGCAGTGGGTCGAAAGCTCGGCGGCGGTGTCCCAGGCACTGGTCGGTCTGTACAAGTCGCTGGGCGGTGGCTGGCAGTCGTTCGAGCAGACTGAGCAGCTCGCCGCACAGGGCTGATCAGAGGACGCCGTCGAGGCCGAAGCGTTTTTTCAGCACCCGTTGCAGCAAGCCCTGGGGTAGCCAGGCTTGCAGCAATGGCAGGGCACGGCTGCCGTTGCCCAGGCGCAGCAGCGCCGGAGGCTGTGGCTGTCGTGCAGCCTTGAGCAGGCCTTCAGCGAACTCGCTGGCCGGGGTCGGCCTGTCCTGGGATGCCCGGGCGCGGGCGCGGATGCTTTCGCGCAGCGGCCACCAGGGCGAGTTTTCCTCGATCACTTGTTCAGCCTCACGTCCGGCATTGCTGGCGAACTGCGAGGCGATCGCGCCAGGCTGCACTTCCATCACCCGCACACCGAAGGGCGCCAGCTCCAGGCGCAGGGCATCGCTCAGGGCATGCACCGCCGCCTTGGAGGCGCAGTAGGCACCGGCAAACGGCGTGACCAGCACTCCGGAGACGCTGCCGATGTTCACCACCAGGCCCTTGTTGCGGCGCAATGCCGGGAACAGCGCGCGGGTGACGCCGACCAGGGCGAAGACATTGGTTTCGAACTGCCGGCGCAGGGCCGGGACGCCGCCATCGAGCAACGGGCCCATGGCGCCGTAGCCGGCGTTGTTGATGAGGATATCGAGGCCGCCATGGGCGCTTTCGATTTCTTCACTCAGGCGTTGCAGGGCGGGGGTATCATTGACGTCCAGTTCACGGCTCTTGAATCCGGCCGCCTGCAGCTGCGCCACATCGTCGGCTTTGCGGGCGGTGGCCCAGACCTCGAAGCCTGCGTTTTTGAAGCTGTCGGCCAGGGCACGACCGATACCGCTGGAACAACCCGTGATGAGGACAATGGGCATGAGCGAACCTGAGCGCAGAAGAGGTAGACGGCCCGATCATACGTGCTCTTCCAGCAGCTTATCGAGTGCCTTGTTGATATGCCTCCAGTCGGTGCCCATGACCACGCTGCGGTTACCGTTGCGATCGATGAACACTTGCGCCGGGAAGCCGATAATACCCAGTTGCTTGCACAGGTGGCGTTGCCCTTCGGCGGCCAAGGCATAGAAGTCCACTTCGGGGGTGTTCCGGGCTACCTGCTCGACTTGTGGGTGTAGCTGTTCACAGGGTGGACAGTGCCTGGCATACAGCAGGATCACTGACGGTCGTTGGCGAGCAGTGCTCCCCAAAAGCTGGTTGACCCTGTCGCTGTCGCAGGGTCCGATCTCCACGAGCTGTGCCATATGCTTGTTCCAGGCGGCATTGAACTGGCCTGATTGAACGTCATTTTCGCAGCGTCGGTAACTGACAAAAATACTAGTTGGCAAAGCTGCCTTGCAGTTGTTCGGCCCGAAACTCCAGGGACTGCGGGCGATACCCCGAACGCAGTGGCGGCAGGGGCACGCACTCGCTCCAGTCGGCACCGGGTTGCAACTCGGGGCCGCGGTAACGGGGGGCACTGTAGGTGTTTTCGCTGAGGTTGACGCTGTCCCCCGGGGCATAGGCGGCCACGCGCCAGCGTACGTTGAGCAGCGGTACATCGTTGCCGTTCTTCATCTGCACGCGCAGGGGGCGGTCGGCGGGGCACTGGTCGGGGGCGTAGCTCAGGCGCAGGTCAAGGCGTGCCAGCTGGCTGGATTCGCGGTTGTCCTGCCAGACCACCCAGAGCGCAACCAGCCCCAGGCCGAACACGGCCGCCAGGGAAATGGGCAGGGCCTTGGCCGGGTAGCGCAGCAGCAGGACCAGCCAGGTAAGGATGAGCAGGGCGCCGATCAGCATGGGCGAAGCCTTGAGTGCCAGTGAGCTTTTATCCTAACTGGAAATCGGGTGGGCCTCAAAAAGCATCGCCGGCCATGCCGGCTCCCACAAGGTCGACACACAACCTGTGGGAGCCGGCGTAGCCGGCGATTGGGGGCTTACTGCGCGATGGTCTTGATCGAAATCCCGCGCTCAAGCGGCGTCGAGCGTCCGTAGATATCTTCGAAACGCTCGATATCGTCCTCGCCCAGGTAGCTGCCCGACTGTACCTCGATGATCTCCAGCGGGATCTTGCCCGGGTTGCGCAGGCGGTGCACCGAGGCGATCGGGATGTAGGTGGACTGGTTCTCGGTGAGCAGGAACACGTTCTCGTCGCAGGTCACCTCGGCGGTGCCGGACACCACGATCCAGTGCTCGGCGCGGTGGTGGTGCATCTGCAGCGACAGGCTGGCGCCCGGCTTGACGGTGATGTGCTTGACCTGGAAACGCCCGCCCATGTCCACCGAGTCGTAGGAACCCCACGGCCGGTACACTTCGCAGTGGTTCTGGGTCTCGCTGCGACCTTGTTCGTTGAGGGTATTGACCAGTTGCTTGACGCCCTGGACCTTGTCCTTGTGGGCGATCATCATCGCGTCCTTGGTCTCGACCACCACGATGTTCTCAAGGCCGATCACCGACACCAGCTTGCCGTTGCCGTGGATCATGCAGTTGCGGCTGTCCTGTACCACCACGTCGCCCTTGGTGACGTTGCCGTTGTCGTCCTTCTCGTGCACTTCCCACAGCGACGACCAGCAACCGACATCGCTCCAGCCGGCGCTCAGCGGCACCACGCAGGCGCGCTGGGTCTTTTCCATCACCGCATAGTCGATGGAGTTGTCCGGGCAGCAGGCGAAGGTGGCTTCGTCGATGCTCAGGTTGTCGCCGTCTTCGACGCTGCGCTCCAGGGTCAGCAGGCAGGTGTCGTAGATGTCCGGATCATGCTTTTTCAGCTCTTCGAGGAAGCGGCTGGCGCGGAACAGGAACATGCCGCTGTTCCAGAAATAGCCGCCGGCGCGGACGAACTCGCCAGCGCGCTTTTCATCCGGCTTCTCGACGAACTGGGCCACTCGGCTGACGCCTTCGGGCAGCAGCGCGTCCTGGCTCGACTTGATGTAGCCGTAGCCGGTTTCCGGCTTGGTCGCCGGCACCCCGAACAGCACCATCTCGCCGCGCTCGGCCGCCACCGTGGCCAGGGCCAGGGCCCGTTGCAGGGCTTTCTGGTCGTCGATCACGTGGTCGGCGGGCAGCACCAGCATCAACTCGTCACGGCTTTCGTTGACCAGCTTCATCGCGGTCAGGGCCACGGCCGGGGCGGTGTTGCGTCCGAAGGGCTCCATGAGGATGCCCTGGGTCTGCAGCTTCAGGTTGCCCAGTTGCTCGCTGACAATGAACTTGTGGTCCTTGTTACAGACCACGATGGGGCTGTCCATGCCCTCGAACACCAGGCGCGAGAGGGTCTGCTGGAACAGGGTGTGTTCACCGGTCAGGGCCAGGAACTGCTTGGGGAATTGCTTGCGCGACAGGGGCCACAGACGCGAACCGCTACCACCGGACAGGATGACTGGAATCATGAGTGTTCTCCGAAGATTGAAAGAGGCAGGTGATTAACGGGTCGATACCGGGCGCTTGACCCAGACCGGCGACAGGTTGCTGCCGGAGCCGGTGATGTAGAGCACCGCGGCCTCGCCGCGCTCCAGCGCCACGGGCTTGAGGTCGCTGACTTTCTTGTCGCCTTCATACAGCGCCAGGCTGACCTTCACCGGGTTGATCTCGCGCTCGCCCCGGGCCTTGGCGGCTACTGCCTTGACCACTTCGGTCTTGCCATCGGCGGTCTTGAGGGTCAGGGCCTGGTCGCTGAGGTTCTGCACCCGTACCAGGGATTTCTGTTTGTTCTTGAACGGCGGTTCCTCGACCAGTTGCGGGCTGCCCGAGGCGTTGTTGACCAGGGTGTAGTAGTGATCGGAGGCGAGCTTGACCGGCAGGCTCTGGCTGCCGACCTGGGCGCTGTAGTCGCCCTGGGGCATGAAGCTGAAGTCGCTGCTGGCCTGGGCGGCCACGTCGTTGATCTTGGTAGTGCCGACGCTGGCGCTGACCGCCTGGTTGCCGGCGTTGTAGATGCGCACGAAGGTCGAGCCCTTCGGCGCGCTGGGGCCGTAGAGTGCGGCGTCGGCGCCGGCGAAGGCCTGCAGCGAGAGCAGACTCAGACCTGCGGCCAGGGCGCAGGCTTTGGCGATGCGGTGCTTGGTGGTGTGCAGGGTCATGGGTATTTCCTCTTCAGTGTTGCGTCCGGATGGACGACTGGGCCAGGTCTTGGTTGGCAGTTCGGGTTTTCTTCAGCTGGGCGATCCACTGCGGATCGAAGTCGCCCAGGTCGTTCTTCATTGGCAGATAGCGTTCCGGGAACTCCCAGATCAGCACCTGTGGGGTGCTGTTCTTGAAGGCATCGCTCTGCAGGTACTTGAGCATTGGCAGCAGCGGGCCATGGCCGTCTTCGGCGTAATTGACCACGTCGCTGCGCAGGGCCTGCTGCAGGGCGCCGAGGAAGTTCCAGTTGGCGTTGGCGCTGTAGCTGGTGCCGACCAGCGCCACCGGGATTTCGTTGTCGGCGAACAGGGCATCGCCGTCTTGTGCCGCGCCTTCGGCCGGGCGGGTGCTGCGTTGCTGCAGGGTGTCCGGCGGTGGCAACAGATGGCTGAACAACGGGTCGAGCGGCAGGAAGTTGGTCAGGTCGCCCTTGTACGGGGCGCTCTGGCGCTGCTCGGTGACGAACTGCTGCGGCTCGCCGTTGAGCAGGTTCTGCCGGGCGATGGCCTCGGCCAGCTGCTGGGCGACCACTTCGGCGCCCATCGGCGTCCAGTGCGTGTCGGTGCGCAGGAACACCTGGCCGCGGGCCTTGGCGCTTTGCAGCGGGGCCAGCAGGTCTGGTGCGAACACCCCGGCCTGGCGCGCCTGGGCATGGAACTCGTTGTACAGGTCGCTGTGCAGGGTGGCCGGGGTCTGTTCACCCAGGTACTCGCTGTACAGGCGCGCCTTGGCCGGGACGATCGCCAGCACCAGTTGTATGCCGCGCTGCTGCAGGGTGTCGTGTACGCCACGGATCAGTGCCAGGTTTTCCTGTTCGAACTGGTCGCTGCCGGCGATCGGTTTGAACTCCTCGTCACTGAACAGCCACTGCTCGCGGCCCAGCACCACGCCGGGGCGGCCTTCGTTGAACAGTTTGAAGTCCAGCGCCGCCCAGAGGTTGGTGCCGATGCGCTTGAGCGGGAACTGCTCGTCGTAGTAGGTCTCGGCGGCCTTGGCCAGCTTGCCGTCGAGCACGCTCATCTGCGCCGTGCGCTGGAAGCCGCTCAGGCCCCCCAGCGACCACAGGCCCAGGCCCAACAGCAGGGCGAGGAACAGCAGGGAATAGAGTTTGCGTAATGATCGGGTCATGGTCGGCTCGCTCAGAACTGGAAGTAGAGGAACGGCGAGTAGCTTTGCGCCGAGAGCTTGAGGATCGAGGCGACGAACAGCAGCAGCACCAGCGCCCGGGTCAGGTACAGGCCCCAGTCCAGGCTCAGGCTGCCGTCGGCCTGCACGGCGACGGGGCTGGCCTTGGGTGCGGGCCTGGCGTTGCGGTAGAAGTCGCGCAGGCCGAAGAAGGCCAGGGTCGCGTAGGCCACCAGCAGGGTCGCCACTTGCAGGCTGGTGAGGTTGGCGCGGTTGAGTTCCGACAGCTGCCAGTCAGCGAAGCTGAACATGGCGCCGTACATGCGGCCGGCCACCTCCAGGTTCTCGGCGCGGAAGATCACCCAGCCGACTACCACCAGCAGGAAGGTGGCGGCCCACTTGAGCGGGTTGAAGCGCTGCGGGTTGGTGTCCAGCCCCAGGGCCCGCTCGATGGCCAGCCACATGCCGTGCCAGGCGCCCCAGATGATGTAGGTGATGTTGGCGCCGTGCCACAGGCCGCCCAGCAGCATGGTCAGGAACAGGTTGCGGTAGGTGGCGACGGTGCCGCCGCGGTTGCCGCCCAGGGTGATGTACAGGTAGTCGCGCAGCCAGGTCGACAGGCTGATGTGCCAGCGCCGCCAGAACTCGGTGATCGACTGGCTGATGTAGGGCTGCTTGAAGTTCTCCATGAAACGGAAACCCATCATCAGGCCC
>Ga0247821_10000978_pt1 | contig 15802 bp, 12 predicted proteins | sample 13C_Glycerol_Day_FD_192481 | JGI IMG/M metagenome (GOLD analysis project Ga0247821, IMG submission 192481) | Soil microbial communities from agricultural site in Penn Yan, New York, United States - 13C_Glycerol_Day14 | ecosystem: Environmental > Terrestrial > Soil > Agricultural land | place... | reverse complement strand
GACCGCGGCGGCCCCGGCCCCCAGCACGGCGGTGACGGCAGCGGCCGTCGCTCTGACAGTGCGCACGCTCTCCAGTGTCATGTCGGAACGGGTACCCGGCCAGCGGGCGAACGTGCGGGGTGGCGGGCGGGCGGTCCGGGGGCTCAGCCCCGCTGGCCGTAGTCCCGCAGGCGTTCGCCCACCTCCGCCAGCTGCTCCGGGGTCAGCAGACTCGGGGACAGGGCCGGCAGCGAGGACGCGGTCAGCCAGAGACGGCACATCCACTCCAGCTGGGCCGTGCGGTCGTAGGCCTGGTCGAGCGTGGTGCCGTGGGTGACGGTGCCGTGGTTCTGCAGGAGGCAGCCGGTGCGGCCGTCGAGCGCGCGGAGCATGTTCCCGGCCAGCTCGTCGGTGCCGTACGTGGCGTAGCGGGCGACCCGGACGGGTCCGCCGAGCGCCGCGGCCATGTAGTGGATCAGCGGCAGTTCGTCGACGAGCGTGGAGACGGCCGTCGCGTGCACGGCGTGGGTGTGCACGACGGCGCGCGCCCCGGTCGTGCGGTAGACGGCCAGGTGCATGGGCAGCTCGCTGGTGGGGACGAGCGTGCCGAGGACCTGCCGGCCGGTGAGGTCGACACCGGTCACGTCGTCCGGCGTCAGCCGGTCGTACGGCACCCCCGACGGCGTGACCAGGACGGTCTCGCCGACCCGCACCGAGACGTTGCCGGAGGTGCCGACGACGAGTCCGTCGGTGACCGTCCGGCGCGCGGCCCCGACGAGTTCCGCCCAGGCGCGCACCTCCTCCTCGCCCGCCCGCCTTCGCTCGGTCATGCCGCGATCCTGCCAGGCGCGGCACGCTTGCGGGTGACGGACGTCTCTTCTGCGGGCCCTCGGCCGGCCGGGGAAGATCCACCGGAGGCGGCCGGGCCCCCGGGCGCCGGGCCGCCCACGGGGACACGGCACCGGCCCCGCCATCCGGCGGAGCGCCCACCCCCTCTTACGGTCACCACGATGCCCATTCCAGTTCATCTTCCGTTCACCCTGGTTACCTACGTTCGACCAGCCAATGACCTCGAACGATTGCCTGGGTAAATGGAAAGCTTCTCGCTGATCCTCGCGATTGTGGTGGTAACCGCTCTCGCGTTCGATTTCACGAACGGTTTCCACGACACCGCGAACGCGATGGCAACGACCATTTCGACCGGTGCGCTCAAGCCCAAGGTCGCGGTGGCCATGTCCGCCGTGCTGAACCTTGTGGGCGCCTTCCTCTCGGTGGAGGTCGCCAACACGATCTCCAAAGGCCTCGTCGACGAGGCCGGCATCCGTCCCGAGGTCATCTTCGCCGCCTTGGTCGGCGCGATCCTCTGGAACCTCCTGACCTGGCTGGTCGGCCTGCCGTCCAGTTCCTCGCACGCCCTGATGGGCGGCCTGATCGGCGCCACCGTCGCCTCCGCCGGCTTCGGCGCGGTGCACGGCGACGTGCTCGTCACCAAGGTCCTGATCCCCGCCATCGCCGCCCCGCTGGTGGCCGGCCTCGCCGCGATGCTCGCGACCCGGCTGACCTACCGCATGGGCAAGAAGGCCAACGGCAAGGCCGCCGAGAAGGGCTACCGCGCCGGACAGATCGCCTCCGCCGGACTGGTCTCCCTGGCCCACGGCACCAACGACGCCCAGAAGACGATGGGCATCATCACCCTCGCCCTGGTCGCCGGCGGCACCCTCGCCCCCGACTCCGACCCGCCGATGTGGGTCATCCTCTCCGCGGGCATCGCCATCGCGCTCGGCACCTACCTCGGCGGCTGGCGCATCATCCGCACCATGGGCAAGGGCCTCACCGACCTCCAGCCGCAGCAGGGCTTCGCCGCCCAGACCAGTGCCGCGACGGTCATCCTGGCCTCCTCGCACCTCGGCTTCTCCCTCTCCACCACGCATTCCGTTTCCGGTTCCGTGATGGGTGCGGGCCTGGGCCGCAAGGGCGGTGTCGTCCGCTGGTCGACGGCCACCCGGATGTTCGTCGCCTGGGGCCTGACGCTGCCGGCGGCGGCCCTGGTCGCGGCGCTCGCCGAATGGGTCTGCGGCTTCGGCAGCTGGGGCACCGCCGTCGTGGCCGTCTTCCTCGTCTCCTCCAGCGCGGCGATCTGGAAGATCTCCCGGCGCGAGGTCGTCGACCACACCAACGTCAACGACCACGACGTGCCGGGCGAGGAGCCGTCCGGCGTGGTGACGCAGGCGATGGCCGCCGTGAGCCCGCCCCCGGCGGGCGCCGTGACCGAGGAGTTCGCCACGATCCCGGCCCCCGCCGACACGGCACCGCCGGCCAAGACCACCGTCTGACCGCGACCCGGTAGACCCCGGCACGAAGGAAGAAGAGCACCATGAAGATCGACTGGGCGGCCCTCGGTTCCGTCTTCGGCGTCAGCCTCGTGGTCACCGTGGCTCTGGTGGCCCTGTTCACCCTCGGCATCAGCGGCCTGTCCCGCCGCGAGCGGGCCGCCGCGCAGGGCCAGTCCGCGGCCCTGGCGGTCACCGGCGCCTACGCCTGCTTCGCCGCGTGCGCGGCGGCGGTGGCGTACGGCATCTACCTGATCATGGCCTGATCCCTCCCCGGTCACCGCGACCGCGGAAGGTCTCCGTCCCACGGGCGGTGCTGGAGCCCCGGCTCCCGCACCGCCCTTCGGCGTGCGCGCGCCCCGCGGTTCCCCCACCGAAGCCCCTCTGTGGGCCTCAGCACACTTCAGCCTCGCAGGTCAACGGCAAGTTGACGGCCCTTCCGGAGCCGTGGTGGACTGCCTCAGCCAATACGGCGGCAGGAGAGGAAGCCGGTGCGATTCCGGCGCGGTCCCGCCACTGTCACCGGGGTGCATCCGCACCCCGGGAGCCAGGAACTCTCGCCGCCGGTCTCGTCGAACCAGGGCGTGGACACCCTGAGTGAGGACATATCGCCATGCGCGGCTGCCTGTTGAGGTCGACCAGCGAGACACCGCCCCGCTCCGGGGCCGTTCCCTCCGGATCCGTCACCGGCTGAACCCATGGGTGCCGATCGCGTGTTCGCGTACGGCGCCGCCGCCGGCCTCCTCGGCGACCTGCTCCTCGGCGATCCCCGCCGCGGTCATCCGGTCGCCGCTTTCGGACGGGCCGCGGCCGCCGTGGAACGGGTGCTGTGGCGGGACGACCGGGGCCGGGGCGCCGTGCACACCGCCGTGTGCGTCGGCGGGACCGTCGTCCTGGGAAGCCTCGCCGCCCGCTCCGTACGCTCCTCCCCCGCCGCCTCCGCCGCCCTGACCGGCGTCGCCACCTGGGCCGTCGTCGGCGGGACCTCGCTGGCCCGGGAGGCCCGCGCCATCGGGCGGGCGCTGGACGCCGGGGACGTCGAGGCGGCCCGGGCGCGGCTGCCGCACCTGTGCGGCCGCGACCCCCGGGCGCTGGACGCCGACGGGATCGCCCGCGCGGTGGTCGAGTCCGTCGCCGAGAACACCTCCGACGCCGTGGTGGGCGCGCTGGTGTGGGGCGCCGTCGCCGGGGTGCCGGGACTGCTCGGGTTCCGGGCCGTCAACACGCTCGACGCGATGGTCGGCCACAAGTCCCCGCGCCACCTCCGCTACGGCTGGGCCTCCGCCCGCCTCGACGACGTGGCCGGCTGGCCGGGGGCGCGGCTGACCGCCGTGCTCGCCGCGCTCGCGGGCCCCGACCCGCGCGGCGCCGTACGGGCGTGGCGCGCCGACGCCGCGAAGCACCCCAGCCCCAACGCCGGGCCCGTGGAGGCGTCGTTCGCCGGCGCGCTCGGCGTGCGGCTCGGCGGGACCCTCTCCTACGGCGGGCGGGTCGAACACCGGCCCGTCCTCAACGGCGGCGGACGTGCCGTGTCCGTGGCCGACATCGACCGGGCGGTACGGCTCTCGCGGCGGGTCGGCTGGCTCGCGCTCGCGGCCGGTGCCGCCGCGCGGAGGGTGACGAAGGGACGTGCATCGTGAACGGTGGGGGGCTGCTGGTCGCCGGGACCACCTCGGACGCCGGCAAGAGCGTGGTGACCGCCGGGATCTGCCGGTGGCTGGCGCGGCAGGGCGTCAAGGTCGCGCCGTTCAAGGCGCAGAACATGTCGTTGAACTCGTTCGTGACGCGGGAGGGCGCCGAGATCGGGCGGGCGCAGGCCATGCAGGCCCAGGCCTGCCGGGTGGAGCCCACCGCGCTGATGAACCCGGTGCTGCTGAAGCCGGGCGGCGAGCAGTCCAGCCAGGTGGTGCTGATGGGCAGGCCGGTCGGCGAGATGACCGCCCGCGGCTACCACGGCGGACGCCAGCAGCGGCTGCTGGGCACGGTGCTGGACTGTCTGGAGCAGTTGCGGGGCGCGTATGACGCGGTGATCTGCGAGGGTGCCGGGAGCCCGGCCGAGATCAACCTGCGGCGCACCGACATCGTGAACATGGGGATCGCCCGGAGCGCCGGGCTGCCCGTCCTCGTCGTCGGCGACATCGACCGGGGCGGCGTCTTCGCCTCCTTCTTCGGCACCGTCGCCCTGCTCTCCCGCACGGACCAGGAGCTGGTCGCCGGGTTCCTGGTGAACAAGTTCCGGGGCGACGTGTCTCTGCTGGAGCCCGGACTGGAGATGCTGCACGGCCTCACCGGGCGCCGGACCTACGGCGTGCTGCCCTTCCGGCACGGGCTCGGCATCGACGAGGAGGACGGGCTCCGGGTGTCGCTGCGCGGCGCCGTCCGCGAGTCGGCGGTGGCCGCCCCGCTCGGCGAGGACGTGCTGCGGGTCGCCGTCTGCGCGGTGCCGCTGATGTCCAACTTCACCGACGTGGACGCGCTGGCCGCCGAACCCGGTGTGGTGGTGCGGTTCGTGGACCGGCCCGAGGAACTCGTCGACGCCGACCTCGTGGTCGTGCCCGGCACTCGCGGGACCGTCCGGGCCCTCGACTGGCTGCGGGAGCGCGGCCTCGCGGACGCCCTGCGGCGACGGGCGGCCGAGGGGCGGCCGGTGCTCGGCATCTGCGGGGGCTACCAGCTCCTCGGGGAGTCCGTCGAGGACGACGTCGAGAGCCGGCGGGGCCGCGTCGACGGGCTCGGCATCCTGCCGGTGCGGGTGCGGTTCGCCCGCGAGAAGACGCTCACCCGCCCCGTCGGCGAGGCGCTCGGCGAGCCCGTCGAGGGATACGAGATCCATCACGGCGTCGCCGAGGTGCTGGGCGGGGAGGTGTTCATCTCCGACGACCGGGGACGCGGCCTGGACGGCTGCCGGGTCGGGAAGACCTGGGGCACGCACTGGCACGGCTCGCTGGAGTCGGACCGCTTCCGGCGGGCCTTCCTGCGCAAGGTGGCCGCCGCCGCGGGACGCCGCTTCGTGCCGGCCCCCGACACCTCGTTCGCCGCGCTGCGCGAGGAGCAGCTCGACCGGCTCGGCGACCTGATCGAACAGCACGCGGACACGGACGCGCTGTGGCGGCTCATCGAGTCCGGCGCGCCGCAAGGACTGCCCTTCATTCCACCGGGAGCACCCGCATGAGCACTGTGTTGTTGTTGTCGACCGCCGACACGGACCTCCTGGCGGCCCGTGCCTCCGGGGCCTCCTACCGGATCGGCAACCCGGCCCGCGTCGACGTCGCGGACGAGCTGCCCGCGCTGCTCGACGGGGCGGACCTCGCCGTCGTACGGCTGCTGGGCGGCAAGCGCGCCTGGGAGGACGGGCTCGCGGCGCTCAGGGCGTCCGGGGTCCCGGCGGTGCTGCTCGGCGGCGAGACCGTGCCGGACGCGGAGCTGATGGCCGAGTCCACGGTGCCTGCCGGAGTGGTGGCGGAGGCGCTGCGCTACCTCGTCGAGGGCGGCCCGGAGAACCTGACCGAGCTGGCCCGGTTCCTCTCGGACACCGTGCTGCTGACCGGCGAGGGCTTCGAGGAGCCGCGGAGGATGCCGGAGTACGGCGTCCACGGCGCCCGCGCCGTGCGGGCCGGCCGCCCGACGGTCGGCGTGCTCTTCTACCGCGCGCACCACCTGAGCGGCAACACCGGCTTCGTGGACACCCTGTGCGACGCGATCGAGGCGCGGGGCGCCAACGCCCTTCCGGTGTACTGCGGTTCGCTGCGCGGCGCCGACGCCGGGCTGTACGAGCTGCTGGCGAAGGCGGACACCCTGGTCGCCACGGTGCTGGCGGCCGGCGGCACCCACGCCTCACAGGCCTCGGCGGGCGGTGACGAGGAGGCCTGGGACATCGGGGCGCTGGCCGACCTGGACGTGCCGGTGCTGCAGGGGCTCTGCCTCACCTCCTCGCGGGCCGCCTGGGAGGAGTCCGACGCCGCCCTGTCCCCCATGGACGCGGCGATGCAGGTCGCCATCCCGGAGTTCGACGGACGGCTGATCACGGTCCCCTTCTCCTTCAAGGAGCAGGGCCCGGACGACGTCCCGGTGTACGTCGCCGACCCGGAGCGGGCGGCCCGGGTGGCCGGGATCGCCGTGCGGCACGCGGTGCTCGGGCACCGGCCGAACGCGGAGAAGAAGCTCGCGCTGGTCTTCACCGCGTACCCGACCAAGCACTCGCGCGTCGGCAACGCGGTGGGCCTCGACACCCCGGCCTCCGCGGTGCGGGTGCTCGACGCGCTGCGCGACGCGGGGTACGGGGTGCACGGGTACCCCGACAACGGCGACGAGCTGATCCACCGGCTGATCGAGGCGGGCGGCCACGACGTGGAGTGGCTGACGGAGGACCAGCTGGCCGCCGCGCCCGCGCGGGTGCCGCTCGCGGACTACCGCGCCTGGTTCGAGAGGCTGGACCCGGCGCTGCGGGACGCCATGACCGAGGCGTGGGGGGAACCGCCGGGCTCGCTGTACGTCGACGGCGACGACATCGTGCTGGCCTCCCTCCAGTTCGGGAACGTCGTCGTGATGATCCAGCCGCCGCGCGGCTTCGGCGAGAACCCCATCGCCATCTACCACGACCCCGACATGCCGCCTTCGCACCACTACATGGCCGCCTACCGGTGGCTGGAGGCCGCGACGTCGGAGGGGGGCTTCGGCGCCGACGCGATCGTGCACATGGGCAAGCACGGCACCATGGAGTGGCTGCCGGGCAAGGGCCTCGGACTGGGCGCCGGCTGCGCACCGGACGCGGTGCTCGGCGACCTGCCGCTGATCTACCCGTTCATCGTCAACGACCCCGGTGAGGGCACCCAGGCCAAGCGGCGCGGGCACGCGACGGTGGTCGACCACCTCGTCCCGCCGATGGCGCGCGCCGACACGTACGGCGACCTCGCGAAGCTGGAGCAGCTCCTCGACGAGTACGCACTGGTCTCCGACCTCGACCCGGACAAGGCCCCGGCGGTACGGGCGCAGATCTGGACGCTGGTCAAGGCGGCCGAGCTCCACCACGACCTGCACGTGGACGACCAGCCGGACGACGACGACTTCGACTCGTTCGTCATGCACATCGACGGCTACCTCTGCGAGATCAAGGACGTGCAGATCCGCGACGGGCTGCACGTGCTCGGCGGCGGTCCGGTCGGTGAGCCGCGCGTCAACCTGGTGCTCGCGGTGCTGCGCGCCTCGCAGGTGTGGGGCGGCCGGGCGAACGCGCTGCCGGGTCTGCGGGCCACGCTGGCCGCGCACTTCGGTCTGGTGGAGAAGGAGCTGCTGGCCGAGCCCGGCGCCCCGCTGAAGGTGCCGGCGGAGCTGACCGGCCTGGTGGACGGTCCGGCCCGGTCTGCCTCCGACGCGGTCGACCTGCTGGAGCAGCTGTGCCGGCGGATCGCGGAGGGCATGGAGGAGCGCGGCTGGGCAGCCGCGGAGAGCGCGCCGCTGCTGCGGGAGGTGCTGGGCGCCGAACTCCCGGACGCGGTGGCCGTGGTGGAGTTCGCCTGCACCGAGGTGGTGCCCCGGCTCGCCCGGACCACGGACGAGATCGGCCACATCCTGCGGGCCTTGAACGGCGGTTACGTCCCGGCGGGCCCCTCGGGTTCACCGACGCGCGGGCTGGTCAACGTGCTGCCGACCGGCCGGAACTTCTACTCCGTCGACCCCAAGGCGATCCCGTCGAGGCTGAGCTGGGAGGTCGGGCAGTCACTGGCGGACTCGCTGGTGCAGCGCTATCTCCAGGACACCGGTGAGTACCCGAAGTCCGTGGGCCTGACGGTGTGGGGCACCTCGGCGATGCGCACCCAGGGCGACGACATCGCCGAGATCCTGGCGCTGCTGGGCTGCCGGCCGGTGTGGGACGACGCCTCGCGCCGGGTGACCGGCTTCGAGGTGGTCGGGCCCGAGGAGCTGGGCCGGCCGCGCATCGACGTCACGGTCCGCATCTCCGGCTTCTTCCGGGACGCGTTCCCGCACGTCGTGGGGCTGATCGACGACGCGGTGCGGGCGGTGGCGGAGCTGGACGAGCCGGCCGACCTGAACTACGTACGCGCCCACGCCGACGAGGACACCGCCGGGCACGGCGACCGGCGGCGGGCCACGGCCCGCATCTTCGGCTCCAAGCCGGGCGCGTACGGCGCCGGTCTGCTGCCGCTGATCGACGCCCGCAACTGGCGCTCCGACGCGGACCTCGCCGAGGTGTACGCGGTGTGGGGCGGCTACGCCTACGGGCGCGGGCTCGACGGGCGGGCCGCGCGGGGCGACATGGAGACGGCGTTCCGGCGGATCGCGGTGGCGGCGAAGAACGTCGACACCCGCGAGCACGACCTCGTCGACGCGGACGACTACTTCCAGTACCACGGCGGGATGGTCGCCATGGTGCGGCATCTGACGGGTGCGAGCCCGGAGGCGTACGTCGGGGACTCGGCGACTCCGGACCAGGTGAGGACGCGCACCCTGGGCGAGGAGACGCACCGGGTGTTCCGGGCGCGGGTGGTCAACCCCCGCTGGATGAGCGCCATGAGGAGGCACGGCTACAAGGGCGCCTTCGAGATGGCCGCGACCGTCGACTACCTCTTCGGGTACGACGCCACGGCCGGGGTCGTGGACGACTGGATGTACGAGAAGCTGAGCGCGGAGTACGTCTTCGACCAGGAGAACCGGGACTTCATGAAGAAGTCCAACCCGTGGGCGCTGCGCGGCATCACCGAGCGGCTGCTGGAGGCCGCCGACCGGGGCCTGTGGGCCGAGCCGGACGCGGACACCCTCGAGCGGCTGCGCGCCACCTATCTGGAACTCGAAGGCGACCTGGAGGGCGACGACAAGTGAGTACCCCGTTCCCGTTCACGGCCGTCGTCGGCCAGGACGACCTGCGGCTCGCACTGCTCCTGAACGCCGTGTCCCCGGCGGTCGGCGGCGTGCTGGTGCGCGGCGAGAAGGGCACCGCGAAGTCGACGGCGGTGCGCGCCCTGTCGGCGCTGCTGCCGGAGGTCGATGTCGTCTCCGGGTGCCGGTTCTCCTGCGACCCGGGCTCCCCCGACCCCGCCTGCCCGGACGGACCGCACGCGCCGGGGGCCTCCGGGTCCCGTCCGGCGCGGATGGTCGAACTGCCCGTCGGCGCCTCCGAGGACCGGCTGGTGGGTGCGCTGGACATCGAGCGGGCCCTGTCGGAGGGCGTGAAGGCGTTCGAGCCGGGTCTGCTCGCCGACGCGCACCGCGGGATCCTCTACGTCGACGAGGTCAATCTGCTCCACGACCATCTGGTCGACCTGCTGCTGGACGCCGCCGCGATGGGCGCCTCGTACGTGGAGCGCGAGGGGGTGTCCGTGCGGCACGCCTCGAGGTTCCTGCTCGTCGGCACGATGAACCCCGAGGAGGGCGAGCTGCGGCCGCAGTTGCTCGACCGGTTCGGGCTCACCGTCGAGGTCGCCGCCTCCCGCGAGCCCGACCAGCGGGTGGAGGTCGTACGGCGCAGGCTGGCGTACGACGACGACCCGGCCGGTTTCGCCGCCCGCTGGGCCGGCGAGGAGGCCGCCGTGCGGCAGCGCGTCGTGGCCGCCCGCGCGCTGCTGCCGTCGGTGCGGCTGGGCGACGGGGCGCTGCGGCAGATCGCGGCGACCTGTGCCGCCTTCGAGGTGGACGGCATGCGCGCCGACATCGTGATGGCGCGCACGGCGACCGCGCTGGCCGCGTGGGCCGGGCGGAGCGACGTGCTGGCGGAGGACGTGCGGCAGGCCGCGCTGCTGGCCCTCCCGCACCGGCGGCGGCGGAACCCGTTCGACGCTCCGGGTCTCGACGAGGACAAGCTCGACGAGACCCTGGAGGAGTTCGGCGGGCAGGACCCGGGCGACGACGATCCGGACGACCCGGGTCCCGGCGGTGGCCCCGGCGGGCAGCCGGAGCCGGGTGACGCGCCCGGCGGCGACGGTGACACCGCCGCGCGTCCCGAGGCCGGGGAGGGCGGGGAGCCGCGGCCCTCCGGCGCCGGCGAGCAGTCGCCCGTGCGGGCGGCCGAGCCGTTCCGGGCGAAGGTGCTGAGCGTGCCCGGACTCGGCGAGGGCGCCGCCGGGCGGCGCTCGCGGGCGCGGACCGAGCACGGGCGGACCACCGGGGCCCGGCGGCCCCGGGGGGCGCTGACCAAGCTGCACCTCGCGGCCACCGTCCGGGCCGCCGCCCCGCACCAGCGGGCGCGGGGGCGCAGCGGGCCCGGGCTGGTGGTGCGCCGGGACGATCTGCGGCAGGCGACCCGCGAGGGGCGCGAGGGCAACCTCGTGCTGTTCGTCGTGGACGCCTCGGGTTCGATGGCGGCGCGGCAGCGGATGGGCGCGGTGAAGGGCGCCGTGCTGTCGCTGCTGCTCGACGCCTACCAGCGGCGGGACAAGGTGGGGCTGGTGACCTTCCGCGGGTCGGCGGCCGATGTGGCGCTGCCGCCGACGTCGTCGGTGGACGCGGCCGCCGCCCGGCTGGAGTCGCTGCCGACCGGTGGCCGTACGCCGCTGGCGGCCGGGCTGCTGAGGGCGCACGAGGTGCTGCGGGTGGGGCGGCTGCGGGACCCGGCGCGGCGGGCGCTGGTCGTGGTGGTGACCGACGGGCGGGCCACCGGTGGCCCCGAGCCGGTGGCGCTGGCCTCGCGTGCCGCGCGGCTGTTCGCGGCCGGGCAGGTCGCCTCCGTGGTGGTGGACTGCGAGTCGGGGCCGGTGCGGCTGGGGCTCGCCGGGCGGCTCGCGGATGAGCTGGGCGGTACGGCGGTGACGCTCGACGAGCTGCGGGCGGACTCGATCGCCGGGCTGGTGAAGGACGTGCAGAGGAGGGCCGCGTAATGCCCAAGGGGCAGCCGAGTGTGGTGCCGGACGACGGTCTGACGACCCGGCAGAGGCGCAACCGTCCGCTGGTGGTGGTGCACACGGGCGTCGGGAAGGGCAAGTCGACCGCCGCCTTCGGGCTGGCGTTGCGGGCCTGGAACCAGGGGTGGCCGATCGGGGTGTTCCAGTTCGTCAAGTCGGCGAAGTGGAAGGTCGGCGAGGAGAACGCGCTGCGGGTGCTCGGCGCCTCCGGTGAGGGCGGGACCGTCGACTGGCACAAGATGGGCGAGGGCTGGTCGTGGGTCCAGCGGGACGCGCAGATGGACAACGAGGAGAAGGCCCGGGAGGGCTGGGAGCAGGTCAAGCGGGACCTCGCCGCCGGGACGTACCGGCTGTACGTGCTGGACGAGTTCGCCTACCCGATGCACTGGGGGTGGATCGACACCGATGAGGTGGTGTCCGTGCTGCGGGAGCGGCCGGGGACGCAGCATGTGGTGATCACGGGGCGCAACGCGCCCGGCGCGCTGGTGGAGTTCGCCGACCTGGTGACCGACATGTCCAAGGTCAAGCACCCCATGGACGCCGGGCAGAAGGGGCAGAGGGGCATCGAGTGGTGACCTCCGTTCCCCGGCTGGTGATCGCCGCGCCCTCTTCGGGCAGCGGCAAGACCACCGTCGCCACCGGGCTGATGGCCGCGCTCACCGCGCGGGGGCTCGCCGTGTCGCCGCACAAGGTCGGGCCGGACTACATCGATCCCGGCTACCACGCGCTCGCCACCGGGCGGGTGGGGCGGAACCTCGACGCGTACCTGTGCGGACCGGAGCTGGTCGGGCCGCTGTTCGCACACGGCGCGCGGGGCTGTGACATCGCCGTGGTCGAGGGTGTGATGGGGCTGTACGACGGGGCGGCCGGTGAGGGGGAGCTGGCGTCCACCGCGCAGGTGGCGAAGCTGCTCCGGGCGCCGGTGGTGCTGGTCGTGGACGCGTCGTCGCAGTCCCGGTCGGTGGCGGCGCTGGTGCACGGGTTCGTGTCCTTCGATCCGGAGGTGCGGATCGGGGGCGTGATCCTGAACAAGGTCGGCTCGGACCGGCACGAGGCGTTGCTGCGGGAGGCGTTGGACTCCGTCGGGGTGCCGGTGCTGGGGGTGTTGCGGCGGGCCGCGCCGGTGGAGACGCCGTCCCGGCATCTGGGGCTGGTGCCGGTGGCCGAGCGGGGTGCCCTGGCGGTCGAGGCTGTCGCGGCGATGGCCGCACAGGTCGCCGGCGGGTGTGATCTGGCGGCGTTGGTCGCGTTGGCGCGGAGTGCGGGTCCCTTGGCGGGTGCGGGGTGGGACGCGGGTCAGGCCTTGGTTTCCTCGCCTCCGCCGCCCCTTCCCTTCCCGTCCCCGGGGGCTCTGCCCCCGGACTCCCGTTCGGCCCTGGACGGGCCTCGTCCTCAAGCGCCGGACGGGCTGGTGGATGCCGGGCGGCCTGTCAGGGTGGCCGTTGCCGGTGGGGCCGCGTTCACGTTCTCGTACTCCGAGCACGCCGAGTTGCTGACGGCGGCCGGGGCCGAGGTCGTCGTCTTTGATCCGCTGCGGGACGAGGAGTTGCCCGAGGGGACCGCCGGGCTGGTCGTCGGCGGGGGGTTCCCTGAGGTGTACGCCTCCGAGCTGTCCGCCAACGAGGGGCTGCGGAAGTCCGTCGCCGAGCTGGCGCTGAGCGGGGCTCCCGTCGCCGCCGAGTGCGCCGGGCTGCTGTACCTGTGCCGGGACCTGGACGGGCTGCCCATGTGCGGGGTGCTGGACGCCTCCGCGCGGATGTCGGAGCGGCTGACCCTGGGGTACCGGGACGCCGTGGCGGTGAGCGACAGCGCGCTGGCCGGCGCCGGGACCCGGATGCGGGGGCACGAGTTCCACCGGACCGTCGTCGAGCCGGACGCCGGAAGCGCTCCCGCCTGGGGGATGCGGGCGCCCGAACGGCGTGTCGAGGGATTCGTGGAACGCGGTGTGCACGCGAGCTATCTGCACACGCACTGGGCGTCCGAGCCCGGTGTCGCCCGTCGGTTCGTGGAGAGGTGCCGGACGTCATGAGCAGCAGGCTGGTCGGGGTCGGGGTGGGGCCCGGGGATCCGGAGCTGGTGACCGTCAAGGGGGTCAACGCGCTGCGGGCCGCCGATGTCGTCGTCGTCCCCGTGCTGGACACCGGTGAACGCGGGCGGGCCGAGGCGACCGTGCTGCACTACGTGCCGGCCGCGAAGGTCGTCCGGGTGGTGTTCGCGCTGAACGAGCGGACCGACCGGGCGCGGCGCGAGGCCGCCTGGGACGCCGCCGGTGAGCGGGTCGGCGAGCTGCTGCGGGAGCACGGGGCCGTCGCCTTCGCGACCATCGGGGACCCCAATGTGTACTCGACGTTCACCTATCTCGCCCAGACCGTCGCCGAGTCGGTGCCGGAGCTGGTCGTCGAGACCGTTCCGGGGATCACGGCGATGCAGGACCTCGCGGCGCGTTCCGGGGCCGTGCTGACCGAGGGGACGGAACCGCTCACGCTGGTTCCGGTGACCGCCGGGGCGGCCGTGCTGAAGGACGCGCTTGCCGGGCCGGGGACCGTGGTGGCGTACAAGTTCGGGCGGCAGGCCGGTGAGGTCGCCGAGGCGCTGCGGGAGACCGGGCGGCTCGGTGACGCGGTGTGGGGGTCGGCGCTCGGGCTGGCCGAGGAGTCGGTACGGCCGGCCGCCGAGCTGGACGGGGCTCCGCTGCCGTATCTGTCGACGCTCATCGCGCCGCCGCGGCGTGACGGCGGGCGGGGCGGCAAGTTGTGAGCCGGGCAGGGTCGTCCTCAGTGCGCGACGCCCACCACCAGCCAGATGAACAGCACCCCCGCGATCGTGCACAGCAGTGTGGAGCGGGCCGGGTGCTCGTGGTGGGCCTCGGGCAGGATCTCGGCCGCCGCGAGGTAGAGCAGCGCGCCGCCGAACAGGCCCAGGTAGCCGCCGAGCAGCGGTTCCGGGAGGGTGAAGAACAGGGTCGACGCGGCGCCCACGACCGGTGCCGCCGCGTCCGCGAGGAGCATCCCCAGCGCGCGGCGGCGGGCGTTGCCGTAGACGCGCGTGAGCGTGTACGTGTTGAAGCCGTCCGCGAAGTCGTGGGCGATCACGGCCACCGCTACGGCGGCGCCCATGCCGCCGCCGACCTGGAAGGCTGCGCCGATCGCCACGCCGTCCATGGCGCTGTGGCCGACCATCGCGGCGGCGGCCGTCAGGCCCACCTCGGGGGTCCGGCCGTTCCTCTCCCCGGCGCCGTGCGCGGCCTGCCGGTGGGCCAGCAGGCGTTCCGCCAGGTGGGCCAGGAGGAACCCGGCGACGAAGAGCAGCAGCGCCGCGGGCACGCCGTACACCTCGTCACCGGCGGCCTTCAGGGACTCCGGGAGGAGTTCGAGGCCGACGACGCCGAGCATCAGACCGCCGGCCAGGCCCAGCACCAGGTGGCGGCGGTCGGTCACGCGGTGTGCCGACCAGCCGCCGGCCAGCGTCATCAGGAACGCGCCGAGCGCGACGAGGACCGCCATGCGTTCTTCGTATCCGATCGGCGGCCCGTCGCGCACGCGTGACAGCCGCTCACCGTCCACCGACTTTGACCACCCTCAGGAGAGGACCGATTTCCATGGCCGACGCCCCCACCGGCAAGGTGACCTTCGTCGGGGCCGGCCCCGGCGCCGCAGATCTGCTGACCTTCCGTGCCGCCCGCGCCATCGCCGAGGCCGATGTCGTCATCTGGGCCGCCAGCCTGGTGCAGGAGGAGGTCCTCCAGCACGCGCGCGAGGGCGCCGAGATCCTCGACTCGGCGACGATGTCCCTGGAGGACGTGGTGGCCGTCTACGAGCGGGCCCGTGCGCGGGGGCTCAGGGTCGCGCGGATCCACTCCGGTGACCCCGCGCTGTGGGGCGGCACCCAGGAGCAGGTCGACCGGTGCGCGGAGCTCGGCATCGCGACCGAGATCGTGCCCGGAGTGTCGTCCTTCTCCGCCGTCGCGGCGCTCGCGCAGCGCGAGCTGACCATTCCGGAGGTGGCGCAGTCGGTCGTGCTGACCCGGCTCGGCGGCGGCAAGACGCCGATGCCGCCGGGCGAGGAGGTCCGCGAGTTCGCGCGGCACGGCACCACCATGGCGGTCTTCCTGTCGGCCGCCCGCAGCGGGCAGCTGGTGCGGGAGCTGCTGGAGGGCGGCTACCCCACGTCCACGCCGGTCGTCGTGGCGTACCAGGCGACCTGGCCGGAGGAGCTGGTGGTCAGGTGCACCATCGGCACGCTGGAGGAGACCGTCAAGGAGCACAAGCTGTGGAAGCACACGCTGTTCCTGGTCGGCCCGGCGCTCGAGGCGCACGGCACCCGCTCGCACCTGTACCACCCCGGTCACTTCCACGGCTTCCGCAAGGCCGACCCCGAGGCGCGCAGGGCGTTGCGCTCGGGGGGCGCGCGCACATGATCACCGTGGTCGGGATGGGGGCCGGGGCGCCGGTCGACGAGCGGTGCGCGGACGGGGCGGAGCTGGTCGTCGGCGGGCGGCGGCACCTGGACGCCGTGCGGGTGCCGGAGGGGGCCGAGCGGGTCGTGCTCGGGCCGCTCGCGCCCGCGCTCGACACCGTCGGGGAGTACGTCGCCGGGGAGCGGCCGGTGGTGGTGCTGGCGTCCGGGGACCCGGGGTTCTTC
>Ga0247821_10000975_pt1 | contig 15811 bp, 17 predicted proteins | sample 13C_Glycerol_Day_FD_192481 | JGI IMG/M metagenome (GOLD analysis project Ga0247821, IMG submission 192481) | Soil microbial communities from agricultural site in Penn Yan, New York, United States - 13C_Glycerol_Day14 | ecosystem: Environmental > Terrestrial > Soil > Agricultural land | place... | reverse complement strand
ATCCGGAGCCTTCTGATCAAGGGGGTGATCACGGATGGCCGTGCCAGGGCGCAAGCCGAAGCCGGCGCTGCAGGTCGTCCGGGAGGGCAACCCGGGGAAGCGGCCGGTACGCGAGGGCGTGAAGCTACCGCCGGCCGACCTGGTCGCGCCCGACTGGGGCGAGTTCTTCCCCGCGGTGCGGGTACCGGCGAAGCCCCGGGCTCCGCGAGGCGCCGATGACGAGGAGCTGAAGGCGTACCGGGCAGAGGTGCAGGCGTGGCAGCGGATCAAGCTGGCGTCGGAGGCCTCGGCCCGGGGGCGGGCGATCGCGGTGAAGGAGTGGGAGCGGGTGGTGCCCGTCCTCACGCACATGGCGGGCCTGCACTCGGTGGACTGGTCGACGGTCGTCGACTACTGCGTGTGCATCGCGCGGCTGCACTGCTGCGAGTACCAGCTGTCGCTGGAGGGCCTGATCACGATGGGGCAGCGGGGCCCGTGCCGGAACCCGCTGACAACGGTCGCGACCCAGTACCGGACGCAGCTGAAGGCGTACATCGGGGAGTTGGGGCTGTCGCCGTCGGCGCGTGGTCGGCTGACGCCGCCGGAGGGTGGCGACGATGGCGACGAGGACGACCCCTTCGACTGAGCAGCTGTCGCGGCAGGACCGGGAGGACGGTCTGCCGGTCCCGCGGGCGGCGCTGCTGGAGCTGGGACTGTCCGAGGAGGACATCACCGCGGCTCTGGAGCGGCGGCCGCTGGTGGTCGCGAACCAGCTGCCGGAACAGCCGGGCGCCTGGTTCGATGTGGAGGCCGCGCGCCGGGCGGTGAAGGCGATCGAGTCCTTCAAGCACACGAAGGGCCGGTGGGGCGGGTCGCCGCTGAAGCTGGCGCACTGGCAAGCGGTGTGGGTGATCCTGCCTGCGTTCGGCTGGCTGTTCTTCGACGAGGAGCTTGGCCGGCCGGTGCGGGTGGCCCGCACGGTGTACGTCGAGATCCCCCGCAAGAACGGCAAGAGCACGCTGTCGTCAGGGATCGGCCTGACGCTGCTGATGGCGGACCGGGAGACGGGCGCCGAGGTGTACGCCGCGGCGGCCTCGCTGGACCAGGCGAAGCGCGTCTTCGACGACGCGAAGCGCATGGCCACCACGTCGAAGGCGGTGCGGGGCCGGGCCGAGGTGCTGACCTCGGTGATCCGGGTGCCGCGGACGGGCGGGGTGTTCCGGGCCCTGTCGCGGATCGCGGAGACGGCTCACGGCCTGAATGTCTCCGGCGCCGTCATCGACGAGCTCCACGTGCACAAGTCACGCGACCTCGTAGACGCGATCACTACGGGCACGGGCGCGCGGGATCAGCCCATGGTCGTGATGATCACGACGGCGGATGATGCCCAGGAAGGCAGCATCTACGACGAGGTGCACGGTGTGACCGAGAAGGTCGCCGAGCACGTCATGCAGGACCCGGCCCACTACGGCGTCATCTGGGCGGCGTCCGACAGCGACGATCCGTTCGCCGAGGAGACCTGGCGCAAGGCGAATCCCGGCCTGGGGGTGTCGCCAACGCTGGCGTACATGCGGCGCGAGGCGGAGAAGGCCCGCACCACGCCCAGCTACTACCCGACGTTCCTGCGGCTGTCGCTGAACATCCGGTCCCGGGCGAGCACGCGCTGGATCGACATGCGCCGCTGGGACGCGAACGCGGGCATGGTCGACGAGCAGGCCCTGAAGGGCCGCCGGGCCTGGGGCGGCCTGGACCTGTCGGCAGTGAGCGACTTCACGGCGTTCGTGCTCGCTGTCGAGTCCCCGAAGCCGGGTGTCGAGGTGGAGCTGGTGCCCCGCTTCTGGCTACCGTCGGAGCGCCTGGAGGAGCTGCAGCGGACGCTGCAGGTGCCCCTCGCGGAGTGGGCCCGGCAGGGCTTCCTGCGGCTGACGGACGGCGACGCGATCGACTACGACGTCATCGAGAAGCAGGTGCTGGAGGACTGCAAGTTCTTCGACGTGCAGCGCATCGGCTACGACCGCATGTTCGCCGGCCAGCTGGTACAGAACGTGGACCGGGAGACGAAGCGCGGCCTGGTAGTGGAGCCTCTCGCGCAGACGTTCCTGGGCCTGTCGGCCGGCTGCAAGGAGATGGACCGGCTGCTGCGCATGGAGGCGCTGCAGCACGGGGGCAATCCGGTGCTGCGGTGGATGGCCAGCGTGGTCGAGGTCATCGCCGACGGCAACGACAACATTCGCACGGTGAAGCCGAACCGGAACAAGTCCGCGGCCCGGATCGACGGGGTGCAGGCGTCCGTGATGGGGCTGTCGGGGTATCTGCGGCGGCCGAAGAGGAAGAGCCGCGTGGCGGTCGGATTCTGACAGGAGGTGCCCGGTGGCAGCTCCTCAGGGGTTGGTCGTGGGTTCGGCGGAGTGGTGGCTGGACCGGCTGTACGTGGAGCTGGCGGAGCGCCGCAAGTACGCCGAGGTGATGCGCTGCTACTACTCCGGTGACCATCCGCTGTCGCGCCTGACGGACAAGGCCAAGGAGGGGTTCCAGCGGCTGTTGCGTCAGTCCCGCTCGAACTATGTGGGCCTGGTGGTGGACGCGACGGCTGAGCGCATTCAGGTCGACGGCGTTCGGATCGGCGGAGAGGAGATCGGCGACGAGGAGGCCTGGCGGATCTGGCAGGCCAACAACCTGGACGCCGACTCGGACCTGATCCTGACCGAGGCGGTGAAGTGCTCCCGCTCGTTCATGCTGGTCGCCCCGAACCCTGAGGACGTCACGACGCCGCTGGTGACGGGCGAGGACATGACCCAGGCGATCGTCGCCTACGTGCCCGGCAGCCGCCGTAAGCGGGCTGCCGGCCTGAAGGCGTGGGAGGACGACTGGACGGGCGAGCTCATGGCCACCATCTACCTCCCGGACTGGGTCTACAAGTTCAAGGCCCCCAAGCCGAAGGTGGGCGCCGTAGGCAGGCCGAAGTGGTCGCCCCGCGAGGTCAAGGGCGAGGCGTGGCCAGCACCGAACCCGCTGGGTGTCGTCCCGCTCGTGGAGATCCCCAACCGGCCGGATCTGCTCGGCAACGCTATGTCGGAGATCGAGGACGTCCTCGACATCCAGGACCGCGTCAACAAGACACTGATCGACCGGATGATGGCCCAGGAGTTCGCCGCGTTCCGGCAGCGGTGGATGACTGGCTACGAGGTCCCCACCGACGACAACGGCCAGCCGATCGAACCGTTCAAGGCGGCGGTCGACCGCCTGTGGGTGATCGAGGACGAGAACGTCCAGATCGGCGAGTTCCAGGCCACGGACATCAGCCCGTACCTGCGGGCCGTCGAGGCGGACGTCAAGGACATGGCGGCCCGCACCCGGACGCCGAGCCAGTACCTGCTCGGCGCGATGGTCAACATCTCCGGCGACGCGCTGAAGGCGGCGGAGTCCGGCCTCGTCAGCAAGGTGAAGCAGCGCCAGCGGCCCTTCGGTGAGGCGATCGAGGAGGTCGTGCGCCTGTACCTGCGGGCGGCCGGCGATGAGCGGGATCTGTCAGCGATCGAGGTGATCTGGCACAACCCCGAGTTCCGGACCGAGGGCGAGCTTGTCGACGCGCTGCTGAAGATGTCGACTCTCGGCGTCCCGCATGAGGCGCTGTGGGAGCGCTGGGGCGCCTCGCAGACGGAGATCGCCCAGTGGCGCAAGCAGCGCGACCAGGCGGCGGACCGCATCATGGCCGGCGATCTGGCGGCGATGTACGGGCCGAAGCCCCCGGAGCTGACGGAGGCGGATGATGGCGGAGAAGCCTCCGGCTGACCTGGCGATCGCACGCAACCGGCAGATCAGCTCAATCACCCGGCAGTTGGTCGAGCTGATCCAGAGGATCTGGCGGACCTTGTCCGCGGCCACGATCGCTGACGACCTTGAGGGCGAGGCCGGGGCGGCGATCGTGGCCGCCGTGGTCGCGGGGCAGATCACCGCGGCGCAGGGTGCGCAGGCGTTCGTGGCCGGCGCCATGGCAGAGCAGGGCGCGTCCGCCATCCCGGAGGCTCTGCTGATCGCTGAGGCGTTCGGCGGGATCGCCCCGGACGGCGGTCCGCTGGAGACGCTGCTCTTCCTGCCTGCGATCGGGGTGCAGAGCCGCCTGGCGGCTGGCATGACCGCCGAACAGGCCATGATCGGCGGCTTGGCGGACATGGCCCGGTATGCGGCCACGTCCGTCGCGGATGCCGGAAGGTCCGCGGACCAGACCGGCATGACGGCCCAGCGAAGCTGCGTCGCCTACATGCGGGTGGTGACGCTGCCGGCCTGCTCGCGCTGCATTGTGCTGGCCGGCCAGATGTACAGCTACAGCGAGGGCTTCCTGCGGCATCCAAACTGCGACTGCCAGACCCTGCCCCTGCGAGAGGCGGAGTGGGCGGCCGTGCAGACGCCGGAGGCTCTGTATGCCTCGATGTCGGAGACCGAGCGGCGCAGGGTGTTCACCGTCTCCGGCGCTGACGCCATCGACGCGGGCGCCGATGTGGGGCAGGTAGTCAACGCCCGCCGAGGCATGTCGGTAGCCCACCTGTACGGCCGGAACCTGCAGGTCACCAGCGAGGCCACGACGAAGCGCAGCATCTACGGCGGCCGCCTGCGGCGCGCGGGCGGCGAGTTCGCCAAGGTCCCCGGTCAGCGCTACTCCCGCTCGACGACACCGCGGCTGATGCCGGAAGAGATCTTCCGGATCGCCGATGACCGCGACGAGCAGCTTCGCCTGCTCAGGCGCTACGGCTACATCGTCTAGCCGCGCCGAGACTTCCCTGCCGCGAGGGCGGGGCGCTTGAAAGGAGTCGGCCGCGATGGCTGACGACGGCAACAACACCGACGGCACCGGCGAGGCGGGGTCCACGACGGACACCACCCAGCACGGGGACGCCACGGGAGAACTCGGCGAAGGCGGCCAGAAGGCCCTCGCCGCCGAGCGCAAGGCCCGCGCGGCCGCGGAGAAGTCCGCCAGCGCCGCGCAGAAGCAGCTCGACGACATGGCGAAGCGGCTCCAGGCATTCGAGGACCGCGACAAGAGCGAGGCGCAGAAGCTCGCGGAGCGGGCTCAGACGGCCGAGGCGGCGGCCGCGAAGGCCAGCTCGAAGCTGCTGCGCTACGAGGTCGCCTCCGACAAGAAGCTCCCGCCGGGCTGGGCCGGCCGCCTGCAGGGCTCCACCAAGGAGGAGCTGGAGGCCGACGCCGACGCCCTCCTGAAGGAGCTCGGTGAGACCCAGCACCGCCAGAGCCCCAACTACGACGGCGGCGTGCGCAAGCCCGCGCCCGCACCGACCGACATGAACGCCCTGATCCGCCAGAAGGCGGGCCTGGGCTGACGCACTCCCGGCACGGAACGGTCCGGCCGGATTCTCTGAAGGAGGGGCCGGATCGTGGCCTACAACAACGTGACCTCTCGGACTGACGCCGCGGCGCTCATTCCCGAAGAGGTGTCCAACGAGATGATGGGCAAGGCGACCGAGCAGTCCGCCGCGCTCTCCCTCTTCCGCCGGGTGCCGGTCGGCCGCAACCAGGTCCGCTTCCCGGTCCTGTCGGCCCTGCCCGTCGCCTACTTCGTCGGCGGCGACACCGGGCTGAAGCAGACGACCGAGGTCGCCTGGGCGAACAAGTTCCTCAACATCGAGGAGATCGCCACGATCATGCCGGTCCCGGACAACGTCCTGGCCGACGTGGACGCGAACATCTGGGACGAGGCGATGCCGCTCCTGACCGAGGCGTTCGGCCGAACCCTCGACGCGGCGATCTTCTTCGGCACGAACGCGCCGTCCTCGTGGCCCGTCGACATCACCACCGCCGCGACCGCGGCCGGCAACGACGTGACCGAGGCCGCGACCGCGGCCCAGGGCGGCTTCTTCGGCGACCTGGACAACCTGTACGAGAAGGTCGAGGCCGACGGCTACGAGATCGACGGCTGGGTGGCGTCGACCGCGGCGAAGTCCAAGCTCCGCAAGGCCCGGGACACCCAGGGCCGCAAGCTGGACGAGACCCGCGTCTCCGGCGACCTGCAGACCCTCGACGGCCTCCCGGTCGCCTACGCCATGCGGGGCCTGTTCCCCGCGAGCGGCAGCGCGGGCAGCAACGTCCGCCTGTTCGGCGGCGACTTCTCCCAGTTCGTTCTCGGCGTCCGCCAGGACATCACCATGAAGGTGCTCGACCAGGCGGTCATCCAGGACAACACCGGCGCGATCATGTTCAACCTCGCCCAGCAGGACATGACCGCCGTGCGCCTGACGTTCCGGGTCGGATGGCAGGTCTCGAACCCCATCAACAACGAGCAGGCCACCGAGGCATCCCGCTACCCGGCCGGCGTCCTGAAGTACTGACCCGCATCCAGGAAGAGAGGCACATTCCATGAGCACCGCTCCCTACGTGCAGGTCATCGAGCGCAACGTGCCCGCCGTATCGACGGCCGGCAACGACGACGACACCGTCCTCGGGCAGGCGCCGTTCGCTGGCGTCGTCACCTCCGTCCAGTACGTCCCCGAAGCCGCGATCACCGGCGCGGCCACCAACAACCGGACCGTGTCCCTGGTCAACAAGGGCCAGGCAGGCTCGGGCACGACCACGGTCGCCTCCCTCACGTTCGACAACGGCGTCAACGCCGCCGCGAACGACGAGAAGGCGATCACCCTGTCGGGGACCGCGGCGAACCTCGTACTCGCCGCCGGTGACACCCTGCAGTGGCGGTCGATCCACGTCGCGACCGGCATCACCGACCCGGGCGGCGTCGTCCGCATCACCATCTCTCGCAGCTGAGGAGCTGACCCATGGCAGAGCGTAAGACCGCCACGCCGAAGGACGACGCCCAGGCCGAGGTGCAGGCGGCAGTCGACCAGGCCGAGGACAAGGGCTACATCGGCGTCCCTGTCGATCCCACGCCGAAGGACCACTACACCGTGGCCGGGGTGGTGGCCGGCAAGCCGACCCCGGAGACGGACGGCGACCACGCCCGCGAGGTCCGGCAGAAGCTGGACGACGAAGCACGCCGTCGCTGAGAACGGAGGTGGCCGCCATGGTGCTTCCGCCGCTGGCTACGGTGGCCGACCTCGCTGTGATGCTCGGCCGCACTTTCACCCCCGCCCAGGAGGCGCAGGCGCAGGCGCTGCTGGACCAGGCATCCAGTGTCGTCCGCCGCTATATGCGCCAGGACATCACCCGGGCGACGACGACGGACACGTTCACCATGCGACGGGCCGATCCGATGATGCGCCACTGCGGCGGGATGATCACCCTGCCGCAGCGGCCCATCGTCGACATCTCGTCGGTGAAGGTCAACGGGGTGGAGACGACGGACTGGTGGCAGGACGGCAGCGATCTGCTGCTGAGTTCCTGGGCCTGGGCCGGTCCGCCTGCCGCTCACCAACCGCCGCAAGTTGAGGTGACCTACACGCACGGCTGGGATCCCGTCCCGGGCGACATCGAGGCGATCGTGCAGCAGGCCGCGAACCGGGTGATCGTCAACCCGTCAGGGGTCCGCTCGGAGACGGCGGGCGGCGAGTCCGTCACCTACCTGATCCCCGCAGTCGGCGAGTACCTCGGCGTACTGCTGTCGCGCACCGAGCAGAAGGTGCTGGACCGCTACCGGCGAACCGCCGGCTCGGTGAACCTGCGGAGTCGCTGATGCTGTACCTGCAGGACATCGTCATCCTCCGCGCCACTCTCGTCCCCGACGAGTACGGCAACGAGAAGCCTAGCTGGGCCGCACCGGAGCGCTTCCCGGTGACCGGCGTGAACGTCCAGCCGGCGGGCGGCTCGACGGAGGACACCGACGACAAGCAGATGACGGTCACGGGCTGGCGGCTGTACACCCCGCGGGGCATGGACCTGGACCTCCGGGAGACCGACCGGGTCGAGGCTGAGGGCACCGTCATGCAGGTCTCTGGCAAGGTCGCACGCTGGCCGGCGCCCGGCGGCGGCGTGCACCACGTGGAGGCCGATCTGAGGGAGGTGGCCTGATGGCCGGCAGGTTCAGGTACGTGCCCAACCCGCGCTTCTACCGGGAGATCGCCCGTTCGCCGGGCATGCGGAACGCCCTGGCGGGCCCTGCGGACCGCGGTGCCGCTGTCGCGAGGGCGATCGGCCCGCAGTACTCCGGCCCCACCTACGACCCGACCGTGCAGCGCAGCGGCGAGTACGTCGCCAGCATCTACTCCGCCGCGACCCTGCGGCCGGGTGGCTGGAGGGCCGAGTTCGGCGCCACAGCCGCGTGGTGGGGGCAGGTCGAATTCGGCTCCGGCCGACCCGCGACTTCCCGCGAGCGGCCTCAGTCTGGCTGGTCACCGAAGACGAGGACGCTCGGCCGTTCTCTTGACTCTCTGAGGAGTACCTGATGCCCAGGATCAAGCTGGCGAACTGGTACGGGGACCAGGCGCCCGGCGACATCGTCGAGGTCGATGACGCCGCCCTGAAGGCGATGCGCCGCGACGGACTGGTCGCCGACGTCCTCGCCCCCGAACTGGACGACACCCTGTCGTCGGCGCCCGTCGAGGAGGCTGCCGCCGGGGACAAGCCCGAGCCGGTGGCGCCTGAGCCGCAGCCGGGCCGCAAGCGCCGGTGAGCAGCGTGCAGTCGGTCCCGATGCCTGACGTCGAGCAGGTGGCGGTGCAGCTCCTGAGGGCGGTACTGCCGCCGGGCATCACGGTGGGCACCGAGTGGCCGGCGGACTGGGAGACGAAGCTGGCGGTGGGGATCGTGTCGGTCACCCTGGGCGGCGGCGGCACCCGGCAGAGAGCGGTCACGGCCGACCGCGTCCTCGACGTCGACATCCTCGCCGCGACGAAGAAGGCCGCCTTCAACCTGGCCGCCACCGTGTCTGCGCAGCTCATCGCCGCGCAGGGCACCCAGCAGCCGGGCGCCCGGATCTACGGCGTCGACGAGACGTCGCTGGTGTGGCTGCCGCATCAGCCGGCCGCCGAGACGGACATGATCCCCCGCTACGTGCTCGTGATGAGCATGGTGGTCCGCCCCGCATAGCAGCACCCAACCCGCACTCCCTTACCCATTCACCCGTCGGCGTCCGGCCGTGCGGGTCCTCGCTATGCCTGGAGGCATCCCGTGGCGAACGACGGCGACAATGTGAGGGTCGGTCTCACCGGCTCCGTGTACATCGCTCCGAAGGGGACGACGGCCCCCGTCGACCTCGACACTGCCTGGCCCGCCGGCTGGGTGGACCTCGGCTACCTGTCCGACGACGGCGTGGAACTGACCTACTCCACGGAGACCGAGGACATCAACGCCTGGCAGTCCCTGTCGCCGGTGCGGAAGGTCCTGACGGGCGTCGACATGACGCTCGGCTTCACCGCCATCGAGCTCAAGACCACCACGATGACGCTGTACTTCCCGTCCGCGACGATGTCCGACGTCTCCGGCACCGTGCACAAGTTGTCCATCCCGGCCGCCCCGGCCCCGGACGAGCGCGCGATCGGCCTGGAGTGGATCGACGGCGACATCAAGAACCGTCTGATCATCGCCCGCGGCGAGGTCACCGACCGCGAGGCCCTCACCCTGGCCCGGTCGGGCGCGGTGGGTCTCGGCATGACGGTGTCGGCCTACGCCGACTCGGCGCCCGAGATCGCCGTCTGGCTGTCCAGCGACCCGGCCTGGTCCGCGGCGTAACCCTCTGCTCCCGGCAGGCGTGCCATGCGGGTCGCGCCTGCCGGGCCTCAACCCGCTACCACCCGCAAGGAGAAACCCATGACCACCAAGAAGTCTGTCGGCCGCGAGGTCGTCTCTCTCGACTCGCTCGCCGCACAGAAGCGCGAGGCGCTGCCCGAGGCAACCACGTTCGAGCTCCGAGGCGTCGAGTTCACCCTGGAGCCCTTCCACACCCTGCCGATGAACCTGCAGGAGCGCATGAAGGGCCCCGATGACTACCTCGGCATCATCCGAGTCGCCCTCGGCACCGACAAGATCAAGGAAATGGTCGAGGCCGGCTACGAGATCGTGGACCTGAACCTGATCGCCGAGGAGTGGATGCGCCGCTCCGGGATCGAGCCGGGGGAATCGCCGGCCTCCTCCACTTCCTGACGGAGTACGGGGAGGCCATCGAGTGGGACATGGCCCGTTACTGGCCGGGCCGCTCCCTGCTGGACCTGTGGCGCGGGGGGCTCACCTGGCGTGAGCTGCGGGTCTTCCTGCGGTACCTGCCTCGCGACTCGGCCACCGCCCGCGCGGTCCGCAAGGACACCCCGGAAGAGGAGGCGTGGACGCTGGACCGCCAGCTGCTGGCGACCATCGTCGACGCCGTCCGGGAGTCGACATTCGCCGCGATCAAGCTCGGCGGCGATCCGAAGAAGACGAGCCGGCTGAAGCCACCGAAGCCGATCCCTCGGCCTGGTGTCGCTGAGCCGCAGCAGGCGAACGTCATCCGCTTCGGTGGCCGGCACGGCTCCGGGGCGAAACAGCTGGCGACGGTCTTCGGGAGGCCCGCCGCGAACCAGTGACGGAGGTGCGCGGTGGCCGGTGCTGGTGTGCTTGTAGGACGCGGATACGTCAGCATTCGCCCCGAATTTGAGGGTGACTGGTCCCGCTCTGTTGCGTCCCGCGCCTCGCGCGCGGGCAGCAGCGGAGCGGGCGCCTTCTCGAAGGCATTCGGTGCTGGTCTCAAGGGCCTCGGTGCGCTGGCCGGTGTGGCTGTGGGCGCGAACCTGTCGTCGGCTGCCGCTGGCGCCGCGGCGCTGGCGCCCGCTCTCACGACCGCCGCCACTGCTGCCGCGGCGTTGAAGATCGGTCTGTCCGGGGTTGGCGGCGCTCTCAAGGCCGCTTTCGCCGACACGGGCGCTGAGGCCAAGGCGGCTGCCTCGGCCAGCAAGGCCGTCGAGTCGGCTCAGCGCGGCCTGGCCGACGCGCAGCGGAACCTCGCGCGGGCGCGCGTGGATGCCGCCGACCGGGTTCGTGACGCCTTGAAGGGTGTCGCGGACGCCGAGCAGAACCTCGCCCGTGTCGCGCAGGACTCGGCGCAGCGTCAGAGCGACGCCCTGCAGGACATCCGTGACGCCGAGGAGGAACTGCGCGACGCCCAGCAGGACGCACGGGACGTTCAGGCGTCGCTGACTGCGGCCCGCGAGGAGGCCACTCGGTCGCTGGAGGACATGAACCAGCAGCTCGCCGAGGCCAAGCTCGACGAGCGCGAAGCTACCCAGCGGCTGGCCAAGGCCGAGAAGGAGCTGAAGGCTGCCCAGCTGAAGCCGGGGACGAAGCCGGAGGAACTGGCCGAGCTGCAGCTCGCCTACGACCGTGCCGCCCTGAACCTGCAGGAGCAGCAGCGCGAGACGAAGCGCCTGGCCGAGGACACCGAGAAGGCCAACAAGGCGGGCGTCGAGGGCTCGAAGGAGATGCAGCAGGCGCGGGAGCGTCTGAGCGGGGCCAACGAGACGGTCGCTGACCGCGAGCGTGATCTGGCGCGGGCGCAGGAGGAGGCCCGCCGTACTGGGGTGGAGGGCGCCCAGGACGTCGCTGACGCGCAGGAGGCTCTGGCTGAGGCGCAGGCCGGCGTGGACGAGGCGCGCGCGGACGGGCAGCGGCAGGTCGAGGACGCGCAGCGCGCGGTCGCTGATGCGGCGCGCGCGGTCGCCGACGCTCAGGCCGCGGCTGCATCACAGACGTCGAAGTTCGGCGAAGCCATGGCCAAGCTCGCGCCGAACGCCCAGTCGTTCGTGCGGGCCATCCAGGGGCTGGCGCCGGCGTGGACCGACATGAAGCTGTCGGTGCAGAACGAGCTGTTCAAGGGCCTCGACGACACGGTCACGCAACTCGGCCGGACCACCATTCCGATCCTGCAGCGGCAGCTCACCGCTACCGCCGGGATCTGGAACGACATCGCCAAGTCTGCCGCGTCCGGCATCGAGGAGATGGCCCGCACTGGGCTCCTCGACCAGGTGCTGGCGGGTGCCAACGACAACCTCGCCGCGTTCAAGGACGCCCCGGCGCAGATCCTCACCGCCTGGGGGCAGCTCGCGGTCGCCGCCCAGCCGGCCTTCAACCAGATGATGCAGGGCCTCGCCGGGAGCATCGAGCGGTTCTCCGCGGGTGTCGCGAAGGGCTTCGCCTCCGGCGCCCTCGAAGAAGGCATCAACACCGCCTTCGAGATCCTGTCGCAGTTCGCCACGCTCCTGGGCAACGTCTTCGGCGTCGTCCAGGAGATCTTCAGGGCTGCGTCGGACGCGGGCGCCCAGATCGTCGGCACCCTGGCCAACGTTTTCGGCGAGATCGAGAAGATCCTCGCCGCGCCGCAGATGCAGGCGGCGATGCGCGACCTGTTCGCGAGCGTCTCCCAGATCGTCGGCGCGCTCGTGCCGGTCATCGGCTCCATCGTCCAGGCCGTGGTCCCGCTGCTCGCGGCGATCGCGGAGCCGATCGCCGTCCTCGCGACGGCGCTCGGCCCGGTGCTGCAGGAGCTGGCCACCACGCTCGGCGCCGCGCTGATGCCGATCATCGAGGCGCTGGCGCCGGCGCTGGTCCTCATCGGCACGACCATCGTTGCTCTCGTCCAGGCGGTCATGCCGCTGATCCAGCCCATCGCGGAGCTGATCAGCGGGGTGATCGCGGCGCTCGCGCCTGCCCTGGAGCCGATCGTCCGCGTGACGACTCAGCTGGTGACGCTGCTGGTGGGGCCGCTGACGCAGGTCATTCAGGCCCTGACGCCGGCGCTGATCGTGATCGCGGACATCGTCGCGCAGGTCTTCCAGGCGCTGGAGCCGATGCTGCAGCCCCTGGTTGAGCTGCTGTCCCAGGTCGCGGAGCTGGTCGCTGCGGTGCTGACCGTTGCGATCGGCCAGCTCATGCAGATCCTGCCCCCTCTGATCGAGGCGGGCCTGCAGCTGGTCGACGCCGTTTTCGCCGCGCTGGAGCCGCTGCTGCCGGTGATCAGCGAGGCGCTGGAGGCGATCGGCGGGGCGCTGCTGACGATGCTGCCGTCGCTGCTCGCGTTCGCCGACGCCGCGGTGGTGCTCGTCGAGGGGCTGACGCCGCTGATCCCTATCGGTGTCGAGCTCGTGCAGACGGTGCTGGAGGCGCTGCTGCCGATCCTGCCGACGATGGCGGACGCTTTCGTGGCGATCGCCGACGCGCTGGCTCAGATGATCGGCCCGCTTGCGGAGATGATCGGCCAGATCGCGGATCAGCTCGCCCCGATCCTCGTCGACATCGCCCCGTTCCTGGGGCAGTTCGTGACGCTGCTCGCGGACCTGCTCGCGCAGGTGCTGCCGCCGCTGACGGACGCACTGCTGATCCTGGTGCAGGCGTTCGCGCCGCTGCTCCCCGTGTTCGTGGAGCTCGTCGGGATGATCCTGGACGCGGCGGCTGGCGTGCTGATGCAGCTACTGCCGTCGATCATGCAGCTCGCCCAGGCCGGCGTGGATCTGGCGGTGGCTCTGCTGCCGCTGGTGCCGCCCCTGGCCGAGCTGATCGGGCTCGTGCTGGAGCTCGCGGTCAACGTCCTGTCGTGGCTCCTGCCGCCCCTCATCGACCTGGCCGCCTTCTTCGTAGACGTCCTGGTCGGTGCGCTGACCACGGTCATCGGGTGGATCTCGGGACTGGTCACAGCCATCGCTGACCTGATCAAGTGGGTTGTCGACCGGCTGGGCCCGGCGTTCATCTGGCTGCGGGACAAGGTCGTCCTGCCCGTCTGGCGGGCTATCCGGGACGGCATCGCGGGCGCCTGGTCCTGGCTGAAGACCAACGTCTTTAGCCCGATGAAGACGTTCTTCACCCAGACGATTCCCGGCTGGGGGGCGACAGTCCGCGACCGCGTCAAGGGCGCCTGGGAAGGTCTGCGCGACGGCGTGTCCACGGCGTGGCAGTGGCTGAAGAAGAACGTCCTCACGCCCATCCGGGAGTTCTTCACCGTCACGATCCCGGGCTGGGGTACGACCTTGAAGGACCGCATCGTCGGCGCCTTCGATGCCGCCCGCGCAGGCATCAAGAAGGTCTGGGACAAGATCAAGGACATCGCCAAGGCGCCCGTGCAGTTCGTCGTCGACACCGTCTACAACCAGGGCATTCGCAAGGTCTGGAACCTGGTCACCGACGCGTTCGGCGGCAAGCACCTAGAGCCGATGAAGTTCGAGACGGGCGGCATCATGCCCGGGTACACGCCGGGCCGGGACATTCACCTGGTGCCGTCCGTGTCCGGCCCCGTCGCTCTGAGCGGCGGCGAGGCCATCATGCGGCCCGAGTGGACCCGGGCTGTCGGCTCGGGCTACGTCGCAGCCATGAACTCCGCGGCCCGTTCCGGCGGCGTCGGCGGGGTCCGGTCCGCCCTCGGCTTCGCAGACGGCGGCATCTTCGACGGCATCGGCAACGCCCTGTCCGGCGCCTGGGACAAGGTGAAGTCCGGTTACGACTGGCTCGCTGACACCTTCGGCGGCGCCATCCGCGCCGGCGTCACCAGAGTCGTGAACCCCCTGATCGACTCCATCCCCGGCGGCTCCATCGGCCTCGTCGGACTCCTCAAGGATCTCTCGAAGGGCGCGGTCGCCCGACTGCTCGGCGCCGGAGAGGAGGGCGACAAGAAGGCCACCCCGAACGTCGACTACCGGCCTGCCGCCGGTGTCGAGCAGTGGCGGGGCGTGGTCCTCAAGGCGCTGACGGAGGCGGGCCAGCCGCACACCTACGCCAACATCACCCTGCGCCGCATGAATCAGGAGTCGGGCGGCAACCCGACGGTCGTCAACAAGTGGGACTCCAACTGGGAGGCGGGCCACCCGTCGGTCGGCCTGATGCAGGTGATCGGGCCGACATTCCGCTCCTACGCCGGCAAGTACCGCGGCACCGGCCCCTTCTCCTACGGGGTGTCGACGAACCCGCTGGCCAACGTGTACTCGTCCATGCGGTACGCGCTCGGCGCCTACGGCAGCCTGCCGAAGGCGTACAACCGGGCAGGCGGCTACGACTCCGGCGGCTTCCTCCAGCCCGGCTTCACCCTCGCCTACAACGGCACGGGGCGGCCGGAGCCGGTGCTGACCGGCGCCCAGTGGAACTCGATGGCCCGCGCCGAGGGGACCGGCGACATGTACGTCACGGTGTACGTCGGGGACAGGGAGATCACCGACATCGCGCGGGCCGAGGTCCGCCGGTCCAACGGCGAACTGATCCAGGTACTCAACGCGGGAGGTGGTGGCTGATGGCGATCCCCGGAAACTTCCTGTCGGAGGGCACGTCGACGGTCGAGCCGAACGTGTCCGGCTGGACGTGGATCACACCGATCTGTGCGGTGGAGCGCGGCACCGGAGGCACCGTCACGGACGGCTGCCTCCGGACGCGGTCGGTGGCCGCCGGGGAGCTGATCTGCCGCACGACGGCCGCCTATCCGGTGGTCGCCGGGGTGGAGTACGAGGCGTTCGCGGACGCTTCCAGTGCCACGGTGCCGGAGCGCATCGGGATCCGCTGGCTGACGGACCGTGGTGTCGTGGTCAGCACCACCTGGGCAACGTCTACGGCGTCCGCGTCGGCGACGTGGCACCGGATCGCCGTCGTCGACGTCGCGCCGGCGACGGCGGCCAAGGCGCAGGTCGTCTTCTCCTCGACCCCGGCTGGTGCGGGGGTCTTCGCCTACTACGACAACATCTACCTGGGCCTGCCGCAGAGGACCGCGGGCAACCTCTTGTCCGCCAACGCCGAGACATCGGAACGGGCTTCGAACTGGGAGTACGTGGCAGTCACGAACTGCTCCCTGTCGCGGACGGTTCCGCCGGTGGCGTGGTCGGCTACCGCGTACACGGTGGGCGGCCATGTGGCCACCATGACCGTCACGGCGAACGGTGCGGCCGAGTTCCGGTGCACTGACCAGCCGACTGTCACTCCGGGCCAGCAGTAC
>Ga0247821_10000972_pt1 | contig 15840 bp, 5 predicted proteins | sample 13C_Glycerol_Day_FD_192481 | JGI IMG/M metagenome (GOLD analysis project Ga0247821, IMG submission 192481) | Soil microbial communities from agricultural site in Penn Yan, New York, United States - 13C_Glycerol_Day14 | ecosystem: Environmental > Terrestrial > Soil > Agricultural land | place... | reverse complement strand
GTTCGACCGGCGCCGCCAACGCCGCGCCGGTCGAACTGGCGCGATATCTTGGGATTGACCTGCGCGGCCTGCCCATCCCACACCTGCCAATTCCGATCGACCTGCTCACCATCGTCCAGAAGGCGGTCTACGCCTTCGGTGTGCCGACTGCCCCCGTCCTGGCGGATTACGTCCCTGGCCAAAACGTGCCGGCGTCACCGGCCGCGCCAGCCGTACGCTCGCTCGCGGACGATTTCGCCCCCCCTCCTCGCCACCAAGGTGGTCGCCGTACCTGCACGGCCTTCGCCTCCATCGCGACGTTGGAACAGAACGTACGCCGGCACCCGCCGCTGATCCCGGTACCTGGGTTCGATTTATCGGACGGGTGCGAGCAGTGGCTCTACTACTTGTGCAAGCGGCACTACGACAATAACAACACCTTCGGCACCTTTATCGCCACGGCCTACCAAGCCATGACCGAGATCGGCAATCTGCCGGAGGCGAGCTGGCCCTACCGTGCCGAGCAGACTCCGCAGGAGAGCGGCGAGCCAACACCTGCCGGTGAAGACTGGCTGCGACCCTTGGCCGCTTTTGGCAAGATCAAGCGTGACCGAGCGCTGCAAGCGACTGATATCGGCCAGTACAAAGCGGCCATCGACGCACAGCGCGCCGTCACGTTCTGGGTCCCCGTCTTCGACTCTTGGTTCTATAACCCGCTGGCCAGAATCCTCGGCCTGATCACCATGCCGATACCGAGCGAATTGTCGAAACAGGACAATGGGCACTCCATGTGCATCGTCGGCTACATCGACCAGCCGCAATTCCCAGGTATCGGCGGCGGACGCTTCATCGTCCGCAACAGCTGGGGCGGCGAGTGGGGCCTGCTGAACCCCTGGGACGAGGTTCAGTTGCCGCAGGGCTTTGGCACCATCCCCTACGACTACATCGCCAAGTTCGGCAGGGAAGCACGCATCATCGAGCAAGGGCCTTTCGAGTAACGATGGCGATCGGAGGTGATCCATGTCCAGCGTACTCGGCTCAGCCCTCAAGGCATTGCTCGACGGCTTCGACACAGTAGCCGGCCCGACCAGGACCATGGCCGACTGGCTGGCCCAACTCGGCTACGACGTGCCCCCTGCCGCCGCACCGCACGTCGAGAAGATCAAAGCGGCGCTGCCGACCGCGGCCGCGATCGACACCGACCAGGGGCTGGCCGAACTCCTGAAAAAAGTCACGGACTTTGCCCAGGCGCTGCAGGACGAGCCGGTGGCGCTGAAAAACGCGGCACAGGGCTATGCCAAACACCTCGCGGCCACCTTGCCTGAGCGGCTGATCGGCTACATCGCCATTACGCAGGCTCAGAAGCGCGTACCTCTGGTGGCAGGGCTTTTGCGAATGGCGGGTGTGTTCTCTATTACACAGGTCACGGTGCCAGCGCGCTTCGACGTGGCGGGGCCACGCTACCTCATTAATCTCGACCAGCTGATGCTGATCATCCGGGACCCCAAAGCGGGGCTGCGATGGGGTCAGGCGGACTTCAACTCACAGGCCGTGGTGTGGGGTCTGGAGGATGTGATCAACGCTATTCGGGGGCTTGCGCCGAAAGCCGAGGACGAGCGTCTCGAACTCAAGCCCGACGACGAGCGGACGCTGGTCGGCCGCCTGCCCGACACGCCGAGTGCTGCGGCCGCAATCGATGTGGGCACCCAAAGCAGAGTCCGGATCGCCGGTCTGCACGAGAAAGGTCTCGTCGTAGTGCCCGTGAAGGTGAGCTTCACCGTCGGGCTCCCTGATTCGGTCAAGGATGGCATCGACAACGCCACCGGGATCAGCCCCGACGTCCTCGACAATCCAGGCGTCTGGATCGCCCCGGACACTATCGGGCCTCTGCCGCATGCCGCGGTCGTTCTTCCGGGAGCTTGAGCCATGGCACTAACGCTCACGATGAACTTCCCGTTTACACCGGCCCCGGACGACCGTGTCCTCGTGGTCGCTCCGGACGGCACGTGCGTCACCTACGAAGGCGCTGCCCTCGAATTCGGCGCCGAGAAAGGGACGCCCGGCAGCCTTGTGGCCGATGTACGATTGGAGGGGGTGGACATAGCACTTTCCCAGGACGCCAGCGCGCTGCTTGCCGCCATCGGGCTTGGTAAACAGTCGCGTTTCAAGGTCGGATCACTGGGCATCACCTGGCGAGACGGGCGCCCCTCGCTGGCCCGTGGTGGCCTGGTGCTCGCCGTCCCCGTCAACGCGTCGGTGGGGCCACTCTCGGCCCGGACGTTCCACGCCATCATCGACTTCCCGGCCGACAGGCTGGTGCTGGAAGCCTCGCTCGATGTCGACCTTTCCATTGCCGGCGGCATCGCGCTCTCGCTTGAACGAGTGGGTCTCGTCGCGACCCTCGACGGCACCAGCATGCATGACGGCTTCCCGCTCACGCTGGCACCGCACCCGCCAACCGGCGGCGGTCTCGACCTCGATCTCGGGGTCGTCAAGGGCGGCGGTTTCCTGAGCGTCGACGAGGCCGCCGGCCAGTATGCAGGCAGCTTCGCGGCTCGCTTGCTCGGCATCGGTGTGAACGCCATCGGCATCGTCAACACCAAGCCATTCCTGTCGATCCTGGCGATGCTGGCTGCTGACTTCCGGCCGGTGGGCATCGAGCTTTCCTTCGGCTTCACGCTCAATGCCGTCGGCGGGCTCGTGGGTCTGAACCGCAGCTGCGATACCGAGCAGATACGCGAGGGTGTCCGCACCGGCGCCATCGAAAGCCTGATGTTTCCCGCCGACCCCATGCGCAATGCACCGCGCATCATCGCCGACCTCGGCCGCTTCTTCCCACCCCGTGACGGACAGACAGTCGTCGCGCCGATGCTCGACCTTGGCTGGGGCAAACCTGCCGGCATGATCGCCTTGCGGCTCGTGCTCATCGTGCAGGCGCCGGATCCGCTCCTGCAGATCGCCGGGGTGCTCAGCGTCGAGCTGCCGCCCGGGCTCGGTTCGAAGGCGCTCATCCGCATCAAGGCTGCCTTCGTCGGCGGCGTGGATCCGGGGCGCGCGCTCGTCGCATTCGACGCGTCGCTCATCGACTCGCACCTGCTTTTTGCCGACATCGAGGGCGACTTCGTGCTGCGTTTCCGTTACGCAGGCCGGCCGGATTTTCTGGTCTGCGCCGGCGGTTTCTTCCCGCGTTTTGCGCCGCCGGCCGACCTGTCGCTCGGTCCGATGCGCCGGCTCAGCGTCTCCATGGGCAACCTCGGGCCCATACGCCTGCGCATGGAGAGCTACATTGCCGTCACGTCCAACACCGCCCAGCACGGTGCCTTCATGGAAATGGGCCTCGGCGTCGATGACTACCAAGTGTCTGGGTCCCTCGGCTATGACGTCCTCATCGTCTTCGACCCCTTCGCCTTTACCGCCGAGGTTGGTGCGACCTTCCGCGTCGAAGCATTCGGGGAAACGCTCTGCACGATCGTGATCCAGGGCCGGCTCACGGGCCCCGATCCGCTCCATCTCCAGGCCCGTGGCTCATTCAATATCCTGTTCGTCGAGGTATCAGTGCCCATCGACGTGAGCTTCGGCGGCACCGGCCCCGTTGCCTTACCGCCGGCTGTGCCCGTGCGTGAGCGGATTCGCGACCTCCTGAAGACACCCGGCGCTGTCCTGGCAGAGCGCCCGCGCAGCAGCCAGGCGGACCTGGTGGTGGCGAACGACAGCTCAGACCCTTCGCTGGTTCAGCCGGACGGGGAGCTTGTGGTGAAACAGGCGCTCGTGCCGCTGGGCATTGGAATCGACCACATCGGCGCCTCGCGCCCCGCCGACGGGCACGTCTTCGACCTTGGCTTTGCGCCCGGTGGTGACGGAGGGCTGACGCTGGGCGCCTGGCCCACCGAGCGTTTCGCGCCAGGTCAGTTCTTTGACCTGTCGCAGGAGCAGAAACTGTCGCGGCCAGCCTTCGAGGACCATCCGGCCGGCGTGAGGATTGGCAGCGATGGGCTACCGGCGCTGGCGGGGGTCACCCTCGCCGATTTCGACACTGAGGCGATCCTGATCGACAGCGAGGGGCGGTCATCGAGCTTCCTGATGCGCCAGCTCGATTCGAAGACAAACGCCCGACTCGCCCTGGGCGGGGTCGCGGCCCAGGCCAAGGTCCTTTCGCGGAACCCTAAAGTCATCCTCCGTGACAAAGGCGAACGCTTCGGGGTCATTGACATCGATACCGGGGCCCGCCTCGCACAAGTGGATGGCGCCCATGACGCTCAGATGCTGCTTGCATCCCAGGTCTCTGCGCAGCCTGGCCTGCGGGACAGACTACGCATCGTCTCGATGCTCGATCTGGAAACTGCCTGAGGGCTCATCATCATGGCCAAGGACTTCTCCTTCATCGACCATGTCCGCTTCGGCCTCGCCTCGCGTGTCGCTGCGGGCGCAGGGCCGCGTGGCACTGTCTCGCTCACCCTCTCCGTCAGCGGCGACGGCGCAGGTCTCGATATCCCGCTCGCTCCGGTGGTTCTGCGTGGGCCGCCCGATGTGGCGGGCTTCCGGGCTGCGGCAGTCCTGCGCACCGAGCCCGTAGCCGGCGCGCCCGACTTCGACTGCACGGCGTTGGCCGCAGTCGACTTTCACGACGAGGATTTCCCTTGGCGCTACACGCCGATCGCCGTACAGGCGGCGGCGCGTGGCGGGCGGGTCACGCCCTGGCTTACGTTGCTCGTGCTGGCGGACGGTGAATACGTGCAGGACAACGGCCGGTTGACCGAGATTGCCCCCCATGCGGTTCCGGACCCGGCCCAGGCGTGGGCCTGGGCCCATGTGCAGGTGAACCAGGCCCTTTCCGGCAGCGTGGAGGCGACACGCAGGGACCTGGCGACCGTGCTTGCCACTGACCCGGGACAGGCCTTCTCACGCTTGTTGTCACCACGTCGCCTGTCGCCACTCACCACGTATAGCGGCTTCGTAGTGCCGACCTTCGAGACAGGGCGGCTCGCCGCCATGGGGCAGCGGGTTGACGGCGTCGCCGCGACCACCTTCGCCTATGCACGGGCAACGACGCCGCCGCCGCTGCCGGTCTACTTTTCCTTCAGTTTCCGCACGGGTGAGGACGGTAACTTCGAGGCGCTCGTGCGCCGCCTGAAGCCATTCGTGCCGCAGCCAGAGATGAACATCGGCCGGCGTCTGATGGACATGACACCCTGGCACGGCGATCCGCAGAAGGGGAAGATCGATTCCACCAAAGCCCTCTGGCTCGAAGGCGCGCTGCGGGTGCCCGCGTTTCCACCTGGCGGCGGCAAGCCACCTCCGGCGCTGGCCGGCGAGACCCGCATCGGTGCCCCGCCGGGCACGTGGGGCAACACAGACCACGAGGCCTTCGCCGTCGCACTCGGCACACTGCTGCAAGCGGGACTCGGCCGTAACCGCAAGGTGCCCAAGGCAGCACACCTGGACGCGGACGACGAGCCGAACGACAGCCTGCTGCCGCTGGTGGCTCCCCCGGTCTACGGCGCCAATCATGCCGCCATTCACGCTGTCGAGCCCAACGCCGATGGGCAGACCACGCCGCCCTGGATCGGCGACTTGAACTTCGACCCCGCCTACAGGATCGGTGCCGGCTTCGGAACGCGCGACATTCAGCGCAACCAGGAAGACTACATGGCGCGCGCCTGGTCGCAGTATGGCGACCTGTTCAAGGTCAATGGGTTTGTCCGGCTGGCGCAGTTCTGGCAGAGCGTGGAACGGGGACTGTTCGACCGCACAGTCGCCGCCGCCACGGTCGATCCGGCGGTGGTGCTGCGCATCGCGCGCCCGGCCGAGGCCCTGATCAGCGTCGGCGCAGGGACGGTGCGCACCGCCCTGACGCCTACTACGATGACGCCGTCCATGCTCGGCGGCGCCTTCGCCCGCGCAACGCGCCCCGGTGCTCCGCTCGTCCGTCGCGCAGTGGTCGCCAAAGCCGGCCTCACGCCCCTGGAGGTAGCCCGTCGCAAGGCCTCGCTGGCGACGGAGGCCGTGTCCGCCGTGGCCACACGGGAGCTGATCGTCGCCCCGACGATCCGCCGCCCGGCCGGTCGGATCACCCTGGGTGTTGCGGCCGCGCCGCTGGCCTTGGCCGCCGCCGCAGAGCTCGCCGTCGAACGTCCAGACCGGGTGCTGGGCATACCCGAGGTCGATCTTGCCACGCTGCAAGAGGCGGCCCAGGGCTTGATCCGCCCGGTAACGCCTGCTCCGGGTACACAAGCGCAAGGGCTGATGCAGCTACGGCTGAACAGGCAGGACGACGTCCGGGCACCGCGCGGCATGGCGCGCTTTGCCACCCGGTCGGTTCAACTGTTCGGGCAGCGGGTTCGGCCGCAAGCCGACCTTGCCATCGGCCCTGCCAGCATTACCCAGAGCCTGCTGCAACCTAGCCTCTTTTCCGCCAAGGACTTCGCCACGGCCAAGCTCGACATCCGTGTGCTCGCCCGTGACGACGCGCTCGCCGAACGATTCGGCATCACGCCCGACAACAGCGACGGCTGGCGCGCCTTGCGCGAGGCATTCATCGCCGTGCAGCAGCGCATCGACCTCGACGTCGAAACGACCCTCCGGCCTGGCGCCAAAGCCGACCTCCCAGGCCTCGCCGACGCGGCCCGCGCCGCGCTTGAACCGGCGGCGGCGATGCGGGCCCGCGTTCGTGCCAGGCTCGACTTCGGCGACTTGCAGCTGACCGACCGCCTGGACCCGATCATGCCCGCGCCCGAATTCGAGGACCCCATGCAGCATCAGCTTGCGCCACTTGGCAAGGAAGAGCGGCTGCTACCCAATATTTCGGCCATCCCCAACAACAGCGTCACACTGCTGCAAAACAACGCGCCGTTCATAGAGGCTTACATGGCTGGGCTGAACCACGAGTTCGCCCGCGAAATGCTGTGGCGGGAGTACCCGAGCGACGGCCGCGGTACGTGCTTTCGTCGCTTCTGGGATACAAACGACTGCCCTGGCCTGGACGACGCCGCGCGCGACACCATCCGTCCCATGCACCACTGGAGCAAACGGCTCGGCGACCACCCGGCGAATGATCTGGCCCGGGATGCGACCGTCATTGCCATCCGGGGGGATTTGCTTCGCCGCTATCCCAACACGGACATTTATGCCGTGCGCGCTTGGTGGGTGCCCGATCACCCGGACGCCGCCACCGCCGAGCAGATCGCTGAACGCTTCCACGTCAAGTCCTGGAGTTCCTGGGAGCGGTTGCCTGACCGGGCGGAATGGGATGCCAGGCACGGGGCTGAGGGCGATCACATCCGTTGGCCAATTTTCAAAGGCAAAGCCGCCGACTGCACCTTTATCGGTCTGCCGTTGACACCCGCGCAGATGCGCGGTGACGGACAGCGTGGTGGTGCCGAGCCCGGGTGGTACATCGTGCTTCGCGAGAAGGTGGGCGAGCCGCGCTTCGGCGCCGACGATCAGGCGTTTACCCGCGGACGTCCGGCTGCGCCGCTGCCGGCACCGATGACGTCCTGGAATGACTTCGACTGGTTCCATGTCGGCCTGTCGGCGGCGCAGATCGACGCCGATCCCGCGCGCTGGCGAATGCTCGACGTCGATCGCATGCCGGTGGTGGGCGGGCTGGCACCCCGGGACGGCCATGCTGGGGAACTCGCGGCCGACCTGCTGCAGAAGCCCGTCCAGATTTATATCCATGCTGCCGAACTCCTGAGGCACGCGCCATGAGCTCAATCGCCCAGACCCTACTGTCGCGCCCTGGCCTCCAAGCGACCCCCGCCTTGTCGAAAGCCATCCTGGACGCCATCCGCGCACAGCGCAAAGCGACGCCGCTCGATGGGCTCGATGCAACCAAACCGATCCTGCTGGCGCCATTGCGCCTGCAGACCCGTTTTGTCCACGGCGGGTTGTGGATCCGCGCCTACCCCGATGCCGTCTCGATCGACCAGCACCAACGCCTTCTCACTGAGCGTGAGCAACAAGACGGTGCGCGCTACGTCGACGCAGCGACCAGGGATCCGGAACAGGCCTGGGCGGTATTGCTCGCGGGGCACACGACAGAGCGTGCCGCGTGGATCGCGAAAGCCTGCGATGCCGCCACTGGCGCGAGGGGGAGTCCTCGTGCGTCGGCCCCGATCGCGCGCCCCGTTGCCCGGGGCCTGCCCGAGCGGCTGGTTTTCATCACCGTGTCGGCGACGGCGGACCCGGGCACGGGCGAGCCGCGTGTACGCACGGTGGTCGGGGAGCCGATCCCCGATCCGCTGCCGATGGGGCCCGATCCTGCCAAGCCGGGTGCCATCCTTGACGAACACGGCGAGCTCGCCTTCGGTGGCGACCTGCAGTGGCTTGCCAAGCCCGAGATAGCGCGGGACAAGGGTATGGCGGTATTCATTGCCGACCTGGAAGCGTTTGAGCAGGCAGACGGTTTCGCCACCATCACCGCGCTGGGCGTGCGTCTGGCGGAGGACGCCAGCGGCCAGGCCGAACTGCTGGGCGAGCTCCTCGCCGCCCATCGCTACGGCGCAGGACTCTCAATCACGCGCCAGGGCACTCCGACCAATGCCAGCGGCACACCGGGAGCCTCGCGGGCCACACCCCCTGCGCCTGGCCCCACGGTGCCGGGCGGCGACGGTCCTCGCCACTATGACTTGGAAAGTGACGCTGAACGGCTGACCCACGCGCTCGGCCTGCCGACCGAAGCGCTCGCCGGGATCAGCGGCGCAGAGGCTCAAGATGGGGCGGAGGCCATCGCCATGGCCCGGGCGTTGTGGATGCCGACACTCGGCTGTTTCCTGTCCACCCTGATCGGTGATGCGCTGACACCGGAGACGATCGACAAGGTCCGCGACATGTTCACCTACCATGTCGGCACGCCACTGCCGGCTATCCGCGTCGGCTCGCAGCCCTATGGCGTGCTGCCTGCTACGCGCTTCGCGGCGCTCGCCTTTCCCGAGCCTGGATGGGACTTCCACGACGGCCTGCGCGACCTGCTGACCTCGGTCAAACGCGCCTGGGACGGACGGACGGACGAGGTGGCGCGGGTGGGTGCTGACAACGATCCCGATGCGACGCTGCTGGGTATCTTGCGCCAGAACCCGGCCTCGGTGCGGTTCGCCCAGACACGCCTGGTCGGGGCAAACTACCGCAAGGCGGCGCTGAAGTGGCGCGGGGCGAGCAAGGAGCAGGCCGCGATGGAGGAACGCGCCGACATCATCAAGGCCGTGATCGCCGTCCTCAATGCCAAGGAGGTCATCCCTGATGCACCGCTTCGCTCGGATATGTTGATCTTCGACCTCGCTGAACGCTGGCGCCAGGATCTCAACCCGCTGCTCGACGGCGCGCCAGTCGAAGACGGTGTGCCACTTTCCGAGAGTTCGCCCCTCCAGCCCATGCCGTCGTTCAACGGCAACTACATCGAGTGGCTCCTTACAGCCAATCCCGCGGACGTGCTGGCGGAGAACATTGTCGGTAACGACGGGCTGCCCATCACGCCGCCTCGCGCCTTGCTCTACATGCTGCTGCGCCAGGCCTGGCTGCTGGAGCATACCGCCGGCGCGGCGCGCAACCAGCTGCGACGTAGAAAAACCACGCTCGCGGCGCTGCTCACGGAGCCTGTGGCAGCGAACCTCGTGACGCAGACGACGCCAGGCTTCCTTGAACTGCTGGGCAGTAGTCTCGGGAGAGGGGTCGGGGGCGCCCGCAATATCGTCGAGCTAATGGCGCGCGAGGATAACCGCCCGCGTCTCGGCGACGCCGTGGACACCCCATTCCGCGAGCGCTGGTCAGCGATGGCCGCCAAGCTCGCCGATGGCGACAGGTCGCCGGCACTGGTCGCGTCGGCGGGCGCACTCCAGTATTTCGACGGCCTCGGCCGGCTGGCGCACCTGCCTACAGCACGGCTGGAGCGGCTCATGACCGAACGGCTCGATGCCTGCGCGTCGCGCATCGATGCTTGGATGACCGGACTCACGGGATTGAAGCTTCTTGCCCTGCGTGCACAAGGCAACGTGCGCCGGCTGGGTGACCAATCGCTCGACTATCCCAAGGAGAAAAAGGGGCTTTATCTAGGGGCCTACGGGCATATCGAGTCACTGCGCCCGCGACCCCGCGAGGCGCTTGATCCGAGCACATTGCCTGGCGCTCTCGCCAAGGGCGTGACGGCGCTGGAGCGCGATCCACAGACCGCCGGTTTTGTTCATGCGCCCTCCCCCCAGCATGCGACGACCGCCGCGATCCTGAAAAGCGGCGAGCGCTCGCACCGGCATGCGGGCGGCCTGCCGCTGCGGGTCAACCTCTCCTCACGGCGGATTCGGGTCGCCTGCTGGCTCGTCGACGGGATGCGCAACGGCCAGGACCTCGGGGCCCTGCTCGGCTACCGCCTGGAACGTGCAATCCACGACAAGGCCATCGAGCTTGAAGCCTGGTTACCGAAGCTCAGGCTCGCCTTCCCTACCTATGTCGAGGAGCAGACGAGCCAACAGGAAGGCCTAGCGACCGAGTCCGTCTCCCCCCGCAATGTTACCGATGGGCTGAAGGTCGTCGAGGCGCACCGAGCCGGAACCTTGGACACCCTGCTCGTAAACGCCGGAATCAAGGGGTCTGCCCCAGCAGATGAGGCCCGCACGCGTATTGCCTCGCTTGCCGAAGACCTCGTGGACGCCGCCGACGCCGTGGCAGACCTGACACTCGCCGAAAGCGTCCATCAACTGGCTGCGGGCAACGTCGAGCGGGCCGCTGGCGTGCTCGACGCTGCGGCCAACGCCACACACCTTCCGGACCGGTTCGACGTGGCCGAAACACCCTTCTCGGGGAGGAGCTATAGCCATCGGCTGGGGCTGCTGTTCGACGCACAGACGAGCACCGCGAGCCCTTGGACCGGTGGTGTCCCCGTCACGCCGCGCGGACGCGCAGACCCCGCCATTAACAATTGGCTTGGCCGCGTCTTCGGCGATCCCAGCAAGGTCGGGGCGAACGTCCAGCTGGCCGGTAAGCGCAAGGCTCGAGTGGTTGCCCTCGCGGACCTCGGCCTGGAGCCCGCCGATGTTCTGGTATTGCTGCAAGACGAAGGGGGGGGCGAACACTCCGAGCTGAAGACGCGCTTCGCCCTGGCTGCAGTCCAGGCCGCCGGCGGGGGCCATGCCGAGCACGTTTCGCTGGAAGCAGCCGGCAAGCTCTCGCCGCTGGGTCACTGGTGCCTGCTCGCCTCCAGCCTACGTAGCCTGTTGTTCGGACGCAGGCCTCTCGGCGGGCAGCATCTCTGCTCCCCCGCCAGCGTCCGTCCCGAGGCTCCAGACGGGTTCGACAAAGCCGACATCCAGGGCCGCTTCACAGCTAGCCGCACCGCCTTCGCCGCCGCGCTGGCCAAACTGCAGAAGGCAATCGACGGCGATAAAGAGCGCGCACGGGTAGCGGCCCAAGCCGAGCTGTCGCTATTCGGGCTCTCCCATGCGCTGATGCCGGCAGACGGGTTGTCTGCCAGCGCCACAAAAGCATCTGCCCAGGCTATCGCCGACACCGCTGTGGCACGCCTGCGAGCCGCCGACGGGCTCGCGGCGCCTCGTGACGATGGCGATGATGCCCAGGCCGGGCGCTTCGTCGATGCCTTGCGTACGCTCCTCGGCGGCGCGGCGGCGCTCACCGTCGCTTTCGTCCCGCCCCAGGAGCTCGGGCCGCAGGTTGCCGGCGCCGGCCTTGTGCCGCCGTCGGACCAGGCACTTGCCATTGACCCTGTCGAAACCTGGCTCATCGGCCTCTCCATGGTTCGGCCCGCCGTGGCGGCGCTGCTTGACACGCGCCTGGCTGTCGAGGCGTCGGACGATCTCGGGCTTCGCCCGACGATTTGGCAACTGCCCCAGACCGACGCGAAGGGGATCGCGTTGCCCTGGTGCGCCCTGCCCTGGGACAAGGGCGACGGCTGCCCGTCTGCCCTGTCACTGGCAATGGTCTGCGCAACCCCTGTAGGCCGCGACGGCCCCTGGCGCGGGCTGCTGCTGGACGCCTTCGCCGAGACGGTGCCGGATCGTGTGCTGACCACCGGCGTCGCCTTCAACATTGACGCCCCAGGCAGCGAGCCTCCACAAGCGTTGCTGCTCGCCGTCGCGCCGGGCGCGAGCTGGTCCTGGGACGACCTGCTGGCATCTGTCGACGAGACGTTCGAAGCGGCACGTCGGCGGCTCGTGGTACCCACGGTGCGTGAGGACAAAGCCGAAGATCCCGACGCGGCCTACGACGCCGCCGCCATGATCGCCCCGCTGCTTCCGGCCATCCTCGCCCCGGTGACGGCAGGACCGACCGGGCTTGCGCTTGACTTCATGGCACTGGCGACAAGGAAGGCGCTGACCAGTGCCGCCCTGATCAAGGACATCGACTAATGGCCATCCGCTTCGATACCGCCGCCTATCTCGCCCACTACGAGAACGTCATCCTCAAACCGTCCATCACGGTCTGGAATCGGCTGGAGCTCTCTCCCTTTTCCGATGACCTCACCCGGTCGCTCGCCACAGAGATCCGCGATCCGCTGTGGATGCTGGCCCGACAGTGGCAGACAGGCGAGTTCCAGGGCGAGGATGCCGGCGCACCGCTCACTGCGCGTGTCGCTTGGGAAGACTCGCCGCTGACCACGCTCATCGCCCCCCCGTTGGACACGCAGGTGCCGCTCGGCGACGAGGCCCCACTGGAAGCGGCGGTCGAGGCCGAGCCCATTGAAGATCACCTCAAGCTGGCGCTGCGCCTCGGAGAACTGTGGTTGCGCAGCCTCGTCGGGGACGCCGAGCTGCTTGCCGTTGCCCCGTGGTTCCGTGACCGCTTCAAGCCGGACTCACCGCCGGACGGCGCTCTTGCAAACCTTGCGGCGGCAAGAGCGGTAGCCAATGTCGCCCGGACCGACTGGTTGCGGCTGGCGGCGCGCCGTGGCCAGGTCGATGGACTCGCCTTGCTGGGATGGCTGCGCGCCGGTCTGCCAGACGGCCCGCCCGAACTCTCGGCCGAAGCGCAACAGCGGCTGCAGACGTTCGGGGCTCGGTTCCTCGCGGCTCACGATGCGCAGTTCGTTCGACCCGCGCCGGACGGCATCCTGCAGAGATCTCGATTCGAGTACCGCTTCGGCCTTGCCCCGAACGATGCTGCAGACGCGGGCCTTCTCGCAGAAGAGCACGACGGCACACACCTGGATTGGCGCTCCTTCGACCGCACAGGTCCCGATCGCGCCGCGCACGGCGACCTGAAGGGGAAAACATTCCTTCCTCAGCCAGTGAGTTTCCCTGGCATGCCAGTCAACCGTTGGTGGGAATTCGAAGACAGACGCATCGACCTCGGTTCGGTCATGGCCGGCCGCACCGGGCTGTCCAAGATGCTGCTCGTCGAGTTCGGCCTCCTCTATGGCAACGACTGGTTCGTGTTGCCGGTACCTGTCCCCAGCGGCAGCCTGGCGCGGGTGGCAGGGGTGGTTGTAACCGATGGTTTCGCCATCTCGACGTTGATCCCCTCGGACGATGCCTTGCTCGAGGGCGAGGCCGAGAATGCCTCGACCCTCTTCACCCTGACCGGCCCCGACGGTATTTTGGCACGCACGTCACTGCTCGCGGTTCCACCTAGCGCCATGAGCCCCATGGAAGGCGCACCCCTCGACCGCCTTCTGCTCCTGCGCGACGAGATGGCGAACATGGCCTGGGCGGTGGAGCAGATCGTGCCCGACGGACTCGGCGCCGGAATGGACGCGCGCGCAGCAGCCGACCGGACACGGACGCAACTGCGTGACCCCAAGGCGGAACGCGACGACGCCGACACCTGGGCAAGCGAAGCGGTGATCCGCTGGAGGCTGCGTACGCAAGTGCCCGATAGCTGGATCCCCCTGGTGCCGGCACGTCAGCGCGAGGGCATTGTGTTCCAGCAAGGCGCGATGCCGTGGTCTGCGGCCCCCTTTGCGCAGGCCAAGATCCTGCCCCGCACCGCTTTGCTTGGCCGCACTGCGGCGCAACTGCCGTTCCTGATCGAGGAGGAAGAGGTGCCGCGTTCCGGCGCTGTGGTCGAGCGCGCTTTCGCCCGCGTCCGCTGGCACGACGGACGCACGTGCGTCTGGCTCGGGCGAAGCAAGCGCAACGGCCGCGGGCCGGGGTCTTCGGGGTTGGCATTCGACGGACTGGTGGAGCGGCCTACGCCTGAGGCTTGAGTGGCGGGACGCAGCGTCGCAAATATCACAGCCTTCGCCGCTCGCCCACAGAACAAAACACGTTTGACCTCAACCACACTGATCGAAACGCCCTCCTCCGCCATTGCCGATTCTGCGCCCTGGAGCGTGATCGGCAGGCTCGTCACGCCTCCTCAAAAACCAATCACCCCCTCAGCCCCCCGCTTCTCTGCTACTTCCTCCTGATTGTTCCCTACACTGGTTACACAGTCGACGGCAAAGAGCCGGGTGCATGAAACGCATAATCATCGCCGACGAGCAACCACTGATCCGACATTCGATCCGGACGATTCTGGAAGCGGCCCACCATCAGGTGATAGCCGAGTGCGCGGAGGGGAATGCGGCGCTGCAACACACCCTTGAACTGCGCCCTGACTTGCTGATTCTGGAGCTGGCCCTGCCACGCCTGGGTGGCCTGGAAGTGCTCCGACGCTTGCGACAAGCCGACAGCCAGGCACGTACGCTGGTACTGACTGCACAAAACACGGAGCACTTTGCCGGGCTGAGCCTGCAGGCGGGGGCATCGGGCTTCGTTGGCAAGCACGAGTCGATGAGTGAATTGCTCACGGCCGTTGCCTGCGTGCTGAGCGGCCGCAGCTATTTCCCCAGCCAGGCGTTGAGCAGCGTGTTCAGAAGTGGCGCAGGCGATGAATCGATGCAGTTGAAAAGCCTGTCGCACCGGGAAATGACCGTGCTGCGCTACCTGGCCAGTGGCAGCAGCAACAAGCGCATTGCCCATGAACTGGCGATCAGCGTCAGCACTGTCAGCACCTACAAGGCGCGCCTGCTGGAGAAGCTCAACGTAAGCTCACTGGCCGAATTGCTGGACCTCGCCTGGCGCAACCAGTTGCTTGATCAGGTCCCCATGGCCCTGCCGCAGCTAAGCACTGACGTCGAGGTCCCCCTGACCGAGCAATTCCACGCCAAGTTCGACGACCTGCAATTGGCAATCAGCCTGCGCAATGAGGATGGTGAGTTGCTGGCCGCCAACCGCGCGTTCTTCGAGTTCTACGAAGTCAATGAAGCTGAGCAGTTGGGCCGGCGGTTCACCGACAGCGAGAGCCTGAAGCCGGAACAGGCGTTGCAACTGCATCAGATGTATCGCCAGGCCTACATGGACGCTAAGCCCTATTTCAGCCACATCGTACTCAGTGGCGCGCATCCACGGTCGATCCTGCATTGGGGGGCCCCCTACCATGATCAGTCCGGCGCGCGACTGGGCATGATCTGTACCGGAGTGGATATCACTCGGAACGAGCAACAAATGCTGATGCTCAAGGAAGCCAAACACAAGCTCGAAGCCATGCAACATCAGCACCGGCAGTTTCTGTTCGAGGTCGGTCAGCGCAGCCTTGCGGCCTTTGATTCGCTGAGCCGCGACCTGCAGCAGGCCTTGGTGCTTTCGCCCGACAATCCAGCGCTGAGCACCGCCCAGCGAACCCATGCGCAGTTGCATGACCAGCTTCGAGCCTTGCTTGATCTGGCCCGCCTGGAGAATGGCGAACGTTTGCTATCAGCCCAGCCCGTCAGGCTTGCGCACCTGACCTTGCAAATTGGCCAGGCATTGGTCACCGAAGCGGGTATCGGTGACTTGCAAGTGGAAACCGGCGACCTCGACACCGAAGCCTGGATCGACGCCGGGCGTTACCGGCAATTGCTGTGGGTGATGCTCAGGCATGCGTCCCGGTGCGGTGCTA
>Ga0247821_10000971_pt1 | contig 15841 bp, 14 predicted proteins | sample 13C_Glycerol_Day_FD_192481 | JGI IMG/M metagenome (GOLD analysis project Ga0247821, IMG submission 192481) | Soil microbial communities from agricultural site in Penn Yan, New York, United States - 13C_Glycerol_Day14 | ecosystem: Environmental > Terrestrial > Soil > Agricultural land | place... | reverse complement strand
CTACCCGTGTGCTCGGGCGGGCCGCCCTCGAACGCACACTGTCTGAGCTTGCTCCCGGTGGGGTTTACCTAGCCGACCCCGTCACCGGGGCCGCTGGTGGTCTCTTACACCACCGTTTCACCCTTGCCGCGGCGCCTGTCGGCCCGAGGGCCGGCGGTTCGCCGTGGCGGTCTGTTTTCTGTGGCACTGTCCCGCGGGTCACCCCGGGTGGCTGTTAGCCACCACCGCGCCCTGTGGAGCCCGGACGTTCCTCGGCGGTGATTGCTCACCGACGCGACCGCCTGGCCGACTCATCCACCGCCAAGGATAGGGCAGGTATGCCGGGTGGTCGGCCACCGGCATACCTCCCCACTGCACAGGTCCCGCGCTCAACTCGAACGCACAGAGCGCGCACAGCCGCGGGCGAAGCGGTAGCCGTCCTTCTTGTCCAGGTTGATGGACCAGACCATCACCCCACGTGCCTTGGGCGCCCGCACCAGAAGGTCCTGCCACATCCGGCAGATGGCCGCGGGGCTCTGCTGCCCCGTCTCGCCCTTGATCTTCACCGTGACGAATCCCATCCCCACGTTGCCCTGGCCGACGACGCGGGCCCACTCCAGCGTGTGGTCGACAATCCAGCGTTGCTCGGGACGACCGCCGTTGTAGTACTGCGGGTTGGCCATGTCGAGCGTGCCCTTGAGTCGGCGCGCCAAGTCCAGCTGCTCCCGCTCAAGGGGCGCACCCAGGATCGGCGCCATCGTGACGGAGAAGTTCGGACCGTAGCGCTTCTTGAGCCTGAACGTCGCCTCGGCGATGGTGGCCGGGGAGATGCCATGCTCCAGGTCCCAGTCCACCCCGCTGAAGTGATACCGGTCGATGATGGGTGTCACCGTGCTCACGAACTTCTCGAGCTGCGCGTCGTTCCGGATCTGCAGACCCCCGTCGGCCCAGCCGCCCACCGCCAGGACGACCCGCCGACCCGAAGCGTGGAGCGCTTTGACGTCGGAGACCAGCGACGCCTGCGACTGCACGCTCTGCGTGAAGCGCACCGCCCCTGACCGGTCTCCGACGGCAAACGCCGCCATGATGACGTTGTACTCCTTCGGCACGTCGCGCAGCCGCAGCGCCGGATCTCCCCAGCCCTGCCAATAGCCCGCAACGACCCGGGTGGGCAGACGGGTGGACTTGGCTATCTCCTGCCCCACCTCGTCGGGGGTGCTGGCGTCCGCACCCGCGTCTGGCGCCGCACACGCCGCGGTCAGGACAGCCACGGTGCAGAGGCTGCCGGCCACCATGGCTCTCCACCACATCTGACGACGGCCCACTCTGCACTTCGGTGCTGCTCCGTTCAAGGAGTGCTCTCCTCGCGTTGCCCCAGCTGTGGAGGTGAGTTGACGGAACCTTTGCGAACCGCCGCCTTCACGCCGTTCCGGGGCCATGGGCTGAGTCGAGGACGACGCCGGGCCGCCACGTCCTCGACCCAGCCGAAGATGAAGACGGCAAGGATGATGAGGGCGAAGGTGACAGCCAGGTACAGGATGGGGCTGGCCACGGGGTTCTCGTCCAAGCGCGACGTCAACGGGAAGAGGGCGATCAGAGGTGCCGCAATGAAGATGGCGGGGTTGCCCCACAGGTAGATCGTCATGGCCCTGGCGTTCACGGCAGAGATGGTCTTGTCGAGCCAGGAGAACCGCGCCAGCCAGGAGAAGTCCGGGTAGAGCCGCAGCAGCAGAAGGACGGCGCCGACCCCCCACAGCGCGTCCGCCAGAGGGATGTCGTCGATATTGGGACCGCTGCGGGGGTCAGGGGCGTAGAGCGCCCACGACAGCCCTGCGGCGAGCAGGAGCATCGACGTCGGCAGGATCACCTTCAGTGGTATCGGCCGGATCCTGTTGTCGTGGTGGGCAAAGCCCAGCATCCAGCACGCCCCGAAGGTGGCAAGGTCCAGCGCGACCTGGCCAGCCCGCTTGTCTGCTGACCACAGGCCGGCCGTCCCCGCCGCGACGGCCAGGAGCGGGACCGCCAGAGTGCGCAGCGGCCAGCGGCGGAAGAGCCACAGCAGGGAGGGGCTCAGGAGCAGGAGCCAGAGGTAGGTGGCGAGGTACCACAACGGCTCAGACCAGTCGTATCCCCATGCGCTGCCTGGCGGTTCGGACAGCGGGACGACCCACAGCAGCAGGCTGTCCCACGTGAGCGGTGACCCCACCCCGCGGTCGGCGTCCGCCGTCCAGCCGACGAACAGCATCAACGGCACGGCCACCACGCCGAGGGCCCACACCGGTGGGAGCAGCCGCCGGATTCGTCGTCCCAGGACAGGCCAGGGGTTGACCTGCGACCGATCGAGCGAACCGGCGACCAGTGCGCCCGCCAACGCGAACATGATCGGCATCGAGGGGAAGACCAGGGGCAGCCAGACCCACGAGAAGGTGTGGTAGACCACCACCCTCACGAGCGCGATGGCACGGAGGCAGTCGATGTAGCGGTCCCTGGTTCCAGCGTTGCCCGTGGTCATGACTGGCTCCTCGGAACGCTCGCCAGCTCTCGCTGAGGCGCGGTGATGGCCGTGATGACGCCGGTATCGATGGCGCCGGTCCGTGCGAGCTTCTGCCAGCTGGCACGCACGCCGCGGAGCGCCATCAGGACCGACGTGTAGAGCAGGTACGCCCGCAACGGCTCGAACACGAGCCGGTACACCGGCACGAGCGGCAAGTGGTGCACGCTCTCGCGCATCAGCACCGTGGCGATGGCGGCGATCACGAGGTGCGCGAACACGAACACCAGGAAGTAGACCACGAGCACCCCCACCCCCTGCTGCTGCACCGTGTAGACCGCCATCACCGTCGCGAAGGGCAGAAACACCAGCGGTACGACGATCGAGAGGACGTACGTGGGCAGGACGAACCAGCCCAGAGGTCCGTACCGCCGGTTGAGCAGCATGCCCCGGTGCTTGTAGATGGCCTGGAGCGTGCCGAACACCCAGCGCGTCCGCTGCGTGAGCAGCGCGTCGACGTTGTCGGGAGCCTCGGTGTAGGCCAGCGCCTCGTCGTCCTGGGTGAGCCGCCATCCTGCAGCGTGCAGAGACAACGAGAGGTCGCAGTCCTCCGCAAGGGTGACGTCGGTGTAGCCACCGACCGACAGAATGGCTTCCTTGCGCCAGGCCGCACACGCCCCCGGCACGATGGCAATGGCGCCCAGCTCGTCCTGCGCCGCTCGTTCGATGCCGATCTGGGTCAGGTACTCCAGCGCCTGCCACCGGGTCAGCAGGTTGCGCTCGCGGTTGCCGATTCTGACCACCGCAGCCACGGCGCCGAGGCGAGCGCTCCCGGCGACCGCAAAGTGCCGCACCAGCGAGCTGATGGTGTCTGGCAACAGGATGGTGTCGGCATCCAGAGTGACGACGTACCGGCCGCGGGTGCGGCGCAGCCCGTTGTTGAGCGCCTGCGCCTTTCCGGTGTTGGCCTGTCTCACGAGGACAACCCGTTCGTCGTCTCTCGCGATCTCGCGCACGAGCGCGGCGGTGCGATCGACCGAACCATCGTCCACGACGACGACCTCGAGCAAGGGGAAGTCCGACGCCAGGACCGACCGCAGGGTGCGGGTGATCACCTTCTCCTCGTTGTAGGCCGCCAGGAGAACGGAGACTTCAAGACCCATCTCCGCGGCATCAGGCCACCGCTTGCGCATTCGGCGGCGATGGCGTTTGACGGCCAGCCAGGTGTAGACGACGTTGAGGAGGATCACACCGGTGATGGCGAAGAAGAACAGCGCGCGCAGCAGCGAGTTCGGCCACACGTAGGCCATCTGGGCCGCCCACAGCGCGACGCGGTCCCAGAACGCGGGTTCCACGGTGCTGACGCGGGCCGCCAGGTCGGGCTGGACCTGCGGCATCGTCTGGAAGGTGTAACCCTGCGCCTTGGCATAGGGGATGAGTCGCCGGACGTAGTCGACCGTCATCTTTCGGCCGTCTCCACCGCCGTCGTGCAGGAGCATCGTGATGTTCCTGCCGTCGAGCTGCGGCATGGGGATGGCTCCCTTGAGCTCACCCGACGCGTACGCCCAGTCGTCCGTGTCGAAGTCGTGCGATGCCACGATGTACCCGAGCCGTTGCGCGCGCAGGATGCCATCGATGGACTGCTGCGTCGTCGCAACGTCGTTGCCCTCGTAGGGCAGCCGGAAATAGCCGACCGCTCGTCCCGTAGCGGCGCGGATGACCCGGTCCGAGGCGACGATCTCGATACGGGCGCGGGTCTCGTTGGTGGTGCTGACATCGACGTGCGTCAACGAGTGGTTCGCGACAGCGTGCCCCTCGCGCACCTCTCGCTCGAACAGCTCCGGGTACTTGGCGATCATGGTGGCCGTCGAGAAGAACGTGGCGGGCACCTTGTTGGCTGACAGGAGGTTGAGGAGCTCGGGCGTCCAGACGGGGTCTGGCCCGTCGTCGAAGGTGAGGGAGATGGTCCGGCTGACCGTGGGCGAGTAGCCGTACCTCTGGATGGCGAACCGGCTTGAGCCGATCTCGTTCACCTCCGCGGCCGAGAAGGTGGCCTTGCGCTCTCCGGTGAACGGATCCTTTCCCAGGACCAGACCCCCCTCTCGTCGCACCGACAGCACGCGGACCAAGGGACCCTCCCCCACCAGCGGGGTGCGCAGTCCTGTGTCGGCGCTGGTCACGGTCGGCCCGAGTGGCTCGTCCAGGTCTTGCAGAGCCGGACTGGCATAGAGCTGCGGCAGCGCTATGCCGGCAGCGACGCCGAGTGTCAGCAGGATCACCAGGAGCGTGATGCGGAACCGTCGCCAGCGACGCCCGGAAGGATCGAGGAAGACGGACTGGCGCTCCTTGGCCTGAGCCACGGCCGCCTCCTCAGCGGCCGCAGGCCGGGAGGACCCACCCACCGAGCTGAGGTCGTCGACCAGTGGGTCTCGCTTCATGACGCCGCCCCCACCACGAAGGTGTTGCGGCTGCTCAAACGGGGTTGGGGCGCGTTCTCCCACACAGTGACCGGCGCGCAGACCTGAGGCGAGAGCGCTGCCGAGCGGTGCGAGCAGTTGGCGCGGATTGACGGTTCGTTCAGGGGCTTTCGCGTTCTGTGGACGACCACCCGGCACGCAGCCATGGCGTCTCCCCCTTTGCAAAACAGATCTTGAGCATGAGCAGAATGACTCCCGGCAGGAGGAGTCCTTCCGCCGCGGAGTGGCAATCGCCTGGTGCCGTGGTGTCGTGGTGCACGCCCCGGACTCGCGCTGGGGACGGAGGACGGCGGGATGCCAGGTGCTCCTGGTACCCACACGACTCGCGCCCGCCGGTCAGAGAGGGCTGCAGCGACGGCGGCCCGACCGCACGCTTGGAGTCTGGACAGCGCCGGGGGAGACAACGCTTGCGCCAAGACGGGACGTGCGCTCGGGTAAGGCGACGGCAACTACTGGTGTGGTGGCGTGGGGGGCGGGGTCGGCCCCCGGTCGCCGGAGTGGGCAGAGCCCGTGAGGGGACACGGCTCTGTTGGTCATGTGTGCCCACACGCAGGTCTTGTGGACCCGCGAGCCCGGGCGCGGCGAGGGCCCCAGCGAGGCCTTCGTCTGACAGGACCGGCTCGTCGTGCAGTGGCGCCGGCAGAACACCCTCGTCTGCCGAACAACCGAGGGGGAGCTCCTGGTAGCGGTAATGCCCTGAAATCCCCACGCACCGAGGCTATGCGCCCGATCTCAACGAAATCGTCAGGCAATCAACCTAGTCATCGTCCTAGCCCGCCCGAGCACCCAACGCTGGCAAAGGGCACGTCCCGCAACAAAAACGACCCTTCAGCAGCACTTGTACGGCAGTGCAAAATCTCCCCATCGCCCGCACGACCGCAGCAGGACTGACGGGCCGAGCCTGTTGTCCCCAAGCGTTCTCCACGGGCTCAGGCGAACCGGTGCAAACGGGGGGTGCGGTAACTAGACCTCGAGTTCGAAACGCACCGTGCCGGACGAGATTTCTGCCGCGACAAGACGGGCATACACCGTGCTGCCGAGACCGGCGGATCCGTCGGCGACGGCCAGCACCGCCGGCTCCTGCACCTGCAGTACCACCCCTGAGCGGTTCCGGACGTCGACGACGACGGCCTCGAACATCTCACCCACCCGGTCCTCGAGGACTGCCGCCTCGACGGCGTCGGCACACGCCCGCTCCACAGCACTCGCCACCCGGTCGGAGGCCTGCATGGTCTCGGGCAGCACGGGCAGCGCCTCGCGCACCCAGTCGGGCACGTCCCCGCCCCGGCACAGCGCCTCACAGACGACGAGACCGAAGCGGTCGACCAGCCGCCGCAGCGGCGCGGTGACGTGCGCGTAGGGGGCGGCCACGGCGGCGTGCGCGGGCTGCAGCGGGGACTCGCCGGCGAACGGCGTGTAGCCCGCACCGCGGAACAGCGCGGTCGCCTCGTGGATGAGCCCGAGGTGCCGCGGGTTGTTCCGGTCGAGGGACCGCAGGAACTCGCCATAGGGCTGCCCGTCGCGCCACTCCACGCCCAGGGCCCGAGCCTCGCGACGGAACCGGGTGACCGCCTCGGGCTCGGGCGCCGGCATGGTCCGCAGGATGCCCACGCCGCCCTTCAGCATGATCTCGGCGGCCGCCATCCCGGTCATGAGGGAGATCTGGGCGTTCCAGTCCTCTGCCGGCACCGGTGGCCGGAAGTGGAGCCGGTAGTGCCCGTGCTCGTCCTCGGTGACCTCCTGCTCGGGCATCGGGAGGCTGGCGCCCCCACGGCTGCGCTCGAGGGCGATCCGGCGCTCCCCCACCTCGCGCAGCAGCATCAGCCGCTCGTCGGCGCCACCAGCGTCAATCGCGTCCTGCACCTCGCGGTAGTCGTGTCGCTCCTGGCTGCGCACCAGGGCGCGGTAGACCTCCACCGCCGTCCCCTCGCCGTCGGACGCCAGCCGCATGTCCCAGACATAGGCCGGGCGCACCTCCCCGGGCAGCAGGCTGGCCGCCCCCTCGCTCAGGTCCGGCGGGTGCAGAGGGGTGCGCTGGTCGGGCGCGTAGACCGTCTGGCCGCGCCGCCGCGCCTCGAGGTCGACCGCTCCGCCCGGACGCACGAACGCCGGCACGTCGGCGATCGCGTAGCGCACCCGGTAGCCCTCGCCGTCGCGTTCGATGTGCAGCGCCTGGTCGAGGTCCATCGACCCCGGCGGGTCGATGGTGAGGAAGGGCACGGCGGTCTCGTCCCGTCCCGGCAGGTCGGCGGAAGCCGCGGCAGAGCTCGCCTCCGCGAGCACCTCGGGCGGGAACTCCACAGGCACGCCCTGCTCGGCGCGGATGGCGGCAAAGCGCTCACCCAGCTGCTGCGACTCCACGAGGCTGGTCTGCGACACGGGCGGCGTCAGGTCGATTCTGCGCTTCGGCATGCCGGCAAACCTACCCAGCCCCGGCTGCGTCGGCCGGTTGGCCGGCCGGCGAAGGGCCGTGCACGCCCCGGCGCAGCCGCCCGCCTAGTCTTGTCGCCGTGCTGATCCTGCTGCCGCCCTCGGAGTCGAAGACCGGTCGGAGCCGGGGGCGGCCCCTCGACTTCGAGCGCCTGTCCTTTCCCGAGCTGACGCAGACCCGCCGCCAGATCGCCGCAGCGCTCGCCAAGGTCTCCGCCCACCCGGACGCCCCCGGCATGCTCGGGGTCTCACCCGGGCTCACGGCAGAGATCGCACGCAACCTGGCCCTCGAGACTGCCCCGTCGCTTCCCGCCGCCCGGGTCTACAGCGGGGTCCTCTACGACGCACTCGACCTCGAGTCGCTCGACACCGCAGCCCGCCGCCGTGCCAACCGCTGGCTCGTGACCGTCTCTGCACTCTTCGGCGCGGTGCGCCCCTCCGACCCGATCGTTCCCTACCGGCTCTCGATGGCCGTCAACCTCGCCGGAGTCGGCCCGCTGCCCAGCGTCTGGAAGCCGGAGCTCTCGCAGGTCCTCCCCCGGACCGCCGGGCGCGGGGTCATCGTCGACTGCAGGTCGAGCACGTATGCCGCCGCGTGGACGCCGGACGGCGCCCTCGCCGAGCGCTGGGTGCAGGTCCGCGTCCCCGGCGCCACGCACATGGCCAAGCACACCAGGGGGCTGGTCGCCCGCCACCTGTGCCAGACCGGAGCCGATCCGCGCTCCGTGCCAGCCCTGGCCGAGGTCGTCGGCGACGCCTTCACCACGGCCCTGACCGAGCCGCGCCGGCCCGGACAGCCCTGGGTGCTGGATGCCACCGCGCGCTGACCGGGGCCGGCCCCCGCACCCGGCGTCGTGACGGGCCTCGAGCTCGTCGCCCTCTTCGAGCGCATCGGGCCCGTCCTCGTCTTCCTCCTCGCGATCACCGTGGTGGCCGAGATCGCTGACGCGGCGGGCGTGTTCGACGTGGCGGGCCACTGGGCCGCCCGAGCGGGCCGTCACCGGACTCCCGTCCTGTGGCTGCTCTTCGTCGCCGTTGCCGTGGCCTGCACCATCGTCCTGTCCCTCGACACGACGGCAGTCCTGCTCACCCCGGTCGGACTGGCGGTGGCGCGCCAGCTCGGCATACCCCCGGCGCCCTTCGCCCTCACCACACTGTGGTTGGCCAACACCGCGTCGCTGCTCCTGCCGGTGTCCAACCTCACCAACCTGCTGGCCCTGCACCAGTTCGACAGGCTCGGCCTGGGCCACAGTGGCTACGTGCGCCTCGCCGCGCTGCCCGCGCTCGGTGCGGTGGCCGGCACCGTCGCCGTGCTCTTCGTCCTGCACCGCCGCGAGCTGTCCGGTCGCTACGTGCCCGACGCGCCGCCAGACCCCCATGACCGCGTGCTCCTGCGCGCCGCAGCCGGGGTGTGCCTCGCCATCGGCCCGCTCTTCGCCCTTGGCCTGAACCCCGCCGTGGTGTCCACCGCAGCCGCAGGGGTCCTGCTGCTGGTGGTCGCGCGCCGCGACCGGGGCCTGCTGCGCCGCCTTCAAGTCCCCTGGCGGATGGCGCTGGGCATCGCGGTGCTGTTCGTGGTGGTCGACCTCAGCCTGCGGCACGGTCTGCAGGCGCGGTTGGAGGCGCTCACCGGTGGCGGTTCCGAGCCCGCTGACCTGGCCCGGCTGGCGGCCCTGGGCGCGGTCGCGGCCAACACGGTCAACAACCTGCCGGCGTACCTGGCCCTGGAGTCCGTGGCCCGCGACGACCCTCAGCGGCTCATGGCCCTGCTCGTGGGCGTCGACGTCGGCCCACTGGTGACACCGTGGGCGTCGCTGGCGACCCTGTTGTGGGCACAGCGATGCCGGGCGGCCCGGGTGACGATCCCCGCGTGGTCCCTCGCGGTCCAGGGGCTGCTCTGCGCGGCTGTCGCCGGATCGCTGGCGCTGCTGCCCCTGCTGATCTGACCGCCGGTTCTCGCCACTTCGGCCCCGGAAGGCTCCGGCGGCGGGTAGAACGGCTGCATGCCTCACGCGCTGTCGCCAGCCTCCGCACGCGACATCGTGGTGGCCTTCCTGTCAGCCCAGGGAGAGTCCCTTCAGCACTGGGACCCACGGGCCCGGGCCGATGAGCCGGATGCCGTCCACCAGATGCGCGTGACGGTGCGTCGGCTCTCCAGCGCGCTCGCCACTTTCGGGCCCCTGTGGCGTGGGTCGGGCCCCGCCGAGGTGCGCATCGAGCTCGCCTGGCTTGGTTCCCTGCTGGGCGAGGCCCGCGACCTCGAGGTGATGTCCGCGAGGCTCGAGACTCTCGCCGGAGACGACGCGCAGGCACGGGTCGCGGTGGCGCGCATCGAGGCGACCCTGGCCACCCGGCATACGGAGGCGATGGCCGAGCTGGGCACCGCGCTCGACTCCGAGCGCTACCGCGCGTGCCTGCGGGCCCTCGACGAGGTGACACGCGGCAACGACTGGTCCGCGCGGGCAGCGTTGCCCGCGCCCACCGCGCTCGCGCCGCTGGTGAGCACCGAGTGGCAGCGCCTGCTCCGACGAGTGGAGCAGGCCCGGTCGGCTCCCCAGCACCAGCGCGACCGACGGCTCCACGCGGTGCGACGCGCGGCGAGACGGCTGCGCTTCACCGCGGAGGTTGTCCAGCCGGTCTACGGCGACGATGCCAGGACGACGGCCCGGGCCGCCAAGGGTGTGCAGGACGTGCTCGGCGAGCACCAGGACAGCGTCGTCACCACAGCCGTCATCAGCAGCCTCGCGGCGGGCGACGACACGATCTCCGCCTGGGGCGCGCGCCTGCTGCTCGCCGAGGCGCGGCGACGAGCGCGCACCGACGACCTCTTCGCCGAGGCGTGGGAGTGCCTGCAGGACAGGCACGTTGCCGGCTGGATGTCGGCCGGCTAGCCCAACGCCCGCAGGACGTCGTCGAGCAGGTCGGTGGGGTCCTCGAGACCCACCGAGATGCGCACTGTGCCGTCGGTGATGCCCACGGCTGCTCGCGCCTCGGGGCTCAGCCTGCGGTGGGTGGTCGTCGCCGGGTGGGTGACCATGGACTTGGCGTCACCGAGGTTGTTGCTGATGTCCACGACGCGCAGCGCGTTCATCATGGCGAACGCCTCGGCCTTGCCACCGTCGATCTCGAAGGTGACCACGGTCCCCCCGCCGAGCATCTGCGCCTTCGCGAGCTCGTACTGCGGGTGCGACTCCAGCCACGGATAGACCACCTGGCGCACCCGCGGATGCTCCTCGAGCGTCCGCGCCAGCGTGAGCGTCGAGGCCGCCTGCCGTTCGACCCGCAGCGACATGGTCTCGAGGCCCTTGACCAGCACCCAGGCATTGAAGGGCGACATGGCCGGGCCCGTGTGGCGCATGAGGTTCTTGACCGGCCCGTCGATGAACTCGTGGGAGCCCAGGACGGCGCCCCCGAGGGTGCGGCCCTGGCCATCGATGTGCTTGGTGGCCGAGTAGACGACCACATCGGCCCCGAACTGCAGCGGCTTGGAGAAGACGGGCGTGCCGAAGACGTTGTCGACGACGACCCTCGCTCCGGCGGCGTGTGCCAGGTCCGCGACCGCCCGCATGTCGACCAGCTCCTGCATCGGGTTGCTGGGGGTCTCGAAGAAGACGGCGGTGGTGGGCTGGGACAGCGCCTCGCGCCACTGGTCGAGGTCCGGTCCGTCGACGAAGACGGTCTCGACGCCCCACCGGGGCAGGATCTCGTCGAGGATGACGAAGCAGGAGCCGAACAGGCCCCTCGAGGCGACGACCCGGTCGCCACTGCCGAGCAGGGCCGAGAGCGCGACGAAGACCGCAGACATGCCCGAGGCGGTCGCGAAGCAGGCCTCGGCGCCCTCGAGCAGGCGCAGCCGCTCCTCGAACATCGCGACGGTGGGGTTGCCGTAGCGGGAGTAGATGAACTTGTCGATCTCGTCCTTGAACGCGGCTTCCGCCTGCTCCGCGCTCTCGTAGACGAAGCCGGAGGTCAGGAAGAGGGCCTCGGCCGTCTCGTCGAACCCGCTCCGGAGCAGCCCACCGCGGACGGCCAGCGTGTCGGGGCGCAGGCCCTCGAGGTCACCGCTCAGCCCTGGCGCCACGGGAGCCCCTCGTTCTTCCAGCCGGCGACGGAGCGGTGCCCCTGCTCGTCATGCGGGCCCTCGAAGCCGTGGATGATGTTGTATGCCGGGCCGAGGCCAGCGGCGGTCGCCGTCCTCGCCGCGGCGACGGAGCGCACGCCGGAGCGGCACAGGAAGTACAGCGGCGCACCGTCACGCACCCCTGCTCCCGCCAGCTCCTCGATGAAGCGCTCGTTCCTGGCCCCGTCGGGGAACCGCTGCCACTCGACGCACAGCACCCTGCGGCCGAGGACACTCAGGTCGGGCAGGCCGACGTAGCTCCACTCCGCAGTCGTGCGGACGTCGACGAGCAGCGCGTCCTCGTCCTCGCCGAGAACAGCGAACGCCTCCTGGGCCGTCACATCTCCCGCGTAGCTCATGCGGGCACCACCTGGGCATCGACGCCGGCGGGCAGCACCACAGCCTGGGCGACGACCACCTGGTCGCGGTCGAAGGTGGCGGCCGGGCTGCCGTGCAGGACATATCCCTCAGTGAGGGCCTGGCTGACCCGCTCGCAGAACACGCTGTCGTCAGGCCCCGTGAGGAGGCGGTATCGGAGTCGCTGGTCCATGCCGCCAAGGGTATGACGAGGGCCAGATGTCGAGACGCTCCGGTCACGTTGTGGACAGACGGGAAACCCTCCTCATGGTCTGCGCTCGGGCGTACGCTCGACCGGAGGAGGTGGTTGGCGTGAGCGTCTCACTCCCCTGGACAGGCGGCCCGGCCCGCATCGCCGAACCCGGTGAGGGCGTCGGGCTCGATGAGCTCCTCCTTGCCAGCCGCAACCACGCCATGCCGGCAGAGGCCATGCGCGAGGACCTCACGCCTCCCGGCCTCCACTACGTGCTGACGCACTACGACATCCCCCACGTCGACGCGGCATCCTGGCGCTTGCGCGTCGAGGGCTGTGTGGACCACCCGCTCGACCTCGACCTCGAGGCGCTGCAGGCCCGGCCTTCGCGCACGGTGCGGGTGACCCTCGAGTGCGCGGGCAACGGCCGAGCCGGGCTGACGCCTCGACCGGTCAGCCAGCCGTGGCTCACGGGTGCGGTCGGCACCGCCGAGTGGACAGGGGTCCCTCTCGCCGACCTGCTCCGTGACGCGAGCCCCACGCCGCAGGCCGTGGACGTCGTCTTCACCGGCGCCGACCACGGCTTCGAGCGCGGCATCGAGCAGGACTACGAGCGCGGCCTGTCCCTCGCCGACGCCAGTGCCGACGACGTCGTCCTGGCCTACCAGATGAACGGCGCACCCCTCCCTGTGCAGCACGGCTTCCCGGTCCGCCTCGTGGTGCCCGGCTGGTATGGCATGGCGCACGTGAAGTGGCTGCGCCGGATCCGCCTGCTCGACCGCGCCTTCGACGGCTACCAGAACGCCGTGGGCTACCGGCTGCGCCAGGAGCCCGACGAGCCGGGAGCGCCGGTGACCCGCATCGAGCCCCGGGCGCTGCTCGTGCCGCCGGGAGACCCGGAGTTCCTGACCCGGGAGCGCATCCTGCGGCCAGGCCCGGTCACGCTGACCGGCCGCGCCTGGTCGGGCTGGGGCCGGGTGGACCGCGTCGAGGTGAGCACCGACGACGGCCTCACCTGGTCGGACGCCGACCTCGGCCCCCACGAGCACCGCTGGGCCTGGCGGAGGTTCACCGCCACGTGGACGGCGGAGCCCGGCAGACACGTGCTGCGCGCCCGCGCCCACGACAGCACCGGCCGGGTCCAGCCCATGACGCCGCGGTGGAACCAGGGCGGCTTCACCAACAACGCCGACCAACCGCTCGTGGTGCACGTCCCCCAGTGAGACACCCCCGAGGTAAGGGCCGGCCCATCCCACCGCGAGACGCACCGGGACCAGGCGCGCTCAGGTGCGGTTGGTGAAGGCCACCGACGCGTTGCCGTCCGCCCAGACCTCGACTGCCGTCAGCGAGCCCGGTGCTGCGGCCAGCCGCCAGATCGTCTCGTGCGGCATCTTCAGCAGGTGCGCCAGCACCGCCATGATCGGTTTGCGGTGGCAGACGACGATGGTGATGCCGCCGGCCGTGACGCAACGGCCGAAAGCCGCCAGCACGCGGGCGGCCATCTCCTCGTGGGTCTCTCCCCCGGGCCTGGCATAGTCCGGGTCGTTGCGCAGGGCCTGCAGCGCCTGCGGGTCGTCGCGCATGAGGTCGGCAACGCTCGCGCCGTCCCAGTCGCCGAAGTTCTGCTCGTCCCAGTCGGGATCGACCTCGGCCTTGAGCCCGGTGGCCTCGGCCACCGCGGCGCCGGTCTCGACGGCGCGGGCCAGCGACGAGGTCACCAGGCGCGCGGGCGACGCGCCGAGCAGGTGCGCCGCCGCCCGGCCAGCGGCCGCAGCCTGCGAGCGGCCCGCGGCATTCAGGGCCGGGTCGGCGCCGCCACGGCCGTCGAGCCGGCCCTCGGCCGTGAAGTCGGTGACCCCGTGGCGCACCAGCAGGATGCGCGTGGGGGTGCCGAGGTCCGCCCCGACCCCGACCGGTGCCGCCGTCCCCGATGGGGCGGGGTCGATGACCTCGTCCACGGCCTCGGCGATGCTGCTGTCGGGCGCGGTCTCCTCGGCCGACACGAGACGGCTCAGGGTCACGCCGTCCATGCCGCGGTTGGACAGCGCATCGGCCAGCTTGTTCTTCTCGCGCGGGATCCACTCGAAGGAGACCGACCCGCCGGCCCGGCTGATCTCGGCGACCACGTCACGGGCGACCAGCGCCAGCCGGCGCATGTCCTCGTGCTTGATCTTCCAGCGGCCCGACATCTGCTCGACGACGAGCTTGGAGTCCATCCGCGCGAGGATGTCGGCGCCGGCGTCGATGGACTGTGCCGCCCGCAGGCCCTCGATGAGCCCGGTGTACTCCGCGACGTTGTTCGACGCGGTGCCGAGCGGGGCGCAGCCCTCGTGGAGGAGGTCGCCGGACGCGCGGTCGAGCACGACGGCGCCCCAGCCCGCGACCCCGGGGTTGCCGCGGGACCCGCCGTCGGCCTCGACGATGAGGGTGCGGCCCACGCCGGTCAGAGGCCCGACTCGGCGGTGCGCACGAGGATGCGACGGCACTCCTCGCAGCGCAGCACCTCGTCGTCGGGAGCGGCCTTGATGCGGCTCATGTCGACGGAGTTCAGCTCGAGCCGGCAGCCTCCGCAGCGGCGGTGGCTCAGCGCGGCAGCGCCGGTGCCCCCGCTGGCGGCGCGCACCTTCTCGTAGAGCGCCACGAGGTCCTCGCCCACCCCGGCCACGACATCGGCTCGCGGAGCCGCCACCCGGACAGCCTCGGCGTCGAGGTCGGCCAGCGCCGCATCGTGGGCAGCGGTCATCTCCTCGAGCTTGACCGCGAGCTCAGCGTGCTTGCCCTCGAGCCGGGCGACCTCGGCCTCCACGGCCTCGGCGCGCTCCATGATCTCGATCTCGACGTCCTCGAGCTCGGCCTGCCGACGCGACAGCGACTGCAGCTCGTGCTGCAGTGCCTGCAGGTCCTTGGCGCTGCCGGTGCCCGAGTCGAGGCGGGCCTGGTCGCGGGCGGCCCGGTCGCGGACGAGCTGGACGTCGGACTCGGCCTTGGCCACCTCCCGCTGCACGTCGCTGAGCTCGGTGCGCACGCGCACGAGCTCGGAGTCGAGGAGGTCGGCCTGGGTCCGCAGGTCCTTCAGCTGGGCGATCTGCGGAAGGGTCTTCTTCGCGTGGGCGATCTGGTCCAGGCGGGTGTCAATCGCCTGCAGGTCCAGGAGTCGCCACTGGCGGGACGGGTCGGCTTTCAGGACGTACCTCCGGGGGCCTCGGCCCCGACCACGAAATCCCAGGGGTCGGTGCGCAGTGTGGAAATGTGAGTCTCCACCGTAGTGCCCTCTTCCCGCTGCCCTGCAAGGGCTTCGCGCAGCCGCTGCTCGACGCTGGCGAGCCAGACCGACTCCGTCGCCCAGTGGCCCGCGTCCACGAGGAACGGAGGCCCGCCGCGGGACTCCTCCCGCGCCTCGAGGACGGGGTGGTGCCGCAGGTCGGCGGTGACGTAGACCTCGGCGCCGCAGGCGCGGACGTGGCCGAACATGTCGTCTCCGGCTCCCCCGACCACGGCCACGCGCTCGACCACCGCGTCGGCGGGACCGGCGACCCTGATCCCGCCCGCGGCCCGGGGCAGCGCGGCATACAGGGAGCGGGCGAAGTCGGCGAGCGTGACCGGGGCCGGCAGGCTCCCGACCCGACCGAGGGGCTGGCCCTCCACGATCGCGAGCGGCTCCACGGAGCGCAGCCCGCAGACGGCCGCGAGCGCGTCGCAGACGCCGGGTGAGGCGACGTCGGCGTTCGTGTGGGCGACGTAGAGGGCGATGCCGGCGCTGAGCAGGCCGGTGACGCTGGCGCCCTTCGCCGTCG
>Ga0247821_10000968_pt1 | contig 15878 bp, 12 predicted proteins | sample 13C_Glycerol_Day_FD_192481 | JGI IMG/M metagenome (GOLD analysis project Ga0247821, IMG submission 192481) | Soil microbial communities from agricultural site in Penn Yan, New York, United States - 13C_Glycerol_Day14 | ecosystem: Environmental > Terrestrial > Soil > Agricultural land | place... | reverse complement strand
CAACGCGGAGGTCGAGCGGCTCCGGCACTCCACCACGAATTCGCTCCTCAGCCGCCGCGACGTCGTGGTCGTCTCCACGGTGTCCTGCATCTACGGCCTCGGCACGCCCGAGGAGTACCTCAACGCGATGATGCCCCTGCAGGTCGGCCAGCGCGTCGACCGCGACTGGCTCATCCGCAAGTTCGTCTCGATGCAGTACCAACGCAACGACGTCGACTTCTCGCGGGGCAACTTCCGGGTGCGGGGCGACACGATCGAGATCATCCCCGTCTACGAAGAACTCGCGATCCGAATCGAGATGTTCGGCGACGAGATCGAGGCGTTGTACACGCTGCACCCGCTCACCGGGCAGGTTGTGGCGAAGCCCGACGTCGTGCCGGTGTTCCCCGGCTCGCACTACGTCGCGAGCACCGATGTCATGCAGCGCGCCATCGGCACGATCCGCATCGAGCTCGAGGAGCGGCTCGCCGAGCTCGAGCGCGAGGGCAAGCTCCTCGAGGCGCAGCGCCTGCGCATGCGCACGACGTTCGACCTCGAGATGATGGAGCAGATCGGCTTCTGCTCGGGCATCGAGAACTACTCGCGGCACATCGACGGCCGCGCCCCCGGCGAGGCTCCGCACTGCCTGATCGACTACTTCCCCGACGACTTCCTCGTCGTGATCGACGAGTCCCACGCCACGGTGCCGCAGATCGGCGCGATGTACGAGGGCGACTCGTCGCGCAAGCGCACCCTCGTCGAGCACGGGTTCCGCCTCCCGAGCGCACTCGACAACCGCCCGCTCAAGTGGAACGAGTTCAAGGACAAGGTCGGCCAGACCGTCTACCTCTCGGCGACGCCCGGCAGGTACGAGATGGGCATCGCCGACGGCATCGTCGAGCAGATCATCCGTCCCACGGGGCTCATCGACCCGGAGATCGTGGTGAAGCCGTCCAAGGGCCAGATCGACGACCTGCTCGAGGAGGTCCATGCCCGCGCAGAGCGTGACGAGCGCGTGCTCGTCACGACCCTCACCAAGAAGATGGCCGAGGAGCTCACCGACTTCCTCACCGAAGCCGGGGTCAGGGTGCGCTACCTCCACTCCGACGTCGACACCCTCCGCCGCGTCGAACTGCTCACCGAGTTGCGCGCCGGCGTCTACGACGTGCTCGTCGGCATCAACCTCCTCCGCGAGGGCCTCGACCTGCCCGAGGTGTCGCTCGTCGCGATCCTCGACGCCGACAAGGAGGGCTTCCTCCGCTCGTCGACCTCGCTCATCCAGACGATCGGGCGCGCGGCCCGCAACGTGTCGGGCCAGGTGCACATGTACGCCGACGTCATGACCGACTCGATGCGCATGGCGATCGACGAGACCAACCGCCGCCGCGAGAAGCAGGTCGAGTACAACCTGGTGAACGGCATCGACCCCACCCCGCTGCGCAAGCGCATCGCCGACATCACCGACGCCCTCGCCCGCGAGGAGGCGGACACGGCCGCGCTGCTGGCCGGGCGAGACGCACGCCAGAAGTCGCCCGTGCCCCGTCGCGCCGGCATCGCATCGGCGGGGGCGAACGACCTCGAGGAGCTCATCCGCGACCTCAACGACCAGATGCTCGAGGCAGCGGGGGAGCTGAAGTTCGAGCTCGCGGCCCGACTGCGCGACGAGGTCTCCGAGCTCAAGCGCGAGCTGCGGCAGATGGAGAAGGCCGGGCACCTCGGCTGAACCCCGGGCGCGCGACGGCCCACCCGGAGGCGCCATTCGAACGTATGTTCGCTGACAGCACATGCGCTCGCGGCATCCGTGTCGGTGGCCCTCCGTACACTCGATAGGTGCCCGTTTCACGTCTCGATGCCCATTCGCGCCTGAGTGTTCGCGGAGCCCGTGTGCACAACCTGCACAACGTCGACGTCGAGATCCCGCGTGATGCGATGGTGGTGTTCACGGGACTCTCGGGTTCGGGAAAGTCCTCGCTCGCCTTCGACACGATCTTCGCCGAGGGCCAGCGCCGGTACGTCGAGTCGCTGTCGGCGTACGCCCGGCAATTCCTGGGGCAGGTCGACCGGCCCGATGTCGACTTCATCGAGGGGCTGAGCCCCGCGGTCTCGATCGACCAGAAGTCGACCAACCGCAATCCGCGATCGACCGTCGGAACGATCACCGAGATCTACGACTACATGCGCCTGCTCTGGGCGCGCATCGGCGTGCCGCACTGTCCCGTGTGCGGTGAGCCCATCCAACGGCAGACGGTGCAGCAGATCGCCGACCAGCTCATCGAGCTCGAGCAGGGCACCCGCTTCCAAGTGCTCAGCCCGGTGGTCTCCCAGAAGAAGGGCGAGTTCGTCGACCTGTTCCGCGACCTGTCCGCGCAGGGCTACTCTCGCGCTGTCGTCGACGGCGAGGTCATCCGCCTCGACGAGCCGCCCACGCTGAAGAAGCAGGTCAAGCACGACATCTCCGTCGTGGTCGACCGGCTCGTGGCATCCGCCGACATCCTCGGCCGGCTCACCGACTCGCTCGAGACCGCACTCCGGCTCACTGACGGGCTGGTGCAGATCAACTACGTCGACCGCGAGGGCGTCGACGCGTGGCAGACCTTCTCCGAGAAGCTCTCGTGCCCCAACCAGCATCCCATCGCGCTCACCGAGATCGAGCCGCGCACCTTCTCGTTCAACGCGCCGTTCGGCGCGTGCCCCGAGTGCTCGGGCCTCGGCACCCGCATGTCGGTCGACGATGAGCTGCTGCTCGGCGACCCCGCCATGAGCATCGCCGAGGGCGTCATCCTGCCCTGGACCTCGCAGGGCAAGAGCCTCTACAACTACTACGAGAAACTGCTCGACGGCCTCTCCCGCGACCTCGGCTTCTCACTCGACACCCCATGGGAGCAGCTCGACGCCGATGCGCGCAACGCCGTGCTGCGCGGCGACAACTTCGAGGTCAAGGTTCGGTGGCGCAACCGCTACGGCCGCGAGATGAGCTACTCGTCGGGCTTCGAGGGCGTGGTGCCCTACATCGAGCGCCAGTACCTGCAGGCCGAGACCGACGTGCAGCGTGCCCGCTGGTCCGAGTACCTCCGCGAGGTGCCGTGCCCGGTCTGCAACGGCGACCGGCTCAAGCCCGAGGTCCTCGCGGTGCTCGTGCACGACGTGAGCATCGCAGACGTCTGCCGGCTGAGCCTGCACGACGCGCGCTCGTTCATGGACCGGCTCGTGCTCACCGACCGCGAGCAGACGATCGCCGCGCAGGTGCTCCGCGAGATCAAGGTCCGGCTCGACTTCCTCATCCGCGTCGGCCTGAGCTACCTCGACCTCGCGCGCGCGGCCGGCACGCTCTCCGGAGGCGAGGCGCAGCGCATCCGCCTCGCCACGCAGATCGGCTCCGGACTCACCGGCGTGCTCTACGTGCTCGACGAGCCGAGCATCGGCCTGCACCAGCGCGACAACCGCCGCCTCATCGACACGCTCATCGCGCTCCGCGACCTGGGCAACACGCTCATCGTCGTCGAGCACGACGAGGACACGATCCGCACCGCGGACTGGATCGTCGACATCGGCCCCGGCGCCGGCGTGCACGGCGGCACCGTCGTGCACAGCGGCAGCTACGCCGACCTCATCAAGAACACCCGGTCGCTCACCGGCGACTACCTGTCGGGTCGTCGCGAGATCGCGATCCCGTCGCACCGCAGGCCCGTCGACCCCGAGCGCATGATCGCCGTGCACGGCGCCGCGGCGAACAACCTCCGCGACGTCGACGTCGAGTTCCCGCTCGGCACGTTCACCGCGGTCACGGGCGTGAGCGGCTCGGGCAAGTCGTCGCTCGTCAACGACATCCTCTACCGAGTTCTCGCCAACCGGCTCAACGGTGCCCGCAAGGTGCCCGGCAAGCACCGTCGTGTCACGGGGCTCGACCAGCTCGACAAGGTCGTGCACGTCGACCAGGCGCCGATCGGGCGCACGCCGCGGTCGAACCCCGCAACCTACACGGGGGTGTTCGACCGCATCCGCACGCTCTTCTCCGAGACCAACGAGTCGAAGGCCCGCGGCTACCTCCCCGGCCGATTCAGCTTCAACGTCAAGGGCGGTCGCTGCGAGGCGTGCTCCGGCGACGGCACGATCAAGATCGAGATGAACTTCCTGCCCGACGTCTACGTCGCGTGCGAGGTCTGCGGCGGCAAGCGGTACAACCGCGAGACGCTCCAGGTGCACTACAAGGGCAAGAACATCGCCGAGGTGCTCGAGATGCCGATCAGCGAGGCGGCGGAGTTCTTCGAGCCGATCTCGGCGATCCACCGGTACCTCAAGACCCTGGTCGACGTGGGCCTCGGCTACGTGCAGCTCGGCCAGAGTGCGACGACGCTGTCGGGCGGCGAGGCCCAGCGCGTGAAGCTCGCGACCGAGCTGCAGCGCCGCTCCAACGGGCGGAGCGTGTACGTGCTCGACGAGCCGACCACGGGCCTCCACTTCGAGGATGTGCGCAAGCTCCTGAAGGTGCTCGGCAAGCTCGTCGACAAGGGAAACACCGTGATCGTCATCGAGCACAGCCTCGACGTCATCAAGTCGGCCGACTGGATCATCGACCTCGGACCGGAGGGCGGCTCGGGCGGCGGCGAGGTCGTCGCGACGGGAACGCCCGAGCAGGTGGCGCGGGTGACCGACAGCCACACCGGGTTCTTCCTCCGCGAGATCTTCGACGCGGCATCCGAGCGCACCGAGGTCGCCAGCTAAGCGATGCGAGACGTCCTCCCGTACCGGCCGAAGCCGGGCGAGATCCCCACCTCGCCCGGCGTGTACCGCTTCCGCGATGACGAGGGTCGCGTGCTCTACGTCGGCAAGGCGAAGAACCTCCGGGCCCGCCTCTCGAACTACTTCGCCCCGCTCTCCAGCCTGCACGAGCGCACCCGGCGCATGGTGACCACGGCGACATCGGTCGAGTGGACGGTCGTCGCCAACGACGTCGAGGCGCTCCAGCTCGAGATCACGCTGATCAACGAGTTCCACCCGCCGTTCAACGTGCGCTTCAAGGACGACAAGAGCTATCCGTACCTCGTGGTGACCCTCGCCGACGAGGCGCCGCGCGCGATGGTCAGCCGGCGACGCGGCATTCCGGGGGCACGGTACTTCGGTCCCTACCCGAAGGTCTGGGCGGTGAGCGAGACCCTCGACACGCTGCTCACCCTGTTCCCGATCCGCACCTGCAAGGACTCCGATTACAAACGGGCGATGGCCAGCGGAAAGCCGTGCTTCGCCGGCCAGATCGGCCGGTGCTTCGGTCCGTGCTCGATGAAGGTCACCGTCGAGGAGCACCGTGAGAACGTCGACCGATTCGTGGCCTTCATGCAGAACCAGGACCGTCGGATCATCGGCGAGCTGAACGAGCAGATGAGGGCCGCCGCCGCGGTGCAGGACTACGAGACGGCGGCGCGCCGGCGCGACCAGATCCAGGCGGCGGAGTCCTTCTTCGAGAAGAGCGCGGTCGTGCTGCGCGAGCACGTCGACATCGATGTGTTCGGCATCGAGCACGACGAGCTCTCCGCCGCGGTGCAGCTGTTCATCGTGCGCGGCGGGCGAGTGCGCGGCGTGCGGTCGTGGACGGTCGACAAGGAGCTGGACGTGCCGCTCGGCGAGCTGGTCGACTCCGTCGCCCAGAACGCCTACGGCGCCGACATCGTCCCGCCCGGCGAGGTGGTGGTGCCCGAGCTGCCCGACGACGCGGCCGCCCTCGAGGACTGGCTCGCGGCGATCGCCGGGCGCAAGGTGCGGCTGCGGGCGGCGCAGCGCGGCGACAAGGCGGCGCTCCTGCAGACCGCGACGCAGAACGCGAAGCAGACGCTCATGCTCTACAAGACACGGCGCAGCGCGGACTTCACGACGAGATCCCGGGCGCTCGAGGACATCCAGGAGGCGCTCGGCATGGCGGATGCGCCCCTGCGCATCGAGTGCTTCGACGTGTCGCACCTCTCCGGCACGAACATCGTCGCCTCGATGGTCGTCTTCGAAGACGGACTGGCCCGGAAGGACGAGTACCGCCGGTTCACGATCCCGAGCTCGACCGACGACACCGACTCCATCCACCAGGTGCTCACCCGGCGGCTCGCCTACCTGGCCGAACCGGCTCGCGGCGGCGGCGCGCAGGCGAACGGCGCGGATGCCGCGGCCGACGCCGACGACGCGGCATCCGTTCGCCGCGCGAAATTCGCCTACAGGCCGAACCTGCTGGTGGTCGACGGCGGACAGCCGCAGGTCGAGGCCGCAGCAAGGGCGCTGCAGGAATCGGGCGTCGAGGGCATCTACCTGTGCGGCATCGCGAAGCGCCTCGAGGAGATCTGGACCCCCGCGTCGGAGTTCCCCGTGATCCTGCCGCGCAACAGCGACGCGCTCTTCCTGTTCCAGCGGGTGCGCGACGAGGCGCACCGGTTCGCGATCACGCACCAGCGCCAGCGCCGCAAGCGCGACATCGGCACCGTGCTCTCCGAGGTCCCGGGTCTCGGGCCCACGCGGGTCGCCCAGTTGCTGCGCCACTTCGGGTCCGTCACCCGCTTGCGCGCTGCCGATGAGGCGGCGATCGCCGAGGTCAACGGCATCGGTCCGGCCCTCGCGGCGACGGTGCATCGGCACCTGCGATCCGGAAGCCCGCGTGACGCCGACTAGGCTGGGGGAGCGCGACGCGGAAGGGGGCCCGAGGGCGATGGGGGACGGCGAACAGCAGGAGATGCTCATCGTCACCGGAATGTCGGGTGCGGGGCGCTCCACGGTGGCCAACGCGCTCGAGGACCTCGGGTGGTACGTCGTCGACAACCTCCCCCCGCAGATGCTGCGTCCCCTGGTCGAGCTCGTCGAGCGCGCCGGCGCCTCGCTGCCTCGCATCGCCGCGGTCGTCGACATCCGCGGCGGGGGGTTCTTCTCCGAGCTCCGGGACATCGTGCACGCGCTCCGCACGGGGGTGAACGTGCGTGTCATGTTCCTCGATGCGAACGACGCCGTGCTCGTTCGTCGCTTCGAGTCCGTTCGACGGCCGCATCCGCTGCAGGGCGACGGCACGCTGCTCGACGGCATCACCGCAGAGCGCGCACGCCTCGCCGAGGTGCGCGAATCGAGCGACATCTTCGTCGACACCTCCGACCTCAACATCCACCAGCTCGCGAACCTCGTCACCGATTCGTTCGCCGAGGCCGACCGCGCAGGGTTGCGCGTGACGCTGATGAGCTTCGGTTTCAAGTACGGGCTGCCTGCCGACGCCGACCTCGTCGCCGACGCCCGGTTCCTGCCGAACCCGTTCTGGGAGCCCGAGCTGCGTCCGCTCACCGGCGAGGATGCCGTCGTGTCCGACTACGTGCTGAGCCGGAACGGAGCTCGTGAGTTCCTCGACGCCTACGAGGCGGCGCTCGCGCCGGTGCTCGCCGGCTACCAGCGCGAGAACAAGCGCCACGCCACGATCGCGATCGGATGCACCGGGGGCAAGCATCGCTCGGTGGCGCTCGTGCGCGAGCTCGCCGCCCGGCTCGAGCGGCAACCCGGGGTCGCGGTCAGCGTGAAGCACCGCGATCTCGGCAGGGAGTGACATCCGCCGTCCGGCAGAGCGCCGAGGCGCGGGGGACCGACGACAGCGGGGGAATGACAGAGAGAGGACGACGACGTGGCATTGACCGCGGATGTGAAGGAAGAGCTCGCGCGAGCGGAGGTGTCGAAGACATCGGTGCGTGCCGCCGAGCTCGCGTCGGTGCTGCGGTTCGCGGGGGGCCTGCACATCATCTCGGGTCGCATCGCGATCGAGGCCGAACTCGACTCGGCGACGATCGTTCGACGGGTGACCCGCGACCTCGGCGAGCTCTACGGGGTGCGGCCGGATGTCTCGGTCATCTCCGCCTCGGGGCTCCGGCGCACGAACCAGTACCTCGTGCGGGTGCTCGACGGCGGCGAGACGCTCGCCCGGCAGACCGGCCTCCTCGACGCTCGCCGGCGTCCGGTGCGCGGACTGCCCAACAAGCTGACGACCGGTTCGCGCGACGACGTGGCGGCGGTGTGGCGGGGCGCGTTCCTGGCGCATGGAAGCCTCACCGACCCGGGCCGTTCCGCGGCGCTCGAGATCACGTGCCCGGGCAACGAGACGGCGATGGCGCTCGTCGGCGCGGCAGGCCGGCTCGGCATCTCCGCCAAGGCCCGCGAGGTGCGCGGAGTGCACCGCGTCGTCATCCGCGACGGCGAGGCGATCAGCGCCATGCTCGCGGTCATGGGCGCGACCGACACGGTGCGCAACTGGGAGGAGCTGCGGCAGCGACGCGAGGTGCGCGCGACCGCGAACCGCCTCGTCAACTTCGACGACGCGAACCTCCGCCGATCAGCGCAGGCCGCGGTCGCCGCCTGCGCCCGGGTCGAGCGCGCCATGGAGCTCCTCGGGGACGACATCCCGGAGCACCTGAAGTACGCCGGCGAGCTCCGCCTGGCCCACCGCGACGCGAGCCTCGACGAGCTCGGCCACCACGCCGACCCGCCGATGACGAAGGACGCAGTGGCCGGCCGCATCCGCCGACTGCTCGCGATGGCCGACAAGCGCGCGGCCGAACTCGGGGTGCCCGGCACCGAGGCGAGCCTGCCGGCCGACCTCGACGACGTCTGATTGCGTCACGCCCTCGTCGACGCTCCGGACTCCGGGCATAGGATCGAGGATGCCGCGGTTGCGCCGGGCAGAGGCTCGGTACCCCGGCATCTGACAAGGAGAAGCAATGGCTGACTACACCCTCCCAGATCTCGCTTACGACTACTCGGCCCTCGAGCCGAGCATCAGCGGCACGATCATGGAGCTGCATCACTCGAAGCACCACCAGGCCTACGTGACGGGCGCGAACACCGCCCTGGCGCAGCTGGCGGAGGCACGCGACTCGGGCAACCTCGCGAACGTCAACAAGCTCGAGAAGGACCTCGCGTTCAACCTCGGCGGCCACGTCAACCACTCGATCTTCTGGACCAATCTGTCGCCCGACGGGGGCGACAAGCCCACCGGCGAGCTCGCGGCTGCGATCGACGACCACTTCGGGTCATTCGACAAGTTCCAGGCGCACTTCACCGCGACCGCGCTCGGCGTCCAGGGCTCCGGCTGGGCGGTCCTCGCCTGGGACTCGCTCGGCCAGCGCCCGATCATCGTGCAGTTCTTCGACCAGCAGGGCAACCTGCCTGCCGGCATCCTCCCGCTCCTCATGCTCGACGTCTGGGAGCACGCGTACTACCTCGACTACAAGAATGTGCGCGCCGACTACGTGAAGGCGTTCTGGAACATCGCGAACTGGGACAACGTCCAGCAGCGCTTCCAGGCCGCAACCGAGAAGTCCTCGGGGCTGCTGCTACTGTCATAGCGGATGGTGTCCCCGGACGCCGTCCGGGGACACCGTTGTCCGAGCAGTTCACCACCGAAACAGCGCGCTCGCGCCCCGTCAATACAGGAGACATCCGTGTCCGTAAAGATCGGCATCAACGGCTTCGGCCGCATCGGCCGTAACTACTTCCGCGCCGCCCTCGCCCAGGGCGCCGACCTCGACATCGTCGCGGTGAACGACCTCACCGACAACAAGACGCTCGCCCATCTCCTCAAGTACGACTCGATCACGGGCCGCCTCGACGCGACCGTCGAGTACGACGACGAGCACCTCATCGTCAACGGCAAGTCCATCCGCGCGTTCGCGGAGCGCGACCCCGCGAACCTGCCCTGGGGCGAGCTCGGCGTCGACATCGTCATCGAGTCGACCGGCTTCTTCACCAAGGCGGCCGACGCACGCAAGCACATCGAGGCGGGCGCCAAGAAGGTGCTCATCTCGGCTCCGGCCACCGACGAGGACGCGACCTTCGTCATGGGCGTGAACGAGCACGAGTACGACGCCGACAAGCACCACATCATCTCGAACGCGTCGTGCACGACCAACTGCCTCGCGCCGCTCGCCAAGGTGTTCAACGACGCGTTCGGCATCGAGCGCGGCCTCATGACGACGGTGCACGCGTACACCGCCGACCAGAACCTGCAGGACGGGCCGCACAAGGACCTGCGCCGCGCCCGCGCTGCGGCCGTCAACATCGTCCCGACCTCGACCGGTGCCGCCAAGGCGATCGGCCTCGTGCTGCCGGAGCTCGTCGGCAAGCTCGACGGCTTCGCACTGCGCGTCCCGGTCCCGACCGGATCGATCACCGACCTCACCGTCACCTCGTCGCGCCCGGTCACGGTCGACGAGGTCAAGGCCGCGTACAAGGCCGCTGCCGATGGCCCCATGAAGGGCATCCTCAAGTACACGGAGGACGAGATCGTCTCGAGCGACATCGTCACCGACCCGCACTCCTCGATCTTCGACGCCGGACTGCTCCGCGTCCTCGGCGACCAGGTGAAGCTCTCGAGCTGGTACGACAACGAGTGGGGCTACTCCAACCGACTCGTCGACCTGACCGAGTACGTCGCAGAGCGTCTCTGAGTCGAGATCCTCGTGACCCTGCGAACGATCGATTCCCTCGGTCCGCTCGCCGGCAAGCGCGTCGTCGTCCGTTGTGACCTCAACGTTCCTCTCAAGGACGGGGCCATCACGGACGACGGCCGCGTGCGGGCATCGGTCCCCACGCTCGATGCACTCGTGGCGCAGGGCGCCCGCGTGATCGTCGTGTCCCACCTCGGCCGCCCAGAGGGCGCGCCCGAGCCCAAGTACAGCCTCGCGCCCGTGGCAGCCCGGCTCGACGAGCTGCTCGAGGCATCCGTCGCCTTCGCGACCGACACGGTCGGGGCGGATGCCGCGGCCAAGGTCGAGTCGCTCGGCGACGGCGAGGTGCTCGTGCTCGAGAACCTGCGCTTCAACGCCGGCGAGACCGCGAAGGACGACGCCGAGCGCGGCGCCTTCGCAGAGCAACTGGCGGCCTTCGCCGACGTCGTCGTCTCCGACGGCTTCGGCGTGGTGCACCGCAAGCAGGCGAGCGTCTACGACCTCGAGCAGCTTCGCCCGAGCGCCGCGGGCCTCCTCATCGCGGCCGAGCTCGACGTGCTCGACCGGCTCACCGAGAATCCCGAGCGCCCGTACGCGGTCGTACTCGGCGGGTCGAAGGTGTCCGACAAGCTCGGCGTCATCGAGCACCTGCTGCCACGAGTCGACACGCTGCTCATCGGCGGCGGGATGCTCTTCACGTTCCTCGCGGCGCAGGGCCACAAGGTCGGCTCGAGTCTCCTCGAGGGTGACCAGATCGACACCGTGAAGCGGTACCTCGCGGATGCCGCGGAGCGCGGCGTCTCGATCGTGCTGCCCACCGACGTCGTGGTCGCCGCGTCGTTCTCCGCCGAGGCGGAGCACGTCGTGACGCGAGCCGACGCCATCGAGGAGACCCCGTTCGGCTCGTCCGGACTCGGGCTCGATATCGGTCCGGAGACCTCGGCCGCGTTCGCGGCGCACATCCGCGACTCGCGAACGGTCTTCTGGAACGGCCCGATGGGGGTCTTCGAGCTCGCGCCGTTCGCGGCGGGCACTCGAGCCATCGCCGAGGCGCTCACCGAGGTCGACGGGCTCAGCGTCGTCGGCGGCGGAGACTCGGCCGCGGCCGTGCGCCAGCTCGGGTTCGACGACGAGCAGTTCGGACACATCTCGACGGGCGGGGGCGCGAGCCTCGAGTTCCTCGAAGGCAAGCATCTCCCCGGACTGGAGGTCCTCGGATGGCAGTGACACGCACCCCGTTCATCGCAGGCAACTGGAAGATGAACCTCGACCACCTGCAGTCGATCGCGTTCGTGCAGAAGCTCGCCTGGAGCCTCGCCGACGCGAAGCACGACTTCGCCGACGCGGAGGTCGCCGTCTTCCCGCCGTACACCGACCTGCGGTCGGTTCAGACGCTCGTGGCAGCAGACGACCTTCCCATCGCCTACGGCGCGCAGGACCTCTCCCAGCACGACTCGGGGGCGTACACAGGCGAGGTGTCGGGATCGTTCCTCGCGAAGCTCGACTGCCGCTACGTCATCATCGGACACTCCGAGCGGCGCACGCTGCACGGCGAGACCGATGCGGTGGTGAACGCGAAGGTCCAGGCCTCGCACCGGTGCTGTGCGTCGGAGAGACCGCGGAGGACCTCGAGCAGCACGGCGCGAGCGCCGTGCCCGTGGCGCAGCTGCGTGCCGCGCTCGACGGCGTCGACGCCTCGAAGGGGCTCGTCGTCGCCTACGAGCCGGTCTGGGCCATCGGTTCCGGTCAGGCAGCGACCCCGGAGCAGGCGCAGCAGGTCTGCGCGGCGCTTCGCGTGGTGCTCGCCGAGGTCGCGGGCGACGAGGTCGCGGCCTCGACCCGCATCCTGTACGGCGGATCCGTCAAGGCGGCGAACATCGCGTCGTTCCTGCGCGAGGTCGATGTCGACGGTGCCCTCGTCGGTGGAGCGAGCCTCGACATCGACGAGTTCTCGAGCATCGTCCGCTTCAAGAAGCACGTCGGCGCCTGAAGCACGCCGACGCGGCCGCCCGCCGTACCGGCCCGTGACCACGGGCCCGTACGGCGGTGCGGCTATACTCGACTGGTCGGCATCGACACTTCGTCATGCCCGGAAAGGTTTCACCGTGGAGATTCTCCAGGTCGTCCTGCAGGTGCTGCTCGGTCTCACGAGCCTCCTGCTCACGCTCCTGATCCTGTTGCACAAGGGTCGTGGTGGCGGTCTGTCCGACATGTTCGGCGGCGGCGTCACCTCGAACCTCGGCGCCTCCGGCGTAGCAGAGCGCAACCTCAACCGCATCACGATCATCCTGGCCCTGGTGTGGGTGACGTGCATCGTCGTGCTCGGCCTCATCACCAAGTTCGACGCCGGAATCTGACGGAGGACCCAGTGGCATCAGGCAACAGTGCAATCCGCGGCTCCCGCGTCGGCGCGGGCCCCATGGGCGAACAGGACCGCGGCTTCCACGCCGACCGCGTCGCGGTGAGTTACTGGGACGCGCAGGGCAACGAGACCGTCCGACACTTCGCGGCGAACCTGCCCGAAGAGGAGATCCCCGACGTCATCGACAGCCCGTCCACGGGGCTGCCGGCCGGTCGCGACAAGGACAACCCGCCCTCGGTGTCGAAGCTCGAGCCCTACAAGACGCACCTCGCCTACGTGAAGGAGCGGCGCACCGAAGAGGAGGCCGCCGCGCTTCTCGACGAGGCGCTCGAGCAGCTTCGCGCGCGCCGCGGTACGCAGTCCAAGGACTGAACGCATGACGAAGGGGCCGCCCGATGGGCGGCCCCTTCGTCATGCTCGCGTCGTACGCGGGACTGTGGATGCCCGCGCGGGAGCACTCAGTACTCGCGCGCGATGAGCGACTCGGGCACTTCCGCCGCGGCATCCTGGTCGATGAAGAAGACCGTGCGGCGGCGTCCCTTGATGCCGGCGACGGGCACTTCATCGCGACTCGCGCCGGCGAGTGCGAGCCCGATCGCGGACGCCTTGTCGGCGCCGGCCAGCACGAACCAGACGCGCTGCGACGAATTGAGGACGGGCCGAGTGAGGCTGAGGCGTTCGGGCGGCGGCTTCGGCGACTCCCGCACCGCGATGACCGAGCGGTCGATCACCTGGATTCCCGAGCGGTGCGGGAACAGGGAGGCGATGTGCCCGTCGGGGCCGACGCCGAGCAACGTGATGTCGAAGGTGGGGTATCCGAGGCCCTCGGTGCCGAACGCCGCGAGCTCGGCCGCGTACGCGTCGGCCGCCTCGTCGAGGGTGAGCCCCGAATCCGAAGCCGGAAACGGGTGCACCTGCTCGGGCGCGAGGTCCAGCTGGTCGAGCAGCGCCGTCCTCGCCTGCGCGTCGTTCCGGTCGGGGTGACCTGCGGGAACCCACCGCTCGTCCCCCCACCAGAAGTGGAGCCGGCTCCAGTCGATCGAGTGACGCGCGGGCGACGCCGCAACCGCCTCGAGCACCGCGATGCCCATCGACCCACCCGTCAGCACGACGTGCACCGTCTGCTGCACGTCGAGGAGATCGAGCACCTTCGTGATGAAGCGTGCCGCGATCGAGCCTGCGAGGGTCGATTCGTCGGGGTGCACGAGCACGCGCCGCTCGTTCGTCATACGGTGACTCCTTCGTCCTCCCGGAGCAGTCGGAGACCACTCGTGATCACCTCACCGTACAGTTCATCGGGGTCGAGGCGACGGAGCTCGTCGGCGAGGCAGTCGCGGAGGCTGCGACGGGGGAGTGCGACGTCGTGCACCGGCTGGCCGGGTTGCTTCAGCGTCGCGACGCCGGGCACGTCGCGGACGAGCTCGATGGCGCCGGTGTCGCGGTCGAGTTCGACGCCGTGGATGCCCCGGGAGCCGTGCTCCAGCCCGGCGAGGATGCACGTCGTGTTCGCGCCGAGCTGCTGCTGCAGCCACGCCGCGAGCAGCGTGGTCGACGGCGAGTCGATCGAACCCGTCACCCGCACGGCCGACACGGACTCGTACGGCGGCTGGTCGAGCACGGCGGCGAGCTGGGCCCGCCAGAGGGTGAGGCGCGTCCACGCGAAGTCGGCGTCGCCGGGCGTGTAGTTCTGCTCGAGCGTGTGCAGCGCCGCCTGCGGATCGGGCTGCATCGAGGCATCCGTGATGCGGCGGCTCGCGATACGGCCGAGCGGCGATTTGCCGGGCTCCTCTGGCGCCACGCCGGGCCACCACGTGACGACGGGCGCGTCGGGCAGGAGCAGTCCCATGACGAGGCTCTCCTGGTCGAGCGCAGCGTCGCCGCGCGCCCGGAGCACGATGACCTCGCTCGCGCCGGCGTCGCCGCCGACGCGGATCTCGGCGTCGAGGCGTGCCACGCCCTGCTCGGTGCCGGGCACCGTGGAGACGACGATGACCCGCATCGGGTGCTCCCGGGACGCGTCGTTCGCGGCCTCGATCGCCTCCTCCTCAGCGTCGGGCGTCGTCGCGATGACGAGGGTGAGGACGCGGCCGAGCGCCACGACGCCCCCGTCCTCGCGGATCTTGACGAGGGTCTTCGACACCTGGCTGGTGGTGGTGTCGGGCAGGTCGACGATCACGGGCGCCTCCAGGTTCGTGCGTCGCGGGCGAGGAGCTCGTCGGCGGACGACGGCCCCCAGGTTCCGGGCCGGTACTGCTCAGGCTGGCCCTGGGTCGCCCAGAACTCCTCGATCGGGTCGAGGATCTTCCACGAGAGCTCCACTTCCTCCTGGCGGGGGAAGAGGGGCGGGTCGCCGAGCAGCACGTCGAGGATGAGCCGCTCGTACGCCTCGGGGCTCGCCTCGGTGAAGGCGTGCCCGTAGCCGAAGTCCATCGTGACGTCGCGCACCTGCATTCCGGCGCCCGGCACCTTCGAGCCGAACCGGATCGTGACGCCCTCATCGGGCTGCACGCGGATCACGAGCGCATTCTGGCCGAGCTCCGAGGTCTGGCTGTCGGCGAAGACCTGCTGCGGCGCCCGCTTGAAGACGACCGCGATCTCGGTGACACGCCGTCCGAGGCGCTTGCCGGCGCGCAGGTAGAACGGCACGCCGGCCCACCGGCGAGTGCCGATCGTGAGCTTCATCGCCGCGTAGGTCTCGGTCGTCGACTGGGGGTTCATCCCCTCCTCGTCGAGGAAGCCGATGACCTTCTCGCCGCCCTGCCATCCGCCCGCGTACTGGCCGCGTGCCGTGCCGGTGGTCAGGTCGTCGGGCAGTCGCACCGCCGCGAGGATCTTCTCCTTCTCGGCGCGGAGGTCGGCCGCCTCGAAGGAGATCGGCTCCTCCATGGCCGTGAGCGCGAGCAGCTGCAGCAGGTGGTTCTGGATGACGTCGCGCGCCGCACCGATGCCGTCGTAGTACCCGGCGCGTCCGCCCACGCCGATGTCCTCGGCCATGGTGATCTGCACGTGGTCGACGTAGTTCGCGTTCCAGATCGGCTCGTAGAGCTGGTTCGCGAAGCGGAGCGCCAGGATGTTCTGGACGGTCTCCTTGC
>Ga0247821_10000966_pt1 | contig 15908 bp, 14 predicted proteins | sample 13C_Glycerol_Day_FD_192481 | JGI IMG/M metagenome (GOLD analysis project Ga0247821, IMG submission 192481) | Soil microbial communities from agricultural site in Penn Yan, New York, United States - 13C_Glycerol_Day14 | ecosystem: Environmental > Terrestrial > Soil > Agricultural land | place... | reverse complement strand
TCGGTTATCACGACAGGGCAACGGCCGCGCATAGCGGGAATGTTCACGGAGGCGGGCCATGGCGGTGCGACTGGACGACATCGACTACTTCCTGGCGGTGGCCGAGCACGGCCAGGTGCGCCGCGCCGCCACCGCCCTGGGCCTTTCTCAGCCGGCGCTCACCAAGGGCCTGCAGCGGCTGGAAAAGGACCTCGGCTTCCCGCTATTCGAGCGCGGCCCGCGCGGCATGACGCTGACCCCGGTGGCCGAGCAGTTCAGGCAGCGGACACAGACGCTGCGCGCCAGCCTGGGAGATGCGATCAGGGAGGCGGCGGACCTGCACCTTGGCGCCATGGGCCTGCTTCGGGTGGGCGTGTCGCCGCTCTATGCGCAGCAACTGTTCGTGCCGGCCTGCCTGCAGCTGCACCGGCAGCGGCCCGCCGCACGCCTGCGGGTCAACATCAACCTCAACGATGCCCTCATCGCCGCCCTGCGACTGGGCGACCTGGATCTCACCATCAACGCGCTCCCGCGCGTGCTGCCGGAGGACCTGGAGGCGATGCCACTGATGACCGACGACCTGTGCATGGTGGTGCGGGAAGGGCACCCGCTGCTGTCACGGCGCCGCGTGCGGCTGCAGGACCTGGTCGATGCCGAGTGGATGCTGCCCGGCCCGGGTGTCGCCGGCCGCCGGGGCGTGGAGGCGCGGCTGGCGGAGGCCGGCCTGCCGAGCCCGCGCATCGCGGTGGAGGTGAGCAACACCGCCGGCCAACTGGGGCGCCTGCTTGCGCAAAGCGATCTCGTTTCGATCATGAGCGAAGCGATGCTCGCCGGTCCCGCCGGTGAGGGCCTTGCGCCGCTGCCTTTCGCCGAGGCCCGCTTCACGCGCGCCATCGGCGTGCTCACGCGCAAGGGTCAGGCGCTGCCGCCGCTGGCCAAGCGGTTCCTGGAGATCCTGCGCGAGGGGCCCAAGCGCCTCAAACCTGACGGGATGGATTCGCGAACAGGTGGTCCAACGTCGCGAGCAGGTCGTCCGGGCTGATCGGCTTCTGGAGGCGGCCTTCGAAGATCAGCATGTCGCCTTCCATCTCGAGAGGGATGTGCAAGCCGGAGATGCCGATCACCTTCACCTGCGGCATCAGCGTCTTGATGCGCTTGGCGGCCTCGAACCCGCCCAGGTCGGGCAGGTTGATGTCCATGAGGATGGCATCGGGCGGCTGGGTGGCGGCCTCGTGGATGGCTTCGTTGCCGCCGACCGCGACCCGGACCCGGTGGCCGGCCCGCTTCAGCACTTCCGCCATCATGAATGCGGACGCGACGTTGTCGTCGACGACCAGGAGATCCAGCGGCATGAAGAGCTCCGTCAACGCGCCAGTGCGCGCAACTTCTTCGCCACGTCGGCCATGCTGAAAGGCTTGGGCAGGAAATCGAAGTCCTTCAGGTCGCCCGCCTCGGGCGGCGGATAGCCGGACGCCAGCAGGATCTTCATCGCCGGGAACCGGTCCTTGACCTGGTTCGCCAGTTCGATGCCGTTCATCCCGGGCATCACGATGTCGCTGAACAGCAGGTCGATGTTGGCCTCGCGCGTGAGGAGGTTCAGCGCGGACCGGCCGTCGCCCGCCGTCAGCACGTCGAACCCCAGGTTGCGGAAGATCTCCGCCACCATCGCCAGGACCTCGGGCTGGTCGTCGACGACCAGCACCTTCTCGGAACCGTCGGAGTGCACCAGCACCGGCTGCTGCTCCGGGGGAAGCGCCGGAAAGAACATGGAGACGGTCGTCCCCGTCCCGAGGGTGGAGACGATCCGGAGGTCGCCGCCGGACTGCTGCGTCAGCCCGTACACCTGGCTGAGTCCCAGGCCCGTGCCCTTGCCGCGGGGCTTGGTCGTGAAGAAAGGCTCGACGGCGCGCGCGACGACGTCGGGCGGCATCCCGGCGCCGCTGTCGGTGACGCTCACCTCGATGTAGCGTCCCGCGGGCAGCGCCCCGATCTCGCCGGCGCCGAGATCACGGACGTCCGTGGAGATGATGATCCGGCCGCCATCCGGCGTCGAATCACGCGCGTTGACGACGAGGTTGAGCAGCGCGGTCTCGAACTGGGTCGCGTCGACCAGGATGGGCGGCAGGCGTGCCGCGATGTGCACCTCGAACTGGACGGCGCTGCGGTTGGCCCTGCGAAGGACCGTCTCGAAGGCGGTCACCAGGCGGCCGACATCGCGCGGCTCGGGCCGCAGCGGCTGCTGGCGGGCGAAGCTGAGCAGCTGCTGGGTGAGGGCGGTCGCCCGGCTGGTCGCCTTCTCCATGCTGTCGATCAGCCGGAGCGAGTCCGCCTCGCGCGTCTGCTGGCGAAGCATGGACAGCCCGTTCGTCAGCACATTCAGCAGGTTGTTGAAGTCGTGGGCCACGCCCCCGGTCAACTTGCCGATGGCTTCGAGCTTCTGCGACTGGAAAAGCGCCTCCCGGGTCTTCTCCAGTTGCTCGGCCGCCTGCTTGCGCTCGGTGATGTCCCGCGTGATCTTGGTGAAGCCGATGAGCTCGCCCTTGTCGTCGCGGATCGGATCGATGACGACGCTGGCCCAGAACCTCGATCCATCCTTGCGCACCCGCCAGCCTTCCGCTTCGAACTTGCCGGTCGTCCGCGCGAGTTCGAGCGCCCGGGCCGGAACGCCCTGGGCCTGGTCCTCCGGCGTGTAGAACGCGGAGAAGTGCTTCCCGATGATTTCGTGCGGCGCGTAGCCCTTGAAGCGCTGGGCGCCGAGGTTCCAGCTCACGACGTCCCCGGCGGGGGACAGCATGTAGATCGCGTAGTCGGCGACCGAGGAAATGAAGATGCGAAGTCGCTCGGCTTCGTCCGGGAGGTTTCTCACGAGCTGGCTCGCGTACGGTAGGACATCGCCCAGTCTGGACGATGTTCGCCTACGTGGATGTAGGAGCATCTCGGCAAATATTTATATTTGCCGAGGCCGACGATGCCACCGCGCCGCCGCAGGCCGCTGTGAAAGAATCGACCACCTTGATCTGGACGCCCACTGATGAGCATCGGCAAACGAAACAACGTCAGGGCTTCCGGTTCCGGACCTGCAACCCTGCTTTTCGCGCACGGCTTCGGCTGTGACCAGAACATGTGGCGCAGGCTGGCGCCCGCCTACGCGACGCGCTTCCGCACCGTGCTGTTCGACCTCGTCGGCAGCGGCCAGTCGGATCTCTTCGCTTACGACCGCGACAAGTACGGCACGCTGCACGGCTATGCGGACGACGTGATCGAGATCGTGCAGGAGTTCGCCGAGGGACCGGTGGTGTTCGTCGGCCACTCGGTGAGCGCCATGATCGGCCTGCTGGCCCACCTGAAGGCGCCGGACCGGTTCGCCGCGCAGATCATGGTGGGCCCCTCGCCGTGCTACATCAACGACGGCGACTACTTCGGCGGCTTCGAGCGCAAGGACATCGAAGGCCTGCTGGAGACGATGGAGGCCAACTACCTGGGGTGGTCCAGCAACATGGCCCCGGCGATCATGGGGGCGCCGGAACAGCCGGAGCTGTCGCACGAGCTGACCAACAGCTTCTGCCGCACCGACCCCGAGATCGCCAAGCACTTCGCGCGCGTGACCTTCCTGTCGGACCACCGTGCCGAGCTGCCGAAGCTGCAGGCGCCCTCGCTCATCCTGCAATGCAGCGACGACATCATCGCGCCACGCGCGGTCGGCGAGTACATGCACGCCGTGATGCCGGGCAGCACGCTGGCCGTCATCGAGAACGTCGGGCACTGCCCGCACCTCAGCGCACCCAGCGCGAGCGCAGACGCGATCGATACCTTCCTGGCCGCGCACGGCTTCTGATGTGATGTCCCCACCGGCGGTGCCCGCCGACGTCCAGGCGGCGCTCGACCAGGTCGCGTGCGGGCTGCTGCGGCTGGACACCTACGGAACGATCCTGCGTGCCAACGCCACCGCATGCGACTGGCTCGGCTACGCCCGGGCCGAACTCCAGGGCCGCAAGCTCCAGGACCTGATGACGATCGGGGGCCGCATCTTCCACCAGACGCACCTGGCCCCCCTGCTGCAGATCCAGGGCTCCCTCTCCGAGGTCAAGCTGGAGCTGGTGCGGCGCAACGGCGAGGTGATCCCGGTCGTCATGAACGCCCGGCGCCGCGAGAACGGCGGCTCGCCCTGCGACGAGGTGGCGCTGTTCATCGCCCGCGACCGGGACAAGTACGAGCGCGAACTGCTGCTGGCCCGCCGCCGCCTCGAGGACGCGGTGGCGCAGGAGAGGGACCGCGCGCTGCTGGCCGAGCAGATGGTGGGCATCGTCAGCCATGACCTGCGCAATCCGCTGCAGACCATCCAGATGGGCGCGGTGGTGCTGACCCGCGGCAATCCGTCGCCGGAGCAACTGGGCGTGCTGGGGCGGATCACGCGTGCCGGCGAGCGGGCCCGCCGGCTGATCGCGGACCTGCTGGACTTCACGCAGGCGCGCCTGGGCCGGGGCATCAGCGTGCATCCCGTCCCGATCGCGCTGCACAGCGTGGTGGCGGAGGTGGTGGACGAACTGGGCCAGGCCTATCCGGCACGACGGCTGGTCCACGAGCCCTCGGGGCAGGGCGAGTGCCTGGCCGACGCCGACCGGGTGGCGCAGCTCGTGACCAACCTGGTGGGCAACGCGATCGCCTATGGCGACCCGGGTTCGGCCGTCACCATCAGGACGGCGATCGCGCCGCAGGGATCGAGCCTCTCGGTGCACAACGAAGGCCAACCGATTCCGCCCGAACTGCAGGCGAGCCTGTTCGAACCGCTGGTGCGCGGCACCAAGGCCGGCAGCGGCAACCGCAGCGTCGGCCTCGGCCTCTTCATCGTCCGCGAGATCGCGCGGGCCCATGGCGGCCGGGTGGACGTGGAGTCCACGGCGGCGAGCGGAACGACCTTCACCGTCACGCTCCCGCGTCCGGACCAATGATCAGTCGGCGGAGATGCCCATCTCGCGCGTGACGCGCCGGTAGGTCGGCCACGACCGGCTGATGAATCCGCGCAGGTCGGCGCCGACCAGCGGCGTGTCCTCGGCGGAGAGGGTCTCGCGCACCGACTTCACGCGCGGCGATTCGGTCACCGAGGACTGCACCAGGCGCGCCAGCGTGTCGATCACCACCTGCGGCGTGCCCGCCGGGGCCATCAGCAGGTTCATCTCCGCCAGGTCCTCGAAGATCGGGCCCTTGAAGCCCGCGTCCGTCCAGGTCGGCACGCCGGGCAGGAGCCTGGAACGCTGGCCGACCGCGATGACGACCGGCTTGACCAGGCCCTTCTGCAGGCCGCCGCCCAGGCCGGCCAGCGAGCCGGCGCCCAGGTCGATGTGGCCGGCATACAGGTCGTTCAGCATCGCGCCCGTGCCCTTGTAGTTGGCCAGGTTGAACTGGGCGCCGGTTTCCTTGGCCAGCTGGCTGAGCATCATCTGCCAGCCGGACCCGATGGCGTAGTTGCCCACGTTCACCGGTTTCTTCTTCGCGTAGGCGATCAGGTCGGCCAGCGAGTTCACCGGGAAGTCCTTGTGCAGCACGGCCACGACCGGGCCGACGCCGATGGCGGCGATCGGCACCAGGTCCTTGTCGGGATCGACGGCCGGCTTCTTCAGCATGGCCGGCGCCTGCGCCATCGTGCTCTGCAGGGTGAGGATGAGCGTGTGCCCGTCCGGCGCCGAGCGCGCCACCGCCTCGCCCGCCACCATGCCGACGCCGCCGGGCTTGTTCTCCACCACCACCGGCACGCCCAGCTTCTGCGAGAAGTAGTCCGAATACGCGCGCGCGGTCGCATCGGTGGAAGCGCCGGGTGCCTGGGCGCAGACGATGCGGATGGGCTTGCTGGGCTGCCACTGGGTCTGGGCGCGGCCGAACGCCGGCAGCAGCAGGCCTGCGGCGACGAGTTGGCGGCGGCTCAGCTTCGGGGCGCCGGGAAAGGACGGACGGGTCGGGTGCATGGGAATCCTGTGGAGGGGTGGAGCGACGCGAGGCGCGATCTTCCCTCCGGAAGCGCCGTGGCGCAACACCAGTCTTTCCCTATGGCGAATAACATTCCTGAAACGGGGCCGCCCTAGAATGGCCGCTCGTCGCGGGGACCCACACACGAATGGACAAGAAGCGCAGCACTCCAGCGGGCAGCGGAGCCGACAAGCCCAAGGGGAAGGTGGTGGGCGCGGTCGCCAACGCCGCCACGATCCTGCGATTCCTGCGCGCCGCCCAGGGCCCCGCCACGGTGACCCAGATCACGCGGGCGGTGAAGGTCAATCCCAGCACCTGCTTCAACATCCTGCGCACGCTGATCCAGGAGGATTTCGTGCAGTTCGATGCGACGGCCAAGACCTACCAGCTGAGCCTGGGCCTGGTGGCGCTGGCGCGCGGCGCCCTGGAGCACAGCCCCGAGCTGCACCTGCTCAAGCCGCGCATCGAGGAGCTGGCCCGCAGGTACCGGATCATGGTGGCGATCTGGCGCAAGATCTCCGACGAACGGATCATGCTGGTGTCGGTGGCGGAGAGCGATGCGCCGGTGCGCATCCACGCCCGCGCGGGGTCCCGGTCGCCGCTGCTGCTGGGCGCCTCCGGCCGCGTGTTCGGTGCGTTCTCGGGCATGGGCAAGGCGGCGCTGAAGGAGCGCTTCCAGGAGCTGCGGCTTTCACGGCCGCTCGATTTCGAGACCTTCCTGCAGCAGCTCGAGGAAGTCCGGCGCACCGGCTGGGCGCTGGACGACGGCTACGCGTACGCGGGCACCGTGACCATCGCGGTGCCGGTGCAGGAACCCGGCGGCGCGCTGAACTTCACCTGCGCGGCGATCCTGTTCAACGGCCAGTACGACCTGCAGCGCGTGGCCGGCATGGCCGAGGACCTCAAGCGCATCGGCAACGCGCTGATCGAGGCGGCCCCTGCGTCCACGGCGGATGCAGCGGCATCGGCCGTCGCGAGCCCCGTCCGGCGAAAGAGCGCCGCGAAGCCGAAGCCCGCGGCCGCGGCGCCCGCACCCAGGCGCCGCGCCGCCGGCTGACGCCGCTCAATACGAGCGCGGCATCTCCAGCACGTGCTGCGCCACGTAGGCGAGCACCAGGTTGTTGGAGATCGGCGCGGTGCGGAACAGGCGGTTTTCCTTCCACTTGCGCTCGATGTCGTACTCGGTGGCCACGCCGAAGCCGCCGAAGGTGGTCATCGCGGCCTCGGCCGCTTCCCACGACGCTTCGCTGCACAGGTACTTGGCCATGTTGGCCTCGGGGCCGCAGGGCTGGCCGGCGTCGAACAGGGCGGCGGCCTTGTTTCGCATCAGCTCCGCCGCGCTGACGGCCATGTGGGCCTTGGCGATCGGGAAGGCGACGCCCTGGTTCGATCCGATCGGCCGGTCGAAGACCACGCGCTCGGTGGCATAGCGCCGCGCCTTCTCCACGAACCACTTGCCGTCGCCCACGCATTCGCTGCTCACCAGCAGGCGCTCGGCGTTCAGCGAACTCAGGAGGTAGCGGAAGCCCTTGCCTTCCTCGCCCACGCGCCACTCGTCGGACACCTCGAGGTCCTCGATGAACACCTCGTTGGTGTGGTGGTTCAGCATGGTGTCGATCGGCCTGGAGCGCAGCGACTTGCCGGCCTTGCGGATATCGACCAGGAACAGGCTCAGGCCGTCGGTCTTGTTCTTCACCTCCTCGTACGGCGTGGTGCGCGCCAGCAGCAGGTACATGTCCGACTGCAGGTAGCGCGAGGTCCAGATCTTCTGGCCGTTGATCACGTAGCCGCCGGGCACCTTCTTCGCGAAGGTCTTGATGCGCAGTGTGTTGGAGCCCGCGTCGGGCTCGGTGACGCCGAAGGCCTGCAGGCGCAGTTCGCCCGTGGCGATGCTGGGCAGGATGGCGCGCTTCTGGGCTTCGCTGCCGTGCTGCAGCACGCTGGCCATGGTGTACATCTGCGCGTGGCAGACCGCGGCGTTGCCGCCCTGGCGGTTGATCTCCTCCAGGATCACGCAGGCGTCCAGCAGGCCCAGGCCGGAGCCGCCGTAAGCCTCGGGGATCAGCGCGGCCAGCCAGCCGGCCTCGCTCATGGCATCGACGAAGGCCTGCGGATAGGACTTGTCGTGCTCGCAGGCGCGCCAGTAGCTCTCGGGGAAGCGGCGGGCCAGCTGGGCGACCGCTTCGCGGATCTCCTGCTGGGTCGGGGAGTAGTCGAAGTCCATGGGCTTTCCTGGGTGGGGCGCCATCGTGCCACAACGGCGGCTATTTTCGGAAAAAGTATTTTTCCTGGAGAATATGTCGGGACTCTTCGCGGCGCCGCACCGCCGGGCCGCGGGACCGCGCCATACTGGACCGCCCATGAACCTTCCCTCCTACGCCACCCTCGAGCTGCAGCCGCACGGCGGGCATGTCCTGCAGGTCACGCTCAACCGCCCCGAGGCGCTGAACGCGCTCAACACCCGCATGGGCGGCGACCTGCACGACCTGTTCCTGCGCGTCACCGCCGAACCGGGTGCGCTGCGCTGCCTGGTGCTCACCGGCGCCGGGGACAAGGCGTTCTGCTCCGGCGGCGACCTGAAGGAGCGCGACGGCATGACGCAGGCGCAGTGGCAGGCGCAGCACGAGCTGTTCGAGCGGGCCTTCGTCGCCATGCTCGAGTGCCCGGTCCCGGTGATCGCCGCCGCGAGCGGCCACGCCTACGGCGGCGGGCTGGAGATCGCCCTGTGCTGCGACTTCATCTATGCCGCGCGCACGGCCCGCTTCGCGCTGCCGGAGGCCCGGCTGGGCATCATGCCCGGCGGCTGCGGCACGCAGAACCTGGCGCGGGCCGTGGGTGAGCGGCGCGCCAAGGAGCTGGTGCTGACCGGCCGCGCGTTCACCGCCGACGAAGGCGTGGCCTGGGGCGCGTTCAACCAGGCCTGCGACGACGCGGACGGCGCGCGCACGCACGCCCTGGCCACCGCGCAGGCCATCGCCGAGAACGCGCCACTCTCGGTGCGGCAGGCCAAGAAGTCCATCCACTACGGGCTGCAGATGGACCTGCTCTCGGGCTACCGCTTCGAGATCGAGGCCTACAACCGCCTGGTCGACACCGACGACCGGCGCGAAGGCGTGCGCGCCTTCAACGAGAAACGCAAACCCCAGTTCCAGGGCCGCTGAGCCGAGGAGACCCCATGAAACCGCTGGCCGGCCAACGCGTCATCGACCTGACCCAGAACGTCGCGGGCCCCTACTGCACGCAGATCCTCGCCGACCTGGGTGCCGAGGTGATCAAGATCGAGCGCCCCGGCGCGGGCGACGACACGCGCTTCTGGACGCCGCAGGTGGGCGAAGGCCTCTCCGCCACCTACGCCACGCTCAACCGCGGCAAGCGCAGCCTGGCGCTGGACCTCGACCATCCGGAGGGCCAGGCGCTGCTGCGCCGGCTGCTGCGCCCCGATGACATCCTGATCCACTCGCTCAAGCCGGGCAGCGCCGAACAGCGCGGCCTGGGCTACGAGGACATGGCGCCTCGATGCGCCGGCCTCATCTACTGCGCGCTGAGCGCCTTCGGCAACATCGGCCCGCTCTCGGGCCTGCCGGGCTACGACCCGCTGATCCAGGCCTTCGCCGGGATCATGTCGGTCAACGGCCATGACGGCCAGCCGCCCGCGCGCGTCGGCGTTTCCATGGTCGACATGGGCGCGGGCCTCTGGTCGGTGATCGGCATCCTGGCCGCCGTGGCGCGACGCAAGGACGACGGGCAGGGCTGCCGCGTCGACACCTCGCTGCTGGAGACCGGCGTCGCGTGGATGACCAACCCCATCGCCAACTACAGCGCCAGCGGCAAGCTGCCGCGGCGCATGGGCTCGGCCACGGCGATGCTGGCGCCCTACGAGGTGTTCGAGACCGCGGACGCCCACGTCTTCATCGGCTGCGGCGCCGACCGCATGTTCCAGAAGCTCGCGGCCGCGCTGGAGAGCCCGCAACTCGCGCAGGACGCCCGCTTCGCGCGCAACGCCGACCGGGTGGCGAACCGCGAAGACCTGCACGAGGCGATCGCCAGCCTGACGCGTGCGCAGACGACCCAGCAGGTGGTCGATCGCCTGCGCGCGGCCGGCGTGCCGGTGAGCGCGGTCAACGACCTCTCGAAGCTGCTGCAGGACCCGCAGGTGCAGGCGCTCGCGCTGCACTCGCCGATGCCGATGGAAAGCGGCCGCGAGCTGGTCGCCGTGGGCACGCCGATCCGCTTCGACGGCGAGCGCAGCTACCAGCCCCACCTGAGCCCGCGCGTGGGCCAGGACACGCGCGACCTGCTCGAGTCGGCCGGATTGAATCCCGAAGAGATCGCCACGCTGGCGCAGAAAGGTGCGGTGCAACTGTGAACGAGCCCTCCAACGAATTCCTGGCGGCCTGGGACGCGTGCGCGGACCGCTGCGCGAAGCCGCTGCCGTCCGAGGTGCTGGAAGCCGCGCGGCAGGTCTGGTTCGACACCTGCGCGGTGACGGCCGCCGGCTCGGGCGAGAACACCACGCGCGCGTCCGTCGCCGTCGCCGAAGGCCGCGAGTTGACCACCACCGATGCCGCGCTGGTGCTCGGCACCGCCTCGCACGCGCTGGACTACGACGACGTCTGCATGCTGGCCACCTGCCATCCCAGCGCGCCGATGGTGTCGGCGCTGATGGCGTTGCTGCCGCGTGCCCGTCCCGGGCTGGCGCTGGCCGACCTGCTGGCGGCGCACGTGCTCGGCACCGAAACGCAGTTGCGGCTGGGCGCCTGGCTGGGCTTTCGCCACTACGGCCTGGGCTTCCACGCGACCAGCACGCTGGGCAGCGTCGGGGCCGCCGCCGCGGCCGCGCACGTGCTCGGCCTGCCGCGGGGGCAGGCCCATGTGGCGCTCTCCATCGCGGCCAGCAGCGCATGCGGGCTGCGCGCCAACTTCGGCACCGACACCAAGCCGCTGCACGTTGGCTTCGCAGCGGCCGCGGGCATCCGCGCGGCGCTGCTGGCGCAGGCCGGCGCGAACGCCAGCGACGACGTGTGGGGCGCCGGCGGCTTCTTCCATGCGTTCAATGGCGGCGCGCCGGCGACCGACCTGCCCTGGAAGCCCGGCATGCCGTTCGCGCTCCAGGCGCCCGGCTTCGAACTCAAGCGCTTCCCCAGCTGCTACCTCACGCACCGGCTCATCGCCGGCGTGCTGGCCTTGCGGGAGCGCCGCGGCGGCGTGGCCGACGCCGATGTCCGCATCGCGATCGAGATGCCGCGCAACGGCACCGCGCCGCTCAAGCATCCGCGCGCGAGCACCGGGCTGGAAGGCAAGTTCAGCGGTCCCTACTGCGCCGCGGCGGCCTGGATCGACGGCCGGGTCGGCCTCGCGGCCTTCACCGACGAAGCCGTGCGCCGGCCGGCGCTGCAGGCCTTCATGCGCCAGGTGACGCTGGTGGAACGCACGACCGAGGGCGAGTCGCTGGACAGCGCGCCCGTGGTCGTCGAGGTGCGCGGCAACGGCTGGACAGAAAAGATCGTGGTCGATTGGGCGCCCGGCTCGCTGGCCGACCCGTTCACGCGCGACCAGCTGCTGGCCAAGTGGCGCGACTGCGCGACGCACGCCGGCCTGCCGGCCGACTCGCGGCCGATGCTCGAGCTGCTCGACGCTCCGCTGGACACGCCGGCCGCGAAGCTGCTGCAGCCGCTGCGCGACGCGCTCCTCCGCGCCTGCGACGCCGCTGCGGGGTGAACCGCATGTTTCCCCGTCGCGCGGTGCACACCACCGCCGCGCACGACGTCCTCGACTGCGTCGCGCAGGTCGAGGTGCTACGCTGCCCGCGCTGGAAGTGGAGGCCCCCATGCTCATCAACGGCCGGTGCCACTGCGGCAACATCGCATTCACCTTGCGCTGGGCGCCCGAGCCGGAGCGCATCCCGGCGCGTGCCTGCACGTGCTCCTTCTGCCGCAAGCACGGTGGCCTCTGGACCTCTTGCCCGACGGGCGCCCTGGAGGTGCGGGTGAAGGACCCGGCCGGCGTGCACCGCTACGCCTTCGGGACGCGGACCGCCGTGTTCCACGTGTGCGCCGGGTGCGGCGTGGTCCCGGTGGTGACCAGCGAGATCGACGGGCGCACCTACGCGGTGGTCAGCGTGCGCGCTTTCGAGAATGTCGATCCCGCGCTCGTGCAGCAGGCGGAAGTCAGCTTCGACGGCGAGGGACAGGGCGACCGGCTCGCGCGCCGTCAACGCAACTGGATCCCGGACGTCCGATTCGTCGATCGCGCCGAAGCCGCTATGCCGCGCTCTCCTGGCTGAGCGTGCCCTCGACCAGCTCGCAGAAGCTGCGCTCTTCCCGCAGGATGAAGCGCTGGCGCTGGGCCTGCTGGAAGTTCTCCTTGCCGGCCGGATCGGTCTTGAGGCGGGCGCGGTAGGCCTCGTAGGCAGCCAGGCTGTCGAAGCCGATGATCCCCCACGCGACATCGTTCGTCCCTTCGTGCGGGAGGTGGTAACCCAGCAGGCGGCCGCCGCAGCGCGGGATGATGCGGCCCCACTGCTCGGCGTACTCGCGGAAAGCCTCGCGCTGGAAGGGATCGATCTGGTAGCGGATGAAGCAGGTGAGCATGGCGGCTCCTTTCGGCTCGACGTTGTGAAGGCACCCATGGTGCGTGGCTGAAGCCCTGCGACGCTTCGCATCGGAGCGAAATGTCGTGCCCGCAAGCTGCGGCACACTGGCTGCATGAACACCAACCAGGTCGCCCGTATCGCCGCGCTGGTGGGCGAGCCGGCGCGCACCGGCATGCTGCTGGCCCTGATGGACGGCAGGGCGCTGACCGCCTCGGAGCTGGCCTCCGCGGGGCACATTGGCGCGGCCACGGCCAGCCGCCACCTGGCGCTCCTGGTCGAGGGGGGCCTGCTGCGGCTCGAGCGGCAGGGCAGGCACCGCTACCACCGCATCGCGTCGGCCGAGGTGGCTCGCGTGCTCGAGGGCATCATGCAGCTCGCTGCCGCGTCCACACCGTCGCCGCGCAAGGTGGTGACGGGACCGCGCGATGCGCAGATGCGGCTGGCCCGCACCTGCTACGACCACCTGGCCGGCCGCATCGCCGTCGCCTGCGCGCAGCGGCTGGTGGAAGACGGGGCCGTGGTGATCGAGGACGACACCGCGCAGGTGACGGAGCGCGCTGCCCCGGCGTTGGCGCGTCTGGGACTTGCCTTCGATGCTCTGCAGGAAGGCACCGGCAAGCGCCCGGTCTGCCGCCCCTGCCTGGATTGGGGAGAGCGCCGCATGCACCTGGCCGGCCAGCTCGGCGCGCTGCTCTGCACGCACTGCCTCCAGCAAGGGTGGCTGCTGCGCAAGTCCGGCTCCCGTGCCCTGGAAGTGACGCCCCGCGGGGCGGCGGCCCTGCGCGACTGGCTGGGTGCGGCGCGCTGGCGGGAGTTGACCAGCGAAGGGGCTTAGTCGCTACCGCAAGGCGAGCCTCGTTCGCTCAAGCCTTCATCTCCTCGAGAAGCACTTCGATCGGATGCCGCAGCGGCCGCCCGCGCCGGCGCTCGGCCTGGCTGCGGCAGGAATAGCCCGTGGCCAGCAGCTCGCTGCCGCCCGCATCCAGCAACGGTCCCCACGACTGCTCGAAGATCACCTTCGAGGTCTCGACGTTGCGCGATTCGTGCCCGTAGGTCCCCGACATGCCGCAGCAGCCGCTGGCCTGCGGCGCCAGCACGAGGCCCGCGCGCTCGAACACGCGCCGCCACTGCGCCACGCTGGCGGGCACGGTGGTCTTCTCGGTGCAATGCGCGAGCAGGCGATACGCCGCGCCGTTCGACTTGCGTTCAGGCAGGGCGCGCAGCAGCCATTCCTGCGGCAGCAGCACGTCCGGGGTGTTCTCCAGGCCGGCGAGCTTGCGGTACTCCTGGCGGTAGGTGAGCGTCATCGCCGGGTCCAGGCCGACGAGCGGGATGCCGGCGCCGGCCAGGGACCGCAGCAGTTCGGCGTTGCGCCGCGCCGCGCGCTCGAACGGCCCGAGGAAGCCCTGCACGTGCAGCGGCTTGCCGTTGGGCCGGAAGGGCGCGACGTACACCGTGTGGCCGGTGCGCACCGCCAGCTCGACGAACGCGGCCCACACCGGCGTCTCGAACCAGCGCGTGAAGGCGTCCTGCACCAGCACCACGCTGCGCTCGCGCTGCTGCGCGTCCAGGCCGGCCAGCAGCTTCGGCGTCGCGGTGCGCACGCCCAGCCGATGCAGCGTCGTCTCGAGATCGAAGCGCGCCAGCAGCGGGCTGTCCACCATGCCCGCGGCGCGATCCAGCAGGCCGCGCATCCAGGGCGCGGACATCGCCGCGTTGTAGACACCGGGCACGCGCGCCAGGTAGGGGATCGTGAATTCCAGCGAGCCGATCAGGTAGTCCTTCAACGGCCGCAGGTAGCGCCGGTGGTAGAGCTCCAGGAAGCGCGAACGGAACTCCGGCACGCTCACCTTCACCGGGCACTGGCCCGCGCACGACTTGCACGACAGGCAACCGGCCATGGCCTCGTACACCTCGTGCGAGAAGTCGTCCGCGCCCGAGCGCGTGTGGCGCCAGCGCGCGGGCAGGGTGCGAAGGAAAGCGATCGCGCCGCCCGGTGCCGCGGCCAGCACGTCGGCACCCGCGGCGCCCTGCAGGCGCAGCCACTCGCGCATCAGCGAAGCGCGTCCTTTGGGCGAATGCCGGCGCTCGCGCGTGCCTTTCCATGAAGGGCACATCGCGTCGTCGGGGTCGAAGTTGTAGCAGGCGCCGTTGCCGTTGCAGTGCATCGCGCTGCCGTAGCTCTGCCACACGCGCTCGTCGATCTGGCGATCGGCCGCGCCGCGCAGCGGCACCTCGTCGATCCTGAGAAGCCGCGCCTCCGGCACGCCGGCCGGCGTCGCGATCTTTCCGGGGTTGAGCTGGTTGTGCGGATCGAAGGCCGCCTTCAGCTGCTGCAAGGCGGGGTAGAGCGGCCCGAAGAATTTCGGTGCGTACTCCGAGCGCACGCCCTTGCCGTGCTCGCCCCACAGCAGGCCGCCGTACTTGTGCGTGAGCTCGGCCACGCCGTCGGAGATGGTGCGCACCAGGGGCACCTGCGCGGGATCCTTCAGGTCCAGCGCGGGCCGCACGTGCAGCACGCCGGCGTCCACGTGGCCGAACATGCCGTAGGCGACGCCGCAGCGGTCCAGCAGCGCTCGGAACTCGGCGATGTACTCCGGCAGCTTCTCCGGCGGCACCGCGGTGTCCTCCACGAAGGGCTGCGGCCGCACCTCGCCCTGCACGTTGCCCAGCAGGCCGACCGCGCGCTTGCGCATCGTGTAGACCTGCTCGACGGCAGCCTGGCCCGCCGCGATCGTGTGTCCCAGTCGCTCGACGCTGTCGTCCTCGCGCAGGTGCCGCGCGAAGGCGGCCACGCGCTCATCGACCTCGACGGAGTCGTCGCCGCAGAACTCGACCAGGTTGATGCCGCGCGTCTCCGGCTCGCCCTCGGCACGCGGGAAGTACGGCGCCACTGAAGTCCACACGATGTCCTGCATCGCCAGCAGCAGCACCTTGGAGTCCACCGTCTCGATCGACAGAGGCCGGTGCGCCATCAGCGCGCGCGCGTCGCGCAGCGCGTCCATGAAGCCGGCGTAGCGGACGTTCACCAGCACCGAGTACTTCGGGATCGCCAGCACGTTCAGCTCGGCTTCGACGATGAAGCCGAGCGAGCCTTCCGCGCCGCAGAGAACGCTGTTGAGGTTGAAGCGATCGTCAGGCTCGCGCAGGTGCGCGAGGTCGTAGCCGGTCAGGCAGCGATTGAGCTTGGGGAAGCGCTCCTCGATCAGCGCGCCCTGCGTCCGCGCGATGTCCGCGGCGGCGCGATACGCGTTGCCGATCGCGCCCGGGCGTGCGAGGGCATCTTCCAGTTCGGCCGGCGCAAGAGACCGGCTCTCGAACCGCTCGCCACCCAGCAGCACGCAATCGAGCGCGAGCACGTGGTCGCGCTCGATTG
>Ga0247821_10000965_pt1 | contig 15954 bp, 13 predicted proteins | sample 13C_Glycerol_Day_FD_192481 | JGI IMG/M metagenome (GOLD analysis project Ga0247821, IMG submission 192481) | Soil microbial communities from agricultural site in Penn Yan, New York, United States - 13C_Glycerol_Day14 | ecosystem: Environmental > Terrestrial > Soil > Agricultural land | place... | reverse complement strand
GATCCGGCAGATCGATCACCGGGGGAGCCGGATCGTCGGTCACGCGGGACTCCGACAGCCTGACCAGTTCCTGGAACTCGGGGCGGTCCTGCAACCCGGCCAGGTCGTCGTCCTCGGTGAGGATGGTGGACCGCCACCACCCACCCGCCGCACTCGCCTCGCGGAGGACCTGCAGAGCCCCGTCGGCGTCGCCGGATACGCCGAGCAGGCACGCCTTCAGGTGGGCCAGTTCGGCGGCCCACGCCTCCAGGCCGTCGCTCTCCGCGTCCACCAGGTCCGCGGCCGCGCGGTACTGCCGGTCGTAGTACAGGACCTCGACCCGGTCCACCAGGTCGTCGTACCGCAGTTCGGAGGCATCCATGAGGCCGATCCTGGCAGCTCCGGACGCGCGGTTCGAACCGGTTTTCGGTAACTGTCGGCGGGAGCGCCTAAGGTGTTGGGTGATGACTACGCTGTTCTCGCCTGATGAGCTCCCGGTGCCGCTGGAGGAGCCGAAGACGTCCCGGACCGACCCGGATGCGCTGCTCGACGGGCTGAACCCGCAGCAGCGCGCCGCCGTGGTGCACGCCGGCAAGCCGCTGCTGGTGGTGGCCGGTGCGGGGTCGGGCAAGACCCGGGTGCTGACCCGCCGGATCGCCTACCTGCTGGCGGCCCGCGACGCGCATCCCGGCTCGATCCTGGCGATCACGTTCACCAACAAGGCCGCCGCCGAGATGCGCGAGCGCGTCGTCGACCTGGTCGGGCCGCGGGCGAAGCTGATGTGGGTCTCGACGTTCCACTCGTCCTGTGTGCGGATCCTCCGCCGCGACATCAAGCGGTTCGGGATCAACTCGACGTTCTCGATCTACGACGACACCGACTCGCGCCGGCTGATGACGCTGGTCTGCCGCGAGCTCGACCTGGACGTCAAGCGCTACAACCCGCGCGCCGTGCTGAACTGGATCAGCGCCCAGAAGAACGAGCTGGTCGACCACGAGACGGCCGCGTCGAAGGCGGAGAACCACCTCGAGCAGACGTATGCCGAGTGCTACCGGATCTACCAGGAGCGCCTCGCCCAGGCGAACGCGCTCGACTTCGACGACCTGCTGATGACCACGGTCAACCTGCTGCAGGCCTTCCCCGAGGTCCGGGAGTACTACCGCCGCCGCTTCCGCCACGTGCTCGTCGACGAGTACCAGGACACCAACCACGCGCAGTACACGCTGATCCGCGAGCTCTGCGGCGAGGACGACCCGGGCCACAACGGCCCGACGGCGCCGCCGGCGGAGCTGATGGTGGTGGGCGACTCCGACCAGTCGATCTACGCGTTCCGCGGCGCCACGATCCGCAACATCCTCGCCTTCGAGGAGGACTTCACCGGCGCCGAGACGATCCTGCTGGAGCAGAACTACCGCTCCACCCAGACCATCCTGACCGCGGCCAACGCGGTGATCGCGCGCAACGAGGGCCGCAAGGCGAAGAACCTGTGGTCCGACCAGGGCCAGGGCGAGCAGATCGCGGTGTACGTCGCCGACAACGAGCACGACGAGGCGCAGTTCGTCGCCGACGAGATCGACCGGCTGGCCGACGCCGACGGGGTGAAGCCGTCGGACGTCGCGGTCTTCTACCGGACCAACGCGCAGTCGCGGGTGTTCGAAGAGGTCTTCATCCGCACCGGCCATCCGTACAAGGTGGTCGGCGGCGTCCGGTTCTACGAGCGCAAGGAGGTCCGCGACGCGCTCGCGTACCTGCGGGTGCTGGTGAACCCGGAGGACACCGTCTCGCTGCGCCGGATCATGAACGAGCCCAAGCGCGGGATCGGCGACCGCGCCGAGGCCGCGATCGAGGCGCTCGCGCAGCGGGACCGGATCTCGTTCGCGCAGGCGATGCGCCGGGCCCAGGACGCGCCGGCGATGGCGTCGCGGTCGGTGAACGCCGTGCAGGCCTTCGTCGACATCCTCGACGAGCTGACCGCGATGGTCGACTCGGGCGCGCCGCCGGACGACATCCTCGACGTCGCGCTGCACCGCTCGGGGTACTACGAGACCCTGCAGAAGTCGCCGGACCCGCAGGACGAGACCCGCCTGGAGAACCTGGACGAGTTCATCTCGGTGGCGCGCGAGTTCGTCGAGGAGCGGACCGCGGCCGGCGAGGCTGCCGACCTGCAGGCGTTCCTGGAGCGGGTCGCGCTGGTCGCCGACGCCGACCAGATCCCGGACGCGGCGGACGACGGCGGCGTGGTCACGCTGATGACGCTGCACACCGCGAAGGGCCTGGAGTTCCCGGTGGTGTTCCTGACAGGCATGGAGGACGGCGTCTTCCCGCACTCCCGGTCGCTGACCGACCTGAAGGAGCTCGAGGAGGAGCGCCGGCTGGCGTACGTCGGCATCACCCGCGCTCGGCAACGACTGGCGATCTCCCGCGCCGCGGTGCGTTCGGCGTACGGCGCCCCGCAGCACAACCCGCCGTCGCGGTTCCTGGAGGAGATCCCGGCCGAGCTGCTCGACTGGCGCCGCGACGAGTCCGCGATCACCCGCTGGTCGGGGACCGGCACGAGCCGCGGCAGCGGGATCCCCAGCCGGTACGAGCCGGCCCGCAAGACCGCCTCCGACAAGCCGGTGATCAGCCTCAACCCGGGCGACCGGGTGGTGCACGACAGCTTCGGGATGGGCACCGTCGTGGTGGTCCGCGGCGAGGGGCAGCAGGCCCAGGCAGACATCGATTTCGGCTCCGAGGGCGTCAAACGCCTGCTGCTGCGCTACGCACCGGTGGAGAAGATCTAGTCAACTTCTTGGACGGGTGCGTTGCATCTGACCCGGAGATTGAGACAATCAAGGATCTTCGGCCCACTCCCGGAAGCGGCCCCCATGTCCAAGTCGTCGGCCAGCAACCGCCGGATCATCCTGGCGGGAGCGAATCCTGGGCTGCGGCTGTTCGACGAGAAGGGCAAGGTCACGGCGTACGCGTCGATCTGGATGGTCGACTGGTCGATCCGCGGCTCCGGTACGGCGGTGGTGCTGTGGTTCGACGGGATCGTCCGGGTGGTGTCCGAGGATCCCGATCTGGCCGCCTGGCTGGAGTCGTACTTCGTCCGCTCGTTCCTCGAGGTGCAGGGTCTGCCGTGGCACGAGCCGGCCGTCGAGCGGGACCTGGTCCAGGTCTCGATGAACCTCGCCGACGGGTTGAGCGCCAAGGCCGCGGACATCCAGATCGAGATGAGCGGCGTCCTCGACCGCCGGCTGTTCGCGACCGACAACTTCCAGCTCGCCGACGGCAACCACAGCCTCAGCCTGGTGATCGCCCCGGTCCGCGCCGCCACGGTGTCGATCGGCGGCGCGTCGGTCCCCGGCTTCGTCCAGGTCGACGGCTCACCGGACAAGCCGGGCTCGTCGGCGTTCCTGACCACCGCCGAGGTCTGGCAGCGCTGACCCTTCCCTTACGCTGTAAGCCCAGCGTCGGAAGGGAATCCAGGTGGCACAGGCGAACTCCGAGCCACGGGCGCCGCTGAGTCGCGAGCTGTTGCTCCGGGCCGCGGTCGCGATCGCCGACGCCGACGGGCTCGAGGCGGTCACGATGCGCCGCGTCGGCGAGGCGGTCGGCGCCGAGGCGATGTCGCTCTACCACCACGTCGCGAACAAGGGCGATCTGCTCGACGGTCTCGTCGACCTGGTGATGGCCGAGATCGACGAGCGCGTCGAGCGGACCGCCGTACCGGGCGACACCTGGCTGCAGGCGATGCGGCGCCGGATCCTGTCGGCGCGCGAAGTCATGCTGCAGCACCCGTGGGCGCCGCGACTGTTCGAGACGCGGCCCACCATGAGCCTCGCGGTCGTCCGGTATCACGACCGGTTGGTCGGGCTGATGCGCGCCGGCGGGTTCTCGTACGACCTCGCCCACCACGCGCTGCATGCCTTGGGCAGCAGGGCGCTCGGGTTCTCCCAGGAACTGTTCGATCCGGCCGCGAGCGCGAGCCCGGCGTCCGAGCGGATGCTCCGGGAGTTGGCTGATCAGGTCCCGCACCTGACCGGGATGATGGCCGAGATCGCGCACGACGACCCGGCCGGCACGATCGGCTGGTGCGACGACCAGGCCGAGTTCGAGTTCGCCCTCGACCTGCTGCTCGACGGTCTCGACCGCCGGCGCTGACCGCGCCGGCCCTTGACGTCCCTTACGGCGTAAGGCAATCTTACGCCGTAAGGAGACTTACGTTGTAAGGGGGACGGGATGAAGGCCATCGTTCAGCACGAGTACGGATCACCCGACGTTCTGGCGTTCGCCGACGTCGAGACGCCCGAGCCGGCCGGCGGTGAGGTGCTGGTGCGGGTGCACGCCGCCTCGGTCAACGCGCGCGACTGGCACGTGCTCCGCGGCGATCCGTACATCGCCCGCCCGTCCGCCGATCTCGGCGTGCGGCGGCCGAACGTCACGATCCGCGGCACGGACTTCGCAGGCCGGGTGGAAGCGGTCGGCCCGGGAGTGACCGACGTTCAGGTGGGCGCCGAGGTGTACGGCGAGGCGCCGCGGGCGTTCGCGGAGTACGTCGCGGTGCCGCGGGACCGGGTCGCGGCGAAACCGGCCGGCCTCGGCTTCGAGGAGGCGGCCGCGCTGCCGCTCGCGGCGAACACCGCGTTGACGGGTCTCCGCGACACGGCGAAGGTCCGGCCGGGGCAGCAGGTGCTGATCAACGGCGCGGCCGGTGGCGTCGGCACGTTCGCGGTGCAGATCGCCAAGGTCCTCGGTGCGACGGTGACGGCGGTCTGCAGCACACGGAACGTCGACCTGCTCAGCTCGCTCGGTGCCGACGACGTCGTCGACTACACGACGTCGGACTTCAGCCGGCGGGACCAGCGGTACGACGTGATCCTCGACCTCGTCGGCAACAGGTCGCTGACCGCCCTGCGGCGCGCACTCGACCGCCGCGGCACGCTCGTCCTGTCCGGTGGCGGGCTGTACGGCGGCGGCAGCGTGTTCGGCCCGCTCGGGCTGATGATCCGCGGGCAACTGTCGAGGCCGTTCGTGCCGCAGCGGGTCGTGATGTTCAACGCGGTCCCCAGCAAGGCCAACCTGACGACGCTGCGGGAGTACGCCGAAGCCGGACAACTCACCCCGGTCATCGACCGGACCTACCCGCTCTCCGCCGCTGCCGAGGCGATCCGCCACGTCGAAGCCGGCCACACCCGCGGCAAGGTCGTGATCACGGTCTGAGCGCCGCCCACCAGTTCTCCATCCGCTCCACGGGCCGCTGGTCGCCGTCGAGCACCCGCTGCAGCCGGAACAGGTACGCCGCGATCCCGGCCGCGCCCTGCATCCATCCGACGCCCGGCGGCAGCAGCGGATCCTCGTTGCGGTGCTCGACGAACCGCCAGTACCCCTCTGGGCGGGCGTGGTCGAGCAGCGTGTCGCCCATCCGTACGGCGAAGTCCAGGTCCTGCTTCTCACCGTCGCGCTGCCACGCGTCGAGGAACGCGTCGCCGACTCCCGCCGTACCGCAGCAGCGGCCGTCGTTGTCCCAGAACCCCGGATGGAGCCGCTGGGGGATGCCGGAGTAACGCACACTGTCCAGGCACCGGCGCCGCCAGGTCCTCGGTGTCTCGCCTGCGACCTGCTCGACGCCGGCGTGCTCGAGGGCGCTGAACGTCAACGCGGTCCCGGCGCCGCCGTGGCACCAGTTGAAGGTGAACTCGTCGCCGTGCCGCTCCGCCCACGGAATCACCCGCGGCACCCGGAACCCGCGCTCGTCGGTGATCCCGATCGTCACCAGGTGCTCGGCGCCGCGCCGCGCCGCGTCCACGAGCTCCGGACGGCCGAGCTCGGTCCCGGCCAGCGCGAGCACCGCCGCGATCCCCGCGAGCCCGTGCGTGAAGTTCGGCATCTCGGTCGGCTCGTCGGTCCGGAACCGGCGGGACACGAACTGCCAGTTGAACCCGGTCGGCAGCTCCTCCCGTTCGCCGAGCAGCAGGTCCGCGGCCCGGTCGGCGAGCGCCGAGGCGTCGTCACCGCGGCGGGTCGCCCACAGGGCCCCGAGCAGGATCGCGCCGGTTCCGAGCGTGACGTCGTTGCCGACCGCATCAGGCGCGTACCTCGGCTCGTCGAGGAAGCTCTCGTGCCAGCCGTTGCCGGTCGCAAGGGACTGGAGGCGTGCGAGCGCGGCGCCGGTGCCCGGTTCGTCGAGTGCGGTGAAGACCCCGATCGAGCTGATCAGTCCGTCGAAGAACGTGGTCACCGTGGTCGTCGGAATCGTTGCGCGGACCCGGTCCGCGATGGCCGTCGCGAGGTCCTGCTCGGCCTGGGTCCACGCGCGGGTCAGCCGGATCTCCGCCAGCACGTGCGCGAGCCCGCCGACGCCGCTGTGCATGCCTTCGGGGTACTTGTCGGGGGTGTCGCTGCCGCCGAAATCAGGGATCCACGGGCCGTCGTCGTCCCACCGGACCTGGCTCAGTGTCCAGGACCAGGCCCGCTCGGCCACCTCGCCGTACGTCATGGCTGGGCGTTGCGGAGCCGGATGCCGCTGAACTCGAGGGTGCTGGTGACGACCGCGGCCCAGAAGTCGTGCAGCCGCTGCAGGACCCGCAACTGGATCCCGGCTGCCTCGTGCAAGGCGAACAGGTCGCCGACGCGCTCGGGCGGACCGATCGGCCGTACGTCGACGCGGGCGACGACCGCGGCGTCGTGCTCGGCGAAATCGGCGGCGGGCAGGCGGTACGCGTAGAGCTCGACCGAGCGGATCGCGTCCAGCCAGCCGTACTCGACGGCGTGCACACGGGTGCCGGAGCCGGCGCCGATGATCCGGTCGCGGTCCTCGGGAGTGGTGTTCGGCCCGACCCAGGCCATCGCGCGCGGGCATTGCCGCGGGAACCAGTAGTCGGGGGCCCGGTCGTGGCCGACGGCCCAGACGTACGGGGTGATCTTGCCGCCGGTCCTGGCGACGTAAGGCCGGAAGATCTCGATCGTCGGATCCTCGGAGAAATGCAGAACCTCACCAACTGCCGGACGCATGCCAGCAGCTTAGTCAGGGAGTCGTTACGGGTTCAGGCCACAGTGGTTGCGCAGCCACGGCATCGGGTTGATCGGCTCGCCGCCGTCCGGCCGGACCTCGAAGTGCAGGTGCGGGCCGGTGGTGTTGCCGGTCATCCCGACCCGGCCGACCTCGTCGCCGGCGTACACGGTCTCGCCGACCTCGACGCTGAACTTCGACATGTGGTTGTACCAGGTGACGGTGCCGTCCTCGTGCCGGACCTGGACCTGCCGGCCGTACGGACCGGCCCAGTCGGCGAAGATCACGACGCCCTTCATCACCGACCCGATCCGGGTGCCGATCGGGGCGGCGAAGTCGGTGCCGGTGTGGTTGCGGGCCCAGCGGCTGCCGCCCTGCCCGAACGTCGCGGTGATGTGGTAGCCGGAGATCATCATCTCGCAGCGGGTGGCCGACTCGCGGGCCTTCTGCTCGGCGGCGTCGGCCTTGGCCTTCGCGGCGGCCAGCGCGCTCGCACGCTTGGCGGTCAGGGCCTGGGTGGCGGTGAGCTTCGCGGCCCGGGCCTGCGCCAGCTTCGCCGCGGCGGACTGCTTCTTGGTGGTGGTCGTGTCGGCCAGCTGGACCCGGGAGGAGTCACGGGTGGCGAGCTGGCGCGCCTGGATGCGTGCCGTGGTGATACCGGACAGCTGCTGACCGCTGTCCAGGCTGAGCGCGGCGAGGTTCACCGCGGAGTTGGCCTGGGTCGGTGACGACAGGGCGCTGTGGCTGAAGCCGACAGCTCCGGCTGCCGCGGCGAGCGCGGCGGTCAATCCGACGATCTGGGTACTGCTGGGGGTATTACGCCTGGCAACGCGATGTTTTGCACTCTGACGTCCTGCGCCTGGCTTGCGCGCAGCATTGCCGGGCGTGACGCGGTCGCCCGCGGCACGGTGCTGGGACACAACGTGGCCTTTCGGTCACAGGGGAGGGGCTTGAAGCTTCTCTTGCAGCCCCCGGAGGGTTTATTCCCCGGGAGGACTCACAGACCATAACGGAAGGGTCACGGGGTGACAAACCCCGCCACCCCCTTTTCCGCGGCTCCTTCACGAAACTTTTGCATGAGCCGCTGCACGTGCATCCGCCGGAAGCGCCCAGGAAGCTTCCTGATCAGGCAGTTTTGGGCTCTTCGTCCAGGTGGGCCAGTACGCCGGTGATGCGGTGCACGACCTCGCCGTGGAACGGCAAGGACAGGTGACCCACGCCGTGCACCCGGACATTACTCGCCGTCAGGTCGGGGTGACGGATCCGGGCCCTGCGCTGCGGCACGATCAGCTGGTCGACGTCGCTGTAGAACGCGACGAACCGGGTGTCGCAGTCCGGCGCCGGCTCGGCCAGCTCCGCCATCAGTTCGCTGTCCGGCCGGACCTGCTTGACCAGCGGCCACGGCAGCAGCTTGGCGGCGACGGTGCCCTGGTGCGGCGTGCCCAGCGTGACGCACGTGTGCACGCGGGCGTCGCCGCCCAGGCGCTGGACGTAGTACCGCGCGATCAGCCCGCCGAGGCTGTGCCCGACGACGTGGATCTGGTCCGACCCGGACGCCTCGCAGATCGCCTCGATCTCCCGCCCCATCCGCTCGGCGGTGCGGCGGACGTCCAGCGTCAGCGGGGAGTACGAGAACGTGTGGATGCGGCTGAACCCGCGACGGATCAGCTGCCGCCGCATCAGCGCGAAGATCGTGTGGTTGTCGATGATCCCGTGCGCCAGCAGGATCGGCGTACCGGCGGCCCGGACGTCGCTGACGAGCAGGCCGCGCTGGGCCGGGCCGAGGCCGGCGAGGTTCAGCCGCGCCGGCAGGTCGGGGGCGCCGCGGACCAGGCCGAGCGGATACATCGCCAGATGGGTGGTCAGCCAGCCGATCTCGACCGCCGCTCCCTGCAGCACGCTGGGCGAGAGGGCCGAGCGGGCGCCGTACGCGAGTCCGTCCAGCGCGCCGCGGACCTCGTCCTGCCAGGTGCTCATGGCGACTCCTCACCAAACCAGACCCCCCGGTGGTCCGATCTCTTCCAAGGTAACCGGTTCCCGTCCTGCGTGTGGGGGAACACACGCCTCTGTGTCTTATCCGTGAGGAACGCCAGCGGTTAGCCTGCCCCCATGCCTGCTACGAGCCCGTTGCGCGTCGTCGTCGCCAAGCCCGGTCTGGACGGACACGACCGCGGTGCCAAGGTCGTCGCCCGCGCCCTGCGGGACGCCGGCATGGAGGTCATCTACACCGGTCTGCACCAGACCCCGGAGCAGATCGTCGAGACCGCGATCGCCGAGGACGCCGACGCGATCGGCCTGTCGGTACTGTCCGGCGCGCACATGACCCTGTTCAAGCGGGTCCGTGAGCTGCTGACCGAGCGGGACGCCGAGGACATCGTGGTGTTCGGCGGCGGCATCATCCCGGACGCCGACCTGCAGCCGCTGGCCGAACTCGGGGTGCACAAGATCTTCACCCCGGGCGCGACGACCACCGAGATCGTCGACTGGGTGCGCAGCAACGTCGGCGACGCCTCGGCGACGTCCGCCTGACCCCTCGGGCTGGTTCCGCGTCACTCCGGAGCGTGATGACGACTGCCCGGAGTCGTTCTGAACAGTCATGCCCTGTTCAGCCAGGTTACTAATCGGTAATACCGAATCGTTAAGAAATACCCGGTTGTGCGGGCTTCCCAAACGCGGTCGCATACAGCCATGCGGCTGTCCGTTTCAGAGACCGTCCGGCCGGGTTGTGTGTGGCTCAGAACACATCGGCCCGTTCTCGGTTACTGTCCGGACAGGGCGGATCGCAGTGCGGTGGGGGACTGCGACCTACTGACGCAGGACCCAAGCGAGTCCCATCGGGAGAGGGCAGGTAAACGATGAGGTTTGAACGATCACACGCACGCAGGACGGCTTTCGTCGCCGTCGCAAGCAGCTTCGCGCTGCTCGCCACCGCGTGTGGTAGTGGCGACGACGGAAGCAGCAGCGGCGGGGGCAGCAGCTCGGCCGGAGCGCTCGAGGGCCGGGGACCGATCACCTTCGCCACCGGCAAGGACACGTCCGGAAACCTGCAGAACCAGCTCAACGCCTGGAACGCTTCGCACCCGAACGAGAAGGTGGAGCTGAAGGAGCTGCCCGAGGACGCCGACGCACAGCGCCAGCAGATGGTGCAGAACGCGCAGGCGCAGTCCGACGCGTTCAGCGTGCTGAACATGGACGTCGTGTGGACGTCGGAGTTCGCCGCGAACCAGTGGATCACCCAGATCCCCGAGGACAAGGTCCCCGACCTGGGCAAGCTGATCCCGGCGACGGTGGAGACCGCGAAGTACCGCGACAAGCTGTACGGCGTACCGGTCACCTCCGACGGTGGTCTGCTCTACTACCGCAAGGACCTGCTGACCAAGGCCGGTATTGCGGAGGCCCCGAAGACCTGGGACGAGATGCTCGCCGCCTGCCAGAAGGTGGCCGCGCTGCCCGAGGGCAAGGGCATGAGCTGCTACTCGGGTCAGTTCGAGAAGTACGAGGGCCTGACGGTCAACTTCTCCGAGGCCGTCAACTCGGCCGGCGGCGAGGTCGTCGGCAAGGACGGCAAGCCGAACGTCAACACCCCCGAGGCCAAGGCCGGTCTCGACGAGCTGGTGAACGGCTTCAAGACGGGTGCCTTCCCCAAGGCCGCGATCACCTACAAGGAGGAGGAGAGCCGCCGCGCCTTCCAGGACGGCAAGCTGCTCTTCCTGCGCAACTGGCCGTACGTCTACTCGCTGGCGAACAAGACCGACGGCTCGTCGAAGATCGCCGGTAAGTTCGCGGTCGCGCCGCTGCCGGGCAAGTCCGGCGCCGGTGTCTCCTCGCTGGGTGGTCACGACTACGCGATCAGCTCGTTCGCGAAGAACAAGGCCACCGCGATCGACTTCATCAACTTCATGGCGAGCGAAGAGCGCCAGAAGGCGAACATCGAGAAGACGTCGCAGGCGCCGACCTGGCAGTCGCTGTACGACGACGCGGCGCTGAACAAGCAGTTCCCGTACCTGGCGCCGCTGAAGGCGTCGATCCTCGGTGCGCAGCCGCGCCCGCGGGTGGTCAAGTACGGCGACGTCACGGCCGCGATCCAGCAGGCCGCGTACGACGCGCTGACGGGCAAGCAGACGTCGGACCAGGCGTTGTCCGGCCTGCAGACCAAGCTCGAATCGCTCATCACGCAATGACCGTCGTGCCGGGGCCGGTGTGTGGGGAGGTTGTGACCACGCACCGGCCCCGGCCAGTCCCTGCCCCGGCTCCGGCCGGGAAGCAAAGGAGGCACAGGTGACTGCAAGTACGCCGGTCGCGGAACGGCCGGTCAAGGAGCCGAAGCGTCAGCAACGGTTCGACGAGGGCACCGGCCGGCTGGCCGCGACCCTGCTCTCCCCGACGCTGCTCGTCCTGGGCGTCGTCGTGTTGTTCCCGATCATGGCCGCGCTGCGGGATTCGCTCTACCAGAGCGGCCAGCGGCTCGACGAGAACGGGTTCATCGTCAAGGGCTCGACCTTCGTCGGGCTCGACAACTACACCGCCATCTTCAAGGGTGAGACCGGCGACCGGTTCTGGAACGCGTTCTACAACACCACGCTCTTCACCGTGGTCTGTGTCGTGCTGGAGACCGTTCTCGGCGTGGCGATGGCGCTGATCATGCACAAGGCGTTCAAGGGCCGCGGCATCGTCCGGGCCAGCATCCTGGTCCCGTGGGCGATCCCGACCGTCATCTCGGCGCTGCTCTGGAAGTGGATCTTCCAGGCAGACGGCATCGCCAATACTCTGATCGGCACCCAGGTGCTGTGGTCGACCGAGGGCTGGCAGTCGAAGCTGTCGGTCGTCATCGCCGACACCTGGAAGACCGCACCGTTCATCGGCCTCCTGGTCCTGGCCGGGCTGCAGACCATCCCGGCCGAGGTCTACGAGGCCGCGAAGGTCGACGGTGCCAACGCGTGGAAGACCTTCACCCGGATCACGCTGCCGCTGGTGAAGCCGGCGCTGCTGGTGGCGGTGCTGTTCCGGATCCTCGACACGCTGCGGATCTTCGACCTGCCGTTCGTGCTGGTCGGTGCGCACAAGAACTCGGTCGAGTCGCTCTCGATGCTCGCCTACGACGAAGCGTCAAACGTCAGATACGGCCCGGCCGCCGCCTACGCGACCTTGCTGTTCCTGTACGTCGCGGTGGTCGCCTACCTGTTCGTCAAGATCCTCGGCGCCGACGTGATCGGTGAGGCCCGGGCCAAGAAGCCCGGCGGCGGGCGCCGGAAGAAGAACGGCAATTCGGGCACGGCGGCCGCGCGGGCTGCCGTCGCCGCGGGAGCCGGTCCGGGTACAGGAGGGAACGTCTGATGGCTACCGCAACTGCACAGCCGCGGAGCGACATGGCCAAGGTCCGGGCCGCCGAGACCGGCGCGGTCAAGCGCTGGCTGCCGCTGCTCGGCGTCGCGCTGATCGTGATCTACTGCCTGGCGCCGTTCTACTGGATGGTCGTCTCGGCGTTCCGCCGGCCGGCCGACCAGTTCTCGAACGCGCCGATCCCGTCGCCGTTCTCGATCCAGAACTTCAAGGACGTGTTCAGCGGCAACAACGGGTTCCCCCGTGGTCTGCTGAACAGCCTGATCGTGGCCGGCTCGGTGACGATCCTGACGCTGGTCATCGGCATGATCGCGGCGTACACGCTGGCCCGGCTCGACTTCCGGGGCAAGAACCTCGTCCTGGCGATCATCATCACCACGTCGATGTTCCCGGGCATCTCGCTGGTGGTGCCGCTGCTGAAGCTGTTCGTCGACATCAAGTGGATCAACACCTACCAGGCGATGATCGTGCCGAGCCTGTCGTTCGCACTGCCGCTGGCGGTGTGGAACCTGACCGCGTTCTTCCGGCAGATGCCGCAGGAGCTCGAGCAGGCCGCGATGGTGGACGGCTGTACGCCGGCCCAGGCGTTCCGCAAGGTCATCATCCCGTTGGCGGCGCCCGGTGTGTTCACCACCGCGATCATCACGTTCATCGCGGCCTGGAACGAGTTCCTGATCGCGCTGAGCATGACCAACAAGAAGTCGATCCAGACGGCGAACGTGATCGTCTCGCAGTTCACCGGGACGACGGGCCGCGACCAACCGTTCGGCAGCCAGATGGCCGCCGGTGTGGTGGTCACGATCCCGCTCGTGATCGCCGTCCTGCTGTTCCAGCGCCGTATCGTCGCCGGCCTCACGGCAGGTGGCGTGAAGTGAGCTGGCGGGACCGGCGGGAACAGGACCGCCGGGACCGGGAAGACCGTGACCGGCGGGACCGTGAGGACCGGGACCGCCGCGATCGCGAGGACCGTGACCGGCGGGACCGGGAAGACCGGGACCGCCGCGATCGCGAGCGCTACCGCTAGGTGAACGACACGAAAGGGCCGGGGCCGACCAAGGTCCCGGCCCTTTCGTGTGTTCACAGGACGGCGGCACCTGAGGACGCAGCGCGTCGCGTTCATCCGCACAGGCGGATGTGCCGGCCGGTGCGCACTGAGACGATGCCCCAGGGGATCGACGGCGGAATCCGCCACGGCACACACCGGGCCGCCTGGGGGCGGTCGCAATCAGGGGGCATCATGCGACGAACAGCATGGATTCTGATCGGATTCGGAGTGCTGCTGCTGATTTTGGCGGCAGTGCTGAGGTTCGTGGTCGCACCGGCCGCGACGAAGCTGCCGAGCGATACCGACACCACCACGACGTACAGCGGGAAAGGCACCGTGCTGAACGCCGCGGCCCTGCAATCGGGTGACGTGGCCAACGCGCTCGCCCGGGACATCCCGGTCACTCTCGACCGCCATGTCTATGTCAGTGACTCCGACAGCGACACCGCCATCGTCCACGACGACGGGACCCTGAAGGCCGGCCCGTCGTCGTCACAGAGCAACCACACGTACGCCGTCGACCGGACGACGATGACCGAGACCGATCCGATCAACGGCATCCAGGTCGAGCAGCACCATGGCCTGACCGTGACGCTGCCGGTCGACCCGGAGCCGTCGTCCGACGTCTACACCTATTGGGACACCATGACCCGGAAAGCTGTTCCGGTCACCTACATCGGTACCGAGGACCGCGCGGGGCGCACGACGTACCACTACCGAGCGACCGCGTCCGGCCCGCTCGCTGACCCTGCGCTGCAGCAGCAGTTGCCGACCTCGCTGCCGAGGACACTGGCGCCCAGACTGCTCGCGCTACTGCCGACGCAGACGCAGCAGCAGCTCGCTCCGCTGGTGGCTGCGCTGCCGGCGCAGGTGCCGTTGGGCTACACCGCCACCAGCACGTACGACGTGTGGGCCGACGCCGATCTCGGCGCTCCGCTCGACACCAAGATCAACCGCTCCGTGGTCGCCAATGTGTTGCTCGGCAACAACGCGCTCCCGCTGCTCCCGGTCCTGGCGGTCGATGTCACCGAAAACCAGGCGTCGGTCGCGGACGCGGCGGCCAAGGCGGACGATGCTGCGCTCAAGCTCGACTGGATCCAGCTGTGGGGTCCGCTCATCCTGCTGGTCCTTGGTCTCGCCCTGATCGTCGTCGGACTGCTGGTCGGCCGGCGGAAGCCGGAGCCGCCGGTGGCCGCACCGACCGGACGGGTCGATGCGGGGTCACCGGCAGCCACGTGACGGCGGCTTACTCCTCGAGCCAGACGCTGGTGTCGGGCGGCAGCCCGGCACCGGTCAGCGGCTCACTGCTGAGCAGAACCTTGCTGTGGGGCGGGAGCGGAACCGTGGTCTCGCCGAGGTTCACCACACACCGGAAGCCGGGGTCGCGGGTGAACGAGAGGACGCCGCCGGGGGCGTCCTCGTCCCAGACCAGCCGGCCCTCGCCGAGCGCCGGGTGTTCACGCCGGATCCGGAGCGCGTCCTTGTAGAGGCTGAGGTGGCTGCCGGGGTCGCCGGTCTGTGCTTCGGCGGTCAGGCCCGCCCAGTCGGCGGGTTGCGGGAGCCACGGCTGCCCGGACCCCGGGCCGAAGCCGTACGGCGGCTCGGAACCTGACCACGGGATCGGGACCCGGCAGCCGTCGCGGCCGCGGACGGTGTGCCCGGAGCGCTCCCAGGTCGGGTCGTCCAGCACGTCCTCGGGCAGGTCCTCGACCTCGGGCAGTCCGAGCTCGTCACCTTGGTAGATGTACGCGCCGCCGGGCAGCGCCAGCTCCAGCAGCGCGGCGGCCCGGGCCCGGCGCAGCCCGAGCGCGAGGTCGGTCGGTACGACGCCCGCACCCGCGAGCGCGTCCTTGTGGTCACGCCCGTACCGAGTGCGGTGCCGGATCGTGTCGTGGTTGCTCAGCACCCAGGTCGCGGGCGCACCGACCGCCCACAGGTTGTCGGTCGTGTGGTCGACGACCTCGCGCAGCTCCGCCGCGTCCCAGGCGGCGCGCAGGGCGTCGAAGTTGAACGCCGAGTGCAGCTCGTGCGGCCGCACGTACTGCGCCAGCCGCTCGGCCGGCGACAGCCACGCCTCCGCCACGAACACCCGGGGGCCCTGCGGCGTATCGGCGTACTCGTCCGCGATCGCGCGCCAGCGCTGATGGATCGTGTGGACGCCCGGCTGGTCGTAGAACGGGTGGCCGACGTACTTCTCGTGGGTCGGTTCACCGTTGTGCAGCAGCTCCACGTCCGGCATCGCGGGATCCTTGGCCATCGAGTCGGCGACGTCGATCCGGAAGCCGTCGACACCGCGGTCGAACCAGAACCGCAGGATCGCGTCGAACTCCTCGATCACCTTCGGGTGGTCCCAGTTCCAGTCCGGCTGCGAGATGTCGAACAGGTGCAAATACCACTGGCCGTCCCCTGAGTCGGCACTGGTCTGCTGCCAGGCGCCGCCGCCGAACGCGGCCGGCCAGTTGGTCGGCGGCAGCCCGCCCTCCTTGCCGTCGCGGAACCAGAACAGGTCGCGCTCCGGGGAGCCCTTGCCGGCCGCCAGCGCGGCCTTGAACCACGGGTGCTCCCAGGAGCAGTGGTTCGGCACCAGGTCGATCAG
>Ga0247821_10000962_pt1 | contig 15983 bp, 13 predicted proteins | sample 13C_Glycerol_Day_FD_192481 | JGI IMG/M metagenome (GOLD analysis project Ga0247821, IMG submission 192481) | Soil microbial communities from agricultural site in Penn Yan, New York, United States - 13C_Glycerol_Day14 | ecosystem: Environmental > Terrestrial > Soil > Agricultural land | place... | reverse complement strand
GCAAGCTGGACAAGGCCCGCTACCCGCTGATGATCGAGCGCTTCATGGCCCTGGCCTACGCGCCCGGCGCCGAGCTGCCGCAGCCGTACCCGCGCCCCAGCCTGCAGATCGAAGCGCAAAGCCGCGACGCCGCCCTGGCCAAGTTCGGCCTGGAGCTGGACCGCCCGGTGCTGGCGCTGTGCCCCGGTGCCGAGTTCGGCGAGGCCAAGCGCTGGCCGGCCGAGCACTACGCCACCGTGGCCGATGCGATGATCCGCCAGGGCTGGCAGGTGTGGTTGTTCGGCTCGAAGAACGATCACCCGGTCGGTGAGCAGATCCGCGATCGGCTGATCCCGGGCTTGCGAGAAGAATCGTCCAACCTGGCCGGCGAAACCTCGCTGGCCGAGGCCATCGACCTGATGTCCTGCGCCCATGCCGTGGTGTCCAACGACTCCGGGCTGATGCACGTGGCCGCCGCGCTGAACCGCCCGCTGGTGGCGGTGTACGGCTCGACCTCGCCAGGCTTCACCCCGCCGCTGGCCGAGCACGTGGAGGTGGTGCGCACCGGCATCGAGTGCAGCCCGTGCTTCGACCGCACCTGCCGCTTCGGCCACTACAACTGCCTGCGCCTGCTGGAACCGGGCAAAGTCATTGCCGCCCTGCACAGCCTGAGCGGGCCGGACCTGATCGATACCGTGGCCGAGGTCGACTAAGTGCGGGTACTGATCATCAAGACTTCGTCGCTGGGTGATGTGATCCACACCTTGCCGGCGCTTACCGATGCCGCCCACGCTATCCCGGGCATCCGCTTCGACTGGGTGGTGGAAGAAGGCTTCGCGGAAATCCCCGGCTGGCACCCGGCGGTCGACCAGGTGATCCCGGTGGCCATCCGCCGCTGGCGCAAGAACCTCTGGCAAACCATCAAGAGTGGCGAGTGGAAGGCGTTCAAGCAGCGAGTACGCGAGCGCAAGTACGACCTGGTGATCGACGCCCAGGGCCTGGTCAAGTCGGCCTGGCTGACCCGCTACGTGAAGGCGCCGGTAGCTGGCCTGGACCGCTACTCGGCCCGTGAAGGCTGGGCCAGCCGCTTCTATGACCGGCGCTTGTCGGTTGCCACCGGGCAGCATGCGGTGGAGCGGGTGCGCCAGCTGTTCGCCATGGCCCTGGCCTACGACCTGCCGGAAGGCATCGGCAACTACGGCCTCGACCTCGAGCGCCTGCAACTACCGCCAGCCGCCCCCTATGTGGTGTTCCTGCATGGCACCACCTGGGCGACCAAGCACTGGCCCGAAGCCTACTGGCGCGAACTGGCCGAACGCATGGGCCGGCGCAAGCTGGAGGTGCGCCTGCCGTGGGGTAACCCGGCCGAAAAGGCTCGGGCCGAGCGCATCGCCCAGGGCTTGAACAATTGCCAGGTACTCCCCAAATTGAACCTTGCCGGCGTCGCTCGCGTGTTGGCGGCGGCAAAAGCCTGCGTGGCGGTCGATACCGGCCTTGGCCACCTGGCGGCGGCACTCGATGTGCCCACCATTTCGCTGTTCGGCCCGACCAACCCGGGCCTGACCGGCGCCTACGGACGGACCCAGATACACCAGGCCAGTGACTGGCCCTGCGCGCCCTGCCTGCAGAAGAAGTGCACCTACAAACCGAGCGCCGACGACCTGCGCCGGTTCGATCTCAAACGCGAGTGGCCGCTGTGCTTCACTCGCCTGAATCCCGAGCATGTGGCGAGCCGCTTGAGCGCGTTGCTGCTGGCTGAGGATGTCCGTTGATGCAACTGGCTTTCGTGCTTTACAAGTATTTCCCCTTCGGCGGGCTGCAGCGCGATTTCATGCGCATTGCCCTGGAATGCCAGAAGCGGGGCCACCAGATTCGCGTGTACACGCTGATCTGGGAGGGTGACATTCCGCCGGGCTTCGAAGTGCTGGTGGCGCCGGTGAAGGCGATTTTCAACCACCGCCGCAACGAGAAGCTCAGCGCCTGGATGGCCGCCGACCTGGCCAAGCGCCCGGTCGACCGCCTGATCGGCTTCAACAAGATGCCCGGGCTGGACGTGTACTACGCCGCCGACGGCTGTTTCGAGGACAAGGCGCAGACCCTGCGTGGCGGCCTGTACCGCCGCTGGGGCCGCTACCGGCACTTTGCCGAGTACGAACGTGCGGTGTTCGCCAAGGACGCCCATACCGAAGTACTGATGATTTCCGAAGTGCAGCAGCCGCTGTTCATCAAGCACTACGGCACCCCTGTGGAACGTTTCCACTTGCTGCCACCGGGCATTTCCCAGGACCGCCGCGCGCCGGCCAACGCCGGCGAAATCCGCGCCGAGTTCCGCAAGGAATTCAACCTGGGCGATGACGACCTGCTGCTGGTGCAGATTGGCTCGGGCTTCAAGACCAAGGGCGTGGACCGCAGCCTCAAGGCCCTGGCCGCACTGCCATCGGCCCTGCGCAAGCGCACCAGGCTGATGGTGATCGGCCAGGATGACCCCAAGGTGTTCCAGCTGCAAAGCGCTACCTTGGGCCTGGGCGAGCAGGTGCAGTTCCTCAAGGGCCGCAGCGACATCCCGCGCTTCCTGCTGGGTGCCGACTTGCTGATTCACCCGGCGTACAACGAGAACACCGGCACGGTGCTGCTCGAAGCGCTGGTGGCTGGCCTGCCGGTGCTGGTCTCCAAGGTGTGTGGCTACGCCCACTACATTGCCGAGGCCGACAGCGGCCTGGTGCTGGACGAGCCGTTCGAGCAGGAACAACTCAATGGCTATCTGCAGCGTATGCTCGAAGACCAGCAGGCCCGCGCCAGCTGGTCGCGCAACGGCCTGGCGTTTGCTGAAACCGCCGATCTGTACAGCATGCCGCAACATGCTGCCGACGTGATCCTGGGGCAGGAGTCTGCATGAAGCTGATACTGGCCGAACCGTTCAAGCGCCTGTGGGCCGGGCGTGATGCCTTCGACGCCGTGGAGGCGTTGCAAGGCGAGGTCTATCGCGAGCTGGAAGGGCGTCGCACGCTGCGCACCGAGGTCGCTGGCGAGGGCTTCTTCGTCAAGATCCACCGCGGCATCGGCTGGGGTGAGATCTTCAAGAACCTGCTAACCGCCAAGCTACCGGTGCTCGGCGCCGGCCAGGAATGGCAGGCCATCCAGCGTCTGCACCAGGTTGGCGTGCCGACCATGACTGCCGTCGCCTATGGCGAGCGGGGCAGCAACCCGGCCGCTCAACACTCGTTCATCATCACTGAGGAACTGGCGCCGACCATCAGCCTGGAAGACTTCAGCATCGACTGGGTCAGGCAGCCACCCGAGCCACGCCTGAAGCGTGCGCTGATCGCCGAGGTGGCGAAGATGACCGGCGGCATGCACCGCGCCGGGGTCAACCACCGCGACTGCTACATCTGTCACTTCCTGCTTCACACCGACCGCCCGGTGACGGCGGAAGATTTCAAACTGTCGGTGATCGACCTGCACCGCGCGCAGACCCGGGCGAAAATCAGCCGCCGCTGGCGCGACAAGGACCTGGCCGCGCTGTACTTCTCGGCGCTGGATATTGGCCTGACCCAACGCGACAAGCTGCGCTTCCTGCGCGGCTACTTCCAGCGCCCGCTGCGGCAGATCCTCAAAGAGGAAGCCGCGCTGCTCGCCTGGCTGGAGCGCAAGGCGCAGAAACTCTACGACCGCAAGCAACGCTATGGGGATGCACTCTGATGGCGGGGTGGACACTGGCGCCGGGCTACGAACACCTGGCGGCGGACTTCGGCAGCCTCGATGCGGTATTTGCCCTGCAAGGCGAACGCCTGACCCGCGACCCGCTCAGCGAGGTGGTGCGGATCACGCGTGAGGGGGTCAATTACTACGTCAAGCGCTACACCGGGGCCGGCAAGCACATGCGGCGCTACCTGGGGCGGCCGCGAATCAAGGCCGAATGGCAGAACCTCAAGCAGTTCCACAAGTGGGGCATCCCCACGGCCGAGGTGGTGGCCTGGGGCCTGGAGCGCAATGGCCTGGCCTTTGGCCGGGGCGCGATGATCACCCGCGAACTGCCGCGCACCGAAGACCTGTCGGCACTGGCCGAGCGCAACGATGCACGCCTGGCCGACCGTGCCTGGGTCGGGCATGTCAGCAGCCAGCTGGCGCGCCACACCCGGATCATGCACCAGCACCATTTCGCCCATAACGACCTGAAGTGGCGCAACCTGCTGGTCGACGATCAGGGCACGCTATTCTTCATCGACTGCCCCACCGGCGATTTCTGGCGCGGCTTCATGTGGCGGCACCGGATGATCAAGGACCTGGCCTGCCTGGACAAAGTGGCCAAATACCACCTGTCGGCAACCCAGCGTCTGCGTTTCTACCTGCAATACCGCGGCCGCGACCGGTTGAATGTGCGTGACAAGAAGCGCATTCGCCAGGTGGTGAGCTTTTTCGAGGGAAGGGAATGACCGATTACCTGGCCAGCGCGGACCTCGCGCTGCTCAAACGCCATGGCCTGGACGACTTCGAGGCGCTGTGGGCGCTGCAACTGGATGCCGTGGACGAACCGAACACCGGTCGCGGTGGCTGGAGCAGCGTGTTTCGCCTGGAGCTCGAAGGCAAGGGCTACTACCTCAAGCGCCAGAGCGACTACCTGACCCGTACCCTGCACCGGCCGTTCGGCGAGCCGACCTTCGCCCGCGAATTCCGCAACATCAGCCGTTACCAGAAGCTGCACATTCCGGCGTTGCAGGCGGTGTTCTACGGCGAGCGCAAGCAAGGCGGCACGCACCGGGCGATCCTGATGACCCGCGCCCTGGACGAATGGGCCGACCTCGACAGCCTGCTGGCCCGGTGGCCACAACTGAGCGATGCTGAACGCAACGGCGTGCTGCAGGCATGCGGCCAGCTGGCGCGCACCCTGCACAGTGCCGGCCAGGTGCATGGCTGCTTCTACCCCAAGCACATCTTCCTGCGCCAGCGCCGCGATGGCTGGGACGCGCAACTGATCGACCTGGAAAAGACCCGACCCCTGCTGTTCGGCATGCGTGACCGCCTCAAGGACCTGGAGCCGCTGCTGCGTCGCGCCCCGGTCTGGAGCGAAGGCGATGTGCGTACATTGCTGGCCAGCTACCTGGCGCAGCCGGCCGATGGCACGCTGGTCGATACCTGGCTGCAACGCCTGACGCAACGCCGTCGTGAAAAAGAGGCCCGCTGATGCGTTTGTCTGAATTGAAAGAGGCCGGGCGCAACCCCTCGTTGCCCCTGAGCATCACCCTGGCCGATGCCGCCGGCACGGCTGACCTGCAATTGCTCAGCCTGCTGCGCGTGCTGCCGGGCCAGCGCTATGTGGGCGCCGGCGTGTGGCGCGGGACCCCAGTGCTGGCCAAGCTGCTGGTCGGTGGTAACGCTGCCCGGCATTTCCAGCGCGAACTGCAAGGCGTGAAGCTGCTGGCCGAGCAGGGCCTGACCACCCCGAAGCTGTTGGCCGACGGCCTCAAGGAAGGCGAAGGCGGCTGGCTGTTGTTCGAGTTCCTCGACGGTGCCGAAAGCCTGGCCGATGCCTGGGCGGCAGTGGAAAACCTGCCGGTGCTTGCCGACGAGCAGCACCTGGTGCTGGGCGAAGCGCTCACTGCGGTGGCGCACATGCATGCCCAGGGCCTGTGGCAGGAAGACCTGCACCTGGACAACCTGCTGCGCCACGGCGGCAAGCTGTACCTGATCGACGGCGCCGGGATCAAGGCCGAAACACCTGGGCAGCAGCTGTCGCGCCCGCGTGTGCTGGAAAACCTTGGGGTGTTCTTCGCCCAGCTACCCAAGCGCCTGGAGCCGTTCATCGAAGAACTGCTGGTGCACTACCTGCTGGCCAACGCCGAGCATGCGTTGCCGCTGGAAGCCTTGCAGAAGCAGGTGGACAAGGTGCGCAGCTGGCGCCAGAGGGACTACCTGGAAAAGGCTGGCCGTGAATGCAGCCTGTTCAGTGTCGAGCGCAGCCTTTCCGGCCTGCGGGCGATCCGCCGCAACGAGGTCGAAGCCATGCTGCCGGTGCTGGAGCAGGCCGACGCATTGATCGACCAGGGCCACCTGTACAAGACCGGTGGTGCGGCCAGTGTGGCGCGCATCGAGGTTGGCGGGCGCACGCTGGTGCTCAAGCGTTACAACATCAAGAACACCGCACATTGGTTCAAACGCTTCTGGCGCCCGAGCCGTGCCTGGCATTCATGGATCGAAGGCCACCGCCTGGAATTCCTCGACATCGCCACGCCGCGTCCGCTGGCAGTGCTGGAGCAGCGGGTGATGGGTTTGCGCAGCCGTGCCTACCTGGTCACCGAGTATGTCGATGGCCCGGACCTGGCCGAGTGCTTCGCACCCTACGTGGACAACGGTGATGCGCCCGAGGAGCAGGTGGATGCCTTGGTGCATGTGATGCAGCAACTGATTCGCGAGCGCATCAGCCATGGCGACTTCAAGGGCCACAACCTGTTCTGGCACAACGGCCAGTGGTCACTGATCGACCTCGATGCCATGTGCCAGCACGCCACCCAGCTCAGCTTCGCCCCGGCCTACGCCCGTGACCGGGCGCGGCTGCTGCGCAACTGGCCGAGTGGCAGTGCCTTGCATCAGCGGCTGGACCGGTTGCTGCCCAAGCTGGCCGAGTAGTCCGCCGGCAGTGCCAGCCAGTCGCTGCTGCGGCCGGGTTGGCGCACGCGGATGCGCCACTGGCCATCCTGCTGGCGCAGCACGGCCCAGGCCTTGACCGTGCTCAGGGCCTGCCCGGCGATTTGCAGGTGATAGTGGCCGGCCAGCAGATGCCGGCGCACCGGCAGCTGATTGTCGGCCAACTGCAGGTAGAGCTGGCCGTTGGCGTCGAACAGGTCTGCTTCACTTTCGACTGGCACACCTTCGCGCGGTGGGGCCAGGCGGCAGTCCGCTAACAACTGCTCGATGTCGGGCAAGCCGTCGTACCAGAGCACGGGCGAATCGACCACCCAGGAACCGTCGGCCAGGCGTTTGACTGGCAGCTGTACGTAGGCGTCAGGCTGTCGCGGGTCGAGTGCACGCCAGCGCTGGCCGTCGAAATGGACGTTGTACACCCGGCCTTGGCTGTCCTTCACGAAGTACCGATCGGGCCCGGGTGTGGCACTGATGTACTCATAGACCTGTTCGCCATGTACCCCCTCTATCCGGTAGCGCAGCTTGGCCAGGTCGACGGTTGCCGCATGGGTTTGTGGCAATGGCCTGGGCGGTTGTGGCGGCAAACCACGAAGGGCCCGGCGCATCAAGGTAGAGCCGGCAAAACTGTTGAGACCGTCGCTGGCATGGCTGAGCGCCGCGATGGCGTGGTGCAGGGTTGCCTCATGGTCGTTCTTTTCCATGGCCTCGAAGCCGTCCCATATGGAAATGCCCATGCGTCCGAACGCCAGCGCCGACATGGCAGGTGCCGGCAGTACCAGGCTGACCAGGTCGAGTATGAGGCGTAGCGTGGCCAGGCCGAACTCGCCCAGCACTTCTCGATTGCTGCGGCTGTTGGTGTCCGCCTCGGCGATCAAGGCATGTACCTCTGCCCGGTAAAGGGCATTGAACAGATTGCCGGGGATGATCGGCCTTTGCACATGCGGCCCCAGGCGCCCCTTGCTGAACAGCGTTTCAAGGCGCCTGGTATCGGCGCCAGGGGCGCGCTGGATGAAATACTGTTGCAGTGCGGGGTTGCCATGCACTGCCCGCAGCATGTCGCGGGCATTGCGGAATTCGCGCCAGGCACGCCGGTCTGGTGCATCCGGCGTGTAGATCACCAGCGAAGGTTGATTGGGGCTTTCGGCATTGAGCAGCAGCACGCCTTGCAGCGTATGCCCGTCCACAACCAGCTGGCGAACGACGATGTGCTGCCCGTCGATGGGCGGGCGGCGGCTGCTGTCGGGGTAGTCGACAACTGCCTTGGCCCAGTGGTAACCCTGCTCCTGCTGGCCGGGCAGGAAGTGCCCGACGTAGCGAGCCTTGGCCGCCTCGGCGCGCATGCGTGCCCGGTTGATGTTGCCGTGGGCCTCCATTCGCCAGTTGGCCGATGGGGAGTCCAGCAGGTGTGTGCGCAAGTAGCGCTCATAGCCGCTGCCGGCATCGAGCTTGCGCACCAGTGTCCTGACCTGTTCGGGGGACAGGTTCGCCAGTGGGGCGCCAGTGTCGTCGTGTACCCGGGCCGTCAGCCAGTAATCCACGTCGAACCAGCTGATGTTGAGCAAGGCCAGTTCGTCCAGGCGGTAAGTGACCGCCACCATTTCGACGGTGTCGCCCACTTGCGGGCGGGCGGCGGCGGCGATGTAGCTGGACGGTGACAGGGGATTGAGCAAAGGCCCGCGCCGACGAGCCAGGGTGACACTGATGCAGATGCGCTGCGGCGGTATGCTGATGGCCAGTGTTTGTGCCAGCTGTTTGGCGAGCCGCGCACGCACCCAGGCCTGCAAGTGGTGGCGTTCGCGAAACTGGTCCAGGGTCAGCAGCCCTGGTGCGGCGGCCTGGGTGATAGCCCCGGCCAGTTCCTGCATGGTTTGCATGATATGCGCCAGGCCTTGTGGGGGCGTATTGCGCAGCCATGCTGGCAGGTGCTTTTCGAGCAGCAGGGCGTAACGTGTAGCCAGGGCGTGCTTGCTGCTCATCAAGCCGGTGAGCGACTGCTGGCTGGCCAGCGTTGCTCCGAGCTCGTCCAGGTCAGGTAGCTGGGCATGTTGCCATGCGGCTTGCCAGGCCAGTGTCAGCCGCTGGTGCTGGCAGTCTGTCAGGTCGCGTACCTGCTGCGCCACCAGATCGTCGGCAAACCACTCATAGCGCAAGCGGTCGGCTTGCATCAGCCATTGCTGGTCCTCCGTGCGTGGCAGCATTTGCAGGAAGGGCTGGATTTGCAGCCAGTCGTCGAGGCGCTCGCAGAGTTCGACATGCAGCTCGGCAAGGCTGTCAAACCCTTCGATGCCGTGGGCGAGGCTGCAGAGCAGCGCCTTGCCGGTGACTTTGCCCGGGATGGCATCGCTACCTTCGGGGCCGTCGGCTACCAATATCAATGTGCCTGGCAGGGCCAGCCTGCGCTGGGGGCTGAGGCTGCTGAATACCGGTCGGTAAGCCTGTGCCTTCAACTCGCTGGGCAAATGTGGTCGCTGCCAGGGCAACGGCAATTCGAGGTAGGTGCGCAGCAGGCTGATGTGCTGATAATCCAGGGTCTGGTCGGCCAGGCGCAATTCCAGTTCCGCCAGCAATTGTTCCTGACGCAGCTTGTGTAACCGTTGGCGCCTGCTCTGGCTGCCTTTGGGGGCTTCGTTCCAGAACAACGCCAGGTCGCTGAAGAAACGTTGGCGTAACCGGGCGGGCGCCAGCCCGGCCACAAGGGTGGGTTGCCCGTGGTGCAGTGCACTGATGCTGGCATCCAGGGTTTCGAGGCGTTGCAAAGGGGTCATGGCAGGGCTCCGTGATCAAGGGAGCCAACCATGGCGGCCCGCTGCAACGCAGCGGTGGTAGCGGGCTACCGACGCGGCAGCAAGCCTTTGAGGCCCAACCCCGCCGAGACGCCAAGGCCAAGCCAGGCGAGGCTGTCCCACAGGCCGTCGCCTAGCAAGGCGGCGAACAACCCCGTGAAGCTGAGCAGGGCGATCAGTGTGGGCCAGGCGAAAATGTGCCGAGAGGATCGTGACCGGTGGCTCATGCCCTTGCCTCCCGGGGTTTGCGCTGTTTGCCCCACCACAGGTAGAGCCCGCTGCCGAGCACGATGATGGTGAGCACGTCGAGCACTGCCCAGAGGACCTGCATCGGTCTCCCGCCGTAGTCGCCGAAGTGCAGCGGTTGCGAAAGGCCCATGGCGTCCATGTACCAGGGGCGTTCGCCGACGGCTGTAACCGCCAGGGTGCGGGCATCGATCAGAACCGGTGTGAACAGGTGCGAACTCAGGTGCGTGGCGCCGTTCATGAACACTGCATAGTGGTGCTCGCTGGAGAAGCGCGTGCCGGGGAAGGCGATGAAGTCCGGGCGCATGCCTGGGGCGGCCTGTTCGGCAATCTCCAGCAGGCGTGAGGCTGGTGCGCGCTGGGTGAGCGGTGGCGCGTCGCGGTAAGGCGCGACCATGGCGGCCAGGCTGTCGTTGCGCCAGGCCGCGATGACCAGGTCGGACAGGGCACTGATCACACCGGTTACGCCTACCGTCAATGCCCAGGCCAGGGTCACCACGCCGATCAGGTTGTGCAGGTCGAGCCAGCGCAGGCGACGGGACTTGTCGTGGCGCACCGTGGCGAAGTCCAGGCGGCGCATGAACGGCGCATAGAGCACGGTGCCGGAGATGATCGCCACGACGAACAGCACGCCCATGAAGGCCAGCAGCAGCTTGCCGGGCAGGCCGGCGAACATGTCCACGTGCAGGCGCAGCATCACCATCATGAAGCCGCCATTGGCGGCCGGCATGGCCACCGCCTCGCCGGTACGGGCATCGAGCATGAAGGTGTGCGACAAGTTGGGGTCGGTGCCGGCGGTGGCGGCGGTGATGGCGACCACGCCGTTGGGTTCGTCCTCGTCATGGCCGAAGTACTGCATGACCTCGCCAGGGCGGTGCTGTTCGGCTTTGAGTACCAGTTGCTGCAAGTCGAGATGTGGCGTGCCTGCTGGCATTTCACGCAGTTCGGGTGCGTCGCCGAGCAGGTGTTCGAGTTCGTGGTGGAAGATCAGCGGCAGGCCGGTGACTGCCAGCAACAGCAGGAACAGGGTGCAGACCAGGCTGCTCCAGGTGTGGACCACGGACCAGCGGCGGATGGTTGGGCTTTTCATCACGGTACCGATTAATGCCTGATGGGCACAGGGGCCGCAAAGCGGCCCCCGTTCACTCAGAACTTGTAATTGACACTGGCCACCACGTTGCGCTCGTCGCCGTAGTAGCACCAGTAACCGTCACAGTTGGCCAGGTAGTCCTTGTTGAACAGGTTCTTCGCCTCTACGGCTACCGTCAGGCCTTTCATGCTGTTGTCCAGGCTACCCAGGTCGTAGTGCACCGAGGCGTCATACACCGTGTACGAGCCCACATGGGCCAGTTCGGTGTTGGCGGTATTGCCGTAGGTGTCACCCACGTAGCGCACACCGCCGCCAATGCCGAAGCCGTCCAGTGGCCCGCTGTGCCAGGTGTAGTCGGCCCACAGGGTTGCCTGGTTGCGCGGGATCAGCGCCATGCGATTGCCTTTGTCGTCACCCTTCAGGATCTCGGTGTCGGTATAGGTATACGATGCGATCGCCTTGAGGTTCTCGGTAACCTGGGTGGAGGCTTCCAGTTCCAGGCCGCGAACCTGCAGTTCGCCCACCTGGCGGGTGATGCTGCCTTCCGTGACGCTGACGTTCTGCTGCTTCAGGTCATACACCGCTGCAGTGAGCAGGGTGTCAGTCCCGACGGGCTGGTATTTCACACCCACTTCATACTGACGGCCTTCGGTCGGTTTGAACGACTCCGTGGAGTTGAAGTTGGCACCACTGGCCGGCTGGAACGACTCGGTGTACGAAAAGTACGGCGTAATGCCGTTGTCGAACACGTAACTCAGGCCGACGTTGCCGCTGAAGGCTTTGTCGCGCTGGGTATTGGTGGCGTCGTTGCTGTTATGGAACACAGCGCCGGTGTGAATCCAGTCTTCACGACCACCCAAGGTCAGGCGCCAGTTGTCGAGTGACATCTGGTCCTGGACGTAGGCGCCTGTCTGGTGGGTTTTCTGCTGGAAGTCCTGCATGGCGAAGTAGGTGACGTTCGACAGGTCGGCGCCATACACCGGGCGGTTGACGTTGATCGGTGGCACGCCCATGCCATACAGCCACTGATAGTTGGTATTCGAACGCTGATGGTCCAGGCCCAGCAGCACGGTGTGGCTGATGTCGCCGGTCTGGAAGTCGGCCTGGAAGTTGTTGTCGACGGCGAACTGGCTGATGTCTTCGTTGACGATACCCGACTCGCGGTTGACGTTGCCATCGGCGTCGATGCTGTTGACGGTTGCCACCTGCACGGCCTGGAACGACAGGTCGCTCTTGGTGTAGCGCAGGTTCTGGCGGAACTGCCAGGTGTCGTTCAGGCGGTGCTCGAAGGCATAGCCCAACGCGTAGTAAGTGCGGTCGTAGAAGTCCCAGTCCGGTTCGCCAAGGTTCTTGTGGTGGGAAATCTTGCCGGTCGGTCCGTCCAGTTTGGTGCCTTGCAGCGGCAGGAACTGGCCGGTGATACCAGTATCGTCCCGGGTGTACTGGGAGATGAAGGTCAGCTTGGTATCGTCATCGATGTTCCAGGTCAGGCTAGGTGCGATGTTGTAGCGCTTGTCCGGGATGTGGTCGACGGGTGAGTTGCTGTCACGCACCACACCACTTACGCGGTAGAGAAACTTGCCTTCATCGTCGATCTTGCCGGTGCTGTCGAAGTTGATCTGCTGGTGTTCGTTGCTACCCACCTGGGCTTCGATCTGGTGCGCACTTTCAAATTGCGGCCGGCGGCTGACCATGTCGAGCAGGCCGCCCGGTGGTGTCTGGCCATACAGCGACGACGCCGGGCCGCGCAGCACGGTAATGCGTTCGAGGTTCCATGGCTCGACCTTGGGGTTGGCGAACGAGCCCTTGGGCAGCGGCAGGCCGTCAAGGAACTGGGTCGGCTCGAAACCGCGTATACGCAACCAGTCGGCGCGCGAGTCCGAACCGTAACCGCTGCTTTGCACGCCTGCGGTGTAGCGCAGGGCGTCATTGAGGTTGAGTACCTGGCGATCATCCAGTTGCTGGCGAGTGATGACGGTCATCGAACGTGGGGTCTCGACGATTGGTGTGTCGGTCTTGGTACCCGCGGCAGTGCGTGTGGCCACGTAGCCGCTGGAGCTACCCCAGGCGCTTTCATAGCTGGAAGTCGCATTGATAGCAGTCTCCGGTAGCGCCAGTGTCCCTTCTGGCGTGGCCACCAGGCTGTAAGTGCCCACGCTGCTTTGCTGCAACTGCAGGCCAGTGCCGCGCAGGGCCGCCTGCAGGGCGCCGAGGCCATCGTAATGCCCGCTTACCGGGGCCGAGGTGCGGCCGCTGACCAATGCCGGGTCGATGGCCAGGGCGATGCCGGCCTGGCTGGCGATCTGGTTGAGGGTGGTGGCCAGCGGGGCGCCGGGCAGGTCGTAGGTGCGTGGAGCGGATTGCTCGGCGGCGAACAGGGCAGGGCTGGCCAATGGCGCGGCCACGGCGATGGCCAGGGCCATCAGGCTGGGGCGCAGGATACGATCAACAGCACGGGACATGCAGCGGCTCCTCGACGGATAAGTGCGTTCTGCTTCCTTGCCGAGCGAGATTTGAAAAGTGACAGGGTGAATCTGAAAAAAAGTGAGAATTATTTGAAGTTGGTTTTTGCCTGTACCGGCCCTTTCGCGGGTAAACCCGCTCCCACAGGGATCGCGGAGGCTTTGAGGCTGGTGCAATCCTGTGGGAACGGGTTTACCCGCGAAGAGGCCGGTGCAGGACTACTTGGGACCGACGGTCACCCACCACTGGGTATGTCGCTCGACCTTCACCGGCAGTGCCGGCACCAGCGACGCCAGCGCCAGGTCGGTGTCGGTCAGCGGGAAGCTGCCGGTGACACGCAAGTCGGCGACCTCGTCGTCTACCCCGAGGTAACCGCTGCGGTACTGGCCAAGCACGGCCAGCAGATCGCCCAGGCGCACGTTGTCCACCACCAGCATGCCGCGGGTCCAGGCGTCGGCACCGGCGGGGACCGCGCCGATTCGGCCGAGACCATTGGTGTTCATCAGCACCTGCTGGCCTTCACGCAGCACCTGTTCGTCGCCGCTGTTCAGCGGCATGGCGGCGACCGAGGCTTGCAGCACCTCCAGGCGTGTACCGCCGTCCTCACGGCGCACCAGGAAGCGCGTGCCCAATGGGCGCAGGCTGCCATCCTCGGTGCGTACCAGCAGCGGGCGCGAGTCCTGGTGGCCGGTTTCGACCGAGATCTCGCCCTGGTGCAGCACGATCACCCGTTGCTCGCCTGCGTAGTCGATATCCACGGCAGTGTGGCTGTTCAGGCTCAGCAAGGTGCCGTCTTCCAGGCGCAGGGTACGCAGTTCGCCGGTGGCGGTGCGCTGGTCGGCCAACCAGTAACTGGGTGCCAGCGATGGTGCGCCGACCCAGGCCAGCAGCGAGCCCAGTAGAAACATGCCGGCCAGCCCGCCGCCGACCTTGCCGATACGTCGGCGCAGGCCGGCGCGCGATTGCAGCAGGGCCTGGCGTGCGGGGCCTGCAGCGGCGCTGACGCGCTGGTCCATGGCGCCGAGTTGGCGCCATGCGCGGGCGTGCTCCTCGCTGGCTGCATGCCAGCGCATGAATTCGCTGCGCTCATCAGGTGTACCGCTGCCACTGTCGAGGCTGAGTTTCCAGGCAATGGCGGCTTCCAGTACCCGGGACGAAACCGGTGCACTGCTCACGTCGGCTCCCCGTACAGGGCCACGTAGCACTGGCGCATGCCCTGGGCGATGTACTGGCGCACCCGCGACACCGAAACCCCCAGGCGCTCGGCGATTTCGGCATGGCCCATGCCGTCCAGGCGATTGTGCAGGAATGCTGCGCGGGCCTTGCTCGACAGCTTGCCGAGCAGGCGGTCGATGGCCTTGAGGTCTTCGAGGATCAGGTGCTGCACTTCTGGGGACGGTTGTTCGGCTTCCGGCATCAGTGCCAGTTCGGCCAGGTAGGCCTGTTCCAGCGCGGCGCGGCGGAAGTGGTCGAACATCAGGCCCTTGGCCACGGCGGCCAGGAAAGCACGGGGCTCGCGGGGCCTGACCAGTTGCTCACGGCCGAGCAGGCGCACGAAAGTGTCCTGGCTCAGGTCTTCGGCACGTTGGCGGCAGGCCATGCTGCGTTGCAGCCAGGCAAGCAGCCAGCCGCGGTGGTCGCGGTACAGCGCACCGACCAGATCGGCGTGTGGGCTCTGTGCAGAAGACAAGCAGCGTTCCCCCCGGAACGTAGGTATTAACTAACGATAATTATTCGCGATTGTTGCAGAGGGGAGGGGGTGGGTGCAATGGACGCTTATCGGATGGCTAGCATCCAAGGTCATGCAGATGTGTTGCCTGTGTTGGCCTCTTCGCGGGTAAACCCGCTCCCACAGTATTTCCAGGGTTTCAAAGGTAGTGCAGTCCTTGTGGGAGCGGGTTTACCCGCGAAGAGGCCAGCAAGGGCAGCGCAAAGCTACAGGCCGTGATTGTGCACCTTGCGCCTGCGCCACCCGCGCAAGCGCTGCTCCAGCTGCAACGGGCTGTCCAGCTGTTGGCGCCGGGCCTGGCTGAACAGGATCAGCGCCAGCTCGGCGGTCACCAGGGCATCGGCGCTGGCATGATGGCGCTCCTCCACCTGCAGGCCAAACCGCGTCACCCAGTCATCCAGCCCGGCCTCGCGCAGCACGGTGTCGGGGTTGAGCATCGGCGCCAGCTCGGCAACATCGAGGAAGGGCGACTGCAAGCGATAGCCCAGGCTTTCCTTCAGCGCCCTGGCCAGCATGCGCTGGTCGAACGGTGCATGGAATGCCAGCACCGGGCTATTGCCAATGAAATCGAGCAAATCGAGCAAGGCCTCGGCCGGGTCGCATCCGGCAGCCAGGGCACTCGGGCCCAGGCCGTGGATCAGCACGCTGGCGTTGGTCTTCTGCAAAGGTCGGTGCAGGGTGCGTTCGAACTGTTGGGCAAAATCGATGGCGCCATCTTCGATGGCCACGGCGCCAACCGACAGCACCTGGTCACGGTTGGGGTTCAGGCCGCTGGTCTCCAGGTCGAGCACCACCCAGCGCTGCTCGCGCAGGGTACACACCCCCAGTGGCGCGGCCTTGGGCAGCCGGGCCAGGCGCTGGCGTGTGGCATGGTCCAGTTCGGGTGCACTGGGGCGCAGCCAGGCAAACAGGCTCATAGCTGGTACCGCAAGGCCAGGCTGCTTTGCAGGCGCTGGGCCTGGCGCAGGGACTCGCGCAGGATGCGCCGGTCCAGGTGGTTGAGGCTGTCCGGGTCCAGGCGGTTGGAATAGGGCAGGTTGTCGCGGGTCTGGCG
>Ga0247821_10000961_pt1 | contig 16010 bp, 14 predicted proteins | sample 13C_Glycerol_Day_FD_192481 | JGI IMG/M metagenome (GOLD analysis project Ga0247821, IMG submission 192481) | Soil microbial communities from agricultural site in Penn Yan, New York, United States - 13C_Glycerol_Day14 | ecosystem: Environmental > Terrestrial > Soil > Agricultural land | place... | reverse complement strand
TGCCTTCCGAGCAACCCATGGCCGCCGCCGTTTCGGCCACGTCCATATCCTCCCAGTAACGCATCAGGAACGCCTCGCGTTGACGGGTGGGAAGGTTCTGGATCTGCGCCTCGATCTCCTGCAGGACCTGGGCGCGCCGGGTGGCGTCCTCCGCGCTTTCCGACTGCTGTGAGTTCTCCAGTACCGTGTAAGTTTCCAGGAGATCGAAATCTCCGTCCTCGGACGCGGACTCGAAGTCGCTCAAGTTGGAGAAGAGGGCGTTGCGCGTCTTCTGCCGGCGGAACCAGTCCAGCGTGCAGTTGGACAGGATGCGCTGGAAGAGCATGGGGAGCTCCGCCGGCGGCTTGTCGCCGTAGTGCTCCGCCAGCTTCATCATGCTTTCCTGCACGATGTCCAGAGCCGCCTCCTCGTCACGGACGTGGTAGACCGAGCGCTTGAAGGCCCGTTTTTCGACGCTCTTGAGGAAGTCGGAGAGTTCTCGTTCGGTGGCCAAGTGGGAAGGGGCTGCTTTGGCGGGCGCGATTATGGCATTCGAGCGCTCGTGTTGGGCTCCTCCCGGTTGAGGTGCCATAATGCGCGCTGCAAGTCAAAAGGCAAACGAGCCCGGATCCGGCGGCGCAATCGGCCCGTCCATGGTCTTGGGTTCTAAGTCCCGAAACGGCCCCACAAGGGCGCGTGAGGGGCACCCCAAGGTTTTTCGTTCCCGAAACCCGAAAGGTTGATCATGGAAATCTCGAAGGCGGAGATCAGCTCCGCGGCCGCGGCCACCGCTGGCCCATCCCACTCCCATCCCCAGGAACTGCGCGGCGCGGAAATCCTCATCAAGGCGCTGCAGGCCGAAGGCGTGAAGTACGTCTGGGGCTATCCCGGCGGCGCGGTGCTGCACATCTACGACGCGTTCTACAAGCAGGACACCATCCAGCACGTGCTGGTGCGTCACGAGCAGGCCGCCGTGCACGCCGCCGACGGCTACGCCCGCGCCACGGGCGAGGTCGGCGTGGCCCTGGTGACGTCCGGGCCCGGCGTCACCAACGCGGTGACCGGCATCGCCACCGCGTACATGGATTCCATCCCGATGGTGATCGTCACCGGACAGGTGCCCACGGCCGCGATCGGCCTGGACGCCTTCCAGGAATGCGACACCGTCGGCATCACCCGCCCGATCGTCAAGCACAACTTCCTGGTGAAGGACGCGCGCAACATCGCCGAGGTGATGAAGAAGGCGTTCCACATCGCCCGCAGCGGCCGTCCCGGCCCGGTGGTGGTGGACATCCCCAAGGACGTGTCCTTCAACAAGGTTCCTTACGAGGGCTATCCCGACAAGGTCGAGATGCGCTCGTACAACCCGGTGCGCAAGGGCCACGGCGGCCAGATCCGCAAGGCCGTGCAGCTGCTGACCTCGGCCAAGCGCCCCTACATCTACGCCGGCGGCGGCGTGGTGCTGGGCAATGCCAGCGGCGAGCTGCGCGCGCTGGCCGACATGCTCGGCTACCCGTGCACCAACACGCTGATGGGCCTGGGCGCCATCGACGGCACCGACCGCTCGTTCCTCGGCATGCTGGGCATGCACGGCACCATCGAAGCCAACAACGCGATGCAGAACTGCGACGTGCTGCTGGCCGTGGGCGCGCGCTTCGACGACCGCGTGATCGGCAACCCCAAGCACTTCGCCTCGGGTGATCGCAAGATCATCCACGTCGACATCGATCCTTCCAGCATCTCCAAGCGGGTGAAGGTGGACGTGCCGATCGTGGGCGACGTCAAGGAAGTGCTGGCTGACCTGATCGGCAGCATCCGGGAGTCCGGCGCCAAGCCGGACCCGCAGGCCCTGGCCGGCTGGTGGGACACCATCGACGGCTGGCGCAAGCGCGACTGCCTGCGCTACGACCGCGGCAACCGCGAGGTGATCAAGCCCCAGCACGTCATCGAGACGCTGTGGAACATGACGAAGGACGTCGATACCTACATCACGTCCGACGTCGGCCAGCACCAGATGTGGGCCGCGCAGTTCTACAAGTTCAGGGAGCCGCGCCATTGGATCAACTCCGGTGGCCTCGGCACCATGGGCGTGGGCATCCCGTACGCCATGGGCATCAAGCTCGCCAAGCCCGACAGCGAGGTGTACTGCATCACCGGCGAAGGCTCGGTGCAGATGTGCATCCAGGAGCTGTCCACCTGCCTGCAGTACAAGACGCCGATCAAGGTGATCTCGCTGAACAACCGCTACCTGGGCATGGTGCGGCAGTGGCAGGAGCTGGACTACGAGGGCCGCTACAGCCACAGCTACATGGACGCGCTGCCCAACTTCGTGAAGCTGGCCGAGGCCTACGGCCACGTCGGCATGCTGATCGAGCGCCCGCAGGACGTCGAGCCCGCGCTGCGCGAGGCGCGCAAGCTCAAGGACCGCACGGTCTTCATGGACTTCCGCACCGACCCGACCGAGAACGTCTGGCCGATGGTGAAGGCCGGCAAGGGCATCACCGAGATGCTGCTCGGCAGCGAAGACCTGTAATCCGCCAACCGTAAGGCGGCGAATCTATCGCGCACCGAGCCCGCTGCTTACCGGCAGCGGGGGAGGGTGCCGAGAAGAGGAGCCGGAGGAACCATGAAACACATCATCGCAGTGCTGCTGGAGAACGAGCCGGGCGCTCTCTCCCGCGTGGTGGGCCTGTTCTCGGCCCGCGGCTACAACATCGAGTCGCTCACCGTGGCGCCGACGGAAGACCCGTCGCTGTCGCGCATGACGATCCAGACCACCGGCTCGGACGACGTGATCGAGCAGATCACCAAGCACCTGAACCGGCTGATCGAGGTCGTGAAGGTCGTCGACCTCACCGAAGGCGCCTACACCGAGCGCGAGCTCATGATGGTGAAGGTGCGCGCCGTCGGCAAGGAGCGCGAGGAGATGAAGCGCATGGCCGACATCTTCCGCGGTCGCATCATCGACGTCACCGAGAAGAGCTACACCATCGAGCTGACGGGCGACCAGTCCAAGAACGACGCGTTCCTGGAAGCGATCGACCGCACCGCCATCCTGGAGACCGTGCGCACCGGCGCCAGCGGCATCGGCCGCGGCGAGCGCGTGCTGCGCGTCTGAGGCCCCGACTTTTCCCCCACCCACACTGATTTCACTGGAGAGACCATGAAGGTTTACTACGACAAGGACTGCGACCTGAGCCTGATCAAGGGCAAGACCGTCGCCATCATCGGTTACGGCTCGCAGGGCCATGCGCACGCGCAGAACCTGAACGACAGCGGCGTCAAGGTCGTGGTCGGCCTGCGTCCGGGCGGCGCCTCCTGGCCCAAGGTGGAGAAGGCGGGCCTGAAGGTCGCGGCCGTCAACGAGGCCGTGAAGATGGCCGACGTGGTCATGATCCTGCTGCCCGACGAGCAGATCGCCGCGGTCTATCAGAATGACGTCGAGCCGCACATCAAGCAGGGCGCCTCGCTCGCCTTCGCGCACGGCTTCAACGTGCACTACGGCCAGGTCGTGCCGCGCGCCGACCTCGACGTGTGGATGGTCGCGCCCAAGGCGCCGGGCCACACCGTGCGCAACACCTACACCCAGGGCGGCGGCGTGCCCCACCTCGTGGCCGTGCACCAGGACAAGAGCGGCAAGGCCCGCGATCTGGCTCTGTCGTACGCGATGGCCAACGGCGGCGGCAAGGCCGGCATCATCGAGACCAACTTCCGCGAGGAGACCGAGACCGACCTGTTCGGCGAGCAGGCGGTGCTGTGCGGCGGCACCGTGGAGCTGATCAAGGCCGGTTTCGAAGTGCTGGTGGAAGCCGGCTACGCGCCCGAGATGGCGTACTTCGAGTGCCTGCACGAGCTCAAGCTGATCGTGGACCTGATCTACGAAGGCGGGATCGCGAACATGAACTACTCGATCTCCAACAACGCGGAGTACGGCGAGTACGTCACCGGCCCGCGCATCGTGACCGACGAGACCAAGCAGGTCATGAAGCAGGTGCTGCGCGACATCCAGACCGGCGAATACGCCAAGAGCTTCATCCTGGAGAACCGCGCCGGCGCCCCGACGCTGCAATCGCGCCGCCGCCTGTCGGCCGAGCACCAGATCGAAGTGGTCGGCGAGAAGCTGCGCGCCATGATGCCCTGGATCAAGGCAAACAAGCTGGTCGACAAGGCCCGCAACTGAGACGGCCCGCGGGCTGTAGGGAAAGGGCGGCCCGGTGCCGCCCTTTCCCATTGTTCGCTCGCAATTACACTTGGGTTCTATGTATCAAGGCCCGATCCACACCGACACGACTCCGCAGGAGGGCGTGGTCGTGCGCCGGCGCCGCAAGGGCATCTACATCCTGCCCAACCTGTTCACCCTGGCGGCGCTGTTCGGCGGCTTCTATGCCGTGGTGATGGCGATGAACCAGCGCTTCGACATGGCCGCCGCCGGCGTGTTCGTGGCGATGGTGCTGGACAGCCTGGACGGCCGCGTCGCCCGCATGACCAACACCCAGAGCGCCTTCGGCGAGCAGATGGATTCGCTCTCCGACATGGTGTCGTTCGGCGCGGCCCCCGCGCTCATCGCCTACGAATGGGCGCTCAAGGGCCTGGGCCGCTGGGGCTGGATCGCCGCCTTCGTCTACTGCGCCTGCGCCGCGCTGCGGCTGGCGCGCTTCAACGTCAACACCGCCGTGGTGGACAAGCGCTACTTCCAGGGCCTGCCGTCGCCGGCGGCCGCGGCGCTGGTCACCGGCTTCATCTGGCTGATGAACGACTACGCCATCAAGGGCTATGAGGTCAGCTGGGTGATGTTCGCCTTCGCGCTCTATGCCGGCCTGACGATGGTGACCAACGTTCCGTTCTACAGCTTCAAGGACGTGTCGATGAAGAAGAGCGTGCCGTTCGCCGCGATCGTGCTGATCGCGCTGGGCATCGCCGTCATCAACATCGATCCGCCGGTGGTGCTGTTCGTGCTGTTCTGCTTCTACGGCATCTCGGGCTACGCGCTGTACGGCTGGCGCAAGGCGAAGGGCGAGCACGCCAGCGTCATCAGCACCTCCACCGACGAACCGGAAGAAAGCGGATTGCACAAGTGACCTCCGTGCAGGTTGTGCTACATTGACCGCCATGAACCTGATTTCGCTGGCTCTACTGCTATCCACCCACGGGCGGAGACGGTAGCGCACGCGACCACCAGACCTCGACGGCCCGTATGCACCAGCAGCGGGCCGTTTTTGTTTTGGGGCTGCTGGCTCACCACCTCGAAGACGAAAGACGACCGATGTCCATGTTGAAGAACCCCGCCAGCAAGTACCGACCCTTCGCCCCGGTCGGCCTGAAGGACCGGACCTGGCCCGACGCCGTCCTGTCCCGTCCCCCGGTGTGGTGCAGCGTCGACCTGCGCGACGGCAATCAGGCGCTGATCGAGCCCATGGACATCCCGCGCAAGCTGCGCATGTTCCAGGCGCTGGTGAAGATCGGCTTCAAGGAGATCGAGGTCGGCTTTCCTTCCGCCTCGCAGGTGGAGTGGGACTTCCTGCGCAAGCTGATCGACGAGGACCTGATCCCCGAGGACGTCACCATCCAGGTGCTGACCCAGGCGCGCGAGGAACTGATCCGCAAGACCTTCGAGTCGCTGCGCGGCGCGCGCCGGGCCATCGTGCACCTGTACAACGCCACGGCGCCCGTGATGCGCCGCGTGGTGCTCGGCCTCGACCAGGACGGCATCGTGAACCTGGCCACCTCGCAGGCCCGCCTGTTCAAGGACCTGGCGGCCCAGCAGCCTGAGACCGAGTGGGTGTTCCAGTACTCGCCCGAGATGTTCTCCGGCACCGAGCTGTCGTTCGCCAAGCGCGTGGTCGACGCGGTCACCGAGGTCTGGCAGCCGACGCCGCAGCGCAAATGCATCGTCAACCTGCCGTCGACGGTGGAGCACTCCACACCGAACATCTTCGCCGACATGATCGAGTGGATGCACCGCAACCTCGAGCGGCGCGATTCGATCGTCCTGTCGGTGCATCCGCACAACGACCGCGGCACCGGCACCGCGGCCGGCGAGTTCGCCGTGATGGCCGGTGCCGATCGCCTGGAAGGCTGCCTGTTCGGCAACGGCGAGCGCACCGGCAACCTCGACCTGGTGAACGTCGCGCTCAACCTCTACACCCAGGGCGTGGACCCGCGCCTGGACTTCTCCGACATCGACGAGATCCGCCGCACCGTGGAGCACTGCAACCAGCTGCCGGTGCATCCGCGCCATCCGTACGTGGGCGAGCTGGTCTACACCTCGTTCTCGGGCTCGCACCAGGACGCGATCAAGAAGGCTTTCGCGGCCCGCAAGGAAGGCGACCTCTGGGACATGCCCTACCTGCCGGTCGACCCCAAGGACCTGGGCCGCAGCTACGAGGCGGTGATCCGCGTCAACAGCCAGTCGGGCAAGGGCGGCATCTCCTACCTGCTGGAGAGCGAGTTCGGCCTCGAACTGCCGCGCCGCCTGCAGATCGAGTTCAGCCAGGTGGTGCAGTCCGTGATGGACGCCAGCGGCAAGGAACTGACCGCGCGCGAACTGCACGAGCTGTTCTCGCGCGAATACGGTGTCGGCAGCATCCCGGCGCCCAGCCACCAGCTGGTGGAAGAGGCGAGCGCGGGCGGCACCACGGTGCGGCTGGCGGCCGACATCGTGATCGGCGGCCGTCCGCTGACCGTGCGCGGCACGGGCAACGGCCCGATCGACGCCTTCGTCGAAGGCCTCTCCGCCGCGACGGGCGTGGAAGTCCGCGTGCTCGACTACCACGAGCATGCGATCGGCGCGGGCGCCAACGCCCAGGCCGTGGCCTACCTGGAGCTGCGAGTCGGTGCGCGCACGTTGTTCGGTGTCGGCATGGATGCGAACATCGTGTCCGCTTCGCTCAAGGCCATCGTGTCGGGCGTGCAGCGTGCGCAGGGCGCCGCCGCGGGCCAGGCCGAGTCCGCGATCGCCACCGCCAAGTAGAACGAACCCGAGGAGCGCCGCCATGGCCGACCAGCTGATCATCTTCGACACCACCTTGCGCGACGGCGAGCAATCGCCCGGCGCCTCCATGACCCGCGACGAGAAGCTGCGCATCGCACGGCAGCTGGAGCGGCTGAAGGTGGACGTGATCGAGGCCGGCTTCGCGGCCAGCTCCAACGGCGATTTCGAGGCGGTGCAGGCGATCGCGCACGCGATCAAGGACTCCACGGTCTGCTCGCTGTCGCGTGCCAACGACCGCGACATCGCACGTGCCGCCGAGGCGCTCAAGGGCGCCGAGCGGGCACGCATCCACACCTTCATCGCCACCTCGCCGCTGCACATGGAAAAGAAGCTGCGGATGACCCCCGAGCAGGTGCTGGAGCAGGCGAAACAGTCGGTGCGCTTCGCGCGCAACCTCTGCGGCGACATCGAATTCTCGCCGGAGGACGGCTACCGCAGCGAGATGGACTTCCTCTGCCGCGTGCTGGAGGCCGTGATCGCCGAGGGCGCCACCACCATCAACGTGCCCGACACGGTCGGCTATGCCGTCCCCGAGCTCTACGGCAACTTCATCCGCACGCTGCGCGAGCGGGTGCCCAACTCCGACAAGGCGGTCTGGTCGGTGCATTGCCACAACGACCTGGGAATGGCGGTGGCCAACTCGCTGGCCGGCGTGAAGATCGGCGGCGCCCGTCAGGTCGAGTGCACCATCAACGGCCTGGGCGAGCGCGCCGGCAACTGCTCGCTGGAAGAGATCGTGATGGCCGTGAAGACCCGCAAGGACTACTTCGGCCTGGAGGTCGCCATCGACACGAAGCACATCGTGCCGGCCAGCCGCATGGTCAGCCAGACCACCGGCTTCGTGGTGCAGCCCAACAAGGCCGTGGTCGGCGCCAACGCCTTCGCGCATGCCAGCGGCATCCACCAGGACGGCGTGCTCAAGGCGCGCGACACCTACGAGATCATGCGGGCCGAGGACGTGGGCTGGTCCGCCAACAAGATCGTGCTGGGCAAGCTGTCGGGCCGCAACGCGTTCAAGCAGCGCCTCCAGGAGCTGGGCGTGCAGCTCGACAGCGAGGCCGAGGTCAACGCGGCGTTCGCCAAGTTCAAGGAACTGGCCGACCGCAAGAGCGAGATCTTCGACGAGGACATCCTGGCCCTGGTCAGCGACGAGAGCGTGACGCACGAACAGGAAACCTTCCGGCTCGTCTCCCTCAGCCAGCACAGCGAGACCGGCGAGCGGCCCCATGCCGTGGTCGTGTTCACCGCCGACGGCAAGGAGGTGCGCGGCGAGTCGGACGGCAACGGTCCGGTGGACGCATCCCTCAAGGCCATCGAGTCCCACGTGCGCAGCGGGGCGGAAATGGTGTTGTATTCCGTCAACGCCATCAGCGGATCGACGGAGAGCCAGGGAGAGGTCACCGTCCGGCTGCAGAACTCGGGGCGGGTGGTCAACGGCGTAGGCGCCGACCCGGACATCGTGGTGGCCTCGGCCAAGGCCTACCTCAGCGCTCTCAATAAGTTACAAAGTAAAGCTGAGCGCCTGGCTGCACAAGGTTAGGTTTGTGTCCATATAATTCCGCCACGACTGAGGAATGTCTCCTAAGTCGTTGATGTTGTGCAGTTTTTGGGGGTCAGAGAAGAACGGGCCCCCAGGAACCCGAGGACGTGAAGGAGAGTCCTGGAAATGCAACCGGCGGTACCGCAAGCCAAGCTCAAGTCCTTGACACGTGTGCTGCACACGATGGTCGCATTTGCGGTCCTGGCCGCGTTCGCACCCGCGCCGGCCGACGCCGCTGAGCGCACTCCCTCCGTCTCCAAGAAACAGCGCTCGGCGCAGGCCAAGCGCGTCACCAAGACCTTCGTCGCCAAGAAGCGCCGCTCGGTGGTCATCGCGCAGGAGCCGCGCCCCTCATACGGCAAGCTCGCCGGCCTGCACGCCACCGACGACGAACTGGATCTGAAGTCCAGCGTGGCCCTGGTGATCGACCAGGACACCCGCGAAGTCCTGTTCTCCAAGAACGAGCAGGCCGTGCTACCGATCGCATCGCTCACGAAGCTGATGACCGCCATGGTGATCAGCGAGGCCCACCTGTCGATGGACGAGATGATCACCATCGCGCAGGACGACGTGGACACCGAGAAGGGCAGCAGCTCGCGCCTGCGCGTGGGCACCACGATGACCCGCGCCGAGGCCCTGCACCTGGCGCTGATGTCCAGCGAAAACCGCGCCGCCCACGCCCTGGGCCGCACCTATCCCGGCGGCCTGCAGGTGTTCGTCGCCGCGATGAACGCCAAGGCCAAGGTTCTCGGCATGAAGGACACGCAGTACGTCGAGCCCACGGGCCTGTCGTCCCGCAACCAGTCCAGCGCGCAGGACCTGGCCACCCTGGTCGGCGCCGCGTACCACGACCCGATGCTGCGCGAGTACTCCACCTCGCAGGGCTACGAGTTCGCGATGGGCAAGCGCACGCTGCACTACAACAACACCAACCGCCTGGTGAAGAACCCCAACTGGGAGATCGGTCTGCAGAAGACCGGCTACATCTCCGAGGCGGGCCAGTGCCTGGTGATGCAGGCCAGGGTCGCCGGCCGCAAGCTGATCATGGTGTTCCTCGACTCCGCCGGAAAGCTCAGCCGCCTGGGTGACGCCGAGCGCGTGCGCCGCTGGGTGGAGACCAACGCCCCGACCGTCACGACGCCGGAACCCGCGACGACCAGCCCGCTGCGCCAGGTCAGCGGCTGATCCGCGGCGCCGGCCGCACCAACGAAAACGGCGCCTTCGGGCGCCGTTCGCATTTGCGGTGGAACTCAGGCGACCGCGCGCTGCTGCGGCGGCTTGTAGCCGAGCGCGGAGGAGATCTCGCTGGCCGTCGCCTGCAGCTTGCTCAGCCAGCCCTCGTCCAGCCGGTCCGCCGGCGCGGAGATCGACAGGCCCGCCACCAGCTTGCTCTGGTCGTCGTAGATGCCGGCGGCCATGCAGCGCACGCCCAGTTCCAGCTCCTCGTTGTCGCGGGCGATGCCGTACTGGCGCGCCTTGGCCAGTTCGCGCTCGAGCACCGGCAGCTGCGTGATGCTGTTGCGCGTGTGGCCGGCCAGGCCCGTGCGGGTGGCGTAGGCGCGCACGCGCTGCGCCTCGTCGGCCGCCAGGAACAGCTTGCCGGTGGAGGTCAGGTGCAGCGGCGCGCGGCCGCCGATGGCGCGCACCACCTGCATGCCCGAGCGCTCGCTGTAGGCGCGCTCCACGTAGATGATCTCGTCGCCCTGGCGCACCGACAGATTCACCGGCTGCTGGATCAGCTTGTGCAGCTCGCGCATGGGCGTCAGCGCGGCGTCGCGCACGTTCAGGCGCGCCTTCACCAGGTTGCCCAGTTCCAGCAGGCGCATGCCCAGCCGGTAGCTGCCGGCCTCGGGCCGGTCGACGAAGCGGCCTACCGCCAGGTCGTTCAGGATGCGATGGGTGGTCGAGGGATGCAGCCCGGTCTTCTCGCTGATCTCCTTGAGCGACACCGCTTCCTCGCGCGAGGCCAGCACGTCGATCAGCGCGAACATGCGCTCGATGACCTGGATGGTGGGGGTGGCCGCGGGGCCGCTGTCGGACTTTCTCATCGGGGAACTGCCTCAGAGCTGTCCCGCGATTTTACCTAGTGAAATCAGCCGGCGAGGGGCTCGCTGTCGGTCCAGACGCCCTCGTGCAACACCTGGTGCGGGCGGAAGCGCGCCTTGTAGCTCATCTTGGGGCTCTCGGCGATCCAGTATCCGAGGTAGACGTGCGGCAGCTTCAGCTTGCGCGCCTGGTCGATCTGCCACAGCACGCTGTAGGTGCCGAAGCTGGCCGACGAGTCCGGCTCGTAGAAGGTGTAGACCGCCGACAGCCCGTCGCCCAGCACGTCGAGGATGGACACCATGCGCAGCGCGCCGGGCGAGCCGTCGGGCAGCGTGTCGCGGAACTCCACCAGCCGCGAGTTCACCCGGCTTTGCAGCAGGAACTGGGTGTACTGGTCGATGCTGTCGTGGTCCATGCCGCCGCCGGCGTGGCGGCCGCTCTGGTAGCGCAGGTACAGCTGGTAGTGTTCCGGCACGAAGCACAGCTTGAGCACGCGCGCCTGCAGGTTGGCGTGGCGCGCCCACGCGCGGCGCTGGCTGCGGTCCGGCTGGAAGCGGTCGGCCAGCACGCGCAGCGGCACGCACGCGCGGCAGCCGTCGCAATAGGGCCGATAGGTGAACATGCCGCTGCGGCGGAAGCCGCTGGTCACCAGGTCGGAATAGGCGTCGTTGTGGATCAGGTGGCTCGGCGTCGCCACCTGCGATCGGGCCTGCTTGCCCGGCAGGTAGCTGCACGGGTACGGCGCGGTCGCGTAGAACTGCAGTGTCTGGAGCGGAAGGTCCTTGAGGTGCGTCACGCGGCAGGCTTCGGCGACAGGAGTTCGCTCCAGTATACGGGCTCGAATTTCCACGCGGGACCGCGTTGCCGGATGCGGCGTGCGACAGCCGCCACAAATTCCTGGCGATCGATTTCGCGCGCGCCCAGCGACGCCAGGTGTTGCGTGTTCTGCTGGCAGTCGATGGCCGCGATGCCGTGCCGCCGGCAGAAAGCCACGAGCGCGGCCAGCGCGATCTTCGAAGCGTCGGGCACGCGCGTGAACATCGACTCGCCGAACACGGCCTGGCCGATGCCCACGCAGTACAGCCCGCCGGCCAGCTTGCCGTCGATCCAGGTCTCCACGCTGTGGGCGTAGCCGGCCGCGTGGAAGTCCTCGTAGGCCTGCACCATCTGCGGAACGATCCAGGTGCCCGACTGGCCTTCGCGCGGACTGGCCGAGCAGGCGCGTATCACCTCGCCGAAAGCGCCGTCGAACCGCACCTCGCAGCGCGGGTCCGCCACGAACTTCTGCAGCGTCTTGCGCAGCGAGCGGTGCAGCCGGAACTCATCGGTGAACAGCACCATGCGCGGGTCGGTGCTCCACCACAGGATGGGCTGGCCTTCGCTGAACCAGGGGAAGATGCCGCCCGAGTAAGCGCGCCGGAGCGTGGCCACGTCGAGCGAGCCGCCGGCGGCCAGCAGGCCGGGCGCGGGCTGCTCGGCATCCCAGGCCTCGCTCGCATCGGGGAAGGGGTCGCCGGGATCCAGCCAGGGAAGCTTCATGCGCAATGGAAAAGGCCTGCGGCGTTTACCGCAGGCCTGCATTGTGGAGTCTTCGCGATGCGCGCTCCAGCGAAGTGGCAATCAGCGCGCGAGCGAACGGGCCAGCGCGTCGATGTCGGGGAGGCGCCCGATGCCCGGCGCGTCGCCCAGCCGGCAGCGGCCTTCCACCGGTGCGCTGAATACCGGCGCGAGCTCGGTGCGAAGCGGGTTGGGATTGGCGTCGACTTCGAGCATGCCTTCGCCGCCGTGCGCGGCCAGCATGTGGGCCGAGGCGAGCAGGCCGATGCCACCGCCGAGGTAGTGCGGGCAGTAGTGCAGCCCGGCCGCGCGGGCCCAGTCGACCACCGGCCAGCAGGCGGAGATTCCGCCCCACTTGGCCAGGTCGGGCTGCAGCACGCGCAGCGCGCCGCTGCCGATCGCCAGCGCGAAGGACTCCGGACCCATCACGTTCTCGCCGCCGGCCAGCGGCACCGGACTCGCGGCCGCGAGCTGCTGCCATTCGTTCCAGGGCCGGTCGCAGCGCAGCGGCTCCTCCAGCCAGCCCAGGCCGAAGGGCGCCAGCAGCGGCGCCATGCGCCGGGCTTGCTCCAGGTCCCAGGCCTGGTTGGCATCGACCATCAAAGGCGCATCGGGCCCGAGCACCTGCCGCAGCGTGGAGAGGTTGCCGAGATCGCGGTCCTCGCCGAAGCCGATCTTGAGCTTGAAGGCGCGATAGCCCTCGCTCCGTCGCTGCTCGACCACGCGCTCCGGCGCCGTAGGGTTCAGGCCGCTGGCGTAGACCTCGACCTCGTCGCTGATGCCGCCGAGGTAGCGCCAGAGCGGCAGGCCCGCGCGGCGCGCGCACAGGTCCCACAGCGCGAGGTCCAGTCCCGCGATGCACTGCGCGAACGGGCCGAGCTCGCCGGACTGCAGCGCCAGCACGGCCGTGCGCTGCGTCAGATGGTCGAAGGCCTCCTTCGGACTGCTGAAGGCCTGCGCGGTGAGCAGCGGCGCGAGCACCGTGTCGATCAGCCGCGCGCGGTGCTCGGCGCCGCACGAAGGGAAGTTGCACCACACCTCGCCCCAGCCGTGGGCGCCGTCGTCGTCCTCGACGCGAACGAACAGCGCGGGGCGGTCGTACATGATGCCGAACGAGGTCTGCACCGGTGTCTCGATCGGGCTGCGCAGCACGTAGGCCTGCACGCGGACGGGCCGCACGGGCGCGGCGGGAAGAGGGCGGGTGGCCGTCATGGCTTGAGGTCCATTTCGAGGCGGATGGCGTCACCGCGGTAGGTGACGTCCGCGAGGTAGATCACGGTGCCGGCGCGGTCCTTGAAGATGCGGCGCACCTCGGCCACCGGTGCGTTGACGGCGATCTCCAGCTGGCGCGCGACCTCCAGGTCCGCGGTGGCGATGGTGAGCACCTGGTGCGCGGTGTGGATGTGCACCGTGGGCATGGTGGTGAGCAGCGGGATCACCGTGCTGGCGCGGAACTTCGCCGGCGCCTGCCGGAAGATGCGCTCGTCCAGGTAGATGTCGATCACGCAGTAGGGCCGGCCCTCGCGCAGGTGCACCCGGCGCATGTAGCTGTAGCTCTCGGCCGGCGCGCCCTCGGCCAGCGACAGCGGCGGCGGCGTGACCGACTCTTCGATGTTGACGATGCGCGGCTGGGTGTCCTCGTACACGCGCGAAAGCTCGTCGAGCGTGGTGACCACGTTGATGATGCGCTTCTTCTCCGGCTCGCCGGTGACGAACGTGCCGCGGCCGCGCTGGGGCGACAGCAGGCCGTCGCGGGCCAGCAAATCGATGGCCTGGCGCACGGTGACGCGGGCGACGCCGAACTCCCCCATCAGCGCCTCCAGCGAGGGCAGGCGGTGCCCCTGGGGCCACTGGCCGCGCTCGATCCTCGCCCGCATCAAATCGGCCAGCTGCAGGTACATGGGCACCGGGCTGTCCTGGAAGCGCGGGGTCAGGGATAACGGGGTTGTTGCGCGCACGGTCAAATAGTACTATTGATAGGATGTTAGGTAAACATGTGCTCTGGCTGCTGGCGCCCTGGCTGCTGATCCTCGCGATCTGGTACGCCATCCGCGCCAGCGGCTTCATCAATCCCGCGCTGGTGCCCGCGCCGCACCAGGTCGCCGCCAAGTTCATGGAGCTGTCGCAGGGCCGCCTGTGGATGGACGTGCTGATGTCCACCCAGCGCGTGTTCTTCGGCGTCGCGCTCGGCGTGCTGCTGGCGGTGCCGGTGGGCTTCTGCCTCGGCTGGTACCGCGGCGTGCGCCGGTTCATGGACCCGGTCATCAACTTCTTCCGCGCGCTGCCGCCCATCGCGCTCATCCCGCTGGTCATCGTGTATTTCGGCATCGGCGAGTCGGCCAAGATCGCCATCCTGTTCTACGCCTCGTTCTTCGCCGGCGTGATCGTGATGTACGAGGGCATCGCGCAGATCAGCCCCATCTTCATCAAGGTGGCGCGCACGCTGGGCGCATCCGACACCGAGATCTTCCGCAAGGTGATCGTGCCGCTGACGGTGCCGCACATCCTCACCGCCGTGCGCGTGGCGCTGGGCGTGGCGTGGGCCACGCTGGTGGCCTCGGAGCTGATCGCCGCGCAGCAGGGCCTGGGCGCGCTGATCCAGAACGCCTCCTCCTTCTTCCAGCTGGACATCATCTACGTGGGCATCATCTGCATCGGCCTGATCGCCCTGGTGATGGACCTTCTGCTGCGCCTGGCCACGCGCCGGCTGGTGGCCTGGCAGGACCGCATCGCATGAAAAGCGCTCCCCAAGCTCCCGTGCCGCGCATCCGCTTCGAGGATGTGTCGGTCGACTTTCCCACCGCGCAGGGCCCCATGCGCGTGCTCGACGGCGTCAGCTTCGACATCGCCAACGGCGAGTTCGTCTCGGTCATCGGCCCGTCGGGCTGCGGCAAGACCACGATGATGAACATCCTGGGCGGCTTTGTGCAGCCGACCCAGGGCCGCGTGCTGCTGGACGGCCAGCCGGTGCCCGGTCCCGGCCCGGACCGCGGCGTCATCTTCCAGGAGTACGGCGTGTTCCCCTGGCTCACGGTGCGGCAGAACATCGAGTTCGGCCTGCGGCTGAAGGCCAGCAAGGCCGACGCGCGCACGCGCGCCGAGACCACCGAGCGCTACATGCGCCTGATGGGCCTGTCCGATTTCGCCGACCACTTCCCCAAGCACCTTTCGGGCGGCATGCGCCAGCGCCTGGCGATCGCGCGCGCCTACGCCGTGCGGCCGCAGTTCCTGCTGATGGACGAGCCCTTCGGCGCGCTGGACGCGCAGACCCGATCGGCCATGCAGGACCTGCTGCTCGAAGTGCTGCAGACCGAAGGCAAGACGGTGATGCTGATCACCCACTCGGTCGAGGAGGCGATCTACCTCTCCTCGCGCATCGTCGTGGTCACGGCCCGGCCGGCGCGCATCCGCACCATCATCGACGTCCCGTTCGGCTATCCCCGCGCCGAGGACGTGCACGAGGATCCCCGTTTCGGCGAGCTGCGCGCGCAGATCCGCGAGCTCGTGATGCAGGAGTACGCCGCGCAGGCGCGGCAGCAGGCGGTCCGTTTGTCGGACTGAACCACAAGAGCGTTTCTTCGTTCCACCCATCAGGAGACATCCATGGCCATCCAACGCAGGCAACTCATTCGCGCGGCCGCCGCCGCCACCGCGGCCGCAGCCGCATTCCCTTCCTTCGCGCAGGCGCGAGCCAAGGTCAAGGTCGGCTACCTGCACACGCCGGCGGTGGACGGCCACATCTGGATCGGCCAGCAGAACGGCAGCTTCGCCAAGCAGGGGCTCGACCTCGAGCTGGTTCAGTTCACCACCGGCCTGGAGCTGTTCCAGGCCATGATCGGCGGCAGCCTGGACATGCTGGCCACCGGCGCCGTGCTGTCGAACTTCCCGGCGCGCGGT
>Ga0247821_10000960_pt1 | contig 16017 bp, 4 predicted proteins | sample 13C_Glycerol_Day_FD_192481 | JGI IMG/M metagenome (GOLD analysis project Ga0247821, IMG submission 192481) | Soil microbial communities from agricultural site in Penn Yan, New York, United States - 13C_Glycerol_Day14 | ecosystem: Environmental > Terrestrial > Soil > Agricultural land | place... | reverse complement strand
TCGCCGTGTCGTTGCGCGAATCCATGTCCGGTTTCTCAGTTCTGGCTGGGGAAAATCCCCTGCAGCGCGATGATGAAATTGAGCACGAGGTACGGCGACATGTTGTTGTGCGGCTGCGAGCCGCCGACGGCGGTGATGGAGCTCGGCGCCATTGCGACCAAGCCGGCCGCCGGACCGTAGATGTTCATGCCGGCCTGGGCCAGGTACCTGTTCGCGCCGTCATCACTGTCCGCCGTCGCATTCGACGCCTGCAGACCATGTATGTGCGTCGGCAGCTGCTGGATGTTGACCGTGACGCTGGTGGAGCCGGCGGCTTCGCCCAGCGTATGGCCGTTGCCCATGTGGATGGGCACACGGCCGCGCAGATTGGGCAATGCGAAGTTGGTCTGGCCGTTGCCGCCGTAGGTGGTGCCGTGCAGGGCGAACAGGGCCTGGTTCTGGTTGATGGGCAGGAGCTGGCCGTTGCACAGAGCCCAGCCCTTCGGCGGGAAGTTGAAACTGACGATCTTGATTTCGGCCAGGAAGGGTTCGGACATATCAAGGCCTTTGCGGGAAGATGCCCTGCAGCGCAATGCAGAAATTGAGCGTGAGGTACGGCTGCATGTTGTTGTGCGGCAGGCCGCCGCCTGCGGGGGAAAGCGCGCGAGTATCCATGAGCGCCACCGGGCCGTTGGACGAGTAAACGGCGTTGCCTCGTCCCAGTGCATTTCCCTCCACGCGAGTGGAGTTCGCATCGTCGAAACTCGTGCGGAAACTGTGCGTGTGGACGGGAATCTCACTTTGAAGCAGGGTGACGGATTCCACCCCGCTCATCTCCCCCAAGTCCCTCAGCGACAGTCCCTGCCCCTGCCCCGGTTGCATGGGCGCGTTGCCCTGCATGTCGGGCAAGGCGAAGGTGCTCTTGCCGTCGCCACCATACACGGTACCGAGCAATGCGAACAAGGCGGTGTTCTGCGAAATGGGCATGATCTGCCCATTGCAGAACGCCCACCCGGTCGGAGGAAAGTTGAAGGGGAAGATCCGGACTTCAGCCAGGAATTGGTCGGACATGGTCAGGTCTGTGAAGGGAAGACGCCGAAGAGCGAAATGATGAAGTTCACGCAGAGGAATGGCTGCATGTTCTCGTGCGGCTGCGAGCCGCCTGCTGGCGTGACCGATTGGGCATTCATGGTGACCTCGTCGAACGTCGTCGCATACGCATCCCCGCTCGATGCCCCCATGACCAGATTGGCGGGGTTACGTGACGAGGCCGCCCCGCCGGCGAGGAGCGGATGCGTGTGGTTGGGTATCTGCTGGACGGTGAGCGTCTCGGATTCGGTGCCCGCGGCCTCGCCGATCTGGTAAGTGGTGCCATCCGGCCCCGTGCCCATGTGGATCGGAATGCGGCTGGCGAGATTGGGCAGGTTGAAGGTTTCCTCCCCGTCGCCGCCATACGTGGTGCCGATCAACTGGAAGAGAACATCGTTCTCCGAGATCGGCAAGGTCTGGCCTTCGCAGAACATCCATCCGTTGGGTGCAAAGTTACCCGCGAACATGCGGATCTCTCCGACGTAAGCTGACATTCGTTGTTCCTCTCCGTTTCGTCTCAATAGCCGGCTTCGCCGTAAGGCCCCGAGGGTCTCATGCCCAGCAGCTCCGGCGCAACAGTTTCCGTGTGGATCACGTCGGCGGCCACCACGCGGCGCTCACCGGCTTGAAGGTAGGCGTGCATCAGGCCATCGGCGTCCGCGGCGACACCGTACAAGTCCTCGAACCCGAGCAAGTGACCGATTTCATGCGTGACCACCGAGAGCAGGTCCATGCGGCCTGCGTTCGCGCCGCCGGGGGCACCAAAGAACTCCGAGTCATCCAGCGGCGTCGCATCCACGAACCAACCCCAACCCGCCGCATCGCTGTCGATGAGGACGATGCCGTCCGCGAGCGAGGCGCCGAGGTATGCGCCCTGCAGGTCGGCGACGGCGAACTGCACGCCGCCGAGCGCCTGCAGTTGCTCCGTGCTGAGACCGGCAAGCGCCCACCGCTGCACAGCCGCATCGACGATCTGAGCCAGTTGGACGGCGCCGAGGGCCTGCGGCTGATCGCCCTGCCCCGGCATCGCGATCGATGCTGCCAGCAAGGGGTTGTATGTCGGAGCGGTCACGTTGGCATTGCCGTTGTAGGTGACGGCCCCAACGATGTTGCCCACCCCCGAGACGTTCGCCGCATCGATGCCGGCGCTGGTCACCGTACCCGTGCCGGCACCTTCCACGTTGATCGTTCCGCCGTTGTTCGTCAAACCGTAAGTTTTCGAATCGTCGGGCAGCGTGTTGTTCCGCAGGTCGATGTTCAGCGTGGCTTGCGTCGTGGGAGAGACGTTGCCCGTCTGTGCGCGGAAGTAGCCGCCCGTGTTCGCCGCATTCACGTTGGAAATCGTGTTGCCCGTGACCGTCGCGTTCAGGGTGCTGGTGGACGCCGCGCTTGCGCCGGCGGTGATCGCCACCGCGGCACTCGAATCGCTGGTGCCTGCTCCGTAGATGCCGTTGTTGGTCACGGAGACGTACATCACGCTCGTGGCCTGCGTCTCGATCTCCAGGCCGCGTCGCGCGCTGAGTCCGACCGCGCCTGTCGTACCCGCGGCCGTGGTCCCTGCACTGCCGATGATGTTGTTGTCGATGACCGCGTAGAGGGTCGACTTGTCGCGCGACGATAGCAACACACCTTGGCGCCACACATCGGTGATGGTGTTGTTGGTGATGCCGACATAGCTGGACACCGCCGCACTGTTGTCGAACGCGAGGCGTATGCCCATATAACCGGCCTCCACCACGTTCTCGCTCGTGCCAAGATTGTTGATCACATTGCCTGTGATGACCGAGTAATCACCCGCCGTTCCAACGGTGCCCGAATCCTTGGTATTCAGGTTGATGATGCCCGCGTTGCCGCTCGCGTTGGCGCGCGAGACGTTGTCGAACCTGTTGTTCTGGATCGTGTAGTCGAGGTGCGAGAAGCCGGCGGCGGTCATCTCCAGGTTGCTGCTGCCTCCGGCCACGCCGCTGACGTACGAATCCTTGAATGTGGTGTTCGAGACGACCACATCCAGATCGACCGCGAAACCGTCGCCGCTTGTATCGCCAGCGGAGAGGTTGATGGCCGAGCCGAAGATGTTCACGTACTCGCTCTTGAATGAGTCGGTGGTATTGCTGTCCACGACATTGAAGTCGAGGTTGCCGCCAGCATAGGTCCTGACCACGACGGCGCTGCTGCCGTTCGCGTTGGTCTGGTTGGCGACACGCACCGCGTCCATGTTCAGCGTGTCAGTCCGGTTCGCGGTGTTCTGCCACCACAGCGCCGAAGTGTTGACGGCGTTGAAGTTCTCCAGTGTCGTTTTCGCCAGCGTGTTCGTCCCGTTGAGGTTCTGGAGCCAAACACCATGGCCGCCGGTGTTCGTCACTCGCATCAGGCTCAGGTTGAAGTCACCGGAGTTGTCGATGGAAATGCCGATCCCGGAGGTGTTCTGGATGGTGCCGCCCGAGGCGGCGGTCGAACCGTCACCCGTGATGTTCAAGCCTCCGACCGAACCCGTGTTGCTCAGGATGATGCCGCTGGTTCCACCGGTCGCCGAGATGCTGGTGAAGCTGAGGTCGGATGAACTGATGGTGGTGTCCGCCACGTTCAAGGCAATGCCGCCGGCCGACGAGATGCTGTTGCTTGTGCCGGTCACCGCGATCGTGCCGCCCCCGGTCACGTAGAAACCATTGCCGCTCGTCGTGGTGATGTCCAGGCCGCTGCCGGCCGCGCCGAAATTCACGATGCCGTTGCTGTTGCTCGTCAAGGTGACCGCCGCGTTCCCGACTGTCGTGAGCGTCGTCTGGCCGTTGAAGACGACACTGCCGCCATTGCTGTTCGTCACCGCGATGCCGGTCGCACCGCTGCCATTGGCCGTGATCGAGCCCGTCTGGAATGTGATGGCACCGCCGTCATGTTCGTCGATCGACACCGCGCGGCCGTTGTTGTCGACGATCGAACCGCTATACGTCACGGTGGCATCGCTGCCGCTCAGCAGGAACGCCGCGTTCGTGCTCGCGCTGTTGTTGATCGAGGTGCCTGTGCCGAAAGTGAAAGTGCCCTTCGAGCCGAAGCTGACGTCCGAGCCTGCCAGGATGTCGATGCCGGCGTCCCCCGTGCTCGCACTGTTCAGCGCTGTCGTGCCATTGAAGTTGTAGACGCCGTCCGCGTTGGTGAACTGAAGCCCGGTCCCGGCGGTCGCGCTCAGCGAGCCGCCCTGGAAGGTGACGGTTCCGGTCGCGTGGTCCGTGATGCTGACCAGTGCCGCGTTGTTGCTCGCCTGGGTGAGCGAGCCGTTGTAGGTCACGACCGCGGTGCCGCCATTGATGTTGAACGCGGTCCCGGTCGGGCTGGTGACGTTCGTTGCGCTGCCGAAGGTGAAGTTGCCGCCCGAGCCGCTGAGAATGTCGATGCCCGCATCGCCCCCGCTCAGCGTGGTGGAGCCATTGAAGTTGTAGGTTCCGTCCGCATCGCTGAACTGCAGTCCGGTCCCCGCGTTGGCGGAGATGGTGGTGGCGTTGGCGCCCGAGCCGATCGTCACGGTGCCGGTGTGCCCGCCGCTCACGCTGAATGCAGCGGCATTGTTGCCCTGCGAGATCGTCATGCTGTTGAGGTTGACGTTCAGGCTGGAGCCAGCCACGTTCACCGTCGCCGCGCCTGCACCCGCCAGGGAGCCGCCGTTGATGGTGATCGACCCCGAGAGGCCCTGCAGGTCGATGGCGTTGGTGGTCGAACCCGCGAAGCCGGTGGAGCCCACGCTCTCGAGCACGACGCTGGCCAGGTTGCCGCCGTTGTCGATGTCGATGGCCTTGCCCGCGCCGCTGATGGACATGTTGGCGACGCTGAGGCTGCCTACATCGTTGCTGCCGTCATCGAGGCCGCTGGTGGACGCCGCGGTGACCAGGTTGATGCCGCGAATCGTGTTGCCCGAAGCGAGGTCGATGGCCTGGTCGTTCACCACGTTCACGGAGATCGTCGGACGCCCACCGCCGCCCGCCTCCACCTGCACGCTCTGGCCCTTGACCGGGTCGAACAGCGACAGCGACTCGTTCGCGCCGAGCAGCGTCTGGCCGTCCTTCAGGTTGATGCCCGCACCCGTGTAGGTGCCTGCGCGCACATAGATGTAATCATTGACGCCCGGACCGCTCGCGCTGTTGAAGTCCGCCACGCTGCGGAACGGATCCGCCGAAGTGCCGGTCCCGCCCGTGCCGCCCGCGCTGTTGTCAATGTACCAGACCTGCGGCACCACACCGACGTTGAAGGTCTGCGCGACCCCGCCGTTGGAAGACAGCGCGCCGGGGTTGCCGTGATTGCCGCCATCGTTCGCGAGCACCGAGATCACGGCGGTGACCGGCGAACCCGCGGTGACGCCATCCTCGCCCGTGAACTGAAGGCTCGCCAGCGCGGTGTTCACCGCGCCCAGCGCTCCCGTCAAGGTGACTACACCGTTCGCCGACGTCGCGGTGACACCCGTCGTGGCGGAGAAACTCACGGTGCCGTGCGTCGCGGACACGGTGACGCTCGCGGGATTGCTGCCTTGCGCGGCGTCGATGTCCGTGACCGAGAGTCCCGTGATGGCCAGCGGCGTGTTGGAAAACGCCGTGCCGACGCTCGAAGGCAGCGTGACCACCGGCGCGTCGTTCATCGCCACGACCGTGAAGCTGGCGGTGGCGGTGTCGGTAGCGGACCCGTCGGTGATGGTGTAGTCGAAGGACGCCGTGCCGTTGAAATTCGCATCGGGCGTGAACGTCGTCTGACCCGTGCCTGCGTCGACGGACAAGGTGCCGTTGACGGGATTGGCGATGTTGGTGACGCTCAGGCCCGTGTTGTCCAGGGGGTAGTTGTCGATGTCGTAGTCGTTGCCCAGCAGGGTGCTGGTGCTGATCACGACCGCGCCGGAATCCTCGTTGACTGACGAAAGCGAATCGTCGACGGCGGTGGGTGCGTCGTCCGTATTCAGGACGGTGATCGTCATGGTGTGGACGAGGGTGCTGAGGTCGTCCGAGGTGTCCGCGGGCGTGCCGTTGTCGTCGGTGAGCGTGACGTTGACGGTGGCCGTTCCGAACGTGTTGTCCGCAGCCCGGAAAGTCAAGGTGCCCGTGGTGGCGTTGACGGAGGGTGCCTGCGCGAAAGTCAGCGGACCAGTCGTGCCCGTGACGGTCGTGGTGAACCTGAGCGCCTGCCCCGTTTCGCCGGCGCCGGCCGAGCGGTTCATGGCCCAGTTCGGCGAGATCACGTTGCCCGCCTCTTCCGGCACCGTGATGTCGGTGCCGGGGGTGAAGCTGGGCGCATCGTTCACCGCGGTGACGTTGATGGTGAAGGTCTGCGTGGCCGACACCACGGCGTTCCCTCCGGCCAGGCCGCCATCGTCGTAAGCGTAGACAGTGACCGTGGCGACGCCGTTCGCATTTGCCGCGGGCGTGTAGCTCAGCTTGCCGGTCGAATCGATCGCCGGCTGCAGCGCGAACAATGCGCTGTTGTTGTTCGCCACGGTGAAGCCGACGGTCTGTGCGCTCTCATCGGCGGGGCCCGCCGTGATGGCCGTGAGGAAGCCGGAGACGCTTTGCGCGCCCGCGTCTTCGAGCACTGTCTGTGTGGCGCCCACCGTGAAAGCGGGGGCATCGTTCACGGCGGCGATGGTGATCGTGTTCGTCTCGGGCGTGCTGGCGACGTTGTCGTTGTCCACGGCCACGAAGCTGTAGCTGTCGCTTCCACTGGCATCGGGGCGGGGCTTGTAGTAGATGCCTGCGATGTTCGTGGTGAAGGGCATCACCACGCTGCCTACGCTGAGCAACTGCGTGCCTGCCTCATCCGTGTAAAGGTCTCCCTTGGTGGGCAGCACGGTGATTCTGAAAGACGCGATGGAACCGTCCACGTCGCTGCCGCTCATCAACGACGAGATGGTGCCGGGGCTGTCTTCCGTCGCGAGGGACCATCCCGAATAGCTTGCCGGCGCGTCGTTCGCGCCATTGACGGTGATGACCAGCGTTGCGACGCCCGTGGCGCCGACGCTGTCGGTCACGGTGTAGTGGAAATTGTCCGTCAGCGTGCCCCCCGCCTGCAGCGCGTCGACGGTGGCGTTGTTCGGATCGACGCTGTAGGTGTACGCACCCGAAGCGGACAAGGTGAGCGTGCCGTACTCGCCTGCCAATGCCTGCCCGACCGAGCCCATCGTGCCGGGGCTGGCCTCCGTGCCGCGGCCTACGGCCGTGACGACCAGCGCAACCAGGGCCGCGTCGTCCTCGTTGTCGGTGTCCTTGCCCAAGCCACTGATGACGTTGCCGGTGGCGTCGATGGCCGCCGCCACGCCTGCCTCGGTGGCCTCGCCCGTGTCGTCGTTCGCGACCGGCGGTGTGTTCGGAATGATCTCGATGGCGATGTCCGTCTCCGCACCCAGGCCGGCCGGATCGGCGGCCCTCACCCGGATCGTCACGAAGTTGTTCCCGGTGTTCACCTCGTCATAAACGATCTCTCCCAGGACCGTGACCACGCCGGTGGCGGGATCGATCTGGAAGCGGCCGTCCGCATCGTCGAGCAACGAGTACGTGACCGTGCCGCCTGCCGCGTCCGTCGAATTGACATCGATCCGCACCAAGGTGCCCTGCGGCGCGGCCTTCGACACCTTGTTGTCCGCCGCGTCGCCATCGACCGGCGCCGACGGCGACAGGTTCGCCACGGTCACGACGAGATCCTGAGGCGTCGTGTCGCTGCCGTCGTCGGCGAGAACCGAGACGTCGTAGACATTGCCGGCACCCGCATCCAGCGGGGTTTCGTAACTGGGCGCCAGCTTGAAGTGCAGCTGGTTGCCGTTACGGATCTCGAACAGTGCGGCGTCATCGCCGCCGCTCACGGTGTACACGGGCGCTGCCCCGTCCGGGTCGGTGACGGCCAGCGTCATCACCAGGCTCGAGCCTTCGTTGACGGCGACGCTCGCGGCCGATGAGAACACCGGGGCGTCATTGACGGGCTCGACCAGGAGCGTCGCCGTGGCTGACACGCTCAGGTTGAACACGGTCGCGCCGTCATCCACCTGCACGGTGAAGGTGCGCGGCGTCGCGTCGGGGTTGTCGCCGGTGTTGGTGAAACTCACCGCCTTCAGCGCCTCGATGTAACTCAGGCGCGAAGCGGACCCGGTGAAGGTCACGACGTTGGCGTTCACGGCGATGCCGATGCCGAAGACGCTTCCATCGGCGGCGCCGATCACCGAAAGCACATCACCCGGCTGCATGTTCGTGAGCGTGACGACGGCGCCGCTCAGGGTGAGGCTGTCGCCGTCGATGAGGTCGATGTCAGAGAGTGGCGAGAAGGCCTCGACGTTCTCGATGTAAGTGCCGACGGTGCGCGCGTTGTCTACAGCCCCGCCAGCGAAAAGATCCACGAGGGGCGCGTCGTTCACCGGCGTGATGGTGATGGTGCGGGTGACGGATGCGCTGGAGACGGTGCCGTCGCTCACCGTGAAGGCGATCACCTTGCTCGCGGCCGGGTCGTCGTGGGTCGTGCTGAACGTGATGGAGCGCAGCGCCGCCTGATAGTGGGCCTGGCTGGAGGTGCCGCTCAGCGTGAGCGTGCCGTTGGCCGTGTTGTAAGCGCCGGAAATTCCGTTCTGGTTGACGAAGACGAGTTGGTCGCCCGGCTGGAAGTTCTGCGAGATGCTGACCACGGCGCCTTCGAGGTCGGCGTCCTCGTTGTCCACATCGCCCGCGATGATGCCGGAGTCGATGACGACGGGCGCGTCGCCTTCGGTGATGGCCAGCGCACCCGCCGTGCCCGAGAGCGTGGGCGCGTCATTGACGCTGGTCACGGTCAGCAAGCCCGTGCCCGTCGAGGCCGAATAGGCGGTCGTGCCGCCGCGTACCGTCACGTTCGCGAGGTCGCCCGCGGCCAGGCCGCTGTTCGACCGATCCCAGGTGACGAAGTCGATCCAGACTTCCTCGGCGTTTTTGCCGTCGGGCACGAAGCGCAAGTAGTCGTCGTCCGCCAGCAGCAACGCGCTGGTGGGGCCCACGACGCCGATGTCGTTCCAGCTCGTGCCGTCCAGGGAGTACTGCCAGGTGCCGTTGCCGCTGCCCAGCTGGGTCACGGCGATGCCGACCAGGGCGCCGGTGTCCACATCGGTGTTGCGCCCGAGCAGACTCGACACCAGCGTGGCGTTCGTTGCGTCGTCCTCGGTGATGTCGGCGAACGGAAGGGTCGATTGCAGGATGGGCGCATCGTTGACCGAGGTCACCGTGAGGTTGGATGTGCGGCCCGCGGACGAGTAGGCGGTGCTGCCGCCGCGCAGGCTCACGTCGGCGACGTCGCCCGCCACCTTGCCCGGGCTGTTCGAGCGGTCCCATGCGTAGAAACTGATGGAGGCTTCCGTGCCGTTCTTCGTGTCGCCCACGAAGCGCAGGTTGTCGTCGTCGGCCAGCAGCAGCGCGCTGCCGGTGCTCACCGTGCCGAGGTCGATCCACTGCGTGCCGTCAAGCGAATACTGCCACTGGCCATTCCCGGCGGTCACGCCGTAGATGGCGATGCCGCTCGCGGCGTTCTGGTCCACGTCCGTCTTCGTGAACAGGCTGGAGACCACCGTGGTGTTCGTGACATCGTCTTCGGTGATGCTCGCGAAATTGCTGTGCGCGGTGAGCACCGGCGCGTCATTGACGGCGTTGACGGTGAGATTGGAGCTGCCGCCCAGCGACGAGTAAGCCGTGGTCCCGCCTCTCAATGTCACATCGGCCCTGTCACCGGCCGCGAGCGTGGCGCTGTTCGACTGGTCCCACGCATAGAACCCGAGGGTGGCCGTTGCGGCGTTCTGGCCGTCCGGCACGAACCGCAGGTAATCGTCGGCGGCGAGCAGCAGTGCGGTGCTCGACGTGACGGAGGCTACGTCGAAGAAATCCGTGCCGTTCAGCGAGTATTGCCACTTGCCCCCGCCCGCGAGCACGCCTGCCTGATGGATGGCAAGGCCCTTGGCCGCGCCGGTGTCGATGTCCGACATGGTGACCAGGGTGGACACCAGCGTCTTGCTGGTCAGGGTGTCTTCGTCGATGTTCGCGAAGTCGCTGCTGCCGGTGAGCACGGGCGCATCGTTGACCGGGTTGACGGTGATGTAGACGCGGTCCGCGTCAGACAACGAGGCGCCTCCGGTGGCTCCGCCATCATCGGTGGAGATGTCGAGTTGCGCCTCGCCGTTGAAGTTGGCATCCGCCTTGAAGGTGATGTTGGCGAGCGCATCATTGACGTCATCCGCCGCACCCTTGAATTCGATGACGCGGTCGTCGGTGCCGTCGCCCGTGATCATCTGGACCGGGGACAGCGGCGCAAGCAGGGTGATGGTGCCGTTGACGGTACTCAACCTGACGGTGATTTCCGCGCCGATCGTTTCCGCCGCGTCGATGTCGGCCACCGTAATCTTGTTGCCGTTCGCAGCGGAGAACACGAGCACGCCGTCTTCATTCATGGTCTGCGTGGCCGGCACGCTGTTGACCGGTGCGTCGTTCACGGCGCCCACGGTGACGCCGATGGTCTTCGTGTCGGCCAGCGTGCCACCCGTGCCCGTGGCGCCCAGGTCGCTCGTGGCGATCGTGAGAGACGCCGCGCCGTTGAAGTTCGCGGCCGGCAAGAAGGCCAGGCCCTGCAGCGCGGTGTTGATGTTCACGATGCTGCCGGTCAGGGTCATCGTGCCATCCTGGGTGCCGTCTCCGGCGCTGAAGACCAGGCCGGTGGTGCCTGAGAGCGTGAGGCTGCCGTGCGTCGCGGTGATCGTGACTTGCAGGGTGTCCGCGTCGACGTCGGCGACGGAGATGGCGTTGCCATTCGCATCGGAGAAGACCAGCGCCACGTCTTCATTGACGGTCTGCGCGCCGGGCACGGTATTGCGCGGTGCGTCGTTGACCGCGTTGATCGTGATGGCGACGTCGTCGGTATCGACGAGGGGCCCGCCGGCGCCGCTTCCGCCGTCGTCGTTGGTGGAGATGCGGACGGTGTCCGTGCCGTTGTAGTTGGCGTCGGCGGTGTAGACGAGCCCATCGAGCGCGGCGTTGATGCTGGCAGCGGTGCCCCTCATCAGGATGAGGCCCGTGCCGTGCCCCGCGAAGATGATGCTGCCGGTCTCGAAAAGGAGCACGCCGCTTTCGCTCGCCGCTGCGGAGAGCCTGAGCGTGCCGTGCTGGGCCCTGACGTTGATCATCAGGTCCGGCGCATCTGCATCGCTGACCATGAGGGCGGTGCCAGTGGCGCCCGAGAACACCAGGGAGCCGTCTTCGTTGATGGTCTGCGCCTCGGGCACGGTGTTGACCGGCGCATCGTTGACCGCCGTGACGGCAACGGTGCGGGTCGCGGCGTTGCTGCCCAATGCGCCATCGGTGACGGTGAATTCGAGGGTCTTCGCGGCGCCGGGGTTGTCGTGCGTGCTGCCGAAGGTCACGGAGCGCAGCGCCGCCTGGTAATCGGCCTTGCTCGCCGTGCCCGTCAGCGTGAGCACGCCGGTGCCTGCGTTGTACGTGCCGGTGATGCCGTTTTGCGCGATGAAGTTCAGGCTGTCGCCCGACTGCAGGCCGCTGGCGATGCGCACCGTGGCGCCCTGCAGCATCGTATTGTCGGGGTCGGCGAGGGTGAGGCCGCCGTCCACGACGACAGCCGGTGCGTTCTCGGTGAACGATGCGTTGCCGCCACTCGTGGTGACGGCAGGCGCGTCGTTGACGGCCATGACCTTGACGCCGGCCGTTGCGCTGGCCGTGTCCGCGCCGCCCAGCGCGGCGCCGTCGCCATCCACCAGTGTGAAGGTGATGTCGCGCCGGGTGGTGGCGGGGTCGTCTGACTCGTTGTAGAAGCTGATCGCGCGCACCAGGGCCTGCGCCGCCGCTTGCGTGGCATGGGCGTTGCTGAAGGTGATCACGAGGTCGCTGCCGCCGGAACCGCCCGTGTAGCTGGCGAACGCGGTGCCGTTGTAGCTGATGAGCCCCGCGCCGGCAGTGATGCCACCCTGGCTGAGAATGCCCAGCTGGTCGGCCGGTGTGCCGGTCAGGCCCAGACTGACTTTGAGGCTGCCGCCGGAGAAATCGGGCGAGTCGATGTCGGCCAGCGTCGCACCGGGTGCGATGGCCGAAGGCGCGGCGTTTTCGGTGTAGGCGAGCGGTGCGCCGAGGGAGAGCACTGGCGCGTCGTTGACGACCAGCACGTTGACGGTCGTTGTGCTGGTTGCGGTGTCGAAGCCGCCGTTGCTCCTGCCCGCCCCGTCGATGACGGTGAACGTGACCGTGCGGCCACCCGGCGCCGGCCCCTCCGAGGTCGATGTGTAGGTGATGTCGCGCAGAAGCGCCTGCACCGCGGCGAGGGTCGCCTTTTTGGTGAGCGTGATCGTGAGCGGAAGTCCGTCCGCACCGCCGCTCATCGTGCCGATCATGGCACCGCCGTAGATGATGCTGGTGCCCGTGACGCTGATCTGGCCGGCGGCGGTGCCCTGGTGGCGGACGCCGAGCATGTCGCCTGCGCTCCAGTTGGCGGTGACCGCGACCTTGATGGAGCCGCCTGTGAAGGTCGGCGTGTCCACGTCGGTGACAGTGGCACCTGGCCAGAGGATGACGGCCGGCCCGTTCTCGATGAAATCGACGTTGCCGCCGCCGTTGAGGACGGGTGCATCGTTGAGGGCTGTGACCGTGAGTGTCTGCGTGATGCTGGGCGCCGGGCTGGTGCCGTCGTTGACTTGCCAGGTGATGCTCTTGCTGGAGAGGGGGGTTTCGCTGGTGCCCACGAAGGCGACGCTTCGCAGCGCGGTCTCATAAGCGCTGACGCTGGCGGCACCGGACAAGGTGAGCGCACCTGTTGAACTGTTGAAGCTGCCCGCGATGCCGTTCTGGTTCATGAACACCAGGCTATCGCCCACCTCCCTGCCGGAGGCAATCGTGACGGTGGCTCCTTGAAGGGTCACATCATCCTGATCGATAAGTGTGAGCCCGGGTGCGATAGGCGCGGCGATGTTCTCGATAAACGTGGCAGCACCGGCGATGGTGATGGCGGGCGGCGCGCCCAGCTGCAACTTGACGACGGCGGGTGTACTCAAGCCACCGGCAGCGCCGTCATTGACCTGGAAGCTGATGGCGCGATCGAGGTAGACCATGCCTCCGGCGCCGGTGTTCGCATAGGTAACGGCACGGAGCGCGGCTTGGTACTCGGCGACAGAACCCGTGCCGGAAATCGTCAGGACACCGTTGGCGCTGTTGAAACTCCCTGTCATGCCGAACATGGCGGTGAAGCCAAGTACATCCTGAGCCGCCCGGTAGTTGCCTGCGACGGTCACCGTAGCGCTGGTGAGCACAGCTGAATCGCCATCGTTCAGGTTCAGAGAAGGGGCGATGGCGATCGCTGAGTTCAGCAGCGTATCGTTGATCGTGGTCACCGGCGGGACGGATAGAACGGGCGCATCGTTCGTTGGAACGACCTGCACTTGTGCGATGGCAGGAGTACTCAGGCTGTCAGTCGGCTTACCGTCGTTCACCTGGATTTCGATTGTTCGAAGCCCGGTGGCCGGCGTATCGCTGGTGTTGTAGAAGCCGACCGAGCGCAGTGTGGTGTTGTACTCCTTGAGGGTTGCGACACCTGAGAAGGTGAGCACCCCTCGGCTGCTGTCCCATGCCGCGGTGATGCCCGCCGCGGCGGTGTAGGAGAGAAAGTCCTGCCCGGCCTGATATCCAGAAGAGATGCTGATCGTCGCGCCCGACAACGTGGTGCCATCGAGATCGCTTGCACTCGCGTCGGCGGCGAGCAGCACGGGGCCCCCGTTCTCCGTGAAAGTGAGCGACCGCCCGGTCACGGTAAGCACTGGCCGGCTATTGCTTGCGATCACCATATCTACTACCTCATGGATAACAACAGCTGAGCACTGTAACGGTGTGATTCAAACTCGTCTAGCGTCGTTACCTTGGGCGTTCCCAACGCCCGCCGGGAAATATCGGGTTCGACGTGCACGAAGGAGGTACGGTCGCTCTGCTCCGAAACACGAAACCCGCCAATTGGCGGGTTTCGTTCTGATTGAAAGCAAAAGAAAACCCGCCTAAGCGGGTTTTCTTGAAGGCGCCTTCTTTCGAAGGCGCTTTGTTCTTCGCGGATTAGACGAAGTTGAAGGCCGTGGCGTCGATTTCCGCCGCCGTGTTCACGCCGACCAACACGAGAACAACGTCGTTCGCGTCGATGGCAGCGTCCTGATTGGTATCAATGAACACCCAGGCGTTGCCGCTGTTGTTGGCGTTGTACTCAACGTAGACATCATCACTTGCGATCGCGTTGAGCGCGTTCGTGAAGAACGTTGCCTCGTTGTTCGCCGTACCGTCGACCGCTGCCGCCACACCATTGGTCGGCAGCGTGTCCAGCGTGACCTGGATCGTGTCGACGGCCAGGCTGAAGTCGGTGATGACATCAGCGGTAGCGATGGTCGTACCGGTCTCGCCAGCGTTGAACACGAAGGTGTCAGCGCCCGCGCCACCCGTGACCGTATCGGTCGACAAGCCGGCGGCGATCCTGTCGTCGGCAGAGCCACCGAACAGGTTGTCGGCATTGTCCGTGCCCGTCAGGTCCAACGCGATGCTGTTGTTCAGATCCACTGCCGTGCTGCTGTTGCCAGCGGCGTCGAGCAGGAACCCGGCAGCCAGGTCGAAGTTGTCTTCGACCGCACCCGCGAAACCAACCATGCTCTCCAGGCCGGCAGCTGCATCGTTCGTCAGGTTCACCGTGATCTGCGTCGCAGAGTCGAGGGTCACCGTGCCGATCGAATTGCTCAGCGTGTAGTTGGGCGTCACGGCGCCGTCGCCGTTGATGTCCCAGGTCAGCTTGGTCAGGTCCAGCGTGCCTTCGAAGCCCGTGCCGGTGATCACCAGGGTGTTGCTCACGTTGTTATAGGCAACCGAGGTCACGGCAGGAACCGGAGCTTCGGTGTCGATAGCGTAGTTTGCAGACACAGCGGCAGCCGCCAGCGCGTTGCCGCGCAGGTCAACGATGTCCGACGTGTTCACGGTAGCGATGTTGGTCGCGTCGGTGATCAGCGCGGTCGGCGTGAAGGTGCCGGTCCAGGTGATGCCATCGAGCGATGCCATCGCACCCAGCGTGCCGTTCTCCACCGTCACATCAGCTTCGCTGAAGTTCGCCACGGCTTCCGAGAACGTCACGGTGACACCAGCGGTGTCGCCAACATTCAGGGCCGTGTCGTCGAAGACGATGGTCGCGGTCGGGGCAACCGTGTCAACCACGTAGTTGGCCGTGGTGGCGGCCGCGGCCAGGGCGTTGCCGTTCACGTCGGTCACGTCGGAGACGTTCACGGTGGCCACGTTGGTGAGGTCCGTCGTCGCCGCGGCGGGTGTGAACGTACCGGTCCAGGTGATGCCACCGTCGCCGGTCGCCATCGCCCCCAGCGTGCCGTTCTCTACGGTCACGTCAGCTGCCGAGAAGTTCAGCACGGCTTCGGAGAAGGTCACGGTGACCAGGGCGTCGTCGCCCATGTTCAGCGACGTGTCATCGAAGCTGATCGTCGCCGTGGGAGCCACGGTGTCAACTGCTTGCACGGACTGCACTGCAACCAGGCTGGCGTTACCGGAACCGTCGACCGCGGCGGCCGCTGCGATGTCCACGGTGATGTTCGCCGTAGAACCCGCATTGGCCGTCACGTTGAACGTGTAGGTGCTGCCGCTGCCAGCGAATGCGCTGACCGTGCCGCCCACCACCACGAGGTCGTCAGCCGTGAAGCCAGTGACGCTCTCGCCGAAGTTGACCGTGTAGCCGACCACCGGATCCGCGATGTTGGCAACCAGCGGCTGGTCATCGCTGATGACCGGCGTGGGAGCCGTCGTGTCGACGATGTAGTTGGCCGAAGAGACCGCCGCTGCCAGCGCATTGCCGGCTGCGTCGACCACGTCGGACACGTTCACCGTGATCACGTTCGTTGCGTCGGCGACCATCGCCGTCGGGGTGAAGGTGCCCGTCCAGGTGATGCCACTGTCGATC